>Ga0209613_1000007_pt1 | contig 348842 bp, 329 predicted proteins | sample BioC13SIPDNA_2_FD_185747 | JGI IMG/M metagenome (GOLD analysis project Ga0209613, IMG submission 185747) | Anaerobic biogas reactor microbial communites from Washington, USA - Biogas_R2_A C13 SIP DNA (SPAdes) (version 2) | ecosystem: Engineered > Bioreactor > Anaerobic > Unclassified | place...
GCGGAACACAAATCGCATCTGCTTTTTTAATGGTCGAACCGGTAACTTCTGCGAACATACCCGATTTGATAGTATTATCCTTATTGTCCAAAGAAATTTTAACGGCATAATTTCGTTTGAGGGGATCAGCCACCGCAGCTACATTGGCGATCGTTCCCTTAAAGACCTGATCTCCTAATGCTTTAATCTTCACATCCACTTCGCTGCCGGAGATTATATAACTTACTTCCGACTCACTGACCATGATTTCGATTTCCAGACGCGAAGTATCACTAACAATTGCTGCCGTGGAAGTGGGGCTGGCCATATCGCCTAAGGAAAGGTTGATACTGCCTAAAGTGCCGCTTATAGGAGCGGTGATCGTACAATTATTAACCGAATTCATCACCTGTGCCAATCCGGCCGCGGCCTGCGCAACAGCAGCTTCAGCACTTTTAACGCCGCTCTGGGATGCTTCATAATCTTTCTGTGAAACAGCTCCAGCTTTATAAAGCTCTTCGACCCTTGCGAAATTATCCTGTGCGGTCTGCAAACTTATTTCGGCCAATTGCTTGCCAGCCTGGGCCTGCTGCACTGAAGCGGCAAAATCGCTGCTGTCGAGAGTGATCAGCGTCTGTCCCTGTCTGACCTGATCCCCGGGGGTAGCATAAATACCAATCACCCTAGCCGCCACTTTAGGTATTATGTATACTTCATTCTGCCCTCTGACGATCCCCGAATAAGTTGCACTTTTAGCGATTTCCTGCACTTTTGCAGCCGCTGCAGTAACAGTTATCTCAGTTTCTTTTTCCACTGTTTTTTTGTCATTACACCCGGCAGCCAGTATGGACGCCAGAAGTATAAAAATTAATAAAGTAATTGCCCCGACTCGTTTATGCACCAAAACCCCTCCAATAATATCAATAACTTATTTTCCGACCCGCCGGTCGATATTATAATTGCATTATACTTTTTTCATGACTGCCCGGTCAATAGAAACGGGACTGAGAAAAAGGAATCCTCAGTCCCGACTGGAAATCATTCTATTATATCTCTTCTGTTTCGCTCCCCACAACGGGCGGCGCTGTCCAATCAGCCTCATCAAAGACATCTCTTCCGGTCATAAAAGCGTATTGGGCTTTCAAATTGGCCAGCTGTAATTTCAGATTACTCAGATTCATGCTCGCTTCACTAACAGCAATAACTTTTCCTTCCAGACTTTCGGCTCCCGGCACCAGAGACACCCGGGGGATCAAGCCCAAATCATATTTCAATCGTGCTACTTCTTCATCTTTCAACGCTTTTTGATAGGTCAGCTCAGCCATTTTGATTTGACCTTCAATGGTATCGATCCCATAATACATCTGTTCAATCATCAATCGAGCCGTTCTTTTGGCATCGGCATAGTCCAATTTAGCAGTATCCAGGTTAACTTCCTGCATCTCCCTGGAAAGTCCCGGCACAAACCAGTATTCTTGATTTTTCTGAATATCCAGTAAGGCTTCTTTGGTCCAGACTAAAACAGATTCTGAAGCTCCTATTATAATTTCATTACTCAATTCTCCCCTTGCATAATCTGTGATCAACGCCTCACTGGTCAAAACTGGTTTCCAGTCCGGGGATTGCCCCAGCAGGGTGCGCAGGTTGGCGATTGATCCTTCATAGGCCAATTGTGCCGCCCTTAGTCCCTCTTCCATCTGCTGTAGTCCGGTAGTTGAGGTCTCATAATCGTAAGGCGATATAAAACCTACACGATTGGCTACATTACTTACATTATGCAAATCTCTGGTGTTCTCAAGGGTCCGCTGCAAAGATTGACGGTTATTATCATTTATTAAAGCTTCGGTATAAGCCGCAATGACTTCAGTTGCTATCTGATCTTTAGCTGCCAGTTCCGCCCTTTGGGCTGTCTTTAATCCAACTTCTGCCTGGTAATAGGTATTTAACACTTGACTATATTCAGTGGTTACCCGGCCATAGGTAGGAAAATAATCGACCAGATCTATAATGTCTTCCATTTGTAATTCAGCCTTTTTTACGCCAAGCTCAGCCAAACGCAGATCCGGATTGTTTTCAAAAGCCAATTCCAAAGCTGCCTGAATGGTCAGCGGTTCTCCCGTTGCTTTTTCTTCTGCTGCCGCTGCAGTTGGCGGTATGATAAATGCTATACAAAAAAAGAAAACCAGACAGACGGTTATGTACCTTCGTTTCTTAATAAGAATCCCTCCCTTTCTTGACTGACCCGCCAGTCAATCCTGTAGATAAATTATACGCTTTGGCCTTTCATAGTGTCAATATTAAAGAAAAGACATAATTCGCCCCGTTTCTATACCATTGCATTATTTTATAAAACTCATAAATACTTTTATTCTTCATCGTATTAACTATGATATTCTTATCCAAAAAGAAAGGAGGCAGACACCTGGCTGCCCCCTTAGTTTTAATCAGCTATCTTTGGATCGTGACTGTATAAGCAGCCGCATCCCAGCCCACTGTCGCACCAAATGTCTCTGCTACATAACGAGCCGGCAAAAAGGTCCTGCTGTTTACGATCTCCGGAGCTACATCTGCTGTTCTCTCTACTCCATTTACTGTATAGGTTTTGCTGCCTATGGTCAGGACTAACTCGATCCCTCCCCTGGTCAGCACCACTTCTTGTTCCCCCTCGTTCCAGGCAACCGTCGCTCCCAGCATGTTTTCACCCAAATAGCGAACCGGAACAAAGGAACGGTCATCTTTGATATAAGGCGCTACATCCATGATCTGACTGACTCCCCCCACCTGATAAGTGCTGGAACCGATTTTGAAAGAAGCTGTTCCGCTCATTGATGGAGTAACTGTTTTAGCTATATCTGCATTTGCCATAGATGCCGAGGCAGCAAAATCGATCAAAGCGGTCGAACCCTTAGCCCAACCAAAGTCTTTGATCCCTTCCAGCTTGGCTTTCACAACTCCTTCCGGGACAGTGCGATCCAGGGTCAAATAAATATCGGAAATCTTGATCACACTTTTTTCACTGCTGTCAGCGGTTATCTTTATCAATAGACCATCATCTACTGTAGCCACACCCGTCGAGCCAATTTTAACTTCTCCGAGATCCAGGTCTCCAGCGATGACTTCAGCTCGGGGTGTGCCCGCAAAGGATACCCCTTTGGGAAGGGTGATGAAAATCTGGTCATTCCCCGCCTTACCCATGATGGCACCGGACTCTGACTCCGTAATGATGATATCTCCAGCCTTCTGATTCATTGCACCGACTACAACATTGGTCAATCCTTCTACCGATATCATAACAGGCTGAATCACTTCAGCTACAGTCACCTTACCACCCACATCAACTGTCCCGCTGACCATGATTTCCAGCGGACCCGTAAACCATGGTTCAATGCTGACTTTCATGTCCTTAAAGGTCAGCCTGGTGACTTCGCTGCTGGTAGCAGAAAAGGTATTTTTTATTTTTCTGCCATCACTACCTGACACCAGAGAATAATTATTCTCATTAATAACACTGGTCCCATCAATTTCAATAGAACCGTAGTCGATCCATTTCACACCTTCCGGAAGATTAAAGTATATAGTCTGTCCGTTTTTCAAACTGCTGCGCACTTCTTCTTCAATTATAAATTCGCCTAGCTTTTGATCCGTGCGGCCTGCCATAACTTCTGCGATATCAGCAGATTCAAGCGTTATACCATAATCATCAAAACTGGCTGCTTTTAAATCGTTGATTTTTATATTTGGATTTGAAGCAGTAACCTTGAGTACAATATTACCCGGCGCGGTCCCGTAATCAACTTCGATGAATGGATAGCCCCCCAGCGGATAGATACTGCTAAGGGAATCGGTTCCGATGGTTATTTTACCGGCGCTTCCTGCATTATCCGGCAGATTATTGATAGACAAAATCAAATCACGGCCGCTCACGTTAAAAGAGAAGTCTCCGGCAGTTCCCATGCCATGGTACCCTTCAAAAGCCCAGCTGCCTGCCGCTACGATATAATTACTATTACCCCAGCTGTATCCTGCCGGCAATTTAAAGGTTATGGCATCTCCCTCTTTAAGCGTCTTAGCCTGGGATTCAATAATGGTTATGGAATCCGTGTATCCACCGTTTTCTCCGATTTTCTTTGCATTGCTGACTTCCACGGTCAGATTTCCTTTGCCTTCACCTACTACAGCCACCTCGGCCGGTTCCATCTGGGCAAATATTCCAGTTCCGCTGAATTGTACATCGATATCCCCGGTCCCGGATTTTACTTTGATGCGCTTGAAATCAAGAAATATATTCCCTTCTGACTCATCTGCCAATGGATCCGCCTTGACTTTGATCTCAATAGAATTAGCCGCAGTTTTTTGGGAGCTCACTTCTTGCAGATTATTATATTTAATTATAAGGCCTGCCTGCTCAGCATCCCCACCTATCACACCGTCATATTCGCAATTGTTAGGAAGTTCGATATTCAGCCATTCGCCTTCCTCGGGTATGACCCTGATGTCTTTGATATCAATGCTGACTTTCCCCAATTGCTGATAGGTATTGCTATCAGCTGATAGTATGTTCGCGGTCGAAACTTCATAGGTGATCAATGCTGCAGAAGCTGTTCCCAATCCGAAAAACATAGTTACAATCATTGTCAATACCATTAATAAAGAAATCTTTTTATTTGTTTTGATCAATGCAATTACCTCCCTTTTCTTCTGGTATAGATACGATAAACATGATAAACAACTTTCAACTAATCCACGGTTTGACAGTAAAAAAAGGAACCATTGATAGTTCATTCCTGTTTTCATTATATGATAGTAAGATGAAATAAAAAAGAGTCGTACCGTTAAGGCACGACTCCCCTCAAAAAAAGGACTGCCTTGCAGCAGTCCTTTTTAGGTGTTAGATCATTATCTTACGATAGTAACTGTCTGGCTTCCGGCGTTCCAGCCAACCTGTGCTCCGAATGCTTCGGCAACAAAGCGGGCGGGCAGGAAGCTTCTGTCATTCACGATTTCAGGAGCAACATCCATGGTCATGGTTTCACCATTTACGGTATAGGAAGTGCTGCCGATGGTCAGAACAACAGTTATTTTTCCTGCTTCAGTATAACCTTCGAAGGTAACAGTCTGATCAGCTTCGGACCATTCGATTTCAGCTCCCAGCATATCTGCCAGATAGCGCATCGGTACGAAGGAACGGCTATCCTTGATGTAAGGAACTACATCCATCACATAAGGTGTTCCGCCGACGGTATAAATGTTGGATCCAATTACGAATTCAGCATATCCACCGGTTTTCGGAGTAATGGTGGTAGCAATTTCCAAACTGCCGATTGATTTGTCAGTCGGCCAGGTTACAAATGCGGTTGAACCATCTTCCCCGATAAGATCGTATTCGAAATAATTGTCATTGTAATCATAACCCCATCCAGCATCTTCATCTATTTCAGCACCCAGGAATTTGGCCAGTACATTGCCTTCAGGCACGGTACGGTCAACAGTCAGGAACACATCAGAGATTCTGATTGTGCTGGGGTCACTGCTGGCAACATCAATGGTGATGACCAGTTTGCCGTCATTATTGAATTCGGAATTTGCTACATCTACTTCATCAATTTCCAGGTCACCGGCTTCAACTTCTACTTTGGGTTCGGAAGAGAAGTAAATGCCTCTGGGCAGTTCGATCTCGATCTGGTTGTATTCGCCATCAGCGATAGCTTCTTCAACGTTTTCAATGATCAGGATATCGGCAACCTTCTGATTCATAGCACCGATTTCCACTTTAGTCGGATTTTCGGCTTTGATGGTGATCGGGTTGATACACTCAGCTACAGTTACAGTGCCTTCTGCACCTGCTCTGCCGGAAACTGTAATATCGATGGGGCCTTCAAAGCCCGGTTCAATTTTTACTTCCATGTCGGAGATCAGAAGTTTCACTGCTTCATCACTGAAGTTTCCACTTGCATTGTCAAACAAAAATTCAACTTTTAATTTTCTGCTACTGGTATCCTTAACGATTGAAAAGTCAACGTCATAAATGCCAGTGCCGTCTTCAGATTCCATTTCGATTACAGGATAATTGTAATCATCTAATTGCCATTTTACTCCCTTGGGGAGTTCAAAATACATAGTTCTTCCTGCAACCAGGCTGCCGGCAGCCTTTTCTTCAATGTAGAATTCGCCCAGTTCCTGTTCGCCGCGGCCGGCATAGACTTCTTCACTGGTTCCTTCAACAACTTCTACACCATAGTCGCCATATACAGCGATTTTTACATCTTCTGCATCTACTGAATCATCAGAGGAAGTTATATCTACCAGGATATCACCAAATTTGGCGCTATCTTCGGCATTGATATAAACCAAACCACCAGTAGCACTGCTGATGTTTACACGACCAGCTGCATCAACAGCATTCGCATCATAGTCTACTTCCACATAAAGGATTCTGCCTGAAGAATCAACATCCAGATCAAACTCTTCACCGGCAAATCCCCAAGCACCGGCTGCAAAAGCACCCTCAGTATCCCAGGTAAATCCTTTGGGTAATTTCACTTCGATAATTTCTCCATCTTCAAAGACACCCTTCTGGTTTTCAAGGATAATAATGGTATCAATATATCCACCGGGTTCCCCAAAGTTCTTGACGCTCTTAACCATAACGGTGGTAGCGCCTTTACCTATGGTGGCAATTGTAGCAGTTTTTACTTGCGGAAATTCACCGCCAGAGGGGCTGGTAAATTGAGCTATAACATCCCCACTTGATTTCTTAACATCGATTGATTTGAATTCCAGTTTCAGGGTTGCATCGGTATCACTGGCGTCATTCGGGACTACAAAAAGTTCTACGGTATCCCGAGCAGTTAGTTTACCAGCAACCACCGCAATGTTATCGTATGAGGTAATAACCAAACCGGTCGTTGGTGATCCGCCAACAATATCAAACAAATTCTGGTCCCCGGCATAGTCACCAAGGGCTCCATTGAATTCGCAGCCATCCGGCAGGGAAATGGTCAGCCATTCACCGTAAACAGTTCCAAGTCCAGGTAAGTTATAAGTATCTGATTCCATGAATTTGGTGTCAAATTCAATGATCACGGTACCTAGTGCTTTGTCCTGACCTTTGTCTGTCTGCACCGGGGATGAATCAAAGGTGGCCGCTGCTGAAGCGGTTCCTATACCGACAAACATAGTCATCAGCATAGCTAAAACCAGCAGCATTGATAATTTTCTGTTTCTTGCTTTAATCAATCTTTTTTCCTCCTTATATAATATGTTTAAATGATTTCTTCAGGTAATCATGCTTTCAAAGCATAAACTCAGGTGATCAGGTAATCAGCCAACTGGTTCCGGTTTCAATTCCCCCTTTCATCATATCGGCTTCAGGTGATCAGCGGCGTGTTCGAACCACCGCAACATTTCTTCGGCCACATATTTATGGCTAGTCTTTAGGACGCCGGATATATGAAAAAGGTTCCAGTCAGACTCAAAATTTTTATTCTTTTTGCCTTACACCTGGATATTTTACGAGAAAAGTGCTGAGGTCTCTTACATTGTTAATGGATTTGCATTGATGAAATGAATTATATCGAGGGATCAGCAGCAATAAAACTCTGAGCCTCCTGGTATATTTTCTCCACAGCAGGCGTTATTTTCAATTTTTCTCCCTCCCATAAGTGATGATCGATCTTAACTCTGCTCATCTGCCGCTGAAGATCAAAATGCAGGACAATGATTTCATTGGCGAACTCCAGCGCAGGTTCATGCTGACCGTTAGCTTCAAGCTTCTGGCTGACATCCCACCATAACTCTGCAATTTTCTGATAAGCCTGTGGATCATTGGGTGTGGTGAGGATATAATATTTACCGGCCTTGAGGATTCCTTCAGTATCGCCCATGATAACCAGATAGGGCAATAGCCGCTGGTTTATGTTAATATCATAAGGATCAAGATCCAAAGCACCATTGGCAGCTATTATGCTCTGTTCACGAAATACAAGGGCCTGGCGATCATCCTGCCCCATGAATATCTGATACATCGTGCCCTGCTGGATAGCCACATATGATTGATATTCTGCATTACGAGGGTCATTTTTTACCGCCCGGGCAAAATAATTGCCTGCCTGTTCCAGCGATTCCAATTGCACAGTTTTATTATCGACTTGCGATGCCCGCATTTTCTCTTTACCGATCTGAACCTGCTGAAATGCTAACAGGTATTTGCTTCCGCTCAAAAGCAGCGTCAATACCAATACAGCAGAAATACCAACATTGAGCCAGGGTTTGTCTATTCTGTTCCTGAATTCTTGTCCGCCATGCTTATGGCAGACACTTATCAGAGCCAGCAAGACCCATAACAAGATGACCATTGACGGCAGGGAAAGGTCAAAATCGTAGGAAGAATGCAGCCCTAATCCCATAGCTGCGCTTGCTATTCCCCATATCAGCACCCATTCCCCCTGCTCCCCCCGGCCGCGATGAAACAGGTACAGTTTATAAAGCAAAAAGAAAAAAATAACCCACATTGAAATGAAAGCCAGCACTCCTATCAAACCAGCCTCGACTCCCAGCTGGAAAATATGGCTGTGGGTTTCAGTGGTCCAGAATTTATATTCCTGGTATTGCCGGTAAAGGGCTTCCCATCCGCCGGCGCCTGCACCCGTTATAGGGTAGTCTTTTATGATCGCTGTCCCCCAGCGCATAAAATCCACTCTGGTGACATAGCTCAAATTCTGTGTATCAGTAACCTCTGAAATTTCCGTGGTAATTCTTTCAGATAAACCCACCTGACTGATAGTAAAGGAAAATAGTATCAAAACCGCAGATATCAGTGCCATAAAAGCCGGACGTGATATTTTTAAGATTCCCAGCCAAGGCTCAATAAACTTACATAAGAACCATCCAGCCAGCACCGGCAATATTCCAACCACTACAAAACCGATTGCAGCAGTCGTGCTTGCAGAAGAAACAGCAGTCATGAAATAACTGCTGGTGATAATCGCAGGCAGCATGCTCAGTGTCAAAAAATAAATCTGCCGGACTCTATATTCCCTGGGCACACCGATCAACATGAGGACCAAACCAAATACAAGGATGAGCCAGGCTCCTTTTGAAACAGCCGCCATGACGACCAGCATCATCAGATAATTGGCTATATAATAAAACAATTGCCACCAACGGTTCTTTTCTCCTGCCAGGAGGGAGAAACCCAGCATGAGGGCAATCACCAGAAAGGTTGCCAGTGTATTATGATAGCCCATCGTACTTACAATATGATTATCAAAAAACGCCTGCGGATAATTGATCACTCCAGCGGCGGCCAGGATCCCAATAACGGTCACTCCTAAAGCCGATATGATAATTGTTTTTAATATAAACCTAATGTCTTTGAAATCTTTTATGACCTGGGTGATCATCCAGTAAATCATGAAATAGTTCAATGCCCTTAAAAATCCGTAAACGGCTTCACCAATAACCACAGCGGTTATCAGGGATAAAGCATAAGCAGCCGTATAACCAAGAACCGCCCAGTCAAGGGGGCCGGTGATAAATGAAAATTCTCTTCGTTTCCACTTATCCGCCCATACCAGAATAAATACCACACTGGTAAAAATATGCGTTACAAACATCTGTTGTTTTAAAAATAGTCCCTGAAAATAGGGCGGATAGAAGATTAAAAGACTCACCATCATAAGAAGAGCGATCCCATGCCAGTTGACCTGATCTGTTTTTGGTCCTGTTTGTATGTGGGCTTTTTTAATTTTTGCTTTACTCATTTCCTCTCCTGCAATTCCATTTGTCTGGCAGTTATAAACTCTTCTATTTCACGGCGGAAACGTTCTGCGGAAAACCGTTCGGCGTTTCTTCTGATCGCCTGGCGGTCAAATTTTACTTCCCATAGGAGAAATTGTTCTACGGCCTTATGCAATTCAGTCGGATTCTGCTTATTAAAAAATATTCCGGTAGCTTCTCCCCAGTTATCTCCATCTGCTGGTACCACGGTTTCGGTAACTCCTCCCCGTCCATATGCAATGACCGGGGTACCACAAGCTTGTGCTTCTACAGGAACAATACCAAAGTCTTCCTCGGCGGCAAAAACCAACGCCCGCGCCCCTGACATCAACCGGACTATCTGATCGGATTCAAGCTCGCCCAAAATCTCAATATTGGCAGTTGCGAGCTGCTGACATTCTCTCATCATAGGTCCATCACCCACCACCTTTAGCGGCAGTCCCAGTTCTATAAAGGTACGGATAACCATATCAGCCTTTTTATAAGGTACCAATCGGGAGACAAACAGGAAATAGTCTCCCCGTTCATTTTGCAGGGTAAATTTTTCAGTGTCGACCGGCGGATAGATCACCGTGGCTTCCCGCTTGTAAGTACGCCAGATTCGGTGGGCCGTATAATGAGAGTTGGCAATAAAATGGTCTACCCTGTTGGCGGAGCTCACATCCCACAGCCGCAGATAATGTAAAACAATTCTGGCCAGGGTGGACTTGAGGCCTTTGTGTAGATTATGCTCTTGTAAATACGGGAAGGTCAGGTCCCAGGCGTAACGTACCGGGGTATGGCAATAGCAGATATGTAATTGATCTGACCGGGTCAGGATTCCTTTCGCCACACAATGGCTGCTGGATAATATGACTTCCGCCTCGGACAAATCCAATTGTTCAATGGCAAAAGGGAAAAAAGGCAGATACCTGCGATATTTGTTTATGATTCCTCGTCTATTGTTAAGGAATGAAGCGGTAACCTGATCTTCACTGAAACCTAAGTCTTTCACTGTCTCCGGTTTGTACAGCAAAGTATATAAATGGGCATGAGGATAAAGCTGATGGAAAATTTCCAGGCATTTTTCCGCCCCGCCTTTGCTGACTATCCAATCATGAACTAGTGCGATCCGCATAAATCTGCTCCTTATTTTACTGCAGCTCCTCATCTACGGAGCTTCTCCATCCTGTCAGGCGGCCTTTAAACGTAGCCTGATGATATCTGAAACGCTTCCCGTTCATCTGCAGCAGAGAGATCATCATTCCTGCAAATTGTTCCATAAGTTTAAACAAAACCAAATCAAGAGGGTAGTGATGCTTTTTTAAAACCCGCCCCGTCCCGCATCCATAGGAATAACCCCTTTGAATGGAGGTCTCATCATAACCAAAAATAGGATTATCATGAAAAACCGTCAAATCATTATAATAATAAAGCGAAAACCCCATTTGCATGGCATTCAGCAGATAATCGGTTTCCTCGCCGCTGCCCCAAGGGGAACCTGCGCCAACACCCAGACTTTCATCATAAGTTATCTTCTCCACAACCGCCCGCCGGAAAAAGCATGTATTGGTATTCCCGCTGTTAAAAACATTTCTCCGGGTAATGATACCGGATCTGCATCGGAATCTGCCCAGACTGTCATGTCCGTTGGCATCTACTGTCCGTCCAGTGATCACGTCGATATCAGGATGCTCTGCAAATAAAACCGCTACTTTTTTCAGCAGGTTTTTATCATACCAGCAGTCATCATCAGGAAAAGCCACCAAATCTCCGCTGATTTTTTTGATCCCTGTATTGCGGCCATGGGATACCCCGCGGGCTGAATGGGTATGTATGATCATAAATTTCTCTTGATAAAGACGCAAAACAGGAAGTAATCTATCATCATCATTCTGGTCAACAATAATCAATTCAAAATTTCGAAAGGTCTGCTGCTTCAAATGCTCTAAGAATCTTTCCAGAGGTTGTACTCTATTTAATGTCGATACTATTAAGGAGAATTTAAGCGGCAATTACTTCTTCCCTCCCAATCATCAATCCTAACTTTATATCTTAAGGATAAGGCGCCCTCCATCCATCAAATCTGCCTTTAAAGACTTTCCGATGATATTTGTACCGCTGTTTGTCCATTTGCAGAAGAGCTGCTATCATACCTCCGATTTGAGAAAAAAGTCTCAGCCAAACAAACACGAACGAATAGCTGTGTTTTTTTAAGACCCGCCCCAAGCCAAGGGAATATCTATAACTTCTTTGAATGGTTATCGCATTATATTCCATGACCGGTTCTTCGTGATACACAGTTAAATCAGAAATATAACAGAGCTTGAACCCCGTTGCCAGAGCCTGTAATAAATAATCCGCATCCTCCGCACTGCCCCACTTTAAACCGGAACCTGGTCCCAAGCTTTCATCAAAGGCGATTTGCTCTACCACTTCTCTCCTGAAGAAATAGGTATTGGTATTGCCTCTTTTAAAAACATTACGGCGGTTGATAGGTCCGCTATGCTTGTCGAATTTTCCAAGGCTGTTTTGTCCATCGGGACGAACCGTTCGTCCACTGATCACATCAATATCAGGATGCTCTGTAAATAAAACTACTACTTTTTCCAATAGGTCTTTCTCATACCAGCAGTCGTCATCAGGAAAAGCCACCAATTCACCGCTGACTTTTTTGATCCCTGTATTGCGGCCTCGTGATACCCCTGGAGGGGATGAAATGTGTATGACCATAAATTTATCCTTATATAGATTCATGATCTTACTTACTCTATCGTCATCATTCTGGTCAACGATGATCAATTCGAAATTCTTGTATGTCTGGTCAGACAAATGTATTAAAAATCTCTCCAATTCTATGGTCCGATGAATGGTGGATATAACCAAAGAAAATTTAGGCAGCGATCTTCTCATATTTTCTACTTAATCTCCCCGCACTTTATCGTATCAATTATTCTGCCGGGCGGCGGCCAACGTTCTGAATTTATCACTGCGATTCAGCAGATCATGGTAATTTCCAACCTCTTCCACTTTGCCTTCTTCCAGCATAATGATTGTGTCGCAGTTTATGACCGTATTAATCCGATGAGCGATGATCACCAGGGTTTTAACAGCAGCTGCCGCTTCCAGGGCTTCCATGAATTCCTTCTCCGTGATACTATCCAAAGCGCTGGTGGCTTCATCAAGGATCAACACCTCCGGGTCGTCATACACAGCACGGGCGATCCCCACCCTTTGCATCTGTCCCCCGCTGAGTCTGACTCCCCTTTCTCCGACAACTGTATCATATTTATCCGGCAGACGTTCGATAAATTCATCCAAACGCGCTATAGAAGCTGCTTTTTTAACTTTGTTCAAATCTATCGATGAATCAGGAATTCCAAAAGCAATATTTCCCGAAATCGTATCATCACTGAGATATATCTGCTGGGGTACATAGCCTATTAGTTTTTGCCAGCTCCTGACATTATCTGCATTGACCTTTATGTCATCAACAAATATTTGTCCCTGCTCAGGAATAAATAATCCTAACAATATATCTACCAGAGTAGTCTTGCCTGCACCTGTGGCCCCAACAATGCCAACTTTTTGGTTTTTCCTGATGGTAATATTAACGTCTTCCAGTACCTTCTCCCCCATGGAAGAATAGGAAAAGGTGATACTTTCCAGCCTTATTTGTTCTTTAAACTCAAGTGGCTCAGGCTCCCCGGCTATTTCATTGGATGTCACAGGTTGAGTTTTTATATTGATCATTTCCTTATAAATATGATCTAAAGTTGCCTGATTGAACTTGATCTGGGTGGAGGTCTGAAATACATCCTGGATAGCAGGCATAAGGCGGTACCCGGCAAAAGCAAAAAAAGTCACAACCGGGATAACGTTTTGTGCTTCCCCCTTGAAGATCAGCAGTATTAAGACCAATGCAATAACACTTCCAAAAGCTACACTTTCCAGAACATATTTGGGAATAGTTCCTACCAAAGCATTCCAGGCTTGCAGATTGGAGATCAATGAAGAAGGCCTGGTGTATTTATCAAGATAAAACTGTTCACGTCCGCTGGCTTTGACTTCTTTGATTCCGCCAAAAGCTTCACTTACTACTTTAAATCTTTCCCGATTAGCAGCCAACCTTCCTTTTCCTTTTATACTCAATCTTTTTCTGATCAGCCAATAAATAAGCAGATATGACCCGCCCAGAATTATAATCGCGATTATTGTTATCAGCGGATTAACGATCAACACCATGGTCACAATTACTATTATGATCAGCATTCGGGAAGCAAAATCCATCAAGGGAATCAAAAAACCGCTGGATAATGTCTGTACTTCATTAAGTATATCCTTGGTCAATTCCGAGCTGTTGCGGTTGAGAAAGAATGAATAAGGCTGATATAGATAATGACGTAAAAGCCTCAGGGAAATATTATGATTATTGTTCCAGACAAATTTGAATTTTGCCCAGGTAGCTACAGCTGAAATAAAATTGCCGAACAGGATCAAAAAAAGCATGATCAGTCCGGATACAATAATGAAGCTATTGGTGTCTTTAAAATGAAAATATTGATAAAACATCTGCAGCCACTGGTTTTGGTTAATCAGGTCCGGATTCATAACCAGGGAAATGAAGGGCAGCACTGAAGCCACACCTATTGCTTGAAAAAGTGACATTAATAGCATCAGCCCAAGCAAGAGCACCATTTGACGCTTTTCTCTCTTAGAGAGGATAGAAAGAATTTTCCTCAGCATGTCAAGCATTTTATGACTCCACCTGTATCCTTTATTGGTAAGTATATCATTATTGGTGTTTTCTATTTCGATGCTCCCGGTATACCCGCAGCATTATATAAAACGGCTGCAGGACTCCTGGAATTCTTTTTGTCTGCTGATCTGTACGCCAAAGAATGATCGCTTCTTTATTAAACATGTAATAGGCTAAAACCTTTAATTTATCCATAGAATTCAGCGGCATTAATACCTTGGCAAAATGGTGGCCGATTTTAGATGGGTCTGAGAATATCCGATTCTGGAAATATTGGAACTCATACGGCCATGCTTTCCCATTCCAAAAATGTCGCCAATCTGGGATTCCCGACGGCAAATCGATCTCCCAGCTTTCGATCAACCTTAAAGTAACACCTAAAATCTTACGACAATCAGGTTCCTGGACGATCTCATCAATGAACCGCCAGTTCAAATCGCTGCCTTTGCGAAATATAAACAATAAAATATCCAAAAACCATTTGGCTCCCTGGAATTGATGATGCAGCGCAAAATGAACTGCCAGGTTAATAAACTGCATTTCCGGGATCAAATTATGAAAAGATACACCGTCCCAATGGTCAACTTCTATGTACTGCTGCCAGGGATATTTATCGATGGGAAACAACTTATCCAGGGGGGAACCATCGTAAATCCCGTCCAATTCCCAGTGCAGGTCGATATTTATGGCCAGGAGTCCAATTTTTTTTTGGAATGATATTTCTGTGAAATAGTTTTCATGTAAATCGATATATTGTTCCATAGTTCCGCGAAAACCACAAATCATCGCATGGGTAAAAAGATTCTCCGTAAAGAAGTCCTTTGCTTTTCTGTATTCATTCCGTTTGATCAGTAGATCAATATCACTGGAAGGGCGAGCTAATATATCATCATACAAAGAATGCAGGGCAAATCCTTTTAATAAAGCCGGAGAAACATCTAATTCTTTTAATCCTGCTAAAATATTCTTAAGTTCCTGTTGCAGTAAAGTATTAAAAACAATGGTTTTCCTGCTATCCGCAGACCACTTGTTTAATATGTCATCCGGAACATCCAATGGAATCCGGTTTTTTTTTGACTTCATCATAGAAAAAAAAAGCCAGTCGGTGTTTCATAATAAAGGCAGCCAGGCTTGCCCATTCTTCCTCACCGGCAGGAGATTCTATCTCCTTCGTTATTTGACCATTAAAATACGCCTTCAGACAATCCCTGACAATTCTTTCGCAGCCAACTGTCATTCAATTTTTTCCTCCCTCTGATTGAAAACAGGATTTATTTGGCCAATTCTCCATCAATAAAAGCAACCGAATCCGGTTTATTATATTAATAGGCCCCCTCACGGCGCAATACGACACTTATCGTCCGAAACATCAATGATATATCCAGCCAAATTGACCAGTTTCTCACATACCAGGCTTCCATCCTTAATCTGCCTTCAAAATCTATCTCACTCCTGCCGCTTACCTGCCAAAGACCAGTCATGCCGGGGTTAGCTAACAATATCGTATCAGCAAAGCTGCCCATGGATAACTTTTCTTCCGGCAAATATGGTCTGGCACCTACCAGACTCATTTCTCCCTTGAGCACGTTGATGATCTGAGGTAACTCATCCAGACTGGTTTTGCGCAGAAATTTTCCCATTCCGGTGACCCGCGGATCCTCACCTCTGAGTTTGTAATATTGCTGCCATTCCTGCAGCGCATCTGCATTGCTTTTGAAATACTCTTCCAGTATCCTGTCATTATCTAAAAACATAGTCCGGAATTTTAAGCATTTAAATTCTTTTCCCTGGCGCCCAATTCGCTTGCTGATATAAAAAACCGGGCCCGCAGAATCAGCTTTTATTAAGATTGAAAATATGAACATGATCAAAACCAGCGGAATCAGCAGCAGCAGAGCCATCACCAAATCGAAAATCCTTTTGATGACCATATTCATCCGGCTCGCCAGATTGTTTTTTATGCGCAGTGCTAAGATCTGTTCGTTAAAGAAATAATCTGTTTCCCCGTCAACCATTGGCAAACCAACCAGATCGGGTACGATAATGATGGAACGGGTATAGGGTTGTAAACCATTGCTCAACTCCACCAGTTCCGAGCCGGGCAGATGTGGTGCTGCTATGATGATATGCCTGATTCCCTGGCTGGTTATGATGGTTTTCGCCTGTTCATAGCTGCCCGCTATATTATAGTCTTTCTGCGGCTTATAATCTGATTCACCATTCATGGTCAGAAACCCGGCCAGACGATAACCCAGATATTGGTCATTTTGCAATGCTTCTGCAACAAGACAACCGGTGTGGTTAAAACCCAGAATCAATACCGGCTCTTCCCATATCCCAATATTGAATAAAAGCACTTTTCCTCCATATCTAACCAGAGGCATGATGATCAAAGCCAGCAAATAGCTGATAACGATACTGGTTCGTGAGACTTCACCGCTTAATTTGGCCAGGGAAACAACTGCCATGATCAGAATAAAGGCCAGACTTATACTGACAAACAGATGCCTTGTCTCCGGCCAAAATGACCGCCGTTTGGTATAAAGACCTGCATAAGCCAAACAGCCCAGGCACAGGATCAGTATCCACCACAAATGAGTCGTATAAGTCAGCGGGAAATCAGCCGGAAAAAAACCGAAAAAAGGCGGAAGTATCTGCAGCCTGATGTGTACACTGGAAAAGAAGGCCAGGAGCAAAGCCAGGGCGTCGATTATGAGCAGACTGCAGATAGCGAAAGCTTTTCTCATGCTATGGCTGATTTGTCTATCGGACATCAGTTACCTCCCAGAACCGCTGCTGGAAATATCCTGTGTGAATTTTAATTCTTCAGCTCTGTTTATAATTTCTGTCAATTGTTCGGTTATCTGTGCTTTTCTAAGAGGATGGATATATTCCATTTCCTGAGATCGTTGCTGCTGTTTGGCGATAGCTGCCGGCAAAGATTTAATTTCATCAATCGCGGCCTGAGATTTTTCCAGATCACCTGTCTCGAGATAGTAAAGTGCAGCACTATAGAGTACTTCCCCCAGAATTTCATAGCTTTGGCTGTTATTAGGCCCGATTATTACAGTCTGCCGGGCTAAGCGTAGGGAAGCTTCCAAATTTCCTATTGATGCAGCTGAATTCAGAACTCCATTCACTGTCTCAGGATCAAAAGGCATCAGATTTTCTGCTTTTTCAATGGCTTCCAGGGTTTGCTGATAAGCTTTTGATGCCTGCGGACTTTCCTGTCCGGCTAAATCAAGATAAAGGCTGGCGTAACATTTGGATAAATTGACCTGGACCTCAGCATTGAGCGGATTAAAAATTGCTGCCCTTTCCAGATATGTAATAGCTGTTTCCCGCTGTGCTCCAATGGTCTCTGTATCCTGTTTAATATTTTTTAGTGCCTCAATACCTTCATTAGCGTAGATCCATCCTAATGCTGCCCTGCTGCTGCCATATAATAATATTATGGCCAACAGGGCTGGCGGTATAAGACGGGGCCATGCCTGATGCTCTGCAGTACTGGTGCCTGTGTTGTTAAAACTGCTGAGCTGACTAAGTACTGCCAGTAAAGACACCATTACTATAAAAATAGCCGGGATGGAAAGGTCAAAATCGATCAAGGCATGCAGCCCGATCGCAGCAGCAGCTGTTAATGTCCCCCCCAGCAGAGTTCTGTCTTCGCCGATGGGTTCAAACTGGCTTTGCGCTCTTCTTCTGCGATACTTGATAACAGCGATTATGGCCAATATCCAGATTGCAATATAGCTCATCATACCGAATAATCCTGTTTCCACTAATACTTGAATAACATGGTTATGTGCATCAGCTGCAAAGTATCTATACTCCTGATATTGGGACATTAAGGCTCCCCAACCGCCTGCACCGCAACCGGTCAGCGGATAGTCACGGGCTATGTCCGTGCCCCAGCGGATGAAGTCACTACGTAAAATATAGCTGGCATCCGAAAAATCCGCTATTTCTAAAATCTCTTCTTTTAAATCTTCCGGCATAAGATTTTGGCCCGCCGGGGTCATTATCAACAAGCCTGTCCCCATGATCAGGACTACAATTATGGTCAGGGCTGAAATCTTAAAATACCGGGTCCGGCTGATCAGCAATAAATGTTTCCCCAGGAACTGTCCCGCTAAAGTGAGAAGTAATCCTGCCAGAATAACGATGACTCCACGGCCGGGTTCTGCACCGGTGATCTGAGGAACCAACAGGCTGGAAACTGCAAAGGAGATGGCAAATATATAGATAAGATTATATAAATACTCCCACCTGTATTTTTTGGGTATCACCAGAAAAAATATCAGTGCTGCTGCCATAACGACCAGGAGAGCGCCTTTTGATATGGCAGTTACCGTTACCAGTAACAGCAAATAGATGGTTCCGCTGTAAATCAATTTCCTGCTCATAGCAGACTGGGTAAGCAAAAGGGCGATACCTACAAAACTCAATGCGCCCAAATAAGCAGCCATCGTATTGTGGTATTGCAGGGTCGACATTATATGTCCCTCGACAAAAGCGCCGGGATAATTTGAATAGCCGGTAGCAGCCATCAGTCCGATAACCGCAACCGCTGCTGCGGAAGCCAGCAAAGTATTTAAGATAGTACGGGCTGATTGCAGATCAGGAATAACTTGAGCCACCAACCAATAAATCAGAAAATAATTCAACGCTATTAAGAAACCCCAGACTGCCTCACCAATATGCACAGCATTAATCATGGCCAGCAGATAGGCGGCAGCATATAATAGAATCGCGATATCCAGCGGATTTCTCAGGAATCTGTAATCTTTCCTTTGAACTTTCAACGCGATGGCTCCCAATACCAGCAGGGCAGTTAATATTGAAGTAACCGCCAAATCCAGTTCATCATACAACCCCCGCCAGATGGGCGGAAAAAAGATCAGGACGCAGACTGCAATCAGCAGTCCCTGACTTAAAGCTGTATATGTTTTGCCTGGCGGCATTGATGAGATTCTTCTGATTTTCTTATTCATAGACCGTTCCTCAGTATGAATTCTAGAATATTTAAGAATTCAAGATTTTCTGCTTATTATCCTTCTATTCCTGTATTTATCAACAAATTATTTATGGAAGCATTGCGCAAAATTTGCCCATTTCCCAGAAAATTATAAACGCCGATTAACACAAAAAAAAACGGGATCACCCGTTTTTAATAATTTCTTATTTGGCATCCAGATAATTCATGATCCCCTGTGCTATGGCCTCGGCCGCCAGGTTCTTATATTTCTCCTGTTTTAACAATGCTTGTTCATCGGGACAATTGATAAACATTACCTCAACTAAGGCTGAGGGCATGGTGGTATTTCGCAGAACAGCCAGATTCTTTTCTTTTACGCCCCTATCAGTTCGCTGCAGCTTGCTGATCAGCTGCTGCTGCAATTTTTGCGCCAATAACTGTCTTTCGTCTCTTTGCATATATAATTCAGGGGTGCTTAAAGGCGCATAGAAATATGTTTCCGTCCCATGCCCGACGTTTGCCGTATCGGAATTGTTGTGTATCGAAACAAACAACTCGGCATTCAAATCGTTGGCTATCAAAGACCTCTCCTCTAATCCTACTGTAACATCCGTCTTGCGTGTATATTCGACATCAATTCCTTGTTTGGCCAGAATGGCTCCGGCTTTAAGGGCGATATCAAGATTCACATCTTTTTCATCCAGTTCTGTCCCTCTGGCTCCCGTATCCCCGCCTCCATGTCCGGGATCCAATACCACCAGATTTTCCTTCCGAGGTTTCATAGCGCTTTTTTCGATCATAAGCACAGTAAAAGCCTGGTTGGCTCCGCTTTCAGCAAAAGCATACTTGCCCATATTATCAGTATATATGGTTAAGAGAGTGGATTTCTCATCATCCGTTGCTTCAAAGGTAACTTTTTTTATTAAATCACTGCGGAATTTATATTGTTCTTCTGCTTTCCCTATTAATATGTTATTCAAGGTAATGAGTAACTTTTCGCCATCTTGTTCGGAAGTGTAATCAACTGGCAAGGCAGTGTTGATAATGATTCTTTCTCCGGTATTGGCAAAGGTCTTGCGTTCTACCGAAGTTATATAGTTAAAGATAGTCACAGTGGCTTTTTTCCCGTTATCTGATAATTCCGTTTCGTATTCAGCACCAGAGGGGAGTGAAATTTCTATTAATAAGTCATCTTCTATATTCGTCGCTTCTGCTGTTATATAACTGGAGCCAAAGGCTTTTTTCATTAAATATAGTCCTTCGATCTGTTTGTCCTTAAATGTATATTTAATGCTGGCAGATTTTTCGACCGGTTTACTATTAAGCTTGGAACCTGATTCCATGAAAATATGTAATCCGCCTGCATCGATGGCCGAAGACAGCCACACCACATCTTCACCAGGCTTGTCTGGTTTCACAGGTTCAGATACTGGTTCCTTTTCAGGTTCTGAGTCAGGACCAGTCCCAATTACTGGAACCTCAGCAGACGGATCATTTCCCTCCCGGATCACGTCTACCACCCAACCGGCTACCCATCCCGTACGCCCGGCTCTGCTTACCTGAAACCATCCGTCCTTTTCTGCCAAAACAGAAAGTGTCTCGCCTGTTGCAACGGTATCAAGAGTCTCATAACTGGTCGCCGGTCCACTGCGCAAATTTACTATGCCGCTGGCAACTTTGACGGCGGTTGCTTTTTGATTGTTCTCTTCCATAGAAATTTTGATTGTTCGAGTTGCTTCCTCCCATTCAACCTGGCCGCCAAAAGCTTCTCCCACAAAGCGAAGGGGGGCAAGAGTCCTGTCTCTCACAATCTTTGCAGGTACATCCAAAGGCCATATCTTTCCATTAACGGCCGGCTGCAGGGAACCAATCTTCAGAATTACCTCAGTGCTTCCTTTGACCGCTTTGACCGTTTGCGTACTTTGTTCCCACTGTACATTGGCACCTATAGCTTCAAAAATTGCACGCAGCGGCACCAGCGTACGGCCCTCTTCAATTATTGGTTCAACGTCAAAATTCAATTTTTGCCCGTTCAAATATACTACCGGAGTTCCTGTATGGGTAACTCCAGCGGGAATGGTACTGCTTTCACCAGGATAATATGGCAATTGATTGCCTCCGGTTACTTCTTTCACCAGCCAGCCTGCTACATAGCCAATGGTTCCATTGGCAAGGCTGATTTTCAGCCATTCGCCCTCTTTCGCCGTAACAACATAAATCTGGCTGGCATCAATTTTTGCAATCTCTGCATAACTTGTCCCCGGTCCGCTGCGGACATTGACCGTCCCTGATATGACCTGTATATACTTCTCTGTTTTGGCTATCGGTGCAGTGTCAGCAACTGGGGCTTCCATTGCAGCGGTTCCTGCCTTTTGAACCAGGGAGGAAGAGATATAGTATATTGATCCGCTGCCGGTTTTAACTTTGGACCAATCCCCTTCAGAAGCCAGCAGTTCTAGCTTATCACCCTTTACAACCTGTCCTGCTATTTCATAATCCATGCCGGGCCCGACACGTAGGTTTACCTTTTCACCTGTAACGATTACGTATTCCGATTCCTTTATATCTAAAACAGTACCAGACATCCATCCGGTAAGATTGCCGAACTTTATTTTATACCAGCCATTACTGGTTTCCAGAATGCTTACTTCCGTATCTGCATAGATTTTGCCTGATATTTCATAATTGGTTCCAGGCCCTGATCTCACATTCGCAACACCCGTATTTACTTTTCCGGTTCCTGCATATACATCAACCGAAAAAAATACTACGGTCATTATTGCCAAAGTAAGGATGATACCTAACTTTTTTACTATGTAAACTGGGGCCTTTTGGTTCATCTTTTCCCTTTCCTTCCTGTTGTTCTTTAAAATTCAGCCTATAAAAGCCCATTTCTCTAAAATAAGTACTATTCCTGCTGGCAAATTTCGTCAATACATTAATACATACTATACGGCGCTTGAAAACTTTCAACCCACTCCTAAATATTATTAGGAGAATGAGGTGTCTGAATTGTTGCTATTATTTATTCTGCGGACAAGTAAAAGCAGAAGGTTTTATCCACGGGATCAGATAAGTTGTGCCAAAACTTGCAGATGGTGATGGAAGGATCTTTGAAAATATTTATGTATTGATCATATGTAGCCATCAGGTCCGGTATTCATGTTGCCTGATGGGTAGGAAGCTCCGTTTGTATGGCCAACACTGGGCAGTGTGCTGCGCTGGTAGTTCAATTCATTATCATCTTCAGTTTCTTCTTCAATTAAGTTATCGTCTGTTTCTTCACGCTGCTGCTTATTAAAAGATGTGACCGGCACAGGAGATTCACCTACCACTGCAATGTTTTTTCCTGCAAACAGGTTTTCGATCAGATTATTGATTTTGCTGCTGTCTGCAATCCAATAACTTTGAGTAAGGTTACCATTCTGGTCAAATTCGTCGTAAAAATAACCCGGCAGAGTTTGTGTAACAATTGAGTCTGCGTTAAATCCTGGTGCCCAACTGGCCATACGCAGCATAGCACTGATGCCCAGGTCAGTTTGCACATATTGGTCAGTTTGCTTGATCAACTTGGGGAGTTTGGTGATCGTAGAAGGTTTCAGCACTTCTGCTGCCAAAGCTTTGATAAACTCCTGCTGTTGCGCGGTCCTCTGAATATCACCCATAAGATAGTCCCGGTAACGAACCAGGGCTAAAGCCTGCTTTCCATTAAGCTTTTGGGTGCCGGCTTTCAGGTCTATGTCTTCCGAAGGCTTATACATCCGTTGAGGTACGGTAATGGTCACCCCTCCCAATGTATCAATGATATCTTTAAAACCATTAAAATCGACCGTAATATAATTATCTATTTCCGTATTCAGAAGCTCTTCCACGGTTGACACTGCAAGTTCGGGGCCGCCAATAAAATTAGCGGTAGCGATTTTATTGGTGGTACTTCCTTTTATTTGCGCTTTGGTATCACGGGGAATCGATATAACCGCCACTTTATTAAGTTTCGGATCAATTGAAACCAGCATCATGGTATCTGAGCGCGAATGTTCTTCGCCCGGGCGGGCGTCAACTCCCATTAGCAAAATATTGGTTCTTTCTCCCTCTTGCTGATCAACTATATCCTTATCGACAGGAGCAGAGTCGTTTGTATCATTGGATACAAAAAGCCCCGATAATCCACAGCCAATACCGAAGAAAATACCAAATGCCAATCCCGCGGCCAACATAAACTTTAAATAAGGTTTCATTTTTTTCATGATTAAACATTTCTCCCGTTAAATTAAGGCAATTGAAAATTTTCAACCTTTAAGGCTGGTGTTAACAGTCCCCGGCTCAATCTCATGATTACTGGTAAACATACCAATTTTATCGGCTCCCATCACCATCAAGAGTAATAAGAGTGCCAATATAAGCATAGCTTTGGGACTGGTGGTAAAGCTTAAAGTTATCGCTATGATACTAAAGAAACTGCTGAGTAAATAGATGATCACCACACTGCGGCGCTGGCTCATTCCCAAAGCCAGTAAGCGGTGATGTAAATGATCCTTATCTGGTTTGAAAATGGGTGTTTTGTTGTTGATTCGTCTGATAATAGCGAAAAAAGTGTCAAAGATTGGTATACCTAAAATAACGATGGGGATAAACAATGAAATTAAAGCTGCGCTTTTCGTCGCTCCCATTATAGCAAGACAAGCCAGTACAAATCCTAATAAATTCGAACCTCCGTCGCCCATAAATGTTCGGGCGGGATAAAAGTTATATGGCAAGAATCCCGCAATGGCCGCAACCAGCAAAAAAGCAGCCCAGGCAGCCTGGCTTTGACCCTGTAAAAGTGCAATGATTCCCATGGTTATTGCAGCAATCCCGGATACTCCTCCTGCCAAACCATCCAGGCCGTCAATAAGGTTTATGGCATTGGTTACACCAACGATCCATAAAAAAGTGACCGGTATGCTTAATAATCCCAAATTTAAAACACCATTAAAAGGATTATTTACGAAATATACGATAATACCAAAATAAATAGCTACAGCAGCAGCGATTATCTGACCAAAAAGCTTGACCCATGCTGATAATTGATAAATATCGTCCAACATGCCCACCAGAAATATGATACAGGTTCCGATTATCAGTCCTGTATAAGGGCCTGATATGTCGAAAGCAGTCAGACAGGCAACAATAAATGCAACAAAAATAGCCAGTCCTCCCAGGCGGGGCATCGCTGTAGCATGTACTTTGCGCTGATCCGGTTTATCTATAGCACCAATTTTTCCAGCTAATTTTATGACCCACGGCATGGAAAAAAAAGTTATGCAAAAAGCTAAAATAAGGGCAATTATTGTTAAATATGACATAATAAATAATAATTCTCCCCTCTCGGTATAGGCTCATTCTAACACCCTCCCCCTCCGCTTGTCCATATGCCAACTTCAGGGAAGGCGAATCGTCATCGCTGTATTTTATACTGCTTTTTTACTCTGTTACTTACACTATACACCATAAAAAACTGCGAAAAATTACATTTCCGCAGTATATATGACTATTTGAGACTTTTGCATATTCTCTAAGACCGAAAATAATGGGGATTTAGTAGTACAGAAAAAGGACTTCACCCCCCATTTTGTCGAATTAATAAGTGACCAAACAAACAATCCGAAGGAGGCGAAGTCACTTATGAATATTCGACAAGGCTATGTTTTTTCCTTTGAGGATGCAATAAATTTGCAGCCCCGGTCACGTTTAGAGATAATTCTAGCCACCCTCGATTTTGATGACGTTATTACTGTTCTTTCTAAGAATAATGAAAAACATCGAGGGCCTACTGGTTACTTGGTTGAGCACAAACTTAAAGCATTAATTGCGATGCGAGTTTACAATATGGCTACATTTACTGAATTAGTGGAGCGACTTACTCATGATCCAGTACTCAGATACAACTGCGGCTTTGACGTTTTCGGCAGAGTGCCCAGCATTGCTACATTTAGTCGTTTCTATGAACAATTAACTCAATCAGAAGTACTTGGTGAACTGTTCAAGAAACAGGTAAAAACAGCAGAATCAATGAAGATTCTTGATACCAGTTCCATTGCCATAGATGCTTCTAAAATAGATGCCAATGAGAAGTCAGTCCCCCGTAAAAACATTAAAGACGATGGCCAATCCGCTAACTGGGGCAGCAAGCTGGATACAAACGGTAACCAGATAACTTGGTTTGGTTACAAGCTGCATATCGCTACTGACGTTAAATCTGAATTACCCGTAGCATTGAGCATAACCCCAGCCAGTACCAACGATGGCACAATGGCTGAAAGCATCCTTAAAGAATGCAGCGATAACTTGAACAGTAAACCCCAGTATTATCTCATGGATGCCGGTTATGATCAAAAATCAATATACGAATTCATCCGCAAGGATTGTAAGGCCCAGGCAATCATACCGTTAAACCACCGCGGAGCAAAGGAACCCCCGGAAGGCCTGGATTGGGATGCAACCCCTATATGTTCAGCGGGCTATCGCATGATTTACTGGGGTGGCAGTAGTGGGGTTAACAAATTCCGATGCCCTCATGTTATGGGCAAATGTGACTGTCCTTTTGGTTCCTCCTGGTGCTCAGACAGTAACTATGGGATGGTTGTTAAAACCAGAGCCAGACAAGATTCCAGGTTATTTACAGTGCCTCATCGAGGCACTTCAAACTGGAAACTGCTATACAACAAGAGAACCAGTGTAGAGCGATGTTTTGGGCGCTTAAAGGAGCATCTGGGACTTGAAACCGGACTTAATGTACGAGGCATTAAAAAGGTAAAAACCCACGCTTACCTTAGTGTTATTACCATGATTGCTTCGGTTGTTGCCATAAACAAAGCAAAACTCTTGACAGAAATAGCTGCATAAAGCAAGCAAAAACCAGGATTTTAAAGAGAAGGGGGTAACCTGCTCATTTTTAGACAAATTCAGTAACCATGTTGATGACAAAGGCATATTAACCAAAATTTAACTGGTTATTATGCGCTAATACCATATTGTAGTTTCAAAGAACCCGATTTTTGCTATTATGCAAAAGTCTCAAATAGCATAATAAAACCGATCATCAAAAATACTGCAGCCAGATAGATTCGTATTCCCCACATAGTTTCACCCCAAGAACCCATAAGAAGGAGTTGGATCATAAACTTCCGGCTTGTCAAAAATTTTGGCAGGCCGAACAAAAAAGTGAAGATCGAGGCGCGAGCAAGCCCCGTGATTGAATCCAAATCGAGGTGCGGGGACACACCCCCGATCGAAGGGGAATATCCCCATATATAACGATGAGTGAGCGGGGCCTGTGATGCAACAATGAGATTCGCTTATTCCGGCGGTCTGAAAGGAGTAGCTGAAACCTACTCCTTCTTTTAACCCCAGACTTTCATTAAAAGATTACGCACAAAAATAGGTATTTTCACATAATATATCCGCACTCTTTTAACCCTCCTGCTCAGATGATGTAATGTATCTTATGAAAGAGTATGAAAAAGAGTGTCATCATTTCTAGCTATCGTTTTACATTTTACAACCAGTCTTCGATCAGTGGCAGCAATTCATCACTTCTGGTCTGGATTGTGTTTTTGATGGGAATGCTGTTGAGAAATACTTTGCCATATGCTTTCGCGCTCAGCCGGTTGTCCAGCACCACTACAATTCCCCGGTCAGTTTCACTGCGAATCAGGCGCCCTACCCCCTGTTTGAACCGTACCGCCGCATCCGGCAGAAGGAAATTACTGAAACTATTGCGGTGCTGCAAACGAAAATATTTATCTCCCGCACTGCTGTATGGTTCTGCCAGGGACCGGAAAGGAAGTTTCACCACCACTAAAAGTGTTAACAAATCTCCTTTCAGGTCCACGCCTTCCCAGAAAGTGTCCAATCCCATTAAGACCGCATTATTCTCCCGGGCATATTCTTCCATCAAAGTGCCAAATGAACCATCTTCATTTTGTACCAGCAAAGGGATCCCCTTTTGTTTGCAAAATGGCCTTAAAAGCTGCGAAACCTCACGCAAGCCTTTCCTGGCAGTAAACAGGACCATGGTGCGGCCCCGGGCAACTGTTAACAGATCCATTAATACCCTGGCTACATTGGGAGAAAAGTCCAGATGCTGTGGATCGGGCATATCATTTAAAATATACAGGCAGGCCTGGTTCTGATAATCAAAAGGTGACTTTTTCAGTAAAAGATCAAGCCGCTCCGCTGCCAGATATTCACTTAAGCCCACTTTCTCGATAAAATAATCAAACTTATCCTCAATGGATAATGTAGCAGAGAGCATAATCAGGCTTGAAAGTTTGTCATATAATTTGTTTTCCAGCACTTCACCGATCCTGACATGGGAGGAACATATGCCAATCGCCTGTTCCTGTTCCGTCTCCAGCCAGACGATTTTGGCCTCGCTGCCCAGGTCTTCTTCCATGATACAATACGCACTGTCAAACACTTCTTCCAGCACGGCGATGATATTAAACAGTTCCGGTTCTTCTTCTTCCTCTACCTCCCGGCTCAAATCCTGCAGGCTTTTGATCAGCAGCCGCAGCTGCTCATGCCATTCACTATAAATATCCCAGGCTTTTGGAAACCAGGCTTCCTCCATAAGCTCATCGGTCAAGACCAGGGAATAGCTGTCGTTGTTCTTGATCCCCACAGATAATTGGCGATAAAACTGTTCTGCCAGATCAACCGTCCTGTCAGTTAAAGCCAGACTCTCATCGATAGCCAGCTGCTGGTTTTTACGTTTAAGCTGCCTGAGATACCCTCGTCTAAAGCCTTTATCATGGAACTCCAGAACTTTCAGCACTTCTGTGATCTCCTGCCGGGCGCAGCTTAAGGAGAGTTTATCAAAGGATTCCTTTTCCAGTGCGTGCGCTTCATCAACCACCAAATATTGATATTCCGGCAAAATACTGTTGTCCACTAAAATATCACTTAAAAGCATGGCATGATTGGTTATGATCAGATCTGCTTTCTCCAGGCTTTTGATCATTTTGAGCCGGAAACATTTATCATGAAAGCGGCATTTATTTCGCATGCAGGTACGACGGTCGCCGGCCAGCAAATGCCAATGGCGGAGCAAGGAATTTTTCAGGGTAAGTTCTTTCTTATCCCCGGTCCGGGTGGTTTCCACCCACTTCAAAACCGCGGTCATGAACTCCTGTTCTTCAGCACTCAGCGCCTTTTTCCCGGCCAATATTTCAATATATTTATTCCAGCATACGTAATTATCTCTCCCTTTGGCCTCAACACAGGTGATATCCATGTCCAGGGCCCGGATCAGATCGGGTATGTCCTTTTCAATGATTTGCTGCTGCAAAGCTCTGGTTTTGGTGGTTATCACCACTTTTTCGTGTTGGGTTTTGGCCCATTCTATGGCCGGAAGCAGATAAGCCAGGGTCTTGCCCACCCCCGTACCGACTTCAGCCACCAGGAACCGGTCCTCTAAAAAAGCCTCAGCGATGGCGGCAGCAAGATCAGCCTGCTCCGAACGATATTTATAATCTGCCACCACTTCATGCAGCAATCCCTGGGGAGCATAATATGCAGCGATTTTCTCCGGCGTAAATGAGACCATACTTCTCCTTCTTCATGCTTAACTTCATCAGCAAAATCTTAAAAACTCAGGTCATGAAACACATATGAAAGCTTAATATAGCTTTAAAAAAATGCATAAATAATCCGCTTTAACCAAATTAAAACGGATCCGTTCTGTCATTATATTTCCGCAGGATCAATTTTCCTGATCACGTTTTTACGCTGATTCACTTCCACCGCGTAAATCTCATCCACAGCAGCATGATTCTCCAACAAGTCAGCATAAATGGTTTTCAGCATTTCAGGCTTAAACTTCAAAGACAAGCCGCAGCTGGAAGAAATCTCCCTTAAGGTCGGCGTTATTAGAATTTCCCGCTGCTTTTGTTTCATAATTTTTTCGGCTTTAAGCGCATGGGATGTAGATTGAAACGTAATGACACAATATTTTTTTATATGCATTAATTCCTGCATCATTTATAACTATACCTCAATGACCCCGTTTTTATAGAAAGTTGCTTTAGCAACAGCCAGAAGTTTTTCATCACCCCAAACCTTGGCTTCCATAAAAAATATATTTTTACCACTTTTGATAATTTCTCCTACCGCCAAAATATCTTTGCCAAATTCAGCAGCCGCCAGATAGCTGATACTGCAGTCCACGGTCACGGCCCTGATTCCCAGGGTTCTTATCGCATTTCCCATCGCCGAATCGGCTGCGGTCATAAGCAGTCCTCCGTGAACCATCCCCTGAGAATTGGCATGCTTCTTCGCTGTTTCGGTCACAATTTCTGCTTTTCCCGGTGCCAGGCTTTTGATCCTTAGTCCCAGCAGTTGATAAAAAGACGATTTATTATAAGCAGCGTTTAAATGTTCAAAAAGTTTCTGGTCAATTCCCTTGTTTTCTGCTTCCACTTCAAATACCCCGACAATTTTTGTTTATTATAACATAAATCCTCTCAGCTAATGATAGAAGGGGACCAGTCTTGATCTGGCCCCCGGTGCTCTATCTTATTAAACTGCTGGCTATATTCATGCGCTGGGCTTCTGAAGTACCTTCATAGATTTCAGTGATTTTCGCATCCCGCAGCAATCGTTCCACTTTCTGTCCCTTGATGTAGCCATATCCGCCAAAAATCTGCACCGCTTTGGCAGCATGTTTAAAACACATTTCCGAGCAGAAGACTTTGGCCATGGAAGCTTCTTTGCTGAAAGGCATTCCCTGATCCTTCAGATAAGCTGCATAGTAATATAAAAACCTTCCTGCCGTGATATCCGTCTGCATATCAGCCAGCATCCATTGAATAGCCTGGTTTTTTGCAATGGGTTTGCCGAATTGAATCCTGGCTTTGGCGTAAGCAATCGACTCATCAAGGGCAGCCTGGGCAATCCCTACTGCCTGGGCGGCAATCCCGATCCGGCCATGATCCAGACATGACATGGCAATTTTTAAGCCATCCCCCAGGTTCCCGATCAGGTTTTCTTTCGGTACATGGCAGTCCTTGAAAACCACTTCGGAAGTTTGTGAGCCCCTGATCCCCATTTTCATAAAATGCGCTCCAATGCTTAATCCCGGGGTCCCTTTGGATACGATAAAAGAACTCATCCCCTTTCTTTTATCCTCCGGATCGGTCCAGGCAAAAGTAACAAAGGTATCTGCTACCGGTCCATTGGAAGTAAAGGTTTTGGTCCCGTTTAAAACATATTCATCCCCTTTTAGTACAGCAGTGGTGGTCGCAGATCCGACATCAGTGCCTGCCCCGGGTTCAGTCAGGGCAAATGCACCCAAATGCCCGCCGTTGGCCAGGGGGGTAAGGTATTTTTTCTTTTGAGCTTCGCTGCCGAAAAGTGCAATCGGCCCACAGGCCAGGCCAGTATGTACTGACATGGTAAAGCCGGTAGCAGCGCAGGAACGGGACAATTCTTCCACGGCGATGGCATAGCTTAAATAATCAGCACCAGCGCCACCGTATTCCACTGGAAAAGGCATGCCCATCCAACCGCCTTCACCCAGCTTCTTAATGATTTCTGCCGGATAACGTCCGCTTTCATCAATTTCCCCTGCAACCGGCTCAACGTAGGTTTTGGCAAACTCTCTCATGTTGGCTTTGATCAATTCCTGTTCTTCACTCAGTTTAAACTCCATACGACCCCTCCTCTTACTTTACCGGTCAAGCTTTCCTTCCACAATAAAGCAAGCCGGCAGTATATTCCTTCACTCCTTATTGATTTTAATTATAGCATACTGATGGACGGGCACTCATTTTTACTGCATCCATCTGGTAAAATCAGCATGGGGCATGATATAATTGCAGGCAAATCGTGCCATCCATTTATCATTTTTTGGTCCGCGGAACTTTATGAAAGAAGGGATTTAATGTGCGTGAAATTTGCATCCTGGATGCGAAAACCCTGGGAGCAGATATAGATTTGAGTCCGCTTGAGCAATTTGGCAGACTCCATGTGTATCAAGTCACCGAACCCCATGAAACAGAGGAACGTATTAAAAACTGCGAAATCATTATCAGCAATAAAGTGATACTCAATGAAAGCAACCTGGCACAGGCTTCAAAAGTTAAATTGATCTGCCTGTCTGCAACCGGCACCAACAATGTTGACCTGGCATACACAGCCCGGCGGGGAATCACGGTATGCAATGTAGCCGGATATTCTACCCGGAGCGTTGTCCAGCATACTTTTTGCATGTTGTTTTATCTCCTGCAGTCACCAGTCTACTATGATAACTACGTGAAATCAGGTCAATATTGCGGTAGCGATATTTTTACTCACTTAAATAAAACTTTCTGGGAACTGGCGGGCAAGACCTGGGGGATCATAGGCCTCGGGACTATCGGCCGTTCAGTTGCCGGCATCGCAAGTGCCTTCGGGTGCCAGGTGATCTACTATTCCACTTCCGGCTTGAATCATGCTGCTGATTACCGCCAGGTAACTCTGGAAGAATTATTGCGGGAATCTGATATTGTTTCCATCCATGCTCCTTTAAACAGCCATACGAAAAATTTGATCGATTATCAGAAGCTGCAGCTTATGAAACCCAGTGCCCTGCTTCTAAATCTGGGACGAGGCGGTATTGTTAATGAAACTGATCTGGCGGCAGCCTTAAATGCTAACCTGCTGGCCGGTGCCGGACTGGATGTGCTGGAAAGTGAACCGATAAAAAGCGACAATCCTCTGCTGCACCTTAAAGAGCCGGAAAAACTTTTTATCACTCCGCATATTGCCTGGGCCAGCCAGGAAGCGCGTCAAAGGCTGCTGCAGGAGATCGTCCTCAATATTGCCGGCTTTTTATCGGGCTCACCCAGGAATGTGGTGGGTTAGCAACAGATAGTACTTTGGAAAGCGAACAACTTATTTACAGGCATTAAAAAACGCCGCTCAAGGCAAATCTCGTCAAGGACTTGCGTTTATGAGCGGCGCTTCTCTTGCTCAGTTATTTTTTCTCGTATACTGCGTAAAGCTGCAGGGCAACTTCATCAAAAGGATTATTTCTGAGTTCTTCCGCCAGCTCTTTGGCGGGTGAACGATCGGCGATCTGCAAGAATTCCTCCCAGCTCATATAATCGAAAGGCAGCATCTCCACTTGCTTAAAACCATGGGCAAAAAATAATTTATCCAAAGATTCCGGATCGAAATGGTGCATATGCAGCATGGCGGGGAACATAGTCCCTTCGATACTCTCGTGTATCCTCTGTTCCACTTCTCCATAACGGGTGGGTGCCGTGATAAACACTTTGCCTCCGGGTTTTAAGACCCGGGCAAATTGAGCTATGATCTTTTCCGGGTCATAAGTATGTTCTAATACATCGAGACAGTTAATGGCATCGAAAAAATTATCCGGATAGTCAAGGGCGTCCAAACTGCCTTCGGTAAAAGTGATCTCTCTGGATGGTTCGGACATAAGCTGGTCTGCGCTGGGGAATTCACACTCAACCGCCATATCCCCTAATTCTTCTTCGATCAGGTTTATGACCCGGGGGAATATTTCTTTCTCCCCTTTTTGCATCATACGGGATAAAGCCATGCCTCTTTCCAGCCGTGCCCGGCAGGCATCGATGGAGTAGACATCCATATACTGACTCATTACCAAAGAGGCGAAACCGGCCCCACATCCGGCATCCAGTACATTTCCCCTGATATTTCTGATACTGGGATAGGCATATTTAAGAAAAGAATATTCGCCGCCGGAAGAAAAGTTCTGTAAGGCGATGATCTCATTCATGGTAAACAAATCCTGCTGGCTCAAAGAAGAGCCAATTTCCTTTCTGAACCAGTTGCGGAGTTCCACTTTGTCATTCAAGGCTTTGGTCAGATCATCTAAATTATCACAGCCGGCTTGTTTCAGCACTTTATCCTTTTCTTCGCTGCTCATGACCTTCCATATGTACTCCACGAAAAAGGGAAAACAAACATTGCCATGTACATTAAACAGGATCGCATCCTGGGGTCGATTGCGCCGAAGTTCATTGGCAGTATTATGAAACTTCAGAAGAAAAGCGATGGCCTCCTCATCATTACGGGAGAACATTTTCTCATAATCACCTGCAAGATCAGTACTTTCCGGCAGTAATGCCTCATAAATCTTACGTACCTCAGGGTCCAGAACCTGAAAATAATAACTGAAGAAATCCTTTAAAATCACCTATTTTACCCCCTCATATTTATTCGTGCTCGATCAGATAGCAAACTTTGCTGTAATCTTCTGCTTTAGCGGCGGTGTTTAGCTCCCAGCGGATTTTGGTTTCCAGAAACGCTTTATTATCGGTCAAGGGTATTGACGGTAAAATGGCCAGTCCTGAAGAGTGGTAGCCCAGACGGCTTTGATCCTCGAAGACATAGTCTTTATAATAATTCCGTACTGCCGGCTCAACGGTTATTCTTTGCAGACCGCTGTAATGCATATCCGAAAAGCTGACCAGGTTTTTGAAAACATCTCCTTCACCATTTTTCAATTCATAAACATAGTCAATGGATTCAGGCTGTGCCAAACTAAATCTATCCTGTTTGAAATTTATTCCCCCGCCAGACAAAACAGTAATATCACTCAATACATATTCTGCTTCCTCATTGCTCTGTCCTGCTATTCCAAGAAAAGCACCGGGCTTAAACTCAATTTCATCTGAGGGAGTGGCTGAAGTGATCAGCTGGGGGACTAAAATCAGCTCACCATGATCCAACCCGCCTTCAATTTGAGCCTCTATTCTGACCTTTATATGTTGCGGTCCGGTTTGATAATACTTTGTAACCAATATTTCCAAAATGCGCCCTTCGATTTTGACCCGGAAAGGACAGCTGAGCTGAACAGATGTGCCATCTTCGCTGTTGGTAATACTTTGCACAGTAAAATCCCGGTGTAACAGATTCCCCAGTGAGGTCAATTGATCATCATATTGCCAGTACAGCTCGCAGCGCATTGAGTTCCTGCAGATTTCCTGTCTTCCCCCTTCCGCGTAATACCTGCGGCCCATATTACTGTCAGCTTCGGTAAAGACCAGGGGATATGCGTACCTGTAGATGGAATTATACGCTTTGATCCCGCTGCCAATATCAGCAGCGATAAGCTGGTGTGCCTTTTCCGGATCTTGGGTAAGGGCCGAATCGATGACCTGCTGAAAACTGATGCAGCCGCCTTTGGTATCAAGGACCACAAATTGGTCAGGAGTCCGTATCACGATCTCATCCCGTCCGTCCATATCCCAGTCACGCAAAGCGATGGTCTCCGGTTCCGGCATGCCAATTTTAGTCTGTAAGGCTGTAATCACCCGGGATGCTGCTTCCAGGTATGCCAGGCCCTGCATATCGTAATAGGGCGAGGAACCGTAACTGGGGTGACGGCTTGCCCACTTGGGGTCTTCCTGATAGACCAGATTACGGACCCGGTTGACCGTATCATATTGAAGGCCTGTTTCCGTGGAGTATTTATCCCTGATGATAGCATTTACAATATCAAAACGTTCCGCCGATTGCAGCAGTGAACGTATGGTCTGATCCTGCAAAGCCTTTTCCTGCCCGTTAAATTTTTCTTCCGCCCAGGCAGAAATGACCGCGGTTTCAAAATCCTTCTGCAAGCTTTCGACGTCTCTTAAACGGCAGATCACCTTGCGCAAGCGTTCGTCGCCGAAAGTGACCCCTCGTATGCCGCGTCTGGCCGTCCAGTTTTCCCACTCCTTATAGCTGTGACTTGATTTAACCGGATAGGTGTTTAAAAAGCCCTGCTGCTGCAAATAATCTTTAAGACCTATAAATGAGATCTCTTCATCCTGCTCGACCAGTTTAAAGAACTCCAGGAGCCATTGGGTATCTCCCGTCGGGTCTTTACTCCACTGGCCAAACTTTTCCGCATCTTCAAAAATGGTTACCACCGGCTGCAGTTCCGGTTTCCCGTAATCTTTTACCATCTGGGCGGCCTTCTCCAGCACATCCTTGATATAAAAGTAATAATGCCGCGGTTTGATGCGCACCTTATCTTCGGCTGTAAAGCCGTTTCTTTTCAGCAATTGATATCTGAACTGACTGTGTACCGGCAGTGCCACAAATGGCTGCCCGCTGATCTCATCCCTCAAAGCAAAAAACAACATTTCCTGGGGCAGATGACTGATGGTGGTTTTGGAAAAAGGGTCATTGAAGCCAAAATGCTTGCGGGCGTAATCACTTTCAGAGCCAGGATAGGCAAAATGGCTTTCGTAAAAAGTCTCGGCATCCAGGTAAAAAATTGCTGGAACCTGCATTAGTTCAGCCGCATAAGCGATTTCACCCAGCACCAGTTCCCCGCATTCCCTTTCCACTAAATGAATACCCTGCCATTCATGACGTGAGACATGCAAAGTTTCCTGCATCAGTTCATCATATTTTTTTAGCTGATAGAGGAAATCATCCCGGCGTGATGATAACTGGGTAAAAGGTTCATCGGCCAGTCCGCCGATCATGCCAATTTTATTACTCTTCAGCAATTTTTTAAAATCTTTAATATACTGAGGTTTTTTATTCTGCAGCCAGTAAAGAAAAGGGCCGGAAAAGTGCAAATTTATATAAAATCCTTCCAGTTCCACCGACTTGGATAACAGCTCCAGCCAGGGCTGATAGGAATTAACGAAAGCTTCTTCCCGGGTTCTATGTAATTGAAAATGAGGCTGATGGAAATGGGGACAAAAGGCAATATGCCCTTTCATTGATACACCTCCTACAAATTGTTGAAGAAATCATCTTCATATTGAATTTTCCTTAGCCATTGTTGAAACTCGGCATTCAGATCCTGATTTCGCACGGCTTCACTGATGCGCAATAATTTGGTGTAATGTTCGAAGAACCTTTTCATCGCATAATCCCGGGTCAGATTGCTGCTGACCATGAATAACCAATCACTGCTTTCGATCAGCAGTAATTCTTTCATGGCCTGTTCCACAGCATCCTGGCATAGCACACTGTCGTCGGCAAAAATTTTCAGGTTCTGAAATTCTTCTCCCGCCTTTTTAATGATATCCCACATCCAGGCCGTTTCGTTGTTGAGCCAAACATAATGCTTTCCTCCCATGCCCCAGGACGATTCAAACAACTGCGCTTCATATCTGGCCTTTCCCACATCGGCAGGTAAAACCATATCGATTTTCTCATTGGCATTGATAAGTCTGATGACTGCTTCCAGCCAATTAACGCCTTCCCACCACCAGTGGCCAAATAATTCAGTATCATAGCACCCCACGATCAGGGGAGAAACGAAGCCCAGTTTTTTAGCTTCCCCACCGGTGTTTTCCAGACTGTTGACAAAGTGCCATGCGTGGTTTTTAGTCCTTATTAAAGCCTGCTCCGGATCGTACAACATTTTGTTCTCATTATTTGTGCGGTCTGTAACCCGCCAATACTTCAGTCCGGAGCGGGGTGAATGCCGGTGAAATTCTCTGTAATCTTCGTCACCGGGGTATCCGAAATCAGCAGACCATACCTGATGGCTGACCATGGAATTGCGCCCAAAGACGGAAATATCCTTGCCTTCTACTTTATAAGGGCGGTAGGTACTCAGACCGGTGGAAGCAAAGGTTTCTATTTCAATTTCTTCATTGTCAAAGCCCTGGCTGAAAGCCTCAATTGGTTTGCCGCCTTCGATGGCATGGCTGTCAACGTAAAAATACTCAAAACCATGGGCCAGCAATATATCTTCCACTCCCTTAAAATAGCCGCATTCCGGCAGCCAGAAGCCTCGAGGCGAACAATTGAAATACTTTTGATAAATTCTCTTGCCCCAATCCACCTGACGTTCAAGGCTGTCTTTTTCCAATAGCGGCAAATAAGCATGGGTAGCAGCAGTGGTAATGATCTCGATTTCCCCTTCCTTCTGCATTTGCCTGACCATGCCTACGATGTCTTTATTCATTTCAACCGTAAAATCACGCCTGATATCACGGTAAAAATTGTAATAAAAAGATGCCAGTCTGGCCATTTCCGGTTTAGCAGCGGCCAGAAAACATCTTTCTTCTTCAGCGGCTAAATTCTCGCGTTCTTTTAAATAGCTGATAAACTCTTCCTGTATATATTTGGAGCTAAGCTGTTCCAACAAGGTAGGACTCAAACTTAAAGTGACCGGCACTTTAAGGCCTTCTTCCCACATTCTTCGCCAGCTTTGCAGCATAGGAATATAAGTTTCCGCCATCGATTCATACAGCCATACTTCACCAAAAGGCCATCTTCCCTGTCTTTTTACATAGGGTATATGGCTATGTAAAACTAACATCAATTTAGAATCCAACGCTGTTACACATCCTCTTTGTTCGTTAAATGCCTGCGTGACTTCTTTAGAACCTGATGATAAACATTGATGGTTGAATCGGCAATTACATCCCAGCTGTAAATTGATTCTATGGTTTGGGTCCCGTTCTTTTTCAAACGGGCTGCCAGATTTTCATCCGTCAAAACCTTTATAATCGCATCCGCCAGCTCGTCGATGGAGCCCGGCTTCACTTTTATGCCATTGACTCCATCCTGGACAATTTCAGAAAGCCCTCCTACATCGCTGACGATAACAGGTGTATTGGTGGCCATGGCTTCCAATGCAACGATCCCGAATGGTTCATAAAGGCTGGGAAACACTGCCACCTGGGCCCGATGATAGAGGTAATTTCTGGTTTCCTCTTTAATAAAACCGGTATATATGATGCGGTTATTGATCCCCAGTTCCAGTGCTGCTTTTTCAAGGGTGCTTTTTATGGGTCCTTTGCCCCCGATGACCAATTTTGCATCAGGAACCTGATAAAGCACCTGGGGAAATGCCTTTATCAACTGCCACAGCCCTTTTTCCGGTACCAGACGCCCAATAAAAAAAACGACTTTGTCGTCAGCAGCAATTTTCAATTTCGGTTTTCCCGGCAGCTTCATAAATTGTTCCTGTTCAACACCATTGGGGATCACGGTTACATCATTGGTAAACGGCCCAAACAAGGAACATATCTCATCTTTCATATAACTGCTGCAGCAAATAATCCTTTCCGCTTCCAGGGCCAGGTTTTTTTCGATCTCATTGATCTCGTTCTGCATACGGTTATGCAAACCAAGATTCCTTCCATGTTCAGTAGCATGTATGGTGGTGACCAGAGGAAGTTCAAAGATTTTGGTCACTGCCCGGCCGGCATAAGCCACCAGCCAGTCATGGGCATGAACAAGATCAAATCCTCCAATTGAGGCATTGATCCGCACTGCCTCACGAATCGCTTCACTATTAAAAGTGAAGGTCCAGGATTTGAAATTACCTTCATCTCCAGCCGGACTGCCAACCCGGTGAATATATACCCCGCTGTCTTTTTCATAATCGGGGGTCCCTTTTACGCGAGGTGTAATAAGATGAACCGTCAAACCTTTGCGGGCCAGAAACCGGCTCAGATCATAAACATGCTGACCCAGTCCGCCGACCATATTGGGGGGATATTCCCAGCTAAACATCAGTGCCTTCACATTATTCCCTCGTTTGTAACTTTTTTTAATAATATTACCAGAAAATTATTCCTATTGTAAGGTATTTTGATTATAATATTCTAAAGCTGAAATTTAAAGAATTCGACTAATAGTTTTATAAAACGGGAGGTCAAGACATGAATGCTGTCAGGAAAAACCAGCTGCAGCCCTCAATAATCAAAGATATAAACCTGGCACCCTACGGTTATAAAAAATTGGAATGGGTCAAACAGAATATGCCGGTTTTAAACATACTCCGGAAAGAATTTGAAGTCACGCAGCCTTTGGCCGGAATGACCATCGTTTGCTGTCTGCATCTGGAGGCAAAAACCGGCTACCTGCTGCAAACTTTACAGGCGGCAGGAGCCAGAGTAGTCGCATGCGGCAGCAATCCTCTTTCCACTCAGGACGATGTAGTATCAGCACTAGTTGATTCGGGTATTACGGTTTACGCCCTTTACGGCGAATCCCCGGAAGAATATCATCAATTTTTGGAACTGGCCTTGGATGCCTTACCGGATGCGATTATTGATGATGGCGCCGATATGGTTACCATTCTCCACAAAGACCGCCGGGAACAAGCCAAAACCATTATTGGCGGGTGTGAAGAAACCACTACAGGTATCATTCGGCTGCGCTCCATGGATGAAGACCAGACTCTGCTATTCCCGATGATGGCCGTCAATGATGCCTATATGAAATATCTGTTTGATAACCGCTATGGCACCGGACAATCGGTTTGGGACAGCATCAACCGCACTACCAACCTGGTTGTAGCAGGAAAATATGTGGTCGTGGCAGGTTATGGCTGGTGCGGCAAAGGCGTTTCCATGCGTGCCCTTGGAATGGGTGCCAAAGTGATCATCACAGAAATTGATCCCATCAAAGCCAATGAAGCAATCATGGACGGTTTTCAGGTGATGCCGATGGCAGAAGCAGCCAAACTGGGAGATATATTTATCACCGTCACCGGAAATATCAACGTAATCCGCAAAGAACATATGATGTTAATGAAAGATCAGGCCATTATGGCCAACGCCGGGCATTTTGATGTGGAAATCAGCAAGCCTGATCTAAATGAACTGGCAGTATCCACCCGTTTGATAAGAAACAACGTGGAGGAATTCGTCCTGGAAGATGGACGCAAACTATATCTCCTTGCCGAAGGCCGCCTGGTAAATCTGGCCGCCGGCGATGGACACCCTGCTGAAGTCATGGATCTTAGTTTTTCTCTGCAGGCGCTCTCACTGATCCATGTGATTCAGAACCGGGCAGATCTGGGACTGCATGTTTATAATGTCCCGGCCGAGATAGATGAAAAAGTAGCCCATCTCAAACTCCAGGCAAACTGTATCGAAATTGACCAACTAACCGAAGAGCAGGATAAATACCTGGCCAGTTGGGATCATAATAAATAATCGAATAACCAAACCGCCTTTTGCACAAAATATCCGAGTAGATAGCAAAAGGCGGTTTTTTTCATGGATGCACTCAAGCACAAACCAGTGATTATTTTTTTCGCTGTACTTCTGGCTGTGATGGCGGCAGCTTATCTTCTCCATTCCTTTAACCCTCCACAGCGATTACCCCAGCGCATTGATGAAATCGACAATGATTCAGCATTCAATTATATAATCAGAGATCAACAGGGAAAAATGCTTCTTATGGCCGGACTGCAGGTACAAGTTAACGACGAATTTATCACCGAAGACAATCTCCGCTATTCGTCATAAAAGTTGCCGGAAAGCGACCGAATAACCACTTCTTCTAATCTCCTCAAATTGCAAACCTATGGCGGATTTTTATAGGTGTTCATTTTCTTTTAACAAGCCCGAGTATGCACATGTCTGCAGACAGCAAGACTGCTGACAGACAACTTTTTTTTGACCTGCCATCCAAACTTTGCTATAATCATTAAGCAATAAGCGCCCGTAGCTCAGTGGATAGAGCACCGGCCTCCGGAGCCGGGTGCGGAGGTTCGATTCCTCTCGGGCGTACCACTTAATAAATAAGCACTTTCAATTGACATGAAAGTGCTATTTTTTTGGTTTTTGTGCCTGTGCAAAGCGCAAAAGCACGATTTATTCTACATAATCAACCAGAACCATCACTCGTTAGGTCTTTTATTGGTTATAGCTATTAGGGTTGTCTCCTAGTCGTCCGACTTTCCTTCGTGTAGCAGTAACCGATTCCTCTCTTTCCATATGGTTCCTCGTTAACCAAATACAGGTCAGATTCATACTATATGTATATAGCATCAAAGAAAGGAGAATAGGTATGTCCAAACTTACACCCGCACAATTTGTGCAGAAATCACTCGATCTGCATTTGTTCTTCCTGCGTATTATGAAGGAGCACTCATTCTTTCTTGAAGCCGCTTTTGTAGCAAAGAACGCTGATCTGATCCGGCGGGCTGACCGTTTTCGGGTCGTTTTCGAAGAGTTGCTGAGGGAAGCGGTGGATTTAGCCAACTGCAATGTAAGCAAATGTGTTCTGCAGTCAGGTGAAGTGGTCACTGACAACACCATAGAGGCCGAAGAAAAAACTGAGTTTCTGTCAGGCATTCCATTTGATATCTGCCTCACCAAAAGGGAGACCATGCTCAGACCTGGCCCGGGAGACCCTGCCCTGGAGGATCAGGTTGAAAGGTTCAACAATCGGGTCATCCGTGAAACCAGAGCCCTTATAGATCTGAAAACTGATGTTTTGGAGGGCATGCTTGATTGTAGTCTTTTCACCTGGAACTTTCCCTTGCTGATAGAGCACATAAGGCGAGAAGCGCTATTCTACGTTGACCATCTGCAAAGGCTGCAAAAACGTATCGTTCTTGATCCCACCGAAGAGATCATCGAGGAAAAGCGTTTCTGGGATCGTATAATGGCTGAACATTCACAGTTTATCGCCCATCTGCTGGATCCCACCGAACAAGAACTGATCATGACTGCCGACGAATTTGCCCGTCGGTTCTTCCGCTTGGAGAAGAGCGTAAAGCAAATTGAGAAAAAGGATGGCTGCATTCCTCCACAACTTATGAGAGATGAGATCCAGGCAGTAGAAGAAATCCGGGATTTTAAAAGCACTGCAAATGAACTCATTCTGGCCTGCGAGATCAGGTCAATTATAATTCCCCTCCTGGCAGACCACGTATTACGCGAGGCCAACCACTTCCTGGCCCTGTTGACTGATTGCCGCAAACCAGCCCATGATCATCGCAGCTTAAGCCAAAGGTACTCTGTATGTAAACATAGGGAGTTTAACTGTTGGTAATCTATTAAAGACAAGCCGGCCGCAAGGCCGGCTTTTTGAACTTTTTTGAACAAAAGCTGGAAAAAGTTTATTTGCCTAATGCAGAAGTAGCCCGACATGCCTGGACAACGGCCTGGATCGCGGCGCTGCGGAAGCCGTTCTTTTCCAGCTCCCCTACCCCTACTATGGTTGAGCCACCCGGTGAACACACCGCATCTTTCAGTTCGCCTGGGTGTCCACCGTTTTCCAGCACCATAGCTGCGGCGCCTTTTACTGCCTGGGCGGCAAATATATATCCCTGTTCCCGTGTTAATCCCACGGTCACTGCGCCATCTGCAAGTGCTTCAATAAACATATATGTAAAGGCGGGAGTACATCCCCCCATCACCATAGCCGCATCGGCCATTTTTTCATCCTGAATCTGCACTACTTTACCGCAGGCGCTGATGCATTCCCTGAGTCCGTCAACTTCATCCTGTGAGACATCGCTGCCGGCAATGATGATCATCAGTCCCTCGCCGATCATTGCCGGAGTATTAGGAAGAATGCGTATGATCGGCAAGTCAGTTCCCGCTTCTCCCAGAATATCCTTTATTTTTTCCATGGTTAAGCCGGCGGCAATGGAAATCAGAATCCGCTGCTTGCCATTTTCTTTACAGTCTTGAAGAACAGGAGCAATTTCTTTCAGGACGGCAGGCATCACTTGAGGCTTGACTCCAAGAACGATATAATGAGCAGCTTTGACCGCTGCGGTATTATCATCCACCTGTACACAGCCAAGATCAGCAGCCATATCGGCTGCCTTTTTATGGTCTATATCGGTAATTACTACTTCTTTTGCCGGAATCGCCCGGCAAACGGAATGAATAATGGCACCGCCCATATTGCCGGTCCCAATAAAGGCAATTTTCTTATCCATTTATCCTGATCCTTTCTTTCCTGATTTTTTCTTCTTTTTTATTTTACTCGATCTTGATCTTTTTGCCTATTTGCCCCTTACTTGTCAGCAAACCTCTATCCAATTTACAAAATGTTTTTTAGATTGATTTTTTCTTTGGCGGGCAGATGTTCGATCATTAATTTCATCTCCGCAAATTGGCTTAAGGCCAACGTACTATTTTCCTCTGCCACAAATTCTTTGGCTTTTGCCAGGGAAAATTCGATATTATCCATTTCCTGATGGTCAAGGACCACCGGCCACCATCCGGCATTATGCTGCCATTTGGATTCCAGATCTCTGGTGTTTTGTTTGGCACTTTCCCAGTCTCCGCTTTTTATATCTTTACATATCAGGTTGATTTGATCACTGAGTTGATCACTGGCTTCCTGTAATGAATCATTGACCCAAATACCAGCACCTACAATAATGGCGGCCGCGATCACAATAGAAATGAATATTCTCATAACAGCTCCTTTAGTTTAGCGCTTGTTCTGAATAAATAACTGTCCCTTGGTATTTAAATGAGCATAAAATACCTTTTTACAGGTGGTTCCTTTTAGATTCAGTTGTTGTTCCAGCCAGGCAATATCCTGATTGATCTTGTGCAAATTTTTATGATTCACTTTTCCATCCGTAATCAGGGTGACCGGCAGGCTTTCCTGACCGGGATCGATCCCTAAATCACCAGGCTGTACCGGTCTTTTATCTGATTTTAAAAATACGCTTAAATTACCGCTGGTTTCCAGGATGGCAAATTCTACATCGGCAATATCACTTACATTCTTCTGCCGCAATTGTTCCAGCAGATCATTGATGTTATAGCGCAGTTTTCGCATTTCATCTTCCATTAGTACAGCGTTTTCGATCAAAACACTTGGTTTCCCGCAAATGATCGCCCGGGCACTCTCGCTTTTTAAGGCTAAAAAAGACAGGGTCACATGGGCAGCAAATAGTATGAAGATGGGAATCAGACCGTTTATTATAGGGATGCTGGTATTTTGCATCGGAATTGCTGCTAATTCAGAAATCATAATGATGATCACCAGTTCATAAGGCTGCAGCTGGCCTATTTCGCGTTTCCCCATCAGTCGAAGAAAAACAACTGTAGCCGCAAACAGTATCACTGTACGAATAATGATGAGATTCATGGCACACACCTTCAATATAATTTGTTGCTTTCGGTTTAGTTATTACCTGGCCGGCCATTTTCAATACAGCAATTTATAAACTGAGCCTTGGGCAATGTCAGAATTGATCAGAAAGGTTTCGTGCCGGACAAATTTATTTGGTGCCGGATGATTGGGGGGAAACATCATTAAGGTAGCGGGTAAGGATATATTCAAAGTTATCTATTATGTGAGGCAGCAGGCATTTACTGCAGTCTTTCAGTCCGTTTTTGAGGATGGTGAAGTCACCGCCGCAGTCTGTTAACGAATAGAGGGGGCAATAACAAAAGCAGCAATTGATTTCCAGCAAATCATGGCAGGGATAATAGGGGCAGTCATAGCGGCAGAAATATTGAAGAATATCCACAGTTCACCTCAATTGAAACGTATCTTCCAGCCACTTAAGCGTGATTCTTACTCTTAATTCAGTAAATTCCGTAAACCGGTGATCAGCCTGGTCAACCAGTGCCAGTGATGACTGGGGCAGGGTTTGGTGCATGTTTACCGCGTCGCTGAAGGCCACCACTTCATCCGCTTTGCCATGGCAAATCAGGACTGGTTTGTTACCCAGGGCTGAAAGATTCTGTTTAAGGTCAATTTTTTGAAATTCCAGTACCAGATCAGGCTGCAATGTAAATGGCCTGTCCCCATTCATCATGTTTACGGCTTTACCTGCCTCCAGTTGATCATACAGGTCACCCAATACTTTCCTGAAAGTATTCTTTAGATCAATGGGTACTGACCAGAAAATATAGCCTTTTATGGATTCCCTTTGCTGCGGCATGGCGATGATCGTGCTCCCGCCAAAGCTTCGCCCCAATAGGATCAAAGACAGCCCGAATTCCTGTTCGGCATATTGTATTACCCACTGCAAATCATCCGTCTGACTGCTTAAGGTAACCGAGGAGAAGTCACCGCTGCTTTCCCCGGATCCTGAAAAATCGAATGCCAGTACCCCTGCTCCCCTTGCATTCAAGGCGGCGGCAAAAGGAAATATTTTGCCCCGGTTTTCTTTGGCACCGGTAAAACCATGGCAAATAATCAGTAAATAACGTGCATTTGAGGGAATACTCAGCCATGCAGCTAACTTTCCGCCATCATTTTTTGTAATGGTAATCTTTTTCATAGGGTACCTGTAAACTTACATAGGTTTCTTTTGCTTATTGGCTTCGTCCGACTCATATCGAACCTTATTACTGCAATAGTCACATATGAATCCCGGTAGTTTTTCTTTTTTCTCCACTAACTTCTTATAATCCTTATGCTCTTCATCGACCTCATAAACTTTGGCGCAAAGCATGCATCTGGCAGCAATATGTTCCATTTAAATCCCCTCCCCTGTGTATTTCGTTAATCTGTTTTGGCTTCATTTATTATTTTCATGTAAAGGACCCGCTGATAATTGAAAGAACCGACTATATTGCCATTTTTGTCGTACAGATAATTCAGTGAAGAGCCGCCTACATAAACGGTACCGTCTTTTTCTATGCCTAAGTTTTTCACATAACCGGTAAGCTGCTCATCGTCGGTAAAAAAGATCTCAACTTTTATTAATTGGTCTTTCTCGTCCCGATCCTGACCCCAGTAATCTCTAGGATCAAAATCACATCCTCCGATGCAAAGCGCTATAAGTAAAATGAATAGCAGGAGTACCCCCTTTTTCTTCACTGTACTTTTCTCCTCCTTTTTGGCTGGTAAGCTTTGGCGCCTGGCGTTCTGCGTCTCATGCCATTACTCCCGGTTTGTCTCTGCTCATTCCATTGATGCAGTTTCTGATCTACCAAACCATGGATACTGTCAGCCGGGTATCTGCCGAATTCATCTTTTATACCGGCTTCCTTGCCAGTCAGTATTTCCAGGCCCTGGTCAATATGGCTTATCGCCCAGAGATTGAATTGCTTCTGTCCGATGGCTTGCACGACTTCTTCATCCAGCATCAATTGGGAGACATTTTGTATAGGTATGATCACTCCCTGCCTGCCGTTTAAGCCTAAAGACTGGCAGGTTTTGAAAAAGCCTTCAATTTTTTGATTGATACCCCCCACCGGTTGAATTTCTCCATTTTGATTGACTGATCCGGTAACAGCGATCCCCTGGTAGATCGGCACTTCAGCCAAACTGGACAATAACGCATATAACTCGGCGCTGGAAGCACTGTCGCCATCGATCCCTGAATAACTCTGCTCAAAAGTTAGACTGGCCGATATGCTTAAAGGTTTATCCTGCGCATATTGGGCACCCATATACCCGCTTAATGTTAGAATGCCCTTGCTATGGATGGTGCCGCTCAGTCTTATTTCCCGTTCAATATTTACCAGCCCTTTTTCTCCCATGAAAGTTTTGGCAGTGATCCTGACCGGACGCCCGAAGTTGTAATCCCCCATGGCAAACACTGCCAGACCGTTTATTTGCCCGATTTTTGATGAATCAACATCGATGAGCAAATGATTGCGGACAATATATTCATGTACCCGGTCTTCGCTCATGGAAGAACGATACTTCTTTTCGCTTATGGCTTTTTGTACATGTTTGGCACGGATAATTGAACTATTGGCACTTTTGGCCCAGGCATCCGCTTCATAAATGATTTCCACCAATTTATTAAAGGAAGCTGATAATTTGCTCTGATCATCTGCCATTCTGCTGCTATAATCCACCACTGCCGCCACTGCCTCAGCATCAAAATGTCTTAAATTCTTTTCGTTGCATACCGAACCGATAAACTGCGCATATTCATAAACATGTTTGCGGCTGCGGGGCATTTCATCATCAAAATCAGCTCTTATTTTAAACAGTTTCTGGAATTCCTCATCCTGGGAATAGATTAGATGGTAGTATATGGATTCCCCGATCAGGATCACTTTGATTTTGGCAGGAATAGGCTGGGGCTGCAGGCTTTCAGTATTGGTGATGCCCATCATCCTTCCCACACTTTCGATGGTTATCTCTTCATTTTTCAAAACCCTTTTTAAACCGTCCCACACATAGAAGTTTTTGATCAAATCCCATACATGCAGGATAAGATAACCGCCGTTGGCTCTGTGCAAAGCTCCTGCCTTGATTTTGGAATAATCAGTAGCCAATATGCCAAATTCATTTTCATATAAGATCTGCCCGAACAGATTGGCAAAATTGGGGTTCGGTTCATAAATAACCGGAGCATGCTGCAAATGTGAATTATCAATGAAAAGATTGACCTGGTATTTTTTCAGAGGGTCTCTTCTATCCAGGCGAAAGAGGGCGCTCACCCCTTTTTCTTCGGGCCTGGCAAAGGCATCTATATTTTCCAGCAGATCCTGCTGCATCTCATCCAGATATTCCCCTACCTCACCGACCCCATTAAACTGGGTTGCCAGTTCATCAAAATAGGGTGTGGCCACCTGCTGCACAGTCAGCCTTTCCAGTTGGGCAAGTTTTTCTTTGACGATTTTTTCGCCTTCGCGGTAGTTACGAAGAGCGACTGCCATTTTTTCCTGCACGGTGGTGCTGTTGGCCATCAACTGTTGTCTTTCTTCATCAGTCAAATTCAAATAATCTTCCTGACTCATAGGTTCCCCGTCTTTTAACGGTACACTGGATATGCCGCTTTGGTTGCGGGAAATCGTAAACCCGTAGGTGCGTGCCTCTTCTTCCAACTGCAGATAGCGGTTATTGGTTTCTTCCATAAACTCATTTAAGATCAGATTTTTTTGCTGCTCGTATTCCTGACTTTCCAAAGTTTTGGTGATTTGTTGAACAATATTTTCAATACTGGCGGCGACCGCTTTTTTAAAGTTAAGGCCCTGACCGGCAGGCAGAGAAATTGCCTTCGGGGCATCCGGATTTTTAAAATTATATACATAACACCAATCTGGAGGTATGGCTTCTTTTTCCGCCTTTTTCATAACCATATCGGAGGCTAAAGTAGTCTTGCCCGTACCAAAGGCACCCGCCAGATAGATGTTGTAACCCTGGATATCTATATCGAGGGCAAACTGCAGTGAACGTACTGCCCGATCTTGTCCGATAATGCCTTTTAGCGGTTCAACTTCTGCCGTAGTGTTGAATTTAAAAACCGCTGGGTTGGTTTTTTTGCTCAAATCTTTGATCTTTACCCGGTGTTTATTTATATTCAAGGCATATCCTCCCCATTTCATCAACAAAATGCTTATACTTAATTGTATGTTTTATAAAAAGCAGATGCCATTAGTGATAATTATTATTAATTAGCCTTTTCTGTGTAATTTTCCTGCTATGCTATACCAGATTATACAACAATGCCATGGATAAGATACCAACGATCAGCGTTATAAACAAACTGCGGGTCTTTATGGCTGAAAACAGGGTAGGAATAAAGGCCCAGATAAATAAATTGCCGGCGCTTATATCGATTCTGCCCTGGGGGGCCAGAACACTTAAGGCAGTCAGTGCCCCTAATACTGCCGGGGCTACATAGGAAAGCCAGCGAATCATCAAGGGCGGAAAGGTTAACCGTGATAATAATGCGATCGGCAGGATCCTGGGCAGAAGACTGACCAGGGATACACCGAAAATCATAATAAATATGCTAGTCGTACTCATGTATCATAACTCCTATCGTTGCTCCCACTAACGTGGCAATTATAATATTGGACATATTGGCCATTGATTCCGGAAAGAAATAGCCCATCAGCAGGCAAGCCAAAGCCCCGCATATGGCTGCGATGATATCGCTTTTTTTACTGATCATGAGCACCATCAGACAAGTATACATGGCCGGCAAAGCAAAACCAAATCCATATTGATCAGTGTTGGTGATCAACATGCCCAGAGCCGCTCCAATAAAAGTACTGGTAATCCAGGCAAGGTGTGAAGTCAGATTCAAGCCTGCCATATAGGCAATGGTGGCAGGTTTGGTCTGGTAGCGGTTGATTGCCACTGCGTAAGTCTCATCTGTTAGTCCATAGGATAAAAGAGAAGCAGGGACCGCCGGCAAATCTTTAAAATGCGGGACCATGGAAGTGGCAAATAAAAAGTAACGCAGGTTGACCAATATATTTGCCAGGATCGCCGTTACAACCGCTCCGCCCGCTTGCATGACGCCAATCGCTATATATTGTCCGGCTCCGGTAAAGCAAAGGATCGACATCAGTCCAGCCTGGAAAATACTCAAACCAACCTGAACTGCCAGAACCCCGAAAGCAAATCCAAGGGGGAAATATCCTAAAACGATGGGTATGGAATCACGCATTCCCTGTAGAAGTTCTTGTTTTTTCATGTCTGCCCCTTTACGCAAATATTAATCACTATTATAGCGCTTTTAAGGAGCTTTCAGGAATTAATTATTCGTCTTCAGCCGGCGGAAGGATTTCATCATTTAGCATCCATTCCCAGACATGACTATGCAAATAACAAATACTGCCTGGTTCAGAGCCTTTCACAAAAGCCATCGTATTCGTTCTTTGGCAGCCTTCAACAGCAATCATGCCGCTGTCCAGACAAACATTTATAAGATTTACGTTAAATGGTTTTACAAAGTCTTTTTCCGGAATGCCAACCGAAGCTCCCTTCATAAAGGCAGCCCATATTGGCCCTGCGGCGGCTCCGCCAGTTAAATTCGCTGTACGGTCTGCATCATAACCGACCCAGACAGCACAGCAAAGATCAGGAGTAAAGCCTACAAACCAGGCATCGTTAAAATCATCAGTGGTACCGGTTTTTCCTCCTGCCGGCCGGTCAAATATTGAGCTGAGCCGGGAACCGGTTCCCCCGGGCTGCAGAACAGCTTTCAGCATGTCGGTTAAGATATACGCGGTTTCTTCACCAATGACTCTTTGCTGACGTACTTGATTTTGTTCCAGGATTCTTCCCTGCCGGTCTTTGATACTTAGTATATAAACAGGCTGGCTGTATATCCCCCCGCTGGCAAAAACCGCATAAGCTGCAGCCATATCCAGAGGTTTCACTTCTTTGGAACCTAAAGGCAGCGACAAAACCGGTTGCACTCCCTGAAACCCAAAGCGTTTAGCCTGGGCCGCAACTGCTTTCGGCCCCAGCATTTCATTGATTTTGACCGCGATCACATTATCAGATTTAGCCAGTGCTTCCCTGACCGTGAATCGCTTATAATGGAAAGGTTCATCCCCGTAGTCGGTTGGCCTGTATGTATCACCGTTGTCCAGTTTATATTGGTATTCGTCACACATAAACATATCCGCCTGTGTCAGTCCTAAATCAATACCCAATGAATACATAATCGGCTTAAAAGTGGAGCCCGGTTGACGTTCTGCCAGGACCCGGTTATAAGGCGCCCGGTTAAAATCCCTCCCGCCTATTAATGCTTTGATATAACCGTTAGCCGGGTCCACCGCTACCAGGGCAGCCTGCAGATCAGCCGGAAAGTCTTTCACGCCTTCCAAATATGCCTGATTCGCTGCCTTCTGCATGGTAAGATCCAGAGTGGTATAGATCTGCATTCCTTCCTGGTAAATGCTGCGTTCATCATAATTTTTTTTCAAATAATCCGTAACCAGCGCGGCAAAATATGGGGCATCCCCGCCGATGAAACGCGCGCTCTGATAGTTCAATTCTTCATTCAGGGCGTTATTAAACTCTGTTTCACTGATCATTTCCTCTTCCATCATCCGGGCAAGTACGATCTTCTGCCTTTCTTTTGCTTTATCCGGATTTACATAAGGATCATATTGAGCAGGCCAATTGGTGATCCCGGCTAAAAGGGCTGACTGGGCCAAAGACAATTCCCCTGCCTGAGTGGCAAAAAAAGTTCGGGCCGCTGCTTCCAGACCATAAGCCCCCTGTCCGAAATAGATACTGTTGCAATAAAAAGTCAATATTTCATCTTTGCTGTATTTCCGTTCCAGCTGGATGGCATACAACAATTCCTTAAATTTACGCAGCCAGGTCCTTTCCTGGGTAAGAAACAGATTTTTCGCCGTCTGCTGGGTGATGGTACTGCCTCCCGCAACAATTCTGCCGGCTTTCAGATTATTAAATGCTGCTCTGAGGATCCCGATGGGGTCCAACCCAAAGTGGGAGTAAAAGTTTTTATCTTCCACCGCAATGATGGCATTGGAAAAACTGGCGGGGATCTCTTCCCGGGTTAGATAAATGATATTGGTTTCGCTGATCCCCCGAATGACATTGCCATTAATATCATAGATTGTGGATGGTTCGGGAACTTCAACCGGCGGGAGCTCGAAGGCAAATCCACTGCATAACACCATGATCACCAGCAAGCCCACCAGTGGCAAACGAAATCTGCGCATCATATTTTCCCTCTCTTGTTTTCAAGCCTTTATTTCGATTATTGCCAAAATCTCACTATTTTAATAAACAATAATTTGAGTCAGGCAAAACTTGATTTTCGGATATATGAAGCGGCAGATCAAATGAAAAGAAGGTAAGGTAGAGAGCAAGATCAAATGTCCAGGCGAAGCAGCGAAGATACGGGTATGTCTCCCGCAGGGTGTCAAACAAGTTGCATTCAGGCAGACCGAGCAAAAAAGGCTTAGAGCAAGGCATTCGGGAGCCCCGTGACTAAGGCGTACAGGAGGTACGTCGATTGAACGAGGGTTCCGTATTAACGCAGCTATGAGCCTTTTTTGACGGTCTGAAGGAGACATCCCCTGAACAGGAATATCTCCTGAATAATGATAGAATCAACAGATTTCATTTTTTAATGGTCTTGGGCCGAATGTTTTATAAAGCACGCATATAATCAGGACGCAGATAACTGCGGTCATTTTTCCTGATAATTTCATTGATCAGGGCCAGCATTTTTTCTTTATCTTCAGGCAAGCGCCCTTTGATCGGCAAATAATTGGATGCATGGTTGCTTCTGAATTCAGTCCCGGAGACTTCCAAATGTCCAATTAAAATGCGCATTTCATCCAGTATCTCAAAGGGTCCGGGCAATTCGAACTCGCCTCTTTCCATGCGCCGGTAAAGTTCTGTCCTGGGCACCAGCATCAGGGTTAAGGCTCCGATATAATCCGGGTTCATTTCATTCAAGATCTTCGCGGTATTGACTGCATGTGAAACCGCTTTCGGGGTCCGTCCGGCCAGGCCCAGCAAAACAGTGACGGAAAGCAGGATACCAGCGCGTCTTATTTGTTTTCCCGCTTCCACCATCTCATCATAGGTCACACCTTTGCGGATATCCTGCAAAAGGTCGGGGTCGCCGGTTTCCACTCCCAAGTAGGCAATGGTCAGGCCTGCCGCCTTCAGCGCTGTCAACTCGGCAATTTGTTTGGCAAGGATGCTGTCGGGACTGGCATAGATCCCAACATGATGCAAACTGGGGAAGGTTTTATAAAGTTCCTCCAGGATCTCGATCAGATCCGTGGTTTCCATCGCTAATGCATCACCGTCAGCTAAAAAAACTTTTTCCACGTCATGGTAATATCGTTTGGCCATTTTAATATCTTCTTTTATCTCCGCCATAGGCCGCACATGATATTTCTTATCTTTATACATAGCACAAAATGTACAACGATTATGGGTGCAGCCAACCGTGCATTGTAAAATATAACTCCTCGCTTCACTGGGAGGACGGAAAACATTCCCTTCATAACGCATAATATCAACCTCCTAATCATTTATAGTCTATCTAACATAAGGCATAAAGGTCAATCAATGTTATTAAATTGATAATAATCCAGCCATAATTATATGCATTTTGAGCACAATAATAATTGATGCAGGTGATGAGGAGGTTTATTATATGGCCAGGAGAAACAGCAAAATGTCCGAACAGCTTAAATATGAAATTGCAAAAGAGTTGGGCGTAGATCAGATTGTTGCATCCCAGGGCTGGGGCGCAGTCAGTTCGAGAGATTGCGGGAATATCGTTACCAAAGCGATTGAAATCGCCGAACGCAGTGTGACCCATTCAAATCTTTAATACCTGCGTCAAATACGGGGACTTAGCTCCCCGTATTTTTTGATTTTTGCCGATACTTGCGTCTGACTTTGAATTCTACATGTGATAAAAAATAAAACAGCAGCAATAAAAAAATAACTGCCAGTATCGTCCTGGTATCGCCTATCCCGATCAGGATCCCGACTATGGCAGCAACCAGCAAACTTCCGGCCACCGGCAAACCTTTGACTTTGCTGTCCTCTGAGATCCAAATCAAACCGGTGCCCAAAAAGCCAAGGGCGGCAATAACCTGGGCAGAAATACGCCCCGGATCAGCAATCCAGGGCAAATCCAACAGTTTAAAAAAATCCACAGAGGTGATGGTTATAAGGGCTGCCCCTACTGTAATAATGATAAAAACCCTTATATTTCTGATCCAGCTAAGATATCCGATAATGAATCCAACCACCGTTGCCAAAGCAATTCTGATCAGCGCCTCGACCATCATTATAATACCCTGTAATTCGGAGCCTCTTTAGTAATGGAAATATCGTGCGGGTGACTCTCGCTTAATCCGGCATTGGTTATTTTGATAAATTGGGTTTGGGTTTTCATTTCGTGGATATTTTTCACACCGCAGTATCCCATTCCGGCTCGCAGACCGCCGACTAATTGGAAAATGGTATCCGAAATATTCCCTTTATATGGCACCCTTCCTTCAATGCCTTCAGGAACCAGTTTCTTAGCATCCTCCTGGAAATAACGGTCACTGCTTCCTTCAGACATGGCTCCCAGGGAACCCATGCCGCGATAGATCTTATAACTGCGCCCTTGCAGTATCACAGTTTCCCCCGGGCTTTCTTCCGTGCCCGCCAGTAAATTCCCCAGCATCACCACATCTGCGCCGGCGGCTATGGCTTTGGAGATATCTCCGGAATATTTGATGCCGCCATCAGCGATCACGGGAATATCATATTTGGCTGCAACTTCAGCACAATCCATAACTGCAGTAATCTGCGGCACGCCAATCCCCGCAATCACCCGGGTGGTACAGATGGAGCCCGGCCCAATACCTACCTTGACTGCATCCGCACCTGCTTTGATAAGATCTTCCGCCGCCTGTCCTGTGGCAATATTGCCGGCAATCAATTCAAGCTGCGGATACACACCTTTGATTTTACTTACCATATCCAGGACTCCAGAGGAATGTCCATGGGCGGTGTCCACTACGATCACATCTGTTCCTGCTTTAAATAAAGCCTCAACTCTTTGCATGGTATCCCTGGCTGTACCTACCGCTGCTCCCACCAGCAGTCTGCCGCGCAGATCCTTGGCTGCGTGCGGGTATTTAATATTTTTTTCAATATCTTTGATGGTAATAAGACCCATTAAGTTATAATTCTCATCAACCAATGGCAGTTTTTCAATTTTATATTTCCGCAGGATCTGCATGGCTTGATCCATGGTGGTATTCACCGGTGCCGTCACCAGTCTCTCACTGGTCATAACATTTTTGATCGGCTGGTCAAAATCTGTTTCAAAACGAATGTCCCGGTTAGTTATGATCCCCACCAGTTTTTTCCCTACTGTTATAGGTACTCCTGATATCCTGTAATGCTCCATGATATCCAGAGCATCCTGGATCTTATTATCCGGGGATAAGAAAAACGGATCAGTAATGATACCATGTTCAGATCTTTTTACCCGGTCGACCATTTTGGCCTGTTCATCAATGGTCATATTTTTATGGATAATACCTATTCCGCCTTCCCGGGCAATAGCAATTGCCATGCGGGTCTCGGTAACCGTATCCATACCGGCACTCATAATAGGAACTTCCAATCTGATATTGCGGGTCAGACGGGTAGAAATATCTACCTGAGTGGGCAATACTTCTGAACGTCCCGGAACCAGGAGTATATCGTCAAAGGTGAGACCTTCCTTGCCAAGTCTATTATTCATATTAATGGCCTCCTTTTAAATTTAGATTATATTAGCGTATTATAACTAAATTTTCAAGGATGTTTGTGCCTAATCACCACCTATTACTGAACTGATCCCGTAATGCATAAAATGTTCGTAAAGTGTTCTGGCAGTCTCCACGCTGATCCCCATTTGCCGGGAAATTTCTTCCGCTGTTCTGTTATTTTTGATAAATTGTATGAACCTGTCGTGATCGACCCCGGCTTCAGCTGTCATCTCCTGTAAAGAAGGGATCCGGCTCCAGGGAGGAAAAGAACCTTTGTCCCGTTGATTATCTTCCATGGCTGCACTTCCTTTTTCTATATAGAATTCCCGATAAATAAAAAAAACTGTGCTATCTGCACAGCTTTCATAAATTATTTTTTCATTTATATAGAATGATTTTTCAGCCGCATGTGGGTATGATCCAAATCTACCACAATCACTTCTCTGCCGATCTTTTTGACAGCTTCCCAGGGAATCACCAGCTTTTGCCGATCAGCCCAGAAGTTTAAAGCATTGCCCCGGTTAGGCAGAATAATGGAAACGATCCGTCCGGTATCCGGATCAATTAACATGTCAGAATCACCGACGATCCCCATTCGCATACCATCATAAATATTAACCATTTCTTTGCCGATCAGATCATTCAGACGCATCCTATTCCCCCTCATTTTCCCGTATGGCCAAAACCTCCCGGTCCTCTATCCGTTTCATCCAATTCATCCACTTCTACTAACTCCGCCTGAGCGACCTGGGTAAAAACCATCTGGGCAATTCTTTCTCCTCTTTTCAAAATATACTCTTCACTGCCAAGATTTATAACAATTACCTGAATTTCTCCCCGGTAATCAGAATCTATGGTCCCAGGCGAATTTAATAAAGTAATGCCATGTTTGAGAGCCAGACCGCTGCGTGGTCTGATCTGCGCTTCATATCCTACCGGAATGGCTGCCGCAATGCCGGTAGGGATTAAGGCATGCATCCCCGGCTTGATGATCTGCTCATCTTCAACCGCAGCATACAGGTCAACTCCCGAGGCGCCTTCTGTCATATACCTGGGTAATGGCAAATCATTGGCATGTACTCTTTTGATAGCTACCTTCATATCAGCACCACCATTTTTTAAATTCCGCTTCTGCCTGCGGCAAGACTTCAGCAGGCCCTACACAAGCCAAAGACACTTTTTGCTGCTGCCATGACCGGACAGCCAGATCTTTTATCATCTGATCATCAACGCTTAATATCTTTTCCAGCACCTCATCAATGGGCGTCACCTTATCATACATTACGACGGATTTTCCGTTCCGGGTCATGTGATTGATGACACTTTCCATCCCCAGATACATACTGGATTTGATCAGCTGTCTGGTCCTCACTACTTCCTCTTCGCTTACTCCTTTATCACACAGGTCATCCAATTGCTGCTTTAAGCCCTGGAAAGTTTCTGCGATCCTGCCCGGGCTGGTACCGATATAAACAGCCAAACTGCCTGTGTCTGAATAGTTGCTGGCATAACTGAAAACCGAATAGGCCAGTCCCATTTCTTCCCGTAAGTGCTGAAACAGTCTGGAACTCATCCCGCCGCCTAAAATGCTGTTCATAACATTTTGCGTAAACCTCAGGTCATCATGATAAGAAATGCCCGGCACCCCAACACAGATTTGAATCTGTTCCGTTTCCTTGGCCTGCAGTTGAATAAAATTCTCGCCATACCCGGCCTTAACCGGCGGCTTGTCAACAAGGTCCGCTTTATGCTTATCCATTTCCGCTGTTATGATCTCACGGACTTTTTCCCGGTCAATATTACCGGCTATGGAGACTACCATATTGGCCGGCACATAATGCTGATGATAAAAATCCAAGATTTCCTGCCGGTCAAAGTTGGCTACCGTCTCAGTGGTTCCCAGAATAGGAAGTCCCATGGTATGACCCTGCCACAATTGCCGGGCAAAAATTTCATGGACCAAATCATCCGGCGTATCTTCACTCATATTGATTTCTTCCAGAATGACCCCTTTTTCGGTTTGAAATTCTTTATTTATAAACTGGGAATGAAACAGCATGTCCAAAAGGATCTCCAGCGCCATTTCCATATTCTCGTCTAAAATACGTGCATACAAACAGGTGTATTCCTTGCCGGTGTAGGCATTCAGCTGTCCGCCGATCCGCTCAAAGCTGGAGGCGATATCCCGGGCCGAACGTTTTTCAGTGCCTTTAAAAAGCATGTGCTCAATAAAATGACTGGCACCAGTCAAATGTAAAGGTTCATGCCGGGAACCTACTTTAATATAAATGCCTATAGCAACAGATTTCACATAAGGTATCTCTTGCACCACCAGTTTGGTTTTACTGTTTAAATTCCACAAGTCTGTCAATAATACTACCTCCAACTATCACTTTTCGTAATTATTCTGCTTATAACTCATTTTTCCCTTTAATTATTCTTTTCAGCCAATTGGGCGTCAGGGATCTTTTCAGGGTCTGACCGCTGACCAGATCGATACTATCGATGTGCTTGCCATTGGCATAAACCAGAACCTTGCCTAATCGTTCACCTTTTTGAACCGGCGGCTCGATTTCATAATTGAAAATAACCTTTTTGGCAATGTCAGGCTGTTTCCCATCATACCACAAGTTAAATGAACGGGCAGGATATATATCGAGATATACCTCATCTTCTGCTAATTTTGCAGTTTTGAAAGGAGTTTTCCCATCCAATACTTTCACCTGCTTGAAATTTGCAAATCCGTACTCCAATAACCTGGCACAATCTCCGAAGCGATTGCCAGATTTGAGGCATACTGCGATCAATTGCCTTTGCTCCCTGGTGGCTGAGGCAGCCAGGCAGCGACCTGCAGCATTGGTGGTACCGGTTTTGATCCCATCCGCTCCCGGCAAACTCTGCAGTAAAAGATTGCTGTTGGTTATGGTTAAAGGCTGCTTATAGGATGGATGATTGAAGCTGCTTTGGACCGTACTTACCGTCCGGGCAATATAATCATGACGTATTGCATAACGGCTGATCAAAGCCATATCATATGCTGTACTGTAACCATTGGCTGAGGGCAGGCCGGAAGCGTTTTCAAAATGGGTATTGCAAGCTCTCAGGACCCAGGCTTTTTTGCTCATCAAATGGGCAAATAATCTTTCATCGCCGGCAACATGTTCGGCCAGTACCACGGCAGCATCATTGGCTGAGCGCATCAAGGCAACTTTGATGAGTTCTTCGATGGTCAAGGTCTGTCCTTCTCGCAGATCGAATGCATATTCAGGGGTCAGCTGGGCATTGCGGCTGACCGATGCAATTTCGCTCAGATCAGCATATTCCACGGCAAGCACCGCTGTCATGATTTTGGTGGTACTGGCAACCGGGCGTTTTTCATCCTGATTCTTCCCCAGTAATACCTGCCCTGTTTTGCCGTCCAGCAGACAATAATAACCGGAGCTGATGGATGGAGCTGCTGAAGCCGTGTCAACAAGGAAGCAGCTGCTGATAAACAGCAGCAATAACAGCAGCAGGTATTTAGTGACTGGTTTTTTCATTTTTATCTTTCTTCTCATTGTCTGTAATAACGATTTGATCCAGCGTTTTCATTTGGTAGCCGGATGCGCTGATCTGGGTCATTAATTCCGGCAGGGCCTCGGCGGTTGGCTGAGTAGGATGCATGAGGATGATGGCGTCGTTGTGCAATTGATTCATGACCCTTTTGATGATGGTATCGGCAGGGGGCTTTTGCCAGTCGATGGTATCGATACTCCACATGATCAACTTATAGTGCAGTTTTTCAGAGACAGTCACTACATTCGTATTGAACTCACCATAGGGAGGAGCAAAATATACGCTTTCTTTTCCGGTCAGTTCCTTGATGATCCGGCCGCCTTTTACGATTTGCTCCCGGGCTTGCTCACCGGATAAGTTATTGAAGTGAACATGTTTATAGCCATGATTTTGTATGCTGTGACCTTCTTCATGCATTTGCCTGACCAGGTCCGGATTTTTCTCCGCCCACCTGCCGGTCACAAAAAAGGTGACTTTTGCGTCATTTGCTTTGAAAGACTCAAGCATTGCCGGTATAAATTCTTCTCCCCAATCCACATTGATACAGAGGGCAACTGTCTTTTGGCCGCTGTTTCCCTGATAAATTGCCTGGGCGGGAACAGCAGCCACCTGCGGCTTAATCATCTGCAAAAAAATAAAAGCCAGGAGCCCCAAAAATACCAATCCGCTCATCCCGCGGATAAAACCTTTTTTGGTGAAAAAGAATATTCTCATACCATCCCCCCGTTTATGCATTTTCAACTTAATTATTTGTATTCCAAGGAGGAAATTCCTATTCAGTTTTTTCACCGGCAAAAGAAAGCTATTAAATGAAAATAAACCGAGAATACTCGGTTTACCTTTTGATTTATTAATCTTTTAAGCTTGATTTAATCAATGCTCCTGGACTTTTCTTTTAATACCGCTTTACGGGAAAGATTGACCCGGCCCTGTTTATCTATTTCTGTTACTTTAACCAGGATTTCATCGCCGATGTTGACCACATCATTGACTTTATTTACTCTTTCTTCTGCTAATTGCGATATATGCACCAGACCTTCTTTGCCCTGGTTACCCAAAACTCCCGGGATAATTTCCACAAAAGCACCAAAATCCATGATTCGTTTTACGGTGCCCATATAGATTCTGCCAACTTCGACTTCAGCGATGATCGCTTCGATCAAATGTCTGGCCTGATCCGCTGCACCCTGGTCGGTGGCAATGATAAACAAGCTGCCATCGTCTTCGATATCTATTTTGCAGCCGGTTTCGTCAACGATTTTATGGATTGTCTTGCCGCCCGGACCAATCACTTCTCTTATTTTATCAGGATTGATCTGCATTCTGATCAGTCGGGGAGCATACGGTGAAAGGGTAGGATTGGGTTTATCAATGGCTTCCAGCATCTTGCCCAGAATAAAACTGCGCCCTTCGTTGGCCTGGCTCAAAGCTGCATCAACGATTTCACGACTTACTCCGGAAATCTTGATATCCATTTGTAAAGCAGTTACGCCGTTAACGGTTCCCGCCACTTTAAAGTCCATATCCCCTAAAGCGTCTTCGATTCCTTGAATGTCACTTAAGATGGCAAATTTATCTTCTTCTTTGACCAGACCCATAGCGATGCCGGAAACCGGTGCTTTGATAGGTACGCCTGCATGCATGAGGGATAAGGTGCTGCCGCAGACACTACCCATAGAAGAAGAGCCGTTTGATTCCAATACGTCAGATACGACCCTGATGGTATAGGGAAACTCCTCTGCACTTGGAATGACCGGTACCAAAGCTCTTTCTGCCAGCGCTCCATGCCCTATTTCCCTGCGGCCCGGACCACGCATCGGTTTGGTCTCTCCCGTGCTGTAAGGCGGGAAATTATAATGGTGTATGTAGCGCTTCGATTCTTCAACACCAAGTCCATCCAGGCGTTGTTCTTCACTTATGGCGCCCAGCGTGGTTACGGAAAGTACCTGGGTTTGTCCGCGGGTAAAAAGGCCTGAACCATGCGGACGTGGCAAATAGCCCACTTCGCAGGTCACTTTTCTGATCTCATTGAGCTTGCGTCCGTCTACTCTTTCCCCTTCTTCCAGCATCATTTTGCGGACGATTTCTTTCAACATTTTCTCCAGTTTCTTGGCAATGGTCTTTTGTTCATCGGGGTAATTTTCAGCAAAGTGCTGTAAGGTGAGTTCTTTCACCTCGTCAATATGGCTTTCTCTCTCAAGTTTATCAGGGTTCTTTACGGCATTTTCCAGCTTGTCCCAGGCAAAATCCAGAACCGCCTGCTCCAGCTCTTCATTGGCCGGTTCCACTTGAACTTCCATCTTAACTGGCGCTGCATCTGCATATATGGTCTCCTGGAACTCGACGATTCTCCTGATTTCATCGTGGGCAAAGAAAATAGCGTCAGACATGGTTTTTTCAGGTATTTCATTGGCTCCGCCTTCAACCATCATGATCGCATCTTTGCTGCCGGCCACGGTCAAATGCATCTGACTTTTTGCCATCTGTTCAACAGTAGGATTGATGATAAATTGATCATCTATCATACCGACCACTACTCCGGCTATGGGTCCGTTAAAAGGAATATTTGAGATTCCCAGTGCTACGGAGGCGCCAATGACAGCCGTTACATCCGGAGCGTTGTCTTTTTCCACAGACATAACGGTAGCAACGATGTGTACATCATTTTTAAACCCTTTGGGGAATAATGGGCGAATCGGGCGGTCTATGATTCTGGCCGTCAAAGTTGCCAGTTCGGTTGGCCTGCCTTCCCTTTTAATAAATCCCCCCGGAATTTTGCCGACAGCATATTGTCTTTCTTCAAAATCAACTGTCAAAGGGAAAAAGTCTATCCCTTCGCGAGGATCTTTGGAAGCAGTGGCAGTCACCAATACCACAGTATCACCATAGCGCATTACTGCAGCACCATTAGCCTGCTTTGCAGCTTTGCCGATTTCAATGGTAAGTGTTCTTCCGCCGATATCGATCGAATATTCTCGCACTAAAAAAATTCCTCCTTTCATTTATTATGTGCAGAAATAAATAAATTTAAAGAGCGGCATTCCCGCTCCTTATCTGCGCAGACCAAGTCGTGTGACGATGGTACGATAACGCTCAAAATCATTTTTCTTCAGGTAGTCCAGCAGAGAACGCCGCTGTCCAACCATTTTCAACAAACCTCTTCTTGAATGATGATCTTTTTTGTTTACTTTCAAATGCTCATTCAAATAATTGATACGGTCAGTTAAAATAGCAATTTGCACTTCAGGGGATCCGGTATCATTTTCATGGATCTGAAAAGACTTAATGATCTCCTGTTTTTTCTCAGGTGTCAAAGCCAATGGTTTCACCTCCTCATTATAAAATCGCCATTAACCAAGTTCTGCGTCGGTGACTCACAAAACCTAGCAAATGGTTCCTCAGCTCTTAATAGCTGGTTGGCTGAAGTATATTTAACAGGCCATGGGCTCTGCCGCTCTCAAAAATAGTATGCTCTCTCTTCATATAAAAAGACAAGGTAAATTGTAGCACAGGCTGATGAAAAAGTAAACTTTCTCCAATTACCTGTCTTTTTAAGAAGTAATGTCTATTGCCTGCTCCCGATCCTTGCCGATCTGTTCCACTAACTCCTGAATGCTGGCAAATTTTTTTTCATCTCTTATTTTGCGGACAAAAACCAATTCAATTTCCGCCCCGTAAACATCACCGCTGAAGTCTATGATATGGACTTCGACTGTCAGCGGGTAGTTATCGTGGAAAGTTGGCTTGGTCCCAATATTAACAACGCTTTTATAGACTTTCTGATCGATGATGATCCGTGCGGCATAGACGCCGGGACCAGGAATGATCAGATCTTCACTGAATTTAAGATTGGCGGTAGGAAATCCTAAACTGGCTCCCCGGTTTTCCCCCGGAACCACCTGCGCCTGCAGCATTGGTTCATACCCCAGCATTGCAGCTGCATTGGGTATGTCACCGTTTTTGAGCAGCTGACGGATCAGACTGCTGGAAACCAAATGTCCCTGTACTTCTACGGGGGGAATGACCTGCACGCCAAAGCCCAGATCCTTGCCTAATACTCGAAGCAGCTCAGGGGTTCCCTGACCTTTATGTCCAAAGGAATAATTAAAACCGACAAATACCTCCCGGGCGGCTAATTTGTCTGCCAGTATCTCCCGGGCAAAATGCTCCGGCGTCCAGTAGGAAATATCCCGGGTAAACTCCTGATAAATCAAAATATCAAGTCCCAGTTCCTTCAGCAAATGTGCTTTCCTCTCCGCAGTGATCAGCATCTTGGGTGCTTTTTCGGGGCGGAGCACTTTGATCGGATGGGGCTCAAAAATAAAAGCTGCTGAGATCCCCTGGTTTGCCTGTGCATGAGAAACCGCCCGGTTAATGAGCTCTTTATGTCCCATATGAATACCGTCAAAATTACCCAGAGCCAAATAAAGTGCCCGGTCGCTTTTCTTAAAACAGTCTACGTCAAATAGTAATTCCATTTGTTTCTCCTCAAATAAAGACTTTTTCCGGTCGAAGCATTCCCGCTTCTGAGTCATAGTAAGCAATGGCAGCCAACTGCTGCTCTCCATATAGCCTGACCCTTTGCTGATTTAATAGTTTTGCGGCCTTGATCCCCCTGCCCTGTTTAACATGCAGGACTTGTTCCTCAGTAAGTTCCAAAGCCGTCATATATCCAAGAGGATAATCGACTGGTAATAAATAGGCTCCTATATCATCGGTTTCTATCAGCTCTTGTAGTTTAACCGCCTCGTCCAGAGTAAAACTTCCGGTTTTAACCCTGATCAGACTGTTCAAATAGGCCCCGGTCCCTAAACGGAAGCCTATATCATGTACCAGGGTCCTTATATATGTACCTGGGGAACAGATCACTTTGATCATGATCTGAGGAAAATCACCCGTTCGATTGATTTCCAGAAGATCGATGGTTTCGATGGTTACCGGCCGGGGCTCCCTTGCTACCTCCAAGCCCTGACGGGCCAATTCATAAAGGCGCTGGCCGTTATGATGTACCGCCGAATACATGGGCGGGATCTGTTCGATCTTTCCCGTAAACTGCGCAAGCACCTGTTTCAATTCTTCTTCATCACAGGTCACATGGTCTTTCAAGACCGTAATATGTCCCCAGGCATCCTGAGTATCTGAAACTCCGCCCAGTACAAAAGCTGCGATATATATCTTGGCACTTTCATTAGCATATTCGATGAGTCGTGTGGCGTTCCCGATTGCTACAGGTAAAACCCCTGTCGCCATGGGATCCAGTGTACCCAGATGGCCGATTTTACACTTACGGGGAAATTTCTTTTTTATTTGGCGGATGACATCAAAGGACGTCATTCCGGATGGTTTATCAATATTAAGAAATCCCTGCAATTTAATCCAGCACATCCTTGACCAGTTTAATAACCGTTTTTTTTGCCTGGGCCAGGGTTCCCATGTAAACAGCCCCGGCAGCTTGCCGATGGCCTCCTCCGCCAATTACAGCCGCAATGGCAGCTACATCGATATTCTCTTTGGCTCGAAAACCGACTTTTATTTTACCGGGTTCGATTTCACGGAAAAGCATTCCTACTTCAACCCCTCTGATTTCCCGGGTATAATTGATAATACTTTCCGGATGGCTTTGCAGAGCCCCGATCGCTTCAACTTTCTTATAGGGCAATGATATCCAGGCTATACGTCCGTCATCAGACACAGACAGATTATTCAAGGCCAGGCGTATAAGGTTTACTTCTTCCCGGTCTTTGCTTTCAAACAGATTGATCCTTATCTGGTTAAGATCCGCTCCAGCTTTAAGCAGTTGGGAAGCTGCAATCAAAGTTCTGTCTGAAGTATTCCTATACATAAATCTGCCGGTATCCATAACCAGCCCGCTGTAAAGGGCGGTCGCCATATCGGAATTGATACTTACTTTCATGGCGTTTAATAATTCCAAAACCAATTCCGCGGTGGCTGCTGCTTCAGGCTCGACCCAGTTATAGTCGGCAAAGTTATCATTGGTAGCATGATGATCGATATTAAAGGTCGTGACTTTGCTGCTGATATGAGCCGCCACGATCTCCCCGACCCGCATGTTTTCTGAGCAATCCAGATAAATGATATTTTCCACCGGAAAATCACCCGGCCAGTGGTATTTGTAGGAAGCGGTCACGGATATAAAATTATAAATATCCGGTACCTGGTCGGGCAGCAATACCTCGGCTTTTTTCCCTAACGCTTCAAGCCCCATCTGCAATGCTGCAACAGAGCCAATGCAATCCCCATCGGGGATAATATGTCCCACTAACAAAAAATAATCTCTGGCCAGAAGCTGTCCGGCAATAACCTGGCAGCTGTTACGGCTCGTCTTTGTGGCTTTCACCTTCCCGCAACTCCTCTAACAATGATGATATCCTGATTCCATGTTCGATCGATTTATCCAAACGAAATTCAAGTTCCGGTGCATGGCGGAGCTGAATCTCTCTGGCCAATTCACTTCGCAGATAGCCTTTGGCTTTTTGCAGAGCTTTACTGGTTTCATCCTGCTGAACTTCATCGCCCAAGACGCTGAAATTTACCCGGGCATGACTCAAATCATTGCTCACATCAACTCTGGTAATGGAAATGGTGGAGAAATCCAATCGCGGATCTTTGATTTGATCCTGAATGATTTGAGAGAGGACCTTTTTCATTTCCACTGCCATTCTTTCCTGTCGTCGCTTGCTCATTTTTCAACCCCCCAGTCGTGGTTGCATTTATTATCGTCTGTTGACCCAGTCATTATACCAAAATCTATATTTGCCGGGGTATTTCCTCCATGATAAAGGCTTCTACAATGTCGCCTTCCTTGATATCATTGTAGTCTTTGATACCGATCCCGCATTCAAAGTTTTCCAGAACTTCCTTGACATCATCCTTAAAGCGTTTTAATGATGAAAGTTTCCCTTCGTATACGATCACACCATCCCTTAATACTCTGACTTCAGCATTCCTCTGTATTTTGCCGTCAGTCACATAGGACCCGCCAATGGTACCAACATTGGGTACTTTGAAAGTCATCCTGACTTCCGCCCTGCCCAAATATTTCTCTTTATATTCGGGATCCAGCAAGCCTACCATTGCCCGCTTGACATCATCAATGGCTTCGTAAATGACCCGGTACATTCTGACATCGATTTGTTCATCTTCTGCATATTTCCTGGCTTTGCTGTCAGGGCGAACATTGAAACCTATGATAATGGCATTGGAAGCAGAAGCCAGCATGACGTCAGTCTCTGTGATGGCTCCTACTGCTGAATGGATCACACTGATTTTAACTTCATTGGTGGACAGACGCAATAAAGACTGAGCTAATGCCTCTACTGAACCTTGTACATCTCCCTTGATAATCAGAGCTAATTCTTTGACTTCCGCATCCTGGATCTGTTTGAAAAAGTCGTCCAATGATACCCTGCTGCTTTGTTTTTGTTCGGCTATTTTTTTATCTGCCAATCGCAGGTTAATGATTTCCTTGGCTACTTTTTCATCCACCGCCTGGACTTTCATTCCTGCTTCCGGTACTTCATCCCATCCGGTAACTTCAACCGGCATGGAAGGATATGCCTTATCTACTTTACGACCGCGGTCATCGGTCATGGCTCTTACTTTACATAAGTTATAACCGCAAATTAAGAAATCACCCACATGTAAAGTCCCTTTTTGCACCAGGACAGTTGCGACTGCTCCTTTTCCTTTGTCAAGTTCTCCTTCAATAATTACCCCTTCAGCCGCACGATTGACATTTGCCTTTATTTCATTGACTTCAGCCACCAGCAGTATCACTTCCAGGAGGTTTTCGATTCCTTCCCCTGATTTGGCAGATACGGGAGCAAATATTATATCCCCGCCCCATTCTTCGGGTACGATATTGTATTCTGTCAGCTGCTGCATGATCCGGTCCGGATTTGCTTCAGGTTTGTCTATCTTATTGATGGCAACGATAAAAGGAACATTCGCCGCCTTGATATGATTAATTGCTTCAACAGTTTGAGGCATTACGCCATCGTCTGCCGCAACCACTAATACAACGATATCCGTTAAGTTAGCACCGCGGGCACGCATGGCAGTGAATGCCTCATGCCCGGGCGTGTCAATAAAGGTAATGCGGTTGCCTTTAACTTTGACCTGATATGCACCGATGTGCTGTGTGATTCCCCCGGCTTCACCGGACACAACATCTGCTTTGCGGATCCTGTCCAAAAGTGAAGTCTTCCCATGGTCAACATGGCCCATAACCGTTACCACCGGTGGCCTGATTACCAAATCATCTTCGCTGTCAATAATTTCTTCCAGGATCTTTTCTTCCCGGGTCACTTCTTTTTCAACCCTGACTTCATAAAGACTGGCAAGTATTTCCGCTGTGTCAAAATCAATAACCTGGTTGATGGAAGCCATGGTCCCTAAATCCATCAATTTTTTAACGATCTCTCCCGTGCCTTTGGCTAATTTTTCCGCTAATTCCCTGACCGTAATGGAGTCCCCAATTACAATAAATTCCGGAGTCTGAAGAACCGTTTCTTCCTTTTTGCGTTTATGCTTTGACTTTTTAGGCCGGCTGTAATCTTTTCTTGGCATCATTGTGTCAATACTTTTCTTATTCAGCGTCTGATTAAAAGGTTTTTTCCCCTTGTTTTTATCAGCCACGTGTGACTCATTTTTGTCGTTACTTTTGAAAGCCTCCGGTTTTTTTACGACGGGCTTTCCTACATTTGCTGCTGGCGAGCCAGGTCTGCCGGTCTGTTCAGTTCTCCTGGGCTGCTGGCTGTGGGCGGCATTCGCTGGAGTACCATCAGGCCGTCTGTAAGGCCGGTCAGCAGACTGTGGTCTTTGGGGCCGATCCCCGGTTTGAGGCCGATAAGGCCTGTCAGACTGCGGCCGCTGGTTGGGAGCAGTTGATTGCGGCCGTTGATTGGGCGCAGTAGATTGCGGCCGTTGGTTAGGTGCTGTTGATTGCGGCCGTTGGTTAGGTGCTGTTGATTGCGGCCGTTGGTTAGGTGCTGTTGATTGCGGCCGTTGGTTGGGCGCCGTAGATTGCGGCCGCCCGCTCCGGTCAAATCTTCTGTCGGCACCTTGCTCACGATCATGAGGCTGACGCGGGGGAGCCGCTTGCGGTTTTGGTGATCCAGGTACAGTTGAGGGTTTTTCTGACGTAGTGGAAACTGGACGCCTTGTTGTTTCCTGCCTGCGCTGCTCGGTTTTTGGAGGAGTTGCTTTATTAATATCCTTGCCGGCTTGGGTTTTGGCAGCTTGTTTGTCTGTTGCTGCCGGTGGTTGTGCTTTCTTATCATCCTCAGGTTTTGTGGTTAATTGTTTCTTCACCCAGGCCGCCTGTGAATCCTCCATGGTACTCATATGGTTTTTGACTTCAATCCCCATTGATTGCAGTATATCCACTACTTCTTTACTTGTTTTTCCCAATTCTTTTGCTAAATCATATACTCTGATTTTTGCCATTAAATCACCCCCGTACAATTTGCCTCTGCACCCATTATTTTTATCTCCGATAAAATTCTCTGTGCCATCCCGTGATCATTTATCGTAACAGCCACCCTATATTCCTTGCCAACACTGTTGCCAAGTTCATATTTGTTGCCTGATATTATCCATGGAACTTTTGCTCTTTCAGCACTGTTCAATAGCTCCTGCCTGGTATTTTCTGCAATATCATTGCTTATCACTAAAAGAAAGGCTTTTCCTTTGGTCAGACTGTTTTTGACTGACTCAGTGCCATTGGACAATTTGCCGGCTTTTTGCGCCAGACCGATCAGATTCATTATTTTATTCATTCTTTGTCATGTCACCTCTTCACCCAGGCTGATTATTAAGTGCTTCTACCTGTTGTTTTACCGTTTCCAGTACTTCCGAAGGAATATTCTGCTCCAGAGCCTTCTGCAGTCGTTTCCCTTTTACAGCTTCATTAAAACATTCTATCGAAGGACATATATAAGTTCCCCTTCCGGCCTTTTTACCGGTCAGGTCCATAACGATATTACCCTCAGGTGTTCTTACGATCCGAAGAAGTTCCCGTTTGTTTTTCATTTCCCTGCAGCCTACACACATTCTCTGGGGAATTTTACGAATCTTCGCCATTCAGATCATTCTCCTCCATACATTGTGACTCGCTTTTGATGTCAACCTTCCAGCCGGTCAATTTGGCGGCTAATCTTGCATTCTGCCCTTCCTTGCCAATGGCCAGTGAGAGTTGATAATCAGGTACGATGACCCGGGCTGCTTTTTGTTCGTCATCTATGGTTACTGCCAGAACTTTGGCCGGACTGAGCGCATTGGCAATAAATTTTTCCGGGTCTTTATCAAATTTAATAATGTCGATTTTTTCGCCGCCCATTTCTGATACAATATTTTGCACCCGTATCCCGCGCGGGCCAACACAAGCACCTACAGAATCGATCTTTTCATCCAGTGAGTGAACGGAAATTTTGGAACGAAACCCGGCTTCCCGGGCAATCGATTTTATCTCAACTATCCCATCATATATTTCCGGTACTTCCAATTCAAATAAACGCCGCAGAAAGTTTGGATGTGCCCGGGAAACAAATATGTTAGGTCCTTTGGTGGTGTTCTTCACTTCATATATATACGCTTTGATCCGCTGACCCTGTTCATATCTTTCAGTAGCGACCTGGTCAGATGGCAGCATGATCCCTTCTGTTCTGCCAAGGCTGATAAAAACTGTTTTGGCTTCCACTCGTTGAATGGTACCGGTTACGATTTCTCCTTCTCTCTGCAAGAATTCTTCGTAAATCAAACTTCTTTCCGCTTCCCTCAGCTTCTGGATCACAACCTGTTTGGCTGTTTGGGCAGCTATGCGTCCAAAATTAGCGGGCGTTTCTTCGACATAAATCAGTTCTTCCAACTTGCAGTCAGGATAAAGTTCCCGCGCTTCCGACAGTTTGATTTCAACACGCCTGTCTTCCACTTCTTCTACTACCATCTTCTGGGCATAGACTTTGATATCACCAGTAATTTCATTAATCTCGACACTTACATTCTGATTGCTGCTATAGTTTTTCTTGTAAGCTGTATTCAAGGCTGATTTAATCGCCTCTACCAATGCTGCCTTCGGAATCCCCCGTTCTTTTTCTATTTCATTTAAAGCCTGCATCAATTCACTGGACATCCTATTTCCCCCTCTTATATTTCCGGTTTTAACCGAGCTATGGTTATAAATTGGCGTGGTATATCAAAAATCTTCTCCCCTGTATCCACTCGCAGGCAATTGCTGTCCGCTTCTGTTAAAATGCCTGTTATGGTTCTGGGTCCATCAAATTCTTTATTGGTTTTTATTTTGACGGTTTTCCCTGTGAAACGAATAAAATCTTTATCCTTTTTTAACACCCTGTCCAGACCCGGAGAAGAAACCTCCAAATAATCATAATGAATATCTTCCTTATCAATATAATCCTTTACCGCCCGGGTTGTCCGGGAGCAAAGTTCCATATCCACTCCGTTATCGCTGTCGATATACAGCCTTAAAATCAAGGCTTTATTATCCCGTACAAATTCCATTGCAACCATTTCAACATTGATCGCCTGCAGAATTTCATCAATTTCATTCTCTACTTGTATAAGCCTTGCTTTATCCATTAATCATTATCACCTCGACGTTTCCCGGGTCAGCATATACCCTGCAAAAGAAAAAGTGGGTTCGGTCCCACTTGTGCTGGAAATCAATATAGTAAGCTTCGTTAAGATTATATCACAATAGTTAAAATATATTCAACCCATGCATTTCCAAGTTATGTTTAACCAAACAAACTAATTTGACTTTCTTCCGGTAAATCACCAAAACAATCGAATTTTCTCATAATATCCATACCGGATTTGTTAAGTCTTGAACGCTGCTGAAAATCCTGAATCGAAATGAACTCTCCCTGTTCACGGGCCTGAACAATTCCCTGGGCTGCCGCTGCGCCAACATTAGGCAAAGCTGAAAAGGGAAGCAATAAACCTTTTTCCTGAACGATGAATTTGCTGGCATCAGATTTATACAGATCAATGGGATAAAAAACAAAACCACGGGCCAGCATCTCCATTGCCAGCTCCAGGATCGGCAGCAGATTTTTTTCCTTGGGTGTTGCCTCAAAACCTTTTTTTTCTATTTCTTTAATTCTAAGTTTTACTGCGTCGTATCCCTGCAAGGCAGCTTCTGCATCAAAGTCATCCGCACGGATACTAAAGAAACTGGCATAAAATTCCCGGGGATAATAAACTTTAAAATAGGCGATCCTGAAGGCCATGGTCACATATGCCACTGCATGAGCTTTCGGGAACATATATTTTATTTTATCGCAGGATTCAATATACCAGTTCGGCACTTGGCATGCAAGCATGGCATCAACTTCCTGTTTATTGAGTTTATCCTTGCCTTTACGGATTTTTTCCATAATGTTGAATGACTGCAGTTTCTCCATACCCTGGCGGATCAGATAGGTCATGATGTCATCCCGGGTGCAGATCACTTCTTTTAAATTCGCCACCTGGTTTTTGATCAGTTTTTCCGCATTATTAGACCACACATCAGTGCCGTGTGATAGTCCGCTTATTCTGATCAATTCGCCGAAAGTGGAAGGTCTGGTGGCCTCCAGCATTTGGCGGACGAATTTGGTGCCGAATTCCGGTATCCCATAAGTTCCAACGCTGGTCCCGATCTGCTGAGCAGTTACTCCCAGGGGACTTACTTCTGAAAAGAGCTTCATGGTTTCTTTTTCACATAACTTGATAGAAGAAGCTTTGATTCCGGTCATATCTTCCAAAGATTTAATCACAGTCGGATCATCATGGCCAAGTATATCAAGCTTCACCAGTTGTTCTTCCAGGGCGTGGTATTCAAAATGGGTGGTTGTAATTCCCGAATCCTTCTTTTCGGCGGGATGCTGTAAAGGAGTAAACCGATTGATATCCTGTCCTTTGGGTACGACGATAAGTCCCCCGGGGTGTTGGCCGGTGGTTTTTTTCACTCCGGCAATGCCTTTTACCAGGCGGTTGACTTCGGATTCCTTTACCTCCATTTGCCTGTCTTTAAAATAATTCTTAACAAAACCATAGGCAGTCTTATCTGCAATGGTTGACACAGTACCGGCCCGGAAAACATTATCAACGCCAAATAATTGTTCCACATACTGATGGGCGCGGCTTTGATATTCCCCGGAAAAATTGAGATCGATATCCGGTGTCTTATTGCCGTCAAATCCCAGGAAGGTTTCAAAAGGTATATCAAAGCCATCTTTGACAAGGCTGGTGCCGCATTCCGGGCATATGCTGTCCGGCAGATCTGCTCCACAGGCAGCATCATACCCGGCGGCAAAATTGGCATAATGGCAATTCGGGCATACATAATGGGGAATCAGCGGGTTTACTTCCGTAATACCGGTAAAATATGCTACCAGGGAAGAGCCTACCGATCCGCGGGAACCGACTACATAGCCATCTTCATTGGATTTTTTGACCAACTTGTGAGCGATGTAATATAAGACACTAAAACCGTGTTTTATAATAGCACTCAGCTCATGATCAAGGCGGGCTTCAACGATTTCCGGCAATTTCTCACCATAAATAAGATGCGCCTTTTCATAACAGATCGCTTTAATTTCCTCTTCCGCGCCTTCGATCCGGGGCGGATAAAAACCGTCAATAACCGGTTTTAAGGCTTGAATCTTTTCATTGATCAGACCGGGGTTTTCTATCACTATCCGCCGGGCAGTATCTTCCCCCAGATATGAAAATTCTTCCAGCATCTCATCAGTGGTTCGGAAATATAAGGGCGCCTGGGATTCGGCATCTTCATAACCCTGACCGGCCTGGATTATTTTTCGGAAAATTTCATGATGCGGTTCCAAAAAATGTACATCTCCGGTTGCTACTACAGGCTTGTTCAGTTTTTCTCCCAGCCTGACGATCAAGCGATTATAATCTTTTAATGTCTCCAGGTCAGGCACCCGGCCGTCATTGATCAAAAATTGATTATTGGCAAGGGGCTGGACCTCCAGATAATCATAAAAAGCCGCAATGTTCTCCAATTCTTCCATTCCTGCTCCAGCAACTACCGCACTGTATAGTTCCCCCGCCTCACAGGCTGAACCGATCATGATTCCTTCACGTTTTTGCGATAATATGTTTTTGAGGATTTTAGGACGGCGATAATATGAATCAATATAAGATCCGGTGATGAGTTGATACATATTATAAAGCCCGGTTTGGTCAATGGCCAGCAAGATAATATGCCATGGTTTTTCTTTACGGTCGTTTTCCACCAGATAAGCTTCGATTCCGTATATAATTTTTATGCCGCATTTCTTTCCGGCTTTATAGGCATCAGGAAATGCCTGGATACATCCATGGTCGGTGATGGCAATTGCGGGGTGCCCCCAGCGGGCTGCACATTCCACCAATTCCTTTACTTCTGTCAGGCCATCCATGGAGCTCATTTTTGTATGAGCGTGTAACTCCACTCTTTTTGCCTCGCTTTTGTCTTGTCTGGGCTCTTTTTTGACTTTTTGACAGGCAGTCATATGCATGACAACTTCCGAAGCAAACTTGTCATAGCGAATATCCCCGCAAAACTTATACCATTCTCCTATTTGAACTGTATCTTCCTCTGCTTTTTTATAAAAAGTCTTGACCAGCAAAGTAGAGGTGTGATCATATATTGAATAAGTAACGACAAAAAGTCCGTCATTGATCCGTTGAATACTTTTGTCCCATACTTCTCCCTCTGCTGTAATGTTGGACATACCCTCCTGAACTTCTTCTATTTTTAATGCAGCTGCTTTACTGAGGTTGATCTTTTTATTTTTTCTAAAGCTTTTTTCGGCAGGTTTAACTTCCAGCGCATAAACCGGCTGATCAGGGATATAATACGCATTTGCCGATGGAGGCAAATTATCCTGTACCAACAAGGTTCTGACCAGAAGACGCAGACGATATTGCTGCCAGAACCAGTCAGCCAACTGTGTACAGATATCTTTTTCCAGCACATCTTTATAAACCATGGAGTCCCGGGTTACCAAATCGATTCGTCCTATCCCGGTTTTAAATTCCACAGCAGGCCAGTGATCAAAGGAGGGAAAATGCAGTTGGTCAATATTTTCCAGACAGTTGTTTATGATTTTGCTGATTTTTTCACGAAAAGCCGTCGGTATTTGATTTATTTCCACCTGTGAAAGAAAAGAGAAGCATTCTTTGATCTGTCTGGCGGTATTATCGATTTCTTCCCCGGTCAAAAGCTCCGGAACTTCTATATGTAACCGCCAGATCTGTTCTTTATTCCATGCTTCCAATTTCCTGATTATTGAATTTTCCCAGCGACCGGCTAAAGCCTCATTTATATTATTCCTTAAAAAGGTATCAAAATCTTTTGTCACGAAAATACCTCCAGGAGCTTTTAGTTAAGACGAACAATGCTTCGCAGTCCTTCTATACTCGATAATTCTTGCATCACCTCTTCAATGGATACAGGGGGAGGGGTCTGCAGCAATAATTCAATTTCCAGATCATCCTCTTCGACGCGGGTCAATTGGATGTTTTTGATCAGGACTCCCATTTCTCCAAGAATCGAACCCAAGACACCTATTTGTCCGGGCCGGTCTTTGACCACCATGACTATTCCCTTATATTCCCGCATTCCTGTAAAATAGTGTTCAAATTTTACGAAGTAAATCAGCACGAATAATATGATCGCAGTGCTGACGATAGCCGGTATGTATAATCCTGCGCCTACTGCCAGTCCGATACAGGCAACTACCCATAACCCCGCAGCGGTAGTCAGACCTCTTACAGTTGCACCTTCCCGCATGATGGTTCCGGCACCTAAAAAGCCTATACCGCTTACCACTTGCGCAGCGATCCTCCCCGGGTCAGCATTTACGGTTTGATAATACTGATAGTACATGTCCAGTGATACTACCATAGCCAAAGCTGAACCAACACAAACCAGCGTGTAGGTTCTAAGACCGGCCGGCCGGCTCAGGCTTTCTCTTTCCAACCCGATTAAACCTCCCAGAACAGCAGCCAGAGCCAGTTTGATTATAATTTCGTATTCTGACATCTACCTTTTCACATCCGCTTTATTTTTATTTGAAGATGATATCATGCACTGTTCCGATGACTGCATCAATGTCGACCAGGAAAGATTCCTTCTCCCATCTTTTCTTCATTTCCACTTTATTCTCCTGCAAGGTTTTTGACCCAATTGTGATCCGCAAAGGAATCCCGATCAAATCCGCATCTTTGAATTTAACCCCAGCTCTTTCATCGCGATCATCCAATAATACTTCGATGCCGTTGGCAGTCAACTGCTGGTAAAGTTGCTCGGCCATGGCTTTTTGGTCTGCTTGATTGATATTGACCGGCACGATAATAACCTGAAAAGGAGCAATGGGCAACGGCCAGATGATACCGTTTTCATCGTAGTTTTGTTCTACTGCGGCGGCCATGGTTCTTGATACACCGATTCCGTAACACCCCATTACAAAAAACTGCTCCTGTCCCTTATCGTCTAAAAAGGTAGCCTGCATCGCTTGTGAGTACCGGGTGCCCAATTTAAAAATATGCCCCACTTCAATACCTCGGATCATCTGCAGGTTTCCCTCACAGCAGGGACATTTATCACCGGCAACTGCATTGCGAAGATCAGCCACAGCATAGGCAGTAAAATCACGATCCAGATTTACATTGGTGAAATGATAATCATCTTCATTGGCTCCGCAGGCAAAGTTTTTCATGGCAGCTACTTCCAGATCGATATAGATCCTGACCGGCATACCCACCGGCCCCAGGGAGCCAAACCCAGCTCCACATATTTCTTTGACTACCGCCTCATCAGCCATAAATAATTCATTGGCCTGCAAAGTATTCTTCAGCTTTATCTCATTCAGTTCCCGGTCCCCTCTTAAGATAGCGGCAATCAATTCTCCATCGGCTGAATACATCAATGTTTTGATCTGCTTTGTTTTAGGAATACCTAAAAATTCAACAATATCATTGATGGTCTTCTGTCCGGGTGTATGGACTTTGGTCAAAGGCCTGCTCTCTTCTTCGGTCCGGACTGCCTGATCAACAGAACATACCGCTTTTTCCACATTGGCTGCATAGTCACACAAAGTACAATATACGATCTCTGATTCCCCGCTCGCTGCCAGAACCATGAACTCATGGCTTTCTTTGCCGCCGATGGCGCCGCTGTCTGCCTGGACGACTCTATATTTCAGATTAAGACGTTCATAGATTTGCTGATAAGCTTTATGCATTTTTTGATAGGATACATCCAGGCCAGAGTCATCCACATCAAAAGAATAAAGGTCTTTCATAATAAATTCCCGCCCCCGCATCAAACCAAAACGGGGTCTGATTTCATCCCGGTATTTGTTCTGGATCTGATACAGCAGCAGAGGCAGTCCCTTGTAGGAATGAACATCCGCATTGACCAGAGTCGTGATCAATTCTTCATGGGTTGGCCCCAGAGCGAATTCGCGTTTATGCCGGTCTCCCAGCTTAAACATCTCTTCCCCGTAAAGAGACCAGCGCCCTGATTTGTCCCACAATTCCCGGGGCTGTATGATAGGCATGACAATTTCCTGCCCGCCTGCCTTATCCATCTCTTCCCGCACAATATTCTCGATCTTTCTTAAAACCCGCCGGGCTAAAGGCAGATAAGTATATACACCGGCAGTATTTTTTCTGATAAAACCTGCACGCAAAAGCAGTTGATGACTGACGATTTCCGCCTCACTGGGAACTTCGCGCAGGGTTGGATAAAATAATTGTGAAGCTTTCAAAGCTCAACCTCCTTAGTTTTAATAATAGTTATCTATCTCCTGCAGCAACACCTTTACTAAATCTTTTTCCGGAACCTTTTTTATAATTTTGCCATTTTTAAATAATAATCCATTACCAGCTCCTCCGGCAATGCCTAAATCGGCTTCACGGGCTTCACCGGGACCGTTCACCACACAACCCATGACCGCAACTTTGATGGGCTTGTCCAATTTACGTACCCGTCTGTCTACTTCTTCCGCCAGGTCGATCAGATTTATTTCACAACGCCCGCAGGTAGGACAGGAAATTAACTCGGCCCCCCGGTTGCGCAGCCCCAGGTTTCTTAATATTTCATAAGCAGCCCATACTTCCTCCCTCGGGTCTGCCGTTAAAGAAACCCTGATGGTATCACCAATCCCATCAAAAAGCAATATTCCCATACCCAGGGCTGATTTGATCAATGCCCGGTCTTTGGTTCCAGCCTCAGTGATACCAATATGCAAAGGATAATCTACCTGTTGAGCGATCAATCGGTATGCCTCTACACTGAGCATTACCGATGAAGATTTGAGGGAAAGTTTGATTTTGCTGAAACCAAGATCCTCAAGGAGTTTGACATGACCCAAGGCACTTTCCACCATGGCCTCAGCACAAAGATGGCCATATTTATCCAGCAGTTTTTTCTCCAGTGAGCCGCTGTTGACCCCGATCCGAATTGGAATATCTCGTTCCATGCAGGCTTTTACTACCTGCTTCACTTTGGCTTTATCACCAATATTGCCAGGATTGATGCGAAGAGCGTCCGCCCCGGCATCTACACTTTTCAGGGCAAGTTTGTGATCAAAATGAATATCTGCCACCAGCGGGATGTGAATACCAGTCTTGATCCTGGCGATGGCCTGAGCAGCTTCCATATCAACCACTGCCACCCGGATGATCTCGCAGCCCGCTGCTTCCAGTTCCGAAATTTGTGCAATCGTAGCGGCTATATCTCTGGTGTCCGTAGTAGTCATTGACTGGACCACAATAGGATTGTCTCCTCCCACTAACTGACTGCCGATTTTAATTTCCTGCGATATTCTCTTCATTTCATCTTATCCTTTAATCAACCGAACGATATCATTATAGGTCACCAATATGATCAAAAGCATCAGAAACATAAAGCCTACCCAGTGAATGAAGCCTTCTTTTTCCGGGTCGATCGGTTTTCTTCTCACTGCTTCCACCAGAGAAAATACAATTTTACTTCCATCCAAAGCCGGTATGGGCAGTAAATTGATCAATCCCAAGTTGATGCTTAAAAAGGCAGCGAAGTTTAATACAAAAACTGAACCGATCTGGGCTACATCACCAACCAATTTGGTAATGCCAACCGGGCCTGCCAGATCATTTACAGAGGCTCCCCCGGTAATGAGCATCCACAAGGCCTGCAGCAACATAACGGTCATGGTATATGTTTGGCTCAGCCCCATTTTTATTGAAGTGAAAATATCCTGCCTTTCATATTCTACAGCGTTGATGACTCCAATGGCGGGATTCTCATTTCCTTCTATTTTTACCGGCACCATTTCCAATCCCACGATTTGACCATCTCTTTCAACGGTAACCTGCATTGCCTTTCCCTCCGGATTGGCGGCGATCCGATCAGTAAATTCCTTCCAGGTGGAGACGTCAACCTCATTAACTGATAAAACGCGGTCGCCTTCCTGCATACCTGCCTGAGCGGCAGGATTGCCGGCGATTACTTTACCGATAATCGGATCTTCAATGGCACTGGGAATGCCTATGGCAGCATAGACTAAAATAAAAATAAGGAAAGCCAGCACAAAATTCATAAAAGGCCCGGAAAATGACACCAGTATTTTTTCCCACGGATTTCTGCTGCTATAACCTCTTGGATCTTCATTGTCTCCCATCTCTTCCCCGGCCATACGCACAAAACCTCCCAGGGGAAAGATCCGAATCGAGTATTCCACGCCATCACGGGTAACAGAAAATAATTTATATCCAAAGCCCAGGCTGAATTCATGGACCGGTATGCCGATTTTGCGTGCCGTTATGAAGTGGCCCCATTCGTGTGCCAACACCAGCACCGCGATGATCAGTAAAGTAATTAGTATGCTCATCTTATTTAACCTCCTTGGAAATGAGATATTCGCAGAAACTTCTGGCCCACTTGTCAGCTTCCAGTATATTTTCGAGGCTGCGGGCTTCCATGTTGTCATGTTTATTCATGGTATTTTCAACTACTATGGGTATCCTGGCAAATCCCAGCTGACCATTTAGAAAACCTTGAACCGCCACCTCATTGGCAGCATTCATAACTGCCGGCATGGTGCCTCCTGTGTGGCCGGCATGATAAGCCAGCGCAAGAGACGGGAATTTGCTATGATCCGGTTTCGCAAAGGTGATCTGGCTCAATTCCAGAGGATTTAAATGAGTCGCCGGTGAATTGAATCTTAAAGGATAACTTAAAGCGTACTGGATCGGTATCCTCATATCTGCAACTCCCAGGTGGGCAAGAAAAGAACCGTCAATAAATTCTACCATGGAGTGGATAATGCTTTCCGGCTGAATCACAACTTTTATCTGCTTATAACTGGTCTTAAACAAGTGGTGGGCTTCAATTACTTCCAAGCCTTTATTCATCATGGTAGCCGAATCAATAGTGATCTTAGGTCCCATTTGCCAGTTCGGGTGTCTTAAGGCCTGTTTTATACTGACCTTCTGCAATTCCTCCTGGCTGAAATTTCTGAAAGGGCCGCCCGAAGCAGTAAGCCATATGTTTTTGACTGCTTTTTGTTCCCCGGCAAGACATTGGAAAACGGCTGAATGCTCGCTATCCACAGGAATTATATCGATACCGCTGGCTGCAGCCAGTTCCATCACGATTTCTCCGGCTGCTACCAGAGTTTCTTTATTCGCCAAAGCGATTTTCTTCCCTGCTTTAATAGCTGCCAGGGTAGGCAATATCCCTACTGCCCCGCTGACGGCAACCAGTACAAGATCAGCTTCGTTCATTGCTGCCAGTTCGCTTAAGCCTTCGACACCGGAAAACAGTTTCACACTGCCTTCCGTAACATTTCGCAGTTGCTTATAAGCTTCCTGATCACTGACAGCTGCTGCCATTGGCCGGTACTTATTGATTTGTTCAGCGAGTTTTTCCCACTCATCTTTGGCAGCCAGGCCTGTGACCTGAAATTTATCCGGATGCAGATCCATCACTTCCAGGGCCTGCAAACCAATCGATCCGGTGGATCCAAGTATGACTACTTTAAGTCTGCTTTCAGCATTCATTTAGGTTCTCCTTTGTAAAATACCGTCAAATACTCCTGCCCGGTAACAAGCTATAATTATGACCATCAGTACCGGACCGGCGATCATCCCTGCTATCCCTCCCAATTTCAATCCTATATATAGGGACATTACCGTTATCAGAGGATGCAGGCCGATGTTATCTCCCAATATTTTGGGTTCGGCAAATTGGCGTATCACTGATATGACCACATATATAATCAGTAAACCTACGCCCATGGGTGTATCTCCGGTCATCAATTCCCAAATGATCCAGGGTACAAATATGGTGCCCGGGCCTACGATGGGTAAAATATCAAAAAGGCCCGCCATAAGTCCAATTGTCAAGTAATAATCAATGCCTAATATTTTAAGACCAATGATGGAAAGGATTGCAGTAATGGATATCAATATACTATAGGCTTTGAAAAAACCTGCCAAAGCATTAAAAAGGTGTGCAACGATATCCCGGGTCTGAGAATGAGCGGCGGACGGAATAAATTCAAATATAAAATTTCTGATCAAGGCCCGATCCTTGATGATAAAAAAAGTAGCCACAACAGCGATCAGGATAAAAATAAAAATGTTCGGCAAAGCGGCTAATAGCTGTATCATCATATTAACAACTGACTCAGTAAAGGTTTGCAAAAAGCTCACGATATTTTGCAGATTATCCTGCAATGTACTCTGAACATTTGTCGGCAGGTTCATCTGCAGGTAAAACAACCTGAATTGACTTATACTGTCAATAATCTGTTGAATCGTCTGTCCGCTGTAAGAACTAATCAAAGGATAAAGCCCTGATAATTCGTTGATTATTTTAACGATTAAGAGGGATACGATATAAAAGAATCCTCCAACCGCAATGATCAGACTTAATACCACTGCCCAGCCGCGGCTAAGTTTTACCCTGGTCTCAAGAAAGTTGACCAACGGTTCGATCAGGACAGCAATCACCAGGGCAATAATGAAAGGCATCAGCAGAACCGGCAGTTTGATCAGCAGGGCTCCCAGCATGGGAAACACATAAACGACCAAAAGAAATAGTGCCAGTAAAGCTAACACCACAATGGACATTTTGATCAATACTTTGAGATATTTTTGCAGTTCAGGCTCCATATGAGCACCTGCTTTCCCCTTAAATAAAAATTGACCAATAATAATAGATCAAAGGTGCCACCAGCAGGAAACTGTCGAAACGATCTAAAATACCGCCGTGACCCGGAATAATGTTGCCCGTGTCTTTTACTCCAAAATACCGCTTGATCCCGGATATAAAAAGATCACCCAGCTGCGCCATAATACTGGCCAGCAACCCTAACAATATAAGATATGCCCCGGAGGTAATTTCCATATCAGCAATTACAAAAAACAAAACCGCAACGGTTATGGTCAAAACAATACAACCGGCTGCTCCCTCCCATGTTTTATTGGGACTGAGCAGAGGAGCCAGTTTATGTTTCCCCCAGAAACGGCCTCCAAAATACCCCCCGGTATCACTGGCCCATGTCAATAAAAAAGTAAATAATATCGCCGCAAAGCTTTGTTTTAAATCCCCCAATTGCATTGCGTAACCCAAGAGAAATCCGATATAACATGCTCCAAAAAAAGCCAGGGCTGTGTCCGAAATATTGATTTTAGGGTACTGGAAAACGGTGGCGATGACAATCAGAATGATTACTGCCAGTAGGACCGGAAAAAGCCATTCCTTTATATGCCAGGAAAAAAGACCCGTGAGTAACAATAAATACCCGGCAGCAGCCACAGACAGGTTATGCTTTTGAGGCAGCATCTGCAAATATTCATAATAGCCTGCCAATGCCAGCAGTAAAACCAGTCCCTGCCAGAAGATACCACCGGCATAAATAACAGCTAAAATCAAGCTTATTCCTATTATGGCACTTATGATACGGGTTTTGAGCATGAAACCCCTCCTGGATTCCAATTATTTGAGCCCGCCAAATCTTCTTTCTCTTTGCTGGAAGCTCCAAATCGCCTGCATCAGAGCATCCCGGTCAAAATCGGGCCACAACAAAGGGGTTATGAATAATTCTGTGTAAGCAATTTGCCACAGCATGAAATTGCTGATCCGCATTTCCCCGGCAGTCCTGATCAATAAATCAGGATCGGGTATATCATGAGTATATAGCAAACTGCTGATTAAGTCTTCATCGATGTTGCCGGGTTCGATTTCACCCTTCGAAATTTTTTCAGCGATGGAATTCACCGCTTTAACAATTTCCCTGCGGGAGCCATAATTTAAGGCAATATTAAAAATCATACCCGTATTGTCTTTGGTCCTTTTCAGCGCTTTTTCAATACTCTTGATACATTCCACCGGCAGTGAGGCATAGTCTCCAGTTATCATAATTTTGATATTGTTTCTATGTAATTCCGCAATTTCCTTGTCTATATATTCCACCAACAGCTGCATGAGATAATTTACTTCTTCAGCAGGACGTTTCCAGTTCTCTGTGGAAAATGCGTATACTGATAAAACCGGGATCTTAATCTCAGCACAGGTTTCCACTGTCCGGTGTAAAGCTTCCATACCAGCTTTATGGCCCATGGTTCTGGGCATGAACTTTCGATTCGCCCATCGGCCGTTTCCGTCCATGATAATAGCGATATGTTCAGGCAATTTTTTAAAATCGACCCTTTTTTCGTAGTCTTTACGATCCAAAGCATTGTACCCCTTTTTTATTAAAGTACAAAACCCCCAAAAAAGGGGGCATATAAAAATCAGTATAATGAGGCTTGCAAGACCGTATTCGTCATCTTAAACCTCCATTACATCTTTTTCCTTGGTCTGTAGAATAGCGTCGATATCTTTAACACCTTTATCGGTTATTTTCTGTACATCATCAATGCCTTTTTTACTTTCATCTTCAGAGACCAGCTTTTCTTTTTCCGCCTGTTTAATCATGTCATTGGCTTCCCGTCTGATATTTCTGATGGCTACTTTTGCTTCTTCGCCTCGTTTTCTGACCACCTTCACTAATTCCTTACGTCTCTCTTCTGTTAACTGCGGTACCGCTAACCGAATGACATTTCCATCATTTGATGGTGTAATACCTAAATCAGATTTCATGATGGCTTTCTCAATATCAGCGATACTATGTTTATCCCATGGCTGGATCACCAATAATCGGGCTTCCGGCACGTTAATATTGGCCAACTGGTTTAATGGAGTGGGTTCACCGTAATAATCAACCACAATACGGTCCAACATACCGGGATTGGCTCTGCCTGCCCGCAAAGAAGCCAGATCTTTGGTCAGATGTTCAATGGTTTTTTTCATTCTATCTTCGGAATCTTGTATAATTTCTTTAATCATACGCTTTACCTCCTACATAAGTCCCTATACTCTCACCTTGAACAGCTTTTAAAATATTACCGTTCCTGGTCAGATCAAAGACAATAATAGGTATTCCGTTATCCATACAAAGTGAAGCTGCCGTGGAATCCATAACTCCAAGGCCTTTATTCAATACGTCGATAAATTGCAAATCGTCATATTTTACTGCATTTGGATTATAGACCGGGTCAGAATCATAGACCCCATCAACTTTTTTCGCCATTAAAATTACTTCGGCTTCGATTTCAGCTGAACGTAATGCAGCTGCTGTATCGGTAGAAAAATATGGATTGCCGGTGCCGGCGGCAAAAACAACCACCCGGCCTTTTTCCAAATGACGAATGGCCCTTCTTCTGATATAAGGCTCAGCTACCTCTTTCATTTCGATTGCCGACATCACACGGGATTCGATGCCTTCTTTTTCCAATGCGTCCTGCAGCGCCAATGAATTTATAACTGTTGCCAGCATTCCCATGTAATCGGCAGTGGCCCGATCCATCCCCTGGGCACTACCGGCTACACCGCGCCAAATATTACCGCCGCCTACTACAATAGCAACTTCTACACCTATTTTGACAACTTCAACAACCTGCCGGGCAATAGAAGACATGATCGTATTATCTATCCCATAGCCGGATGTCCCTGCCAATGCTTCGCCACTAAGTTTTAAAACGATCCTCTTATATTTGGCGGTTTGCAAAATATTTCCCTCCACCGGCTTAAAAGCCTTTATTTCAGTTGTGCCATTACTTCGGCAGCAAAATCAGTTTCTTCTTTTTCGATTCCTTCTCCCACCTCAAAGCGGGCAAATCTGCGGACATTGATATTTTCGCCAATTCTGGCCACAAATTCGTGGATCAATTCCTGTACAGTTTTATCAGGATCTTTGATAAATGGTTGTTCCAAAAGGCAATTTTCTTTAAAATATTTTTCAATTCGCCCTTCCACCATTTTGTCCACTACTTTTTCCGGTTTGCCTTCTTCCAGGGCTTGCGCTCTTAAAACCTGTTTTTCATGTTCAATAGCACTTTCAGCTACTTCCTCACGGCGTATATAAGCGGGGTTGGAAGCTGCGATTTGCATGGCAATATCATAGGCAAGCTGCCTGAAATCTTCGTTTTTAGCTACAAAATCGGTTTCGCAGTTCACTTCGACCAAAACTCCGATGCGGCCTCCACCATGAATATAAGAAATGGCAATTCCTTCGCTGGCAGTACGACCTGCTTTCTTGGCGGCTTTGGCCAATCCCTTGGTTCTCAGTTCATCTATCGCTTTTTCAATATCACCATTTGTCTCCACCAGGGCTTTTTTACAATCCATCATTCCCGCTCCGGTTCTTTCCCGGAGTTCCTTAACCATTGCTGCTGTTACCAAGACCATAACCTCCTGTTAATTTATTGGTTCAACCTTTATGTTTATATTAGAAAAAAGGGGCGTTTAGGAAAACCTATTTCACCCCTTGGCCTTTCTATTATGCCGTGACCTGAACACCTTGTCGGGCTTCCAGCACCGCATCTGATATTTTAGATGCTATCAGTTTTACTGCCCTTATTGCATCATCATTACCAGGGATGACATAATCAATTTCGTCAGGATCGCAGTTCGTATCAACGATTGCTACCACTGGTATCCCAAGTTTACGGGCTTCCGCAACTGCAATTCTTTCTTTCCGGGGATCAACGATAAAAATCGCTCCGGGCAATTTGTCCATGTCCTTGATCCCACCCAAAAATCTCTCCAGTCTTTCCCGTTCATTGGCCAGCTTGGCTGCTTCTTTTTTGGTTAAAACTTCAAATGATCCGTCCTGCTCCATCTTTTCCAGTTCTTTTAAACGGTTCACTCTTTTGCGGATGGTTTTGTAGTTGGTTAACATACCACCCAGCCAGCGCTGATTAACAAAATACATTCCGCATTTTTGTGCTTCTTCCCTGATGGTCTCCTGAGCTTGTTTTTTTGTTCCTACAAATAGAATTCCCTTGCCGTCAGCTGCAACATCCTTGACGAAATCATAGGCTTCAGTAAATTTCTTTACCGTCTGCTGCAGATCAATGATGTAGATGCCATTCCTCTCCATATAAATGTAGGTGGCCATCTTGGGATTCCATCTCCGTGTCTGGTGTCCGAAATGAACGCCGGCTTCAAGCAGCTGTTTCATAGTAATTACTGACACCAGCAACACCTCCTTTCAGTTTTATTTTCCTCCGCTGCTTCATCCTTCTTAAAAACTATTGCTAGCACTGTTTAAGAAGTCTGCGAACGTGCGTAATCACCAACACATAATATACCATAATTTATTAACCCGATGCAATATTATCCCATGATGATAATTGCTTTCTTAATTATTACTTATTTGTTGGTCGTTTTTGCATTCAAAGTGCACCGAAAACTGATGTGAAAAGCCTTATATTAATAAATAGTCCGGCTTTAAGCAGTGGTTAATTATTTTTTTTCAATTCAGCAAAAAGATATTCATTGAGTACTTTAATGTAGGTTCCTTTCATGCCCAATGATCTTGATTCAATAACATTTGCGCTTTCAAATTTTCTTAAGGCACTTACGATAACAGACCGGGTTATTCCTACCTTGTCAGCAATACGGCTGGCGATCAGCAATCCTTCTTTGCCGTCTAATTCTGCGATAATATGTTCAATCGCTTCACGCTCTGAGTAAGACAGGGTAGCCAGAGCAATTTGCACAGCGGCTTTTTTCCGCGCTTCTTCTTCAACTCTTTCCGAACGCATTCTCATTATTTCGTTAGCCACTACGATCGCTCCGTATTCTGCAAGCACAATATCTTCTTCTGTAAATTCTTTGTTTTCCCGCATCATGATCAGTGTTCCGACCCTTCTGGCACCGCCGAAAACCGGGGTCACCGACCAGATCCTCCGCGAGCAGTTACAGCTTACATTATCGGGATTAAAGAAACATTTGCGGCCTTCTTCCAGATGGAAGTTGGCTTTGGTCTCAAGGATATTGGTAAGTTCCTGATTAAAACTTTCCGGAAATCTTTCTGCATGGCTCATTAAGTCTTCAATAGCACTGCATTTGGCTTCTTCATTAAATGCATATCCCCCTATTTGCCCACGTCGGCCCACAATAAAGACACTGCATTCCAAATTCCGTGATAACACTTCTGCCATTTCGAAATAATCAACCGGAGACTGGCCGATCTTTTTTAATATTTTGTTGATGGCCCTTGATTTTTCCAATAAAGTTTTTTCCATATAATATTACCTCCTACAATATGTACCTGCTGAGATCATCGTCTTCAATGATTTGCTGTAATTTGTCATTCACGTAAGCAAAATCAATTAATACTTCCTGGCCCTGCATTTCAGGTGCTTCAAAAAGCAAATCTTCCAATACTTTTTCCATTATGGTCTGTAAACGGCGCGCTCCAATATTTTCAGTCTTGGCGTTGACATCAAATGCGACCTGCGCCAGATAATCGATGGCATCATCACTGAAATTTATTTTTACTTTTTCTGCAGCCAATAGAGATGTATATTGTTTGAGCAATGAATTATTTGGTTCCTGCAGTATTCTTTTTAAATCCTCTTTTTTCAAGCTTTCCAATTCTACTCTGATGGGAAATCTACCCTGCAGTTCAGGGATCAGATCAGAAGGTTTACTGGTATGAAAAGCCCCGGCAGCAATAAATAAAACATGATCAGTTTTGACCGGGCCGTATTTTGTTACCACTGTTGAACCTTCAACGATCGGCAGAATATCTCTTTGCACTCCTCCCCTGGAAACATCCGGACCATAGCCTCCGTCCCTGCTGGTTATTTTATCGATCTCATCCAGGAATATGATACCGTCTTCTTCCGCCCGCTTGATTGCGATCCGGTATACTTCATCCATGTCAATCAATGATTGGGCTTCCTCATTGGTTAATATCTTTCTTGCTTCCGCGATCGTCACTTTGCGCTTTTTTTTCTTTTTAGGTACCAGGTTGCCGAACATTTCCTGCATATTGATACCCATTTCTTCGACGCCCGTCCCGGAGAAGATCTCCATAAATGAAGTATTTCTATCCTCTACTTCAATTTCTATAATTTCATCTTCCAATTCCAGGCGTTGGACTTTTTGTTTGAGGATTTCCCTTTTTTGCTGGAGTTCCTGCAGAAGATGCCTGTCGTTGTCCTCTGCGTCGCTTTCCTTCGTTTCTCCAGCATAACCAAGCAGCATTTCAAAGGGATTTTTCATCGTTTTCTTTTTTTTAGGCAAAGGCAACAGATAATTAACAATCCTTTCTTCCGCCAATTCCCTGCCTTTGTTTTCCACCTCCTCGAATTTTTCCATTTTTACCATGCGAATCGATGTTTCTACAAGATCACGTACCATCGAATCAACATCTCGTCCAACATAGCCAACTTCTGTAAATTTCGTGGCCTCAACTTTCACAAAAGGTGCCTTGACCAACCTGGCCAAACGGCGTGCTATTTCGGTTTTCCCCACCCCTGTAGGCCCGATCATTATAATGTTTTTCGGGTATATTTCATCTCTCATATCATCACTTAACTGTTTGCGCCGATAACGGTTCCTCAGTGCTATTGCCACTGCCTTTTTGGCTTCCTGCTGGCCGACGATATGCTTGCCTAATTCTTCAACCACTTCACGGGGAGTAATATTATACATTCCGGTCCTCCTGACTTGCTTCAATCGTTTCCAAAGAAATATGATCATTGGTATATATACAGATCTCCGAAGCAATTTTCAGTGCTTCAAAGGCAATTTCAGATGCTTTAAGCCCAGTAAATCTATTTAGTGCTTTGGCTGCTGCCAAAGCATAGGATCCTCCCGAACCGATGGCGATAATATCATCATCCGGCTCGATTACTTCACCGGTCCCCGATATGACCAGCATTTTTTCATGATCTGCTACGATGAGCAAAGCTTCCAGCTTCTGCATGGTCCTGTCTGTACGCCATTCTTTCGCAATATCCACGGCAGCTTTGGTCAAATTTCCGCCTGATTGTTTCAACTTGTCTTCAAATTTCGCAAAAAGCGTAAAGGCGTCCGCTACTGCACCAGCAAAGCCGGCAATCACTTTACCTTCGTACAGTCTTCTGATCTTCACGGCATTGTTTTTCATTATGGTATTTTGTCCGAAAGTAACCTGTCCATCTCCAGCAATGGCGGTCTGATTGTTTTTTCTAACAGCTACAATGGTTGTACCTCTAAACATGTTTACCTCCGAGGATGTGTATTATTATAAATGGTTTTGATGTTATCCCTGGTCAGATGGGTATATATCTGCGTGGTTGACAGTTCAGCGTGCCCCAACAGCTCTTGGACTGATCTTAAATCTGCACCATTATTCAATAAATGAGTTGCAAATGTATGTCGTAAAGTATGGGGGCTGATTCTCTGGTTTAAGGCGATGTTTTCCACATATTTATTAAGGATGGTTCTGATGTATCGGGCAGACAAACGGTCTCCGAACCGGTTTAAGAACACCGCCTGATTATATCGGTTTTCCTGTTTAAGGTAAGTGGGACGGCTTTTTCTAATGTACAGCTGCAACGCAGCTTTGGCCCTTCTGCCCAGTGGAATGAGACGATCTTTTTCACCTTTGCCGGTCACCTTTATATATTCCTCTTCAAAGTCAAGGCTATTTAAATCAAGCCCCGTCAATTCACTGACTCTTATGCCCGAGGCATATAGAATTTCCAGAATAGCTTTATCCCTGATCCCTGCCGGGGTAGATAAGTCCGGAGCCTGCAATAATTGCTCCATTTCCTGGTGATATAAAAACTTGGGAAGTCTTTGTTCTTGTTTTGGTGTGGATACGGCTGCGATCGGATTCTCTGCCAGGATGTTCTCCCGGCATAAATACTTCACATAAGATCTGATGGCAGCTAATTTTCTGGCTGCAGTTGCTTTACTTTGCCCGTTGTTTTGAATACAAGCCAGATATTCCCTGACTGATTTATGATTCAAGCTCTCACTGGGCAGCTTTTCTACAGGAATATTTTCTTGTCCGGCAATAAAATCAAAAAACTGAACCAAATCAGTTTTATAACTTCTGAGGGTTAAACGCGAAGCATTTTTTTCCACTCTTAAGTAGTTCAGAAAGCCATCAATATATTGAAAAAGCATCGTTCTTTTCACTCCTGATAAGAATCCTAGCATAATTTGCAGTATTTTACAACAACTCAATAAACAATTCTGAATATTTCATAATATTTGTTAATGCTCTTTCACAATAAGCTTCGTAACGTTTGGCTTTATTTTTGACCGCTTTTTCCAGGGGAGGAAGAAGGCCAAAATTGGCATTCATTGGCTGGAAATTTTCCTGGCTGGCCGAAGTGATAAATTGGATCAGGGCACCCAGCATGGTATCTTCGGATAATACCAGCGGTTCTTTGCCTTTTAGTAAATTGACGATATTTATTCCGGCAATGATGCCGGTTGCGGCTGATTCCATATATCCTTCCACGCCTGTGATCTGTCCGGCGAAAAAAATATTTTCCCTGTTTTTGCATTGCAAAGCAGGTTTAAGCATTTGAGGACTATTGATATAGGTATTGCGGTGCATGACACCATACCTTACAAAATCAGCTTGCTTTAAAGCCGGAATCAACCGGAAGATCCGGTCTTGCTCACCCCAGCGAAGCCTGGTCTGGAAACCTACCAGGCCATATATCTGTCCTGCTTTGTCTTCCTGGCGCAATTGCAAAACTGCATGAGCCGGTCCGTCCCCGGTTGGGTCCACAAGTCCTACCGGTCTCATCGGCCCAAATCTTAACGTATCTTTACCTCGGCGGGCCATAATCTCTATGGGCGTACAGGACTGAAAGAAGAACTTTTTATCAATACTATGTCCCTCACTTATGTCTGCCTCAACCAGGTTCTGATAAAACTCCTCATACTGTTCTTTATTTAAGGGGCAGTTATAATAATCATCGCTTCCTTTGCCGTAACGGGAGCCCTTATAAGCATATTTCCGGTCAATGCTTTCGGCTGTTACGCTGGGGGCAATTGCATCAAAAAAATACAGGTTTTCCTGCCCGCCCAAGTCAGCTATTTCCCGGCTCAACTTTTCTGAAGTAAGCGGGCCGGTAGCGATCAGGGTGATTCCATCATCAGGAATCGTGTCTGCTTCTTTACGGATCAGGTTTATGTTGGGGTGTGCAATGATTCTTTGTGTAACCAGCTCGGAAAAAATCTTGCGGTCGACTGCCAGGGCAGAACCAGCAGGTACCTTGGCTTCATCAGCACAAAAAAGTAAAAGAGAACCTAAGGTTCTCATTTCTTGTTTAAGTAATCCCTGGGCAGTATTTAAAAGCTCAGATTTCAATGAATTGCTGCATACCAGCTCGGCCAGGTTTCCTGTTTGATGGGCCGGGCTGGGCGTTTCCGGGCGCATTTCCCATAAATCTACTTTAATTCCCGACGATGCAATGCGGAATGCTGCTTCGCAGCCAGCCAGTCCTCCGCCGAAAATATTTACTTTAGACAAGATCAATCGCCTTCCCCGATACATATTTACATTGTTTATTCTGACAGGAAATTTTATTCTGCCCTGATTTATTCGGTACTTCTACTAATGCATCACCACACTCGGGGCACTTTTCCCCGGTGGGTTTATACCAGGAAAGAAAAGAGCAATCCGGGTATCCTTTACAGCCATAAAATTGCCGGCCTTTCTTGGACTTTAATGCCACTACCGGCTGCCCGCATACCGGGCATGAGATGCCAATATCTGCATTGATCGATTCCGTATGGCGACATTCAGGGAAGCCCGAACAGGCCATGAATTTTCCAAAACGACCGTGTTTTATCAGTAGCGGTCTTCCGCAATCAGGACAGTCTTTCCCGGCTTCTTCATCTTTGATCTGGATCTTCTCTACAGTCTCCATGGCTTTTGACAAATCCTGCTCGAAAGGCAGATAAAAGTTCTTAATTACTTTTTTCCAGTTCATTGCGCCTTCTTCTATCTGGTCCAATTCTTCTTCCAACTGGGCAGTGAATTCCACTTCGATCAATCCGGAAAAAAACTTCTTGAGCAAATCAGTTACGATAAAGCCTAATTCAGTAGGTACAAACTGTTTATTCTGTCTTTCCACATAATTGCGCCGGATGATGGTGTCTATGATCGGAGCATACGTGCTGGGCCGGCCAATATTTTTTTCTTCCAGGAATTTTACCAGGCTGGCTTCGGTAAAACGTGGCGGCGGTTGGGTAAAATGCTGCTGACTGTCTGTCTTTACCAGTTTTAAGGGTTGCCCTTTTTCCAGCACCGGAATCGGATTTTTAACTTCTTCTTCACTGGTATCATTATATATTTTCTTATAACCGGGGAACTTTATTGTGGAAGAGGTAGCTTTTAACCCATAAATGCCTGCTTTTATGTCAACAGTTTTAGTATCATATACCGGAGGTGTCATTTGACTGGCTACAAACCTCTCCCAGATCAATTTGTATAAACGGTACTGATCCCTGCTTAAATAAGGTTTTACCTTTTCCGGCAAACGCAAAACCGAAGTGGGGCGTATCGCTTCGTGAGCATCCTGTGCGCCTTTTCTGTTGGTAAATACGTTCGGTTTTTCGGGAGCATATTTATCTCCAAAAGTAAGCTTGATGAAATTTATGGCTTCCTGCTGCGCTTCCTGGGCAATGCGGGTGGAATCGGTACGCAGATAGGTAATCAAACCCACGGTTCCTTCCGGACCAATATTTAACCCTTCGTACAATTCCTGGGCAACTTTCATGGTTCGTTTTGAATAAAAATTCAGTTGTTTGGCAGCCTCCTGCTGCAAGGTACTGGTAATAAACGGCGGACTCAATTTGCCTTTTTTTTCTTTGCTTTCAATTTTCTCTACGGAAAGTTTGCTCTTTTTCAAGTATTTTTCAATTTCGTCTTTTTCTTCGCTGTTATTGATTTCAATCTTCTTGTCGTTTATGGTGGTAAGCTTGGCTGTAAATTCCTTTTTATCAGCACTTAATACCGTATCAATCGTCCAATATTCAACCGGAACAAAATTATTTATTTCCTCTTCCCGCTCACAAATTACCCTTACTACCACCGACTGGACCCGGCCTCCGCTGAGTCCTTTTCGCACTTTGCTCCAAAGCAGGGGGCTGAGGTTATAACCTACCAGACGATCCAATATTCTTCTGGTTTGTTGAGCGTTGACCCGGTCGATATCGATTTGCCTGGAGTTTTTTATAGCCTTTTTCACAGCTTCCTTGGTTATCTCATTAAACTCAATCCGGCACTTATCTTCGGCTGGGATTTTGATAGCATTTTGCAAATGCCAGGCAATCGCTTCCCCTTCCCGGTCCGGGTCCGTTGCCAGCAATACTTTTGACGCTTTCTGAGATTCTTCTTTGATTTCTTTTAACAGGTCACCTTTGCCTCTTATCGTTATATATTGGGGGGTAAAATCATTGTCAACGTCTATCCCCAGTTTGCTTTTAGGCAAATCTTTTATGTGGCCCACTGAAGCCTTTACTTTATACCCTTTCCCCAGGAATTTCTCCAGTGTTTTGGCCTTGGCTGCCGATTCAACAATAACGAGAGTTGGTCCTGCCAAATAAATCACCTCTTAATAAATTGATCGATAGGATTAAAATATTTTCACATAGCTATTTCCCGGCAGGGACTTAATTATGCCCTCAAACTCGAGTTTTAGCAAAACTGTACTGAGTAAACCTATTTCAAAACCGGTTGCTGCTAAAATTTCGTCAAAATGAACCGGCTGTGATTCAATACATTCTACAATCATTTGTTCATTTTTATCAAGCATTAAAAGTTTCTGTTGCTGCAAATTGAGTTTTTCGTTTTCATTATTATGAAAAAAATATTCTTCTAATACATCTTCTACACAAGTAATCAGTTTGGCTCCCTGTTTAATAAGATTGTTGGTGCCGGTACTGGTTTTACTGTTAATAGGCCCGGGAACGGCAAAAACATCCCGGCCTTGTTCCAGGGCAAAGTCAGCCGTTATAAGGGCACCGCTTTTTTCCATAGCTTCTACTACGATCACTCCTCGGCTTAATCCGGATATGATCCGATTTCTGGCAGGGAAATTCCCTGGTTCCGGAGCTGTGCCTAAAGGTAATTCAGTGATGACCAGACCATTCTCGCAAATTTTATGAAACAGGCGCTGGTTTTCGGGAGGATAAATAACATCCATGCCGCTTCCCAATACAGCAATTGTCACACCGCTGCCTTCCAATGCTCCCTGATGGGCTTCTGTATCAATACCTCGTGCCATCCCGCTGACCACTGCAGCATTATTTTGGGCCAATTCCAGGCTGAACTTTCGAGCAGCCATTTTTCCATATGGTGTTGCTGTGCGTGAGCCAACGATGGCCAGGCACAAATGATTAGTTGCCTTGATATCTCCTTTTGTGTACAGCACATAGGGAGGATTGCTGATATTCCGCAGTAGCTGAGGGTAATCTTCATCTTCAAAAGTAATCAGGTTGACTGCCTGCTGATCGATTCTTTTCAGTTGAAGTTCCAAGTCTCCTGACTTTGGTAAATCCAGTATGGCTTTGACCGCCTCATCAGGTAATTTAAAACGCATCAACCGCTCTCTGTCAGCATTCAGGACTGCTTGAAAACTCCCAAACTCCTCTTTGAGATTCCACATAGAACGGTTCCCAACACCTTTAATGGCATGAATCGCTGCCAATGCTGCTCTCTCATGAAGATTCATATCAACCGACCTCAAACTTTACATCATTATGGTAATTGATAGCATAAATTGCCATTATCTGCAACCACTTTTTCTTTCATGGTTCCAATTTTGTTATATTATTACTGCCTCATTTGGCATAAATTGTTTCGGTATTTTTCTTTTTTAGCGGGGAAGATACTAACATATATAAACAGGAAGGAAGCGAATATCATATGTTATCAGGCATGATGGACAGAAAGCATTCAATGATAAAAAAAGCTATGGGGAAGGATAAAATCGATCCGGGAAGTTACAGTTTTTTGGAGTCCGGATGGTGGCTTCTGCATTCACTAATGATAACCGGAGTTTTCCTGCTGGGCTGTAAAATGTCATCCAAAGCCCGGAATTAGTCAAGGAGAGGAAGTAAACATGCGAATTGAACCATTGAGTCTTAATGGGAGAATAAGAATACCATTACAACTCGAAGACGTGACCGATGCAGATGTTTATGAAGAAGTCTGGCTGCCCCTGGGTGATGATAAGGAAATCGATCTGTTTCATCTCCTGGAACAGGGCCGCATCAAAAAAGATTAACTTGAAATCTCTAATTTTCTGGTAGTAATATTTCCCCATAAATCGTGAATTCTCACGGCAATAGTCAACTGTTCCCTGGCAGGTATCCTGACCATGATATCCAGACAAAGGGAATCATCATATTTGGTTGAATTTCTTAAAATCTGCACGTCAGAACAGAAATTTACGCCGTTGTGGTTTAAATCTACTTCCCAGAAGTGAATGAATGCAGCCGGTGAATTACTGGCTATGTTTTCCTGCAGTGGAGTAAATTCTTTTATTTGAATACTGAGATCGGTTTTATTGTCAGAAGCCTGGGTCTTGACCGCTTCTATTTTAACCTTAGCGCTGCTTTGTGTTATATAATCATTATCCGTTTCCATGATAAAAGGCTGGTTTTTCATTTGCGACAGACGGCACACCGTAGTATTTACAGCCAGGGGGCTTGCGTCACAGCAGATCCATTGCCGATCAAGTTCCGTACAGGCAGCCGCAGTGGTTCCTGAACCGGCATAAAAATCTGCTACCAGACTGCCGGGGTCACTGGCTGAAACAATGATTCTTTTTATCAGATCTACTGGCTTTTGTGTGGGGAATTTTAAATTCTCTCTGGCAGTCGGGCTTAGTATTTTATTGATATCAGTCCACCAGTCCTGCAAATTTGCCCCCTTCTCATGCAAGCGATATTTGTCTCCTTTTACCCTGGTAAGCCCTCTTTGTTTGGTACCTTCTGAATAAGGACGGTATTGCGGATGAAAAATATACCCGGGGCCTTTTGCATACCATAGAATCACATCATGTTTTCTCTGAAAATGTCTTCCGGCGCCGCTCCCCCCACTGTAACACCATACGATCTCATTGATGAAAGCCTCTGGGGAAAAGATTTCATCCAGCAGTATTTTTACATAATGACTTATGTGCCAGTCAAGATGGACAAAAATACTGCCGTTTTCTTTCAAAAGGCGATGCATCATTTGCAAACGGGGAAAAATATGGGTCAGATAATTTTTTATATCATTGTTCCAAACATCGGAAAATGCCAGGCGGGAAATGAATTGTTTATTGTTTTTGCTTTCTATTACGGTTTTTGCATGATAGGTTGCTGAACTCATATAGGGCGGATCAATATAGATCAAATCCAAAGCGTTTTCATAACCTTCGGTTATCAACTGCTGCATGAATTCCAGATTGTCTCCCAAAAAACACCGATTGGTTGGTGCAGGGCTGACTTTTCTTTCCGTAATTTCAGGAGTAAAAAGCGTTCTTTCCGTCAGTATGCAGGGATATATAAGATCCTTTGTCTTATCTTTAGCCGCCTTTGGAATTGGAAAATCCGCTTCTTTCCCCGGCCACATCAAGAAGATATCATCTCCAGCTTTCATCCGCCTTCTCCTTTGTTTGAACTTAAGTAAATTCTAACATAAGACTTTTTCGAATGTGCCGGAAACAATAAAGTTGTCATATTAATTATTCTGCATTTGCAACATAACCAGATTATCAGGAGTAAATGCGGGGTCACTGACAAACATGCCAGAAACCACAGGGATTAATAGTGCGATAATGATTGCCAGTAAAAAAACAGTGGTTAAATTGTGTTTCATTTTGATCCTCTCAAACATTCTTCAAATAAATTTCTTCAGAGTTTTCAAGGCTGCCTTTTCCAGTCTGGATACCTGAGCCTGTGATATCCCGATTTCATCTGCAACTTCCATCTGGGTTTTTCCATGGAAAAAACGTAAAGATACGATATGTTTTTCCCGATCATTTAATTTTTTCATGGCTTCGCCGATGGTTATCTCTTCCAGCCACAAATCATCACTGTTTTTATCATCACTGATTTGATCCATGACCAGTATCGGATCACCGCCGTCATTATAAATCGGTTCAAACAGGGATACCGGTTCCTGGATGGCATCAAGGGCAAAGACAACTTCTTCCCGGGGAACCTCAAGCTGTTCGGCAATCTGTGTTACGGTAGGTTCAGCGGCATTGTCGGAAACCAATTTTTCCCGAACCTGCAATGCCTTATATGCTATGTCCCGCAGTGAACGCGATACCCTGACCGCATTATTGTCTCTTAAATAGCGCCTTATTTCCCCTATTACCATCGGCACTGCATAAGTCGAAAATCTTACATTCTGACTTAAATCAAAGTTGTCGATGGCTTTGATCAAACCAATACATCCTACCTGAAAAAGATCATCAACGAATTCGCCCCGGTTTGAAAATCTTTGAATAACACTTAAAACCAGACGCAAATTTCCTTTGATTAAGGTTTCCCGGGCTTCTGTCTGTCCTGACTGCAACTGGGTAAAAAGTTTGCGCATTTCTTCATTTTTCAAGACCGGAAGCTTTGAGGTATTTACACCGCATATTTCTACTTTGTTGATCAATATCGCTGCTCCTTCCCCAATAATTTGGGCCTTCGGTATCATTACTAAAATTATTTACTTATCTGCAAAAAATTATGCGATGCCTGATCATTCAATAAAAAAACCTCCTAAAGGAAGGTTTTAGCAAAAAAATTAAAGATCGAGGCACGAGCAAGCCCCGACGGGGAGGCGTACTTAGGTACGTTAATCCGGCGTGGCTGGTGAAGTATCGGTGGGATTTCCTTTTTTTGACGGTCTGAATCGGCCATTTCAGATGGTCGATCAGCTTATGAAAGAAGCTGCCAGAGCGAGCAAAAAAAAGAAAGATCGAGGCACGAGCAAGCCCCGACGGGGAGGCGTACTTAGGTACGTTGACCCGGCGGGGCTTGGGAAGTAACAATGAGATTTCTATTTTTTGCCGGTCTGAGGCCTATTCTATTTTTCGTATCTCCCTCTGCAGTCTTTTCAAGATCCGTTTTTCCAGCCGCGATATATAGGATTGAGAAATACCCAGAATATCTGCCACTTCTTTCTGGGTTTTCTCCTGACCGTCTCCCAGGCCAAAACGTAATTTAACGATGGTTTTCTCCCGGTTATTTAATTTGTGCATGGCCTGCCATAAAAGATTTTTCTCAACTTCTGCCTCAATTTTTTTATATATCATATCCCCTTCGGTGCCTAAAACATCAGACAAAAGCAGTTCATTTCCATCCCAATCCACATTCAGCGGCTCATCCAGAGAGACTTCCACCCGGTTTTTAATATTGCGCCTTAAATACATCAATATCTCATTTTCAATGCAGCGGGAAGCATAGGTGGCCAGTTTGATATTCTTTTTGGGTTCAAAGGTATTGACCGCCTTAATTAAACCGATGGTTCCAATTGAAACGAGATCTTCAATATTGATTCCTGTATTTTCAAATTTCTTGGCAATATATACCACCAGCCTGAGATTGTGTTCGATTAAGGTTGCTTTGACCGCCATATCGCCCTGCGCAAGTCTGCTGATCAGATCATATTCTTCCCGTTCCCGCAATGGCGGAGGCAAAACCTCTGTTGAGCCGATATAATGGATATATTCCGACGTTTTTTTACTCAAAAAGAACTTAACAATGTAAAAGCGCCAGTTTTTTAAGAAGTCCCATAATTTTTTCATAAGGTTCCTCCTATCCGTTTTGCACAATTTCGGCTGGTATCAATAGCTGATAATTCCCCTCCAGGCTGAGCTTTTCATGATAGATTGCCATGATCAGATTTTTGCGGCATATGTATTCATGGCCTATTTTCAATCTGACTTCATCAGTCCGAAACCCCAATAATAGCCCATTTTGTCTTCCTACCGAACTGAAGGGAATGATTCGTAATCTTCCTCCCCAACTGCTGTCAGCTGCTGCAGTTAAAAGTTCAGCTTCATTTAAAGAGGTTTCGAAGATTTTCCGCAAATCAAGCGGCAGATACTGTTTAAGCCAGTTATATTCGGCAATTAATACTGGACTGTCCGTCAAGGGATCGCGCAGCATGTTTCCGGTATCTAAAAAACCTTGCCCTGAAATTTCTTCTCCATTTAATTTAATGTGAACGATATAATTGAGCAGTTCCGGAACCACCTTGGCAAACAGGTATTTTTTTCCCTGCCATCCCAACAACAAAGCGATAACAATGCCTGTAAAGATCCAAATTATGTTAAGACCGCTTGCCTCCTGGTCCATCCCCATTATGAGGTAAGGCAGCCCTGTCATTGCTCCGGCGGCAATAAAACTGATTAAATAAAAATACAGCAATGCTTTTTTGAAAACACGCCAGTGCAAGGGATAAAAAGCCAGCAGAATGATTAATAAGGAAAACAAAATTTTCAGAGGCAGAGAATACAAAATATGATCCGGATAAAAAAGAAATCCAACCGCATAAAAGGCACCCATCAAAGCAGCAGATGAAATCCTGGCCCATTTTAACTTCAACCCGGTCAACCTGGCTGTAGTCCATAAAATAGCTGCATCCATAAGAAAATTGATGAGCAGACTCAGGTCAGCATATACTTTAGGTGCGGTCAATTCATCACCCTGTTTTCCAATCAGAAATGATATCATTCAATAATTATGCGAAGCAAAAAGTCGTCATGTATTCCAGATTATACCACCACTCTGTTATATATTTTGTTATTTATTGGCATCTGCCATGGTTATTTTTAGTGGAGAAAAACAATAAACCGACCATTTCAGATGGCCGGTTCTTTTGTCAAAGAAGCTGACAGGACGAGCAAAAAAATAAAAGCTCGAGGACGAGCAAGCCCCGCCGGGAAGGCGTATCTGGGTACGCCTTCCCGGCGGGGCTTGGGATATAAAAATTTCTTTTTTAACGGTCCGAATTTATTTACGCCTAAGGAAAGGAGGTATTTCTATATCATTCTTATCCAGGAAAGGAGGCGGTTCTATTCCTTTAAATCGTGATTTTTCCGGAGTCTGAGTCTGTCTGGGCGGCAATTTGTTAAATCCTGTTGCAATGACCGTTACCCTGACTTCATCGCCCAGGTTTTCATCGATATTGGCACCAAAAATAATATTTGCTTCTTCATCGGCTGCCGTATGTATGATCTCAGCCGCTTCGTTAATCTCGAATAATGTCAGGTCAGACCCTCCGGTAATATTAAACAAAACACCTTGGGCACCTTCGATAGAAGTCTCCAGGAGCGGACTGGAAATTGCCAGACGGGCTGCTTCTGCTGCCCGGTTTTCACCACTGGCTCTGCCAATTCCCATCAATGCAGAACCAGTATTCTGCATGATTGTCTGTACATCAGCAAAGTCACAATTGATAAGGCCAGGGACAGCGATCAAATCAGATATCCCCTGCACACCCTGACGCAGTATATCATCCGCAATTTTAAATGCATCATTAAAAGCCGTGTGTTTGTCAACCACCTGCAGCAAACGATCATTGGGAATCGTGATCAAACTGTCGACTTCATCCCGCAAAACCTGAATACCTGCTTCTGCCTGCGAGTTTCTTTTACGTCCTTCAAAGGAGAATGGTTTGGTTACAACGCCCACCGTAAGCGCACCCAATTCTTTGGCGATCCTGGCTATGATTGCAGCGCCGCCGGTTCCGGTTCCGCCCCCCATTCCTGCAGTGACAAATACCATATCAGCACCCTGTAAAGCTTTTTTGATTTCTTCGGCGTTTTCCTCAGCAGCTTTTCTGCCAATCTCAGGGTCGGCGCCAGCCCCCAGGCCTTTGGTCAGTTTTTCTCCAGCCTGGATCTTCTTCTCTGCTTTGGATAGATACAAGGCCTGGGCATCTGTATTGACAGCAATAAATTCAATTCCTTTCACCCCGGCTTCGATCATGCGGTTAATCGCGTTATTGCCTCCACCGCCAATACCTATTACCTTGATATCTGCAAATTGCTGCATATCGACATCAAAATCTAACGGCATAGATCAATCTCCTCCATCCTTATCTAAATAAATCTTTAAACCACCCTGTTATTTTGTTCATAAACCCAGGCAATAGGGAATTTTCTGCGTACCCTATCCTGACCCTTTGGGAAGCAAAAATAATCCCCCCCAAAACTGCTGCATTCTCCGGCTTATTATAATTATCAGCAATCCCTCTTAAGTTTTCAGGGACTCCTAATCGAACCGGTATATTTAAAATATCTTCCGCCATGGCAACGATACCAGTAAGATTGGCTCCTCCGCCGGTTAGAACAATACCGGCAAATAACCTGTCCATGCATCCGAAATTGTTCAATTCAGCATAAACCATTTCCATGATTTCAACGACTCTGGCGGAAATAACATCAGCAATGACTTCCTGTGATACTTGTTTTAACTCGTGTCCCTGCAGATTATGGATCTCAATCATTTTATCATGTTCCGCAATCTCAGGACGTGCCACACCGCTGTTGGTCTTTATCCGGTCCGCTTCATCCAGGGAAGTATGCAAAACAATAGCCAGATCCTTGGTTATGTATTCGCCGCCCACAGGAATAACGGAGGTATATAATATGGTGCCCTTTTCAAAGTAAGAAACGGTGGTGACCCCTGCCCCTATATCCACCAATGCAACTCCCATTTCCTTTTCATTGGGATGCAGCACTGCTTCAGATGCCAAAAGCGGATTATATATGATCCTCTCCAGTTCAAGATTGATGCGGGCTGCACTGCGCCTTATATTCTGGACAGCCGCCAGAGCAGAAAGGATTATGGCCACTTCACATTCCAACTTGCTGCCCGTCATCCCTACAGGGTCTTTGACACCGTCATAGCCATCCACTATATATTGTCTTTCAATGGTATGAACGATAACCTTATTCGGTGGAAGTCCTATATTACGAGCAGATTGCAGTACTCGCTCCTTGTCATCCTTGGTGATCTCGTAATTGGGATTCCCTACAGCTACAGCAGCATGGTTATTAATAATGGAAATCGTTACTCCGGAAAAACCCACTACAGCACTGATTATTTCAATTCCGGTAAGCTTTTCCAGGGTATTTAAACATTCATCAATGGCTTTAGCAGTACTTTCAATATCGATAATACTGCCTTTTCGTAAACCGATTGACGGCACCTGTGTAATACCTAAAATATTAACCTCCTGACCGGAAAAGACTTCCGACAGGGCAGCCTTTATGGTATTCGTGCCTATATCCAGACTTACGACTATGTTCCTGTTATTAATAATCGCACACTCCTTAAGATGTAAGCTTTCCTTTTTAATACCACATCAGGCTATCTATTTCCTCTAATCAGGTGCAATTTTGTTTAGTACTTTTTCAAAAGATATCGACGAATTATTGCTAAATTCTGGAACAGCCTTACGCCAAAAACGACTACTGCAGCCAAATAAAGCTCTACTCCCAGACGGTCTCCCAGATAGGCCAGACCGGCAGCTAACAGTGTATTGGTAATAAAGCCGGTCAGAAATATGGTATTGTCGAAACCGTCCTCCATATAAGTTCTGATGCCGCCAAAAACTGAATCCAATGCTGCCAAAACTGCAATTGACATATATTTGGCGAAAACTAAGGGAAAAACCACCGGCATTTGGAAACCTATCACAAGTCCCAGTAATAAACAAAATAACACCAATAACCACATAGCTTATTCCGCCTCTTCTGTTGTTTTTAGTGGCGAACCAAAAGTAAATTTGACCCGACCGTTATAAGCAGGTATTTGTACCTTGTCCGACTTTTGAATATTAACCGGGAACCCTAGAAGTTTTAAGGATTCAAGATAACCGTTTTTGATCAGAAGTCCACTTTCCAACATAGCAGGATCACCGATGGCTTTAATGGTAAAAGGCGGCGCGATTTTATTCCAATTGATTAGAATAGTCGTGCCTGCACACCTGATTTCGGACATGGCAGCAATCCTCTCACCATTGACGGAGATTGCTTCTGCTCCTGAGGCCTTTAGTTCATTGACGATAATTAATAAATCCTGATCATGTATTAAACCGGAGCTTATATTTTCATCATTCTGCAAAGCCCGGCTGCTGTCATTTAAGGTCAGTATGATGCCTTTTCCTTCTACCGGGACAAGGCCGGCATATAGATTCGCTTTTTGGATTTCTTCCTGCATATCTGCCATCGCCTGGTCAGTTTCACGGGTATTTTCAAGTTTAGCCCGTAATGATATTACCTCCTGGGCTAAAGTATCCCTTTCTTCCGTTACCGTGTTCAATTCCTGGGTAAGATCTTCTACTCTTGAAGTACTAAGGTTATTCTGTTCGTAGCGTTCTGTTGTCTTAAATTGTACAGCCAGCATAATGCCCAATACAATACAGACGATAGCGATTGACAATTGGGCGCCCTTGCTTCTCATCGATAATCACCTTTCCCGAATTTAATCATTCATTTTTAAAACTGGCTGGCCGGCAAACCTTAGGTCAACATACTGCAGCACTTCCTGACCTTCTTTTTGCAGGTCGTCTTCTATTTTTATCAGCTGCGTCAAAAAAGCAGCTTTTTCTTCGCTTCTTTCAAGATTGCCAAACTTAACTTCCGTCCCCCGGTTGGTATACATTATAACTTCCTGCTGCTGATTGTTATAATGAAAATCTGATATATTCTGGCGGGCAGAAGCTGACATTTGATCCCATACCTGTTTGATCATATCAATTCCCTCGGCATTTAAAGCTTGTCCCAAAAAAATACGCTCTGGCAAGTCATCTAAAGTAATGAGCGGATAATCAAGCCGGGACAGTTTAACAGCCTGGTCAATACAAACCCCCTCTTCATCAATGAAAAGGAATTTTTCCTGGTAAGGAATGACTGCCCAGGTTACTCTTTCAGTTATCTGAACTTCGATTTGGCGCGGAAAATGCTTTACGATTTCAACTTGTTTGACCATTGGATGAGCAACAAAATCTTTGCTGTATAAACGGGAATTTATTTTAAATATATTGCTTCCGGTCTTAATTTTTGATAAGTCTTCCATTTCTGCAGCAGATATTTGATTTAAGCCCGTAAAATAAACTTTTTCTATATTAAAAAAAGTGCTATTCATAAAAAAATATATACATAGCAACACTATTGATAATACGAGTGCATTGCGGAATAACTTACCGAAAAAGTTTTTTTTCATAAAAAACTTCTCCTGTCGCAAGAATACTGTGACAATTATAGCAAATATCTTTTTTAAAATCATTAAATTTCAAGCTGGAGAAAGGAGGGAAAATCTGCTGTTAATCAAGCTTGGTTTGAATATCGGCACCTAAACTTTGCAGTTTCAAATGTATGTTATCATAACCACGTTCTATATGTTCCAAATGGCTTAAGCGTGTTTCACCTTCAGCATACAACCCGGCCAGAATCAAGGCTGCTCCTGCCCGCAGATCAGTTGCTTCGACAGCAGCACCTTCCAGATGATTTTTTCCTTTGATAATGGCAACCCGTCCCTCAATTTTAATATCCGCTCCCATTCGCCGCAGTTCCGGAACATGCATAAAACGGTTTTCAAAGATCGTTTCCACCATAATACTGGTTCCTTTGGCGACGGACAGCAAAGCCATGAATTGTGGTTGCATATCGGTGGGAAACCCGGGATATGGCATGGTTTTAATGTCGGTTGAGCGTATTTTTTTGCTGCCGATGATCCGGATCCCCGAACTGTTCAGCATGATTTCCGCTCCAGTCTCTCTCAGTTTCGCAATTGTCGGTTGTATGTGTTCATGGATCACATTATCCAGATATATATCTCCACGGGTAATGGCGGCGGCTGTCATAAATGTTCCTGCTTCAATACGGTCAGGTATCACAGTATGTTCGACTCCACCCAGGCGGGTCACTCCCTCCACCCGAATACAATCCAACCCCGCTCCTCTGATTTTTGCCCCCATGCGGTTAAGAAAGTTTTGCAGGTCTATGATTTCCGGTTCTCTGGCTGCATTACGGATAATTGTAGTACCAGGGATCAGGGCAGCAGCCATGATAATGTTTTCTGTTGCCCCCACACTGGGAAAATCCAACATTATTTCTTTACCGGCTGCAATTCTGTTTATGCCGCTCATGTAGCCATATTCATCGGTTATTTCATAACCGAGACTGTTAAATCCTTTCAGATGCAGATCCATCGGCCGGGATCCAATGGCACAGCCACCGGGATAGGCTACCTTCGCCCGGCCAAATCTTGACAATAAAGCCCCCATAACCAGGTTTGAAGCCCTCATTTTTCGCGAAATATGTTCAGGCACTTCGAAGGAATCAATGTTGGCACAGTTAATGATCAATACATCTTTTCGCCTCTGTATAGTGGCTCCTAAGATCTCCAGCACCTCAGACATTACCTTTATATCTTCCAGATCAGGTACACCATTTAATATGATCTCACCATGGGACAAGATACTTGCTGCCATGATTGGCAAGATCGCATTTTTAGAACCGCTTATTCTCACCTGTCCTTTGAGTGAATTACCGCCTCTGATCAGCAGGTTCTGCAAGTAAACACCCCCACCAAAAATAGAATCTTTAGTGATTCATTTTACTGAGTAATTCATGACCCAGCTTCCATATGTCGCCGGCTCCCATCGTAATGATCAAATCGTCAGCCTGTATGTTACTTAAAAGATAGGATTCTATATCAGTTAATGCAGGAATATAGTGAGCATGATACCCTTTATTCCGGGCTGCATTGAAAACGATTTCTCCTGTTATCCCCTCCAGGGGTTTTTCCCCCGCAGAATAGATCCCGGCAATGATCACTTCATCAGCCTGTTCAAAAGCTTCTCCCAGTTGCCGGCCCAATAATTTTGTCCTTGTATAACGATGGGGCTGAAAAACAACTACAATTCGCCCTGAGGGGTGATAATGCCTTGCTGCTTCTATGGTTGCCATGATTTCTGTGGGATGATGGGCATAATCATCGACAATGGTTAGCTTGTCGGTATGTCCCATGATTTGAAATCTTCTTTTCGCCCCACAATACTTTCTGATACCTGCCGATATTTTCTCCCATGGAAGTTGGTTTTCCCATGCAACAGCAATTGCTGCCAAAGCATTAAACGCGTTGTGCTTACCGGGAACAGAAATTTCTGCCTGGCCGATCATACGTCCCTGCTGGTATACATCAAATTGTGAGCCGCTGCCGGTACTGCGCCAATTTTTCAATTGATAATCGCAGTCTTCATTTTCACCATAAATAATGACCCTGCCTGCTGCATTCTGTTTAATGTGAAGATTATTTGCATCTCCGCCAAACAGCAAAGCAAAGCCTTCATGGTTTACCTGATTCACGAATTGCCGGAAGGCATCATTTAATTTTTCAACTGATTTGTAATAATCGAGATGATCATCTTCAATATTGGTTATGATAGCAATATGAGGCTTTAATTCCAGAAAAGATGCATCACTCTCATCTGCTTCAACCACAAAAAATTCTCCTTGTCCCAGGCGGGCATTCATGCTGGTCCCCTGTAACTCACCCCCCACTATAAAGGAAGGGTCAACTCCGCATTCCTCCAGCACTGTATAGACCATAGCCGAAGTGGTGGTCTTGCCATGAGCACCTGCCACTGCAATGGTATTTTTATCATTTACGATCCTGGCCAGCATTTCGCCTCTTTTCAGCACTGGGATCCGGTTTTTTACTGCCCATTGTATTTCTTCATTTGACCAGGGAACCGCTGACGAATAAACCACCAGGTCGATTCCTGCCTCCATGTTGGCAGCAGAATGTCCCTGGTAGGTGATAATACCTGCATGCTGCAAACCTTCTACTGTTTCGGAAAACTGCAGATCCGATCCACTGACCTTCATCCCTTGTTCCAGTAAAATTTTAGCAATGCCGCTCATTCCTGCGCCAGCTATTCCAACCATATGAATCCATTTTTTCGAATCGGCGGTCATCTTTTTCAACTCCCCTATTCAGGTGTGTTCAGTCTATAGTATGAATAATTAATAAAAGTGGTTACACCGTAATTAGCTCGTCCCTTTTCTAGCCGTATGAAGCCTAAGATAGAATGACCTGCATAATCTTCTTAAGTGCATCAGGTTTGGCCTCATTTAGCATATTTTGCCCCATCGTCTTTAGTATAGTTTTATCCTGGCGAATTCTTTCAATTCGTTTAAAAAGAGTATCTCCATCCAAAAACTCATCAATAATCATATCGGCTGCATTTTTTTCCACCAGGACCCTGGCGTTTTTTTCCTGATGATTCTCTGCTGCATAAGGATAGGGGATAAAAATCGCCGGCAATCCCAAAATAGCCAATTCGCTGATGGTACTGGCACCTGCCCGGCATACGGCCAGATCCGCAGCGGCCAGAGCAATTTCAATGTCATACATATAAGGACGAATAGAAACATTTTCGGGAGGATTTCCTGCAGCATCGCTGATTTGTGTTATGATCTCCTGATAGTTGGCTTCACCTGTGATCCAGATGACCTGCATCTGCATGCCGCTAATACGAAACAGCATCTCCGACATGGCCTTATTTATACTGGCTGCGCCACGGCTGCCGCCGAAAACGACAAGGGTGAATTGATCGCTTTTTAGCTGCAGCATTTTCCGGGCTGTATCTTTGTCTACCTGACCGATCTCTTTACGCACCGGCAGTCCCGTTACGGTCAGTGATCTTGCCTGTAAATGCTTTTCTGCTTCCGCAAATGTCAGCATAGTATGGTCCACTTTTTTGGCCAGATGCCGGTTCGCCAATCCCGGCACTGCATTTTGTTCGTGTATGATGGTTTTGCATCCTAAAACAGCAGCTATATATACCACCGGAAAGGAAACATACCCACCGGTGCCGATAACAATATCCGGACCGAATGCACGCAATATATCCCAGGCCTGATAGAAGCTCACCGGGAATCTGGCAATGGTTTTGGTTGCTTTTAACATCGAGCTTCTGTCTAATCCGCTTATATCTATGGTCTTAAACTCCAAACCGACTTTTGGTACGATGGTGCTTTCCAGTCCTTTTTCCGTTCCGACGTATAAAATTTTAACTTCAGGCCTTATGGCCTGCAATTCAGCGGCTATTGCCAGGGCAGGATAAATATGCCCTCCGGTTCCTCCACCGCTAATTATTACTTTCATTTCATCCTCCTATTGAATGTTGCTGTAACGGGACACGTTTAAAAGCAACCCAACCCCTGCCAGAGTAAATAAAAGCGACGTACCGCCATAACTTATAAATGGCAAAGTGATTCCGGTTACCGGAAGCAGTCCCGATACGACCCCAATATTTATTGCCGCCTGTAAAACAACCATCACTGTTATCCCTGCTGCCAGCAAACTCCCGAATATATCTGGTGCATTGAGGGCAATTCTGAACCCCCGCCAGCAGAATAATAAAAACAGAACCAAAACCACAAAAGCGCCAATAAAACCCAGTTCTTCTCCCAGAATAGCATAAACAAAATCAGTATATTGCTCAGGTAAATAGAAAAACTTCTGCCGGCTCCTGCCCAGTCCCATTCCGAACAAGCCTCCTGAGCCCAAGGCATATAGAGACTGGATGGTCTGAAAGCCTTCATCACTGGCATATTTCCAGGGATCCCAAAATGCATACCATCTCTCCATCCGGTACGGAGCAACAACAATAGCGGCGCCAATGGCTGCCAGTCCTGCTGCAGCTATGACTCCTAAATGAGCCATATTGGCACCCGCCATGGTGATCATCAAGATAAAGGTACCGGCAATTGCCACCGTGGTTCCCAGATCGGGCTGCTTCAAGATCAACAAGGAGACCAAAGCCAGCAAACCCAGATAGGGAGCCAATCCTGTTTTGAAATCTCTGATTTTATCAAGATTAAGGGATAAACTTTTTGCCATGAACACAACCATAGCCAGTTTCATTAATTCAGAGGGGGTAAAAACAAAAGGAGCAACTCCCAGGAAACGGCTTGATCCCTTAACTTCAGTTCCCAGCGGGGTAATTACCAGAACCAGGCAAACCAAACCTATTACCAACAGAGGATTAGCCAGATCTTTCAGACGGGAATAATTGATCCTCATCACCACAAACATGCCGATCAAACCGAGCACCGCCCAGATCAGCTGCTTTTTTAAATAGTAATAGGCATCATTAAAATTTACACTGGTTGTCACTGCACTGGAACTAAATACCATGACCAATCCAATTCCAAGCAATGCCAGTGTGGTAACAAACAAAATGAAATCCGGAGGTCCTTTTTTCAGCCGCATGCTTATGAATCCTCCTCACAATAAAATCCTATTGTTCTTTACTTTCTCCCAGTGAGTGCACTTCCTTACAGAACAAGTCGCCTCGCTGCTCGTAGTTGTCAAACATATCCCAACTGGCACATGCCGGCGAAAGCAATACTACTTCCCCTTCCCTGGCCAGCTGATGAGCTTTTTTAATGGCTGCACGTAAATCTTCTACCTCATATATATTCGTAAACCCGGTTGTCATGACTGCACTCTTTATTTCCTCTTTGGCTTCGCCTAATAAAATTAAGCCTTTGACCTTTTTCTTAATCGCTTGAGCAAATGTATCGAAGCGGGAACCTTTGTTGCGGCCGCCGGCAATCAAAATCAACGGTTCATTAAAGCTCTCAATGGCTTTAATGGATGATTCCGGATTGGTTCCTTTTGAATCATTTATGTATAATACTCCATCAGCAACCCCGACTTCTTCCAGACGATGGCGAACGCCTTTAAAGATTTTCAGAGCTGCTGCAATATGTCTGGGTTCAATTCCTGCAGCTGCTGCCATAGCTGCCGCACATAAAACATTTTCCTGATTGTGTTTGCCGCGCAGCTTAATTTCCTCAAGTCCGCAAACAACTTTTTCCTGTCCATTTAATTTAATTATAATTTTGTTTTCCTTTATAAAAACTCCTGATGGCAATTCTCTTTCAGTGGAAAAAAATATTTTTTTTGCTATACACTGCTCGCTGATTTTCAGCAAAACCGGATCTTCATAATTAAAGATCACATAATCATCCGGCTGCTGGTTTTCAAAGATCCTGCTCTTGGCTTTAATATAATTTTCCATGCTCTTATGCCGGTCAATATGGTCAGGAGTTATATTGAGCAAACCACAGATATGCGGCCGGAAAGTTTTTATGGTTTCCAGCTGAAAACTGGAAATTTCCGCCACGGCTATATCTATATCCGTCCCGTCAATGACTGTGGTTAATGCCAGTCCGATATTTCCGCATGCCGCCGACTTTTTTCCTGCAGCAGCTAATATTTCCTGCAGCAGGGTGGTGGTAGTGGTTTTACCATTGGTACCTGTTACTGCATAAATTTCAGTGGATGCTTTTTTGATAAGATAAGCCAATTCCACTTCACTAATAACCGGTATTTCAGCAGCCAAAGCAGTAGAAATCGGTTCAGTGTCAGGTTTTATTCCGGGGCTTACAATAAGCAGGTCAAAAGCATTGACATCCAAATCTGACCAGGATGAACAAACTGTAACTTTATCAGCCAGCTCCGTGTGCAGAATCCGAACAATTTCATTGCGATCCTTTTTATCACACACGGTGATATCTGCCCCTCGGGATAATAGTACTTTAATAGCTGCTCTGCCACTTATGCCTGCGCCCACAACCAGCACTTTTTTCGCTGTAAAATCCAAATCATTGCACTTCCAATCCCGTAAAATAAAATATCAGCATTCCTGTGATCATAAATATCAAAGCCATAAGCCAAAAGCATTTCACGACTTTTGTCTCTGGCCAGCCCTTTAATTCAAAATGATGATGTATCGGTGCCATAAGAAAAACTCTCTTGCGGGTCGCTTTAAAAGATATTACCTGGATTATGTCACTTAATGCCTCTATTACAAATATTCCCCCTATAATGAGTAAATATATTTCTGTTCCGGTCAGTGCAGCAACTGCAACCAGCGCGCCTCCCAAAGCCATAGAGCCGGTATCCCCCATAAAAACACGGGCCGGATAACGATTGAATACTAAAAAACCAGCACAAGCACCAGCCAGTGCGGCGCAAAAAACTGCCAGAGAATAATGTGCGGTTGTATAAGCAATAAAACCAAAGGCAACCGCTGCAAATATGGTAACTCCTGACGCTAACCCGTCCAGACCGTCTGTTAAATTAACACTGTTAGCTGTGGCGATCAGTACAATAATAATGAAGGGGATATACATCATGCCCAAATCCAGTTCCTGTCCGGTAAAAGGAATTAAGACAGTTGTTCCCCGATCAAAATAATAAAGCAGCAAAAAGCTTAATAACAAGCCAGCTACAAGCTGCAACCCTATTTTTTCCCGGGCTCTCAGACCTAAGGAACGTTTTAAAACCACCTTGATATAATCATCCCAAAACCCGATACCGCCGAACGCCAGCATTAAAAGTACCGCTGTCAATGCCTCTTCACTTCTGCCTGCCATAATAAAAGTAGCGATCATAACCGCAGTAATAATCAAGACACCTCCCATGGTAGGTGTACCAGCCTTGAGCAGATGCCTTTGCGGTCCGTCATCCCGTATGTTCTGACCTATTTTAAGTCGGGTCAGATAAGGTATCATGATAGGTGCGGGGAGAATGCACATGATGACGGCTAATAAAAAGGCAAATATAATCGCTATAGTATATTCCTGCATCAAAGATGCCCCCTAAAGATAATTGTTAAAAATCAAGCTCATCGATAACTTTTTCAAGTTCCATTCCCCTTGAGGCTTTAAACAAAATTGTATCCCCCGGCTTTGCTGATTGTTTAATACAATCAAGTGCCGCCGTTTTATCAGGAAAACATTTTACTTTGTCGGCTGCCATCCCGGCTGATTTTGCGCCCTCACCAATCTGCCGTGCTCTTTCGCCAATGGTTATCAACAGATCCACGCCAATTTCCGCCGCTTTTTTACCGACTAAAATATGTCCCTCTTTTTCATAGCTGCCCAGTTCAAACATATCACCCAATACAGCTATAAATTGCCCCTGCTTCCGCAATTTCAGTCCAACTTCCAATGCGGCACTCATAGACAGCGGATTGGCATTATAAGTGTCATTGATTAGCACTCTTCCGGTTTTGGAAGTGCTGATATTCAACCGGTTGCCGCTGGGTTTATAATCCAGCAGCGCTTGTTTTACCTTTGCCATATTCAGTCCCAACAAATAGCATACCGACGCGGCGGCAACCACATCAAGGGCCAAGGATGCAGCCGGAAGCGGGAAATTCAATAATTCTTCCTGCCCCCTGAAATCAGCTCTAATTTCCATCATTTCCTGACGGACTGTAACTTTTTCAATATGAAAGTCACAGGATTCATTATAACCAAAGGTATATTTTACGCAATCATATTTATCTGCTTCCGCAAGCAGCAAAGTGTTGTCTCCATTGATGACTGCAAAGCTCCCGCCGGATAAAACGGAAAGTACTTCACATTTAGCCTGGGCAATCTTTTCCAGGCTGCCCATGGTTTCCAAATGCACCGGTTCCACGTTGGTAATGATGGCGACTGTCGGCTGTGCGACCTCTGCCAGGGTCCTGATCTCGCCCAGTCCCCGCATGCCTAATTCTACCACCCCTATTTGATGATATTCTTTAAGGTTTAATAAAGTTAAGGGAAGACCGATTTCATTGTTGAAACTTCCCTGGGTTTTCAAGGTTACATATGTACTTTCCAGGCATTGGGCCAAAATCTCTTTGGTGGTGGTTTTTCCGACACTGCCTGTGACTGCTGTCAGAGGTATATTGAATAAACTACGATAATCCTTCGCCAGTTGCTGCAGGGCATGTATCGTATCGCTGACCAGAATCAGCGGCTGTTCTTTATATTCATTTCCAACTTTACTGACTACCGCGGCAGCAGCCCCACGGCTGAAAGCCTGGTTGACATACTGATGTCCGTCATGTTTTTTACCTTCCAGTGCAAAGAATACCTGTCCGGGAAGAACCGAGCGCGAATCAGTCGAAACACCTGAAAAGGAAATGTTTGGGTCTCCATTGATAATACTTCCCTGTACTGCTTTGCACAAAAACCGTATGTCAAGCTTCATCAGTCCCTATTTTCTCCTTTATAAACTGAGCGGCGATTTTACGATCATCGAAATCCAATACTTTGCCTTTGACTAACTGATAAGTTTCGTGACCTTTCCCTGCGATTATCACCAGGTCTCCTTTTCTGGCTAAAAAAATGGCATGCCGTATCGCTTCTCTGCGGTCAGGTATGATTGCGTAACGGCATGTATCAACTTTTTCAAGCCCTTGTACAATTTCAGCAATAATAGCTTCCGGCTCCTCACTGCGAGGGTTATCTGAGGTCACGACACAAAAATCGCTTAACCTGGCAGCTATTTCTCCCATTAATGGTCTTTTAGTCCGGTCGCGGTCGCCGCCGCAGCCAAATACAGTGATCAAACGATTTTCAACAATTTCTTTGCCTGTTGTCAAAATGTTTTCCAGTCCGTCCGGGGTATGAGCATAATCAACTACCACGGTAAAATTCTGTCCGCAATCAATGGTTTCAAATCTTCCCGGTACCCCCGAGACTTTTCCCAGGGCATTTACAATGATATCGGGCGGTATTTGTTCCCTCAAGGCAAAGGCAATGGCTGACAAGGCATTATATATACTGAACATCCCAATCAGTTTTATCTTTACCTGCCAGGAACTCCCCCGATATTTTACCGTAAAACTACTGCCCTTTAAACTTGTTTTTATATTGTAAGCCTGCACATCTGCAGAATTATGAATCCCATAGGTTATACAGTTTTCTCCGGCTTCTGCGATAAAAAACTCTGCCCATTTGTCATCAGCATTGATGATACTGAATTTTTTTTCGTACCCTTTCATCCGGGTAAACAATTTTAATTTGGCATTTTTATAGCTTTCCATATCAAGATGATAATCAAGATGATCCTGAGTCAGGTTGGTAAAAACAGCTGCATCAAAATCAACACTGTCTACTCTGTGAAGTTCAAGGGCATGGGAAGATACTTCCATCACAACGTATCGGCTTCCTTCATCAAGACTCAGGCGGATAAATTCCTGAATTTCCAGAGATTCCGGGGTCGTATGCCCGAACTCTTTTTGCTGATCCCCGACTTTGGCATATAAGGTTCCGATGATAGCTGTTTTTTCTCCCCTGGCTTCCAATATCGCTTTGATCAGATGCGTTACAGTTGTCTTGCCATTGGTACCGGTCACTCCTATGACCCGTAATTCTTTTGAAGGATGTTTAAAAAAATTGGCTGCGATAACCGGCATTGCCTGCCTGCTGTCAGATACCTGAACAAAAGCGATGCCTTCTATAATAGGTACTTCTTTTTCAGTAATAACTGCTGCCGCGCCATTTTTTACCGCTTCTTTTATATACAGATGCCCATCTGTTTTTAACCCACTGATACAGACAAACAGGAAGCCTGGTTCAATTTTTCTCGAATCATAATGAATGCCAGTGATCTCAAGGCTGATATCTCCTGTAATCCGAACCGACTCAATACCTTGCAGCAAATCATGTAGAGTCAAAGTTACCCCTCCTTTTACCGGCTAATGTTATTTATGGCTTCTGCTTATTCACCAACAGGCTGAAATTTCACTTTAATACTTGAGCCGCTGGTTATAACTTTGCCGGCTTCCGGCGTTTGTTCATATGCCAAACCATAGCCTTCAGGCAGCAGATGCAGCCCCAGATCGGAAAGGATTTTAGCTACTTCTTTCATTGATTTTCCCTGTAGATCCGGAACTGTAACTTCGCTGTTCTGCTCCCCGGCAGCAAAGGGTGATAAAGATATAATCACCTGTGATCCCCGGTTGATTTTCGTCTGTGGTTTCGGCGTTTGCTGCCACACAATGTTGCCGGTACCGCTTACTTTGACATTGAGTCCCCGGTTGTTTATGGTGGAAATTGCTTCCGCCAGCGGCAGATTAACAACATCCGGAACCAATACTTGTTCAATGGAGTCTTTGGTTTGATCTTTCAACTCGTGCGCCGGTACTTCCAGATATCGCAGTGAGTCTTTCAAAATTTCCCGGAAAGGCGGTGCTGCCACCCAGCCTCCATAATAAGGATACCCCTGAGGTGCATCTACTACAACGATACAGGCCAGTTTTGGATTATCTGCAGGTGCAAAGCCTAAAAAGGATGCTACATATTCACTAGCCATATAACCGCCGGTGGGAGCAACTTTTTGTGCTGTACCGGTTTTGCCCGCAACTTTATATCCTTCTATATAAGCGTTCTTTCCTGTACCATTGGAAACTACGCCTTCCAGTATACCGGCTAATGTTTTAGCGGTTTCTTCTGAAATCACCCTTCTGACAATTTGGGGCTCGTTTTTTTTGATCACTATGCCTTCATTGTCAATAACCTGTTTCACCATATGTGGCTTGACCAGATTCCCGCCATTTGCGATCACTGATACTGCTGTAACTAATTGAATGGGCGTTACAGCATTAGCTTGCCCCATGGACATAGTAGCTAAATCAATTTGTTTGGCATTTTTTTGATTTACCAGTATTCCTGTAGCTTCTCCCGGCAAATCAATGCCCGTCTTTTGGCCAAAACCAAAGGAATTTATATATTTAAAATAGGTATCCACCCCTACTTCAAGACCTACCTTCACAAAGCCGACATTACATGAATTCTCAACCACTTTGGTGAAAGTCTGGTCACCATGGGCCTTGTCACCTGAACAACCGATACTTTCTTTACCTACCTTGACCTGACCAGGACAAAAAAGATGGGATTCCGGGGTTATCACTTTTTCCTCCAAAGCCATGGAAGCAGTAGTGATTTTCATCGTCGATCCGGGTTCATACACATCATTTATGGCAAAATTACGTCGATTGCTGGCGGGGTAATCATTATAATGATTGGGATCAAAGGTTGGCCGGGAAGCCATAGCCAGAATTTCTCCGGTAGCAGGGTCCATTACGATAGCTGCTGCAGATTTGGCATTGCGTTCCTTAAACATTTTATCCAATTCACGTTCAGCTATATATTGGATGGTTTCATCAATGGTCAGGATCAGATTTGCTCCGTCAACAGGCGCGATATATTTGTGGGTAGCTTCAGGAATCGGCCGATTGGCGGCATCATGTTCAATAATTATCCTGCCTTTTGTTCCTCCCACCAAATCGTTATAATACTGATCGATTCCTTCAAGTCCGGTATTATCAATTCCTGAAATACCTAAAATATGACTGGCCAGTGTCCCTTTGGGATAATACCGCCGGCTTTCTTCTGTCATGCCTACTCCCGGCAAATCAAGCTCTCTTATTTTCTGCGACTTTTCCGGCTCAACCTGTCTTTTTATCCATTCAAAAGAGCTGTTCCTGGTTATTCTTTTGTAGATATCCTCTTCATCTGCTTCCAGTATATTGGCTAGCTTAGCTGCAATTTCCTTCGCCTTGCCTGATCTTTTCACCTCAGCCGGAATAACATAGATCGAATCTGCACTGATGGAAATCGCTAATTCATTGCCGTTCCTGTCATAAATAATGCCCCTTTTGGATTCCACAGGAATATCCCGCATTCGATTTTGAATCGCTTTTTCCGTTAACTCAGCACCCTTCACAAATTGAACCCATACTAATCTTCCACTGAGCACAAAAAAGCCGATGATAAATAAGAAAAAAAGCGTTGCTATACGCTTTCTTATGAGCAAACGGGTGGTTTGCACTATTTTCCACCTCTTTATAAGTTATTCTTGCCTGTAAGCGACATGATACTGGCATATAATTTTGCCAAAGGCTTATCTTCTGCCACAGTATTATCGGCTGTTTCCACCGTTAATACAGGGTTGACCGGTTCAGTAATAGCTGCCACTGCATAACCCATTTCAGTGCCAGGAATGATCATGCCTAACTCATTGATCGCTTTTTGCTCGATAAGAGCCAGTGATGTGTTTTGCGCAATCGCATATTCCATGCGATGGTTTTCTGTAGTCATTCGGTTGATCTCGTTTTCCAGACTTACAATTTCATATCCCAATGTAGCACTTTTAATACATAGATATACTAGCAACAGTGCATAAGCAAATATAATGATGAAAAGCTTTACCATCACATTTCTTTTGGCATGCTTATTTATGACTTTTTTTCTTTTTACACTTCTATCTTGACGAGTTGGTTCCGGAACATACTGATCTTCCCAGGTCGCATAATCATATCCCGCCTGTATCATAGTATTCAACCTCCCTTTGTTTTAGAACTATCTTCTTTCAGCAACCCGCAGTTTGGCACTTCTCGCTCGTGGGTTGTTATTTATCTCCTCATCTTTGGGGATTACCGGTTTCCTGGTTATAATCTTTAATTCAGCCTGATGATTACAGGTACATACCGGCATACCCGGCGGACATATACATTCCAATGCCCTTTGTTGATAAAACTGTTTCACGATCCTGTCTTCCAGGGAATGAAACGTAATGATACAAAGACGGCCGCCACTTTTCAAACCTTCAATAGTTTGGGGCAAGACCTGATTTAAAGAGTCCATCTCGCCGTTTACGACGATCCTTAAGGCCTGAAAGGTTTTGCGGGCCGGATGTTTATCTCTTTTATATCTGGCCGGAATAGAACTTTTGATGATTTCTGCCAGTTCAAGGGTCGTTTCAATTTCCTTTATCGCTCTATATGCGGCGATATTACGGGCAATCGTACGGGCAAATCTTTCCTCGCCATAAGTAAATATCAACTGGCTTAATTGTTGCTCAGAATAATGATTCACAATATATTTGGCATCCAGTTCCTGATTAAGATCCATTCTCATATCAAGTGTGGCTTCGTTATGATAAGAAAATCCCCTGGAACTCTCATCCAATTGAAATGAAGATACGCCCAAATCGATAAGGATGCCGTCAACTGCAGCAACATTATTCTGACTTAAGATATGACTCAAATTTTTAAAATCGTCGTAAACAAACGTGATGTTTGGCTTATTTATGAATCGGCTTCGAGTCTGGTTCATTACCGTTTCATCTTTATCTATGGCAATAACTCGAGCCTCATTATTTAGCTCTTCCATCAGGCAGTTCAGATGGCCGCCGCCACCGAGGGTACAATCTACATAAATCCCGCCCGGATCAGTTAGCAGAAATGAAATTGACTCTGACAGTAAAACGGGATCGTGCATCGTATCTCCTATATGCCTAAATCGACCAAACTGGCAGCAATATCTTCATATGATGCTTCGGCACCTTCAATATATTTTTCCCAATTTTCTACTGCCCAAATCTCAGCCCGGGAACCTACTCCAATAATCATCAGATCTTTTTCAATCGATGCATATTCACGTAAATTGGACGGTAATACCGTTCTCCCTTGTTTATCAACTTCCAGCTCTGAAGCTCCGGAGAAAAAAAAGCGGGCAAAAGAACGAACATCTGCCCTTGTAAATGGCAAGGTACGCAATTTATTTTCAATGGTTTGCCATTCTCTTAGAGGGTAAAGAAAAATGCAGTTTTCCAAGCCTTTGGTTACCACAAATCTATCACCCAGCTGCTCACGGAGCTTAGCCGGTATCGTTATTCTTCCTTTGCTATCCAGGGAATGTTGGTATTCACCAAGGAACATTTTGTTTACCCCTTTTAGTTTAATTCTGGGATATCGTTCCACTTTACTCCACTTTACACCACTTAATTCTATCAGGTAAAGTATTTTTCCTTCTTTTGCAATTAGATATTTTCAAAAATTCTTCGCTAAATTTCTCTATAATTCATATAAAACTAAGAATTAACGCCAAGTATAGCGAATCTGTGCAGAATTTGCTTTTTTAAAAATGAGAAAATGGTCCTATATTAAACAGGACCATTTTAGGAAAAGTCATATTTATTCATTCCTCGATTTACTATGTCACCCATATAGGATTTGAAAAGATCCACCATTGGCTGCCAAAAAAATGCTTATGTAACGCTTCGACTCTATAAACTCCTTTTTTATTAACAGGAAAACGATGTTTGCTGCCATAATTCTCACCATAGAGTTGACCATCTTTCATTAATTTGACCTGTGCCTTATAGGGTGTTTTGATATCTGCATACAGACCTGGCTGCCAAGGGACATCATCTCCCATGAACCATTTCTGTTCCGGACTGCGAATGGTAAAATCAAACCCCCGGCTGCTTTTATAATAGTCAAAGCTGATCCAGAATCTCCCCTTACGCAACGCCTCATAAATAATTTCCTTGTCTGTTTCCGGAACCCTGGTCATCTTTTTGTCTGTAATAATATGTGTATTGATACACCGAAAACAAAAATCATAGGCTGAGATAGTCAGAACCAGCACAGGTCCTGCTTTTACCTTAATGCCATGGGCATCAGAACCTCCAAAAGCAAAAATCTTTTGCTTTTGCTGATATTGATCCAGTCTGGTGATGGTTTCTTTATATGGTCCCTTTAAGGCTGCCTGGGGAAAACAAAGCAGGTATATCCCTCTCAGCACTCCAGTGACTTCATCTTTGAACTGGGACAAATAATTCCATACTTCGATTCCCTGGAAACCGGTTACTGACCAGTCATTCCACTTGAAAGTCCGGTAATTTTGATATAAGGGAGATCCTTTCTCATCCGGATGAGCTATGATCCCTATCCCCTGCTGCTTATTCACTTCCTCAATAACAGTTTGGGCTTCACCGTTACTGATCACTTCTTTTATATCCAGAGCCAGATAGTGGTTTTCCTCATCGTTTATCTCCATTCCGGCAAGGAGCAGCAAGCTTCCATAATAACCCTCATCTGCCAGAGCTTTTAAATTAAAATGATCGGTCATAATAATGAAGTCAAGACCTGCTTGTTCTGCCATGCGGGCAATCTGCTGTACAGAATCAAAGCCATCCGAATACTGGGAATGCAGATGCATATTGCCGGTGTAACTGTGCATGATTTCTCCCTGCCTGCATTTTTCTATATTATATTCCTATCATATTACATCTAGTCTGAAAATAAAAAAGGTGACCGGTTAGCCCGGTCACCTTTTTAAACGATGGTTGTTTAGCTTACGACGGTATAAGTGAATTGCGCTTCTTTACCGTTATCAAATTTGATAGTAATTACCAATTGGGCTCCATCTGGTACTACTGTAATAGGCACTGGGAGCAGGTTGGCAAGTTCCTTTTTGATCATAAAGGTAGCTGTTCCATCGCCATTGTCGGTTACTACATAATCTGTTCCCTCAACAGGATCAAAATTCAGTCCGAATGCCGGAGCTGCAGCAAGTACATCAGTAACTTTGGTAGCGTCTCCCCAGGTAATCGTTAATGGAGTATCCGCAACAGCATTTTTGTTGATATCTCCTGCTAAAGGAGCTACAGCTGTTTCAGCTACTGGCTCCTCTACTACTGGTTCTTCAACAACTGGTTCTTCGACTACTGGTTCTTCGACTACTGGTTCTTCGACTACCGGTTCTTCAACCGGAGCAGGGGCGTCACCTAAAATAACGGTTCTGGTGTCATTATTCCAATCAACCTTAACACCCAGAGCTTCTCCAATGGCTCTTACCGGAAGATAAGTGCGGTCTTTGTAAATAATAGGATACATGGCGCTGCCATCAGTTTCAGCCGGCGCCCAGCTTTCTCCGTCAACAACAAATTTAATGTCTTTAGCGAGATTTGCAGTAATGCTCTCGACTGCCGGATTTGCAATTACCCCTGCAGTAAATGCAAATACCATTAACAACGAAACAACAAGGATCATTCTTTTTTTCATCAATAATTCCCTCCTTTTAATGTTTATGCATCAACAGGTGTTGAAACATCTAATTTTGGTGGTCTTCCAGCCGCTATTAGCGCGATTAAGGAGATTCCAATTAAGCCGGCCCCAACTTTCATGGCATTTCCATCCTGGCTAACCGGTTGGGTCTGGAATACATAGGTAAGGGTCGTCTCCGATCCTTCAATTTTACCGAGCCAATTGCTGGCCTGGTTGGCATTATCCTTTAAGGTAGCTGTGAGCACAGGTATTTGTTGGAAAGTTTGCAGTCCTTCTGCGATTCCTGTTTTGGCAGTGCCTGCTCCGGCGCCGATTTTGCCTGCCCCGTCTGACAACTGTCCAACACCAGGCTGCAATTTGCCATTAATGGCATCCTGCAAATAATTCAGAGCATATAAGATACTGCCAGGTTTTCCATTCATCATGATCGGCATCGGGGTCCCATCCTCTTGCAGGGTTCCCAGACCAAACACCATCATGGCCAATCCCTGGTCTGACTTACCCAGCGCTTCTGATAACTGTTTGGCACCTGCTTCTACTTTGGCAACATTGGCAGGATAGCTGCTGCCCTCACGGAAATCAGCAATATCTTTCCCCAGCTTCTGAAGCTTTGGTTCCAGGGAATCAGAAATAATTTTTTGCGCAGGGGTTCCTGCTGTAGCCGCCTTCAGTTGATTGATATCATTATAGATACTGGTTGAAGTTGAAGGTTCCTGCCCACTGTCAGCCGGCTTGCCGACAGCAGTTTCCATGCTGGTTAACGTTGCTTTCTGGATCATTAATCCAGGGATCAGCTGGGAATCGATTGTGGATTTCATAATCTTGATTGCATCCTGTACACCAGGGGTCTTACCGGCAGCATCTGCTCCTTTTGCGCCGTCATAAGTTTTAGCATCAAATCCCGGGGTTGCCATTCCTACTCTGATTTTCATCAGATTTTCATAAAGAGAACCTAAGCCGCCGCCGATTTGTGCTACGCCTTGATCAACAGCATTCAATCCGTAAAGCAGTGTGGCATCCTTGGAAGGTGCTCCAACCCCGTTTTCAATCTGGTCAAATCCGCCATAAAGCTGTTCCAAACTGGTTTGAACTTTCCCTAGATTATCAATGGATGATTGCACTGGAACCACTGACATAACTGCAATATTAAAGGAAGGCAGTTCTATGTCGATTGCATCTGCTTCAAAAGTAGCAAACTGCTTGGCAGGATAAGAGGGAGGAATCAATGGAACTGTCCAACTTACCGAAGAAACTCCTTGAATATTTGCAATGGTTCCTTCCGGTGATTGTTCTGCAACACCCGGGGCGGAAATATTCGCAAATTTGTCATTATCAAATGCCCAGTCTTTTAAGGCTACTGCATAGGGTGTATAAACCGTTGACTCTTTGCTTACTTCCTGACCATTAATGTCCTTGAACTTTAGCACAGTTGGTTTACCGGTCAAATTTTCCATAGTGGTTACTATTTTTAAGTGACCGCTTTTACCAGCCAATTCAGATGGCAACATTTTGACGTCATCCAGATAATACTCAATTTTTATGCTGACCGGCATTTCATTTTTAATTTTGGCTATTTCTTCGTCAGCTATGCCGGCAAGATAATAAATGTCGCCGAATGCTTTGCCGCTGCCAATACTAAATGGGATCGTCAAATTATTTCCGTCCTGGGTTATTTTCTCATTACCATATAGGTTTCTGACGGAAGCCAGCTTATACTTACTGCTGTCCTGGATGGAAAACTGTCCCTGGCCAAAAACTCTTACATGGTTTAATACCGAAATACTGCTGATCTCACTGTTATCATCCAATTGCGAGATAACCAGTTCGTTATCCAGTATTTTATCCGGTGCCGGCCCTTGTGCTGTTGCAACTGGCGCAAACACCAACATCAATACCACTAATAAAATCAAATAAGCTCTGAATTTACTCGTTTTCAACAAGCCATTTCCCTCCCTTCATTATTTATTTACTGCCATAGCTATTTTAATAATAATCAGGGATAATACCATTCCCACTAATAATGTTACACATGTACCCACTAAAGCTGGTAAAGCTTGTGTCGCAATGGCTGTAGTGTTGGTAAGGTATGTCTGATATAATGCTGCGAAAATTGCAGCCCAACCTAAAAACATAGCATCAATACGCATGCCGGTTGCTGAAAGCAGTACCATTAAAAACAGTGATAGTCCACATACGATTGCTACGTAGATTAAATTGTCAGGCGGCAAAGGCATGGCTGCTGCCAAAGCAACAATTCCTACCAGTCCAACCACAACTCCTATCAACATGGCTATGGCTGTTTTCAGATAATCCCCGAATGGGCCTATTACTGCAAACATTGCAATGGCTAATGCAGCAATATAGAATGCACTGGCACCAATATACTCCTGTAATAGAACAAAGACCGCAAAGAAGATACCCACTAATAAACCCAGGCCTATAGCTTTTTTCATATATTCACCTCCTTTGGATAGTCTTTCGTTCATTGCAGCGAGCAGTCAAATTCAGTGCTGGATCTATTGCGAAAATTTCCTTAGAAGTAAAAAGAATTATGATCAAAGAATAAGTTATCAAATTAACAGGGGCGGTTCATTGTTGCCAGTAATGTAGTTTTAAATTAAATATATGCGCTGTATGCAGTAAAAAATTGCTGGTTCTTTACAAAGTATATAATTGATTCTCATCAATAAACTTAATATCCTTCTTTTTGAATACCATTTCAGCTTTTTCGGCATCTTCAACTTTAAAAATAACCAGGGCATCATTTTCTGTGGTACCGAGAAATGCATACAGATATTCTATATTAATGTTCTCTTCCGCCATTTGCTCCAATACGTCAGCCAATCCTCCCGGTGAATCCGGAACCCGAACCGCGATGACCTGTGTCTCGCTAACTGTAAATCCGGCCTCTTTAAGGATTTTATACGCTTTGACCGGGTCACTTACAATGATCCTTAATATGCCAAAATCAGAGGTATCCGCAATGGACAAGGCTCTGATATTGATTTGAGCATTTCCTAAAACCCTTGTAACATTGGAGAGCCGGCCGGCTTTATTCTCAAGAAAAACCGATATTTGCTTGGCCATATAACTGCCTCCTTGTATATTAAATCTTTCTCTTGTCAATAACTCTTTTGGCTTTGCCTTCGCTTCTTTCAATGGACTTAGGTTCAACCAGTCTGACTTTTACTGAAATTCCCAGAGCACTTTCCAGCTCTTTGGTAATAAGTGCTCCCAGTTCTTCAAGTTTCCTTATTTCATCACTGAAAATTTCTTCTGATACTTCTACATGCACTTCCAGAAAGTCAAGATTGCCTTTACGATCCACCACTAACAAATAATAAGGGCTGACCCCTTTTATTTTCAGCAATACGCTTTCTACCATGGAGGGGAATACATTTACCCCCCTGATGATAACCATATCATCTGAACGCCCAAGCACCTTCTGCATTCTTACATGGGTCCTGCCGCAGGCACAGGGTTCCATAGTCAATGTAGTCAGGTCGCGGGTTCGATATCTGATCATCGGTAATGCTTCTTTGGTCAAAGTGGTGATAACTAATTCTCCAGGTGTTCCATAGGGTAAAACCTCTTCTGTTACTGGATCAATGATTTCAGCCAAAAAGTGATCTTCTGCAATATGTAATCCATTCTTGTATTTACATTCAATTGCTACACCTGGTCCGATTATCTCGCTCAACCCATAAATATCGAAAGCTTGTATCTGCAGTGCTTCTTCAATTTTGGCCCTCATATCTTCAGACCAGGGTTCAGCTCCAAATATACCTGCCTTTAGCTTCAAATCCTGGGGTGTTATGCCCATTTCTCCCATCACTTCTGCCATAAAAAGTGCATAACTGGGGGTGCAGGTTAAAACAGTCGTACCAAAATCTTGCATTAACATGACCTGACGCTTGGTATTGCCTCCGGAACTGGGGATAACGGAAGCTCCAAGTTTTTCTGCTCCATAATGAACTCCCAGCCCTCCGGTAAATAATCCATATCCATAAGAATTCTGTATGACAGAATATCTGTCAGCGCCTGCACTGGTCAATGCCCTGGCCATCAGTTCTGACCAGGTATCCAGATCCTTCCGGGAGTAGCCAACAACCGTAGGCTTGCCGGTTGTGCCCGAAGAAGAATGGATCCGGACTACATCGCTCATGGGAATCGCAAATAAATTAAAAGGATAATTATTGCGCAAATCAGCTTTGGTGGTAAATGGTAATTTATGAACATCCTCGAGTTTGTTTATATCATCTGGTTTTATACCTGCCTGGTCAAATTTTTCTTTATAAGCGGGTACAAAAGCATATACCCGATAGACTGTTTCCTTCAATCTTCTTAACTGCAAATCCTGCAGATGCTCTCGATTGATACATTCTTTTTCCCTGTCCCAATAAGTCATTTATTCTACCTCCTGCACATTTTATCCTTCATTTAAACAAAATAATTCCTTCCATAGGGAATATTAAGATTTAAATAATTATTTTTTGTATTATAAAACTGGCCAGTAAATAACCCGCTATGCCTGGTAAATAAATAATGCTGCCCAGACTTGCCCGATTCTCATCCCATGTTTTCAAGGGTGCTTCTATAGAATATACTACCGTTACTCCCGTATGTATTCCGTAATTGCGCAATTCCTTCCGTAATTTTCTTGCTACCGGACAAACACTGGTATCTTTGATATCGCCGACCTTAATCTTTAAAGGGTCAAGACGGTTTGCCATCCCCATTGAACTGACAACAGGAATGCCTTTTATCAGGCAGGATCTGATCAAATGCGCTTTATCCGGAATCGAATCGATGGCATCAATAACATAATCAGGGTTTACGGATAAGATTTTTTCGCTGCTGGCTGGTTCATAGCGACAGGTAAACTTGTTGATCTTTATGAAAGGATTAATATCCTGAATGCGTTCTGCAGTGATTTCGGTTTTATATCTTCCTAAGGTTGAAAGGAGTGCAGGCAGTTGACGATTAAGATTGCTTTCTTCAATACGATCCATATCGACCAGAGTCATAGTACCAATACCACTGCGTGCCAGAGCTTCTGCAGCATGGGATCCTACCCCTCCTAATCCAACGACCGCTACTGAAGCTTCATGAAGTTTTTTGATTCCTTCAAGACCAGTCAATAACTGCAAGCGCTGTAGATATGGTGTACTGCAATCCATACTGCCCTCCAACAAATAAACCCCACCGAGTCGTGAACTACCGCAGTTTTGTCCTGCTCAGCAGGGGGGTGCCCTCCCATATGTTTAATGTGTCCTATAAATTAGGCATACAAGTCACATACAGAGTCAGGCTCCCGTCGTTTTTGTGTTGGCAAAAACTTAACGGTTAAACACGAACACAGCAGGGATATCGTCATTCCTACATGCTTTATCTTGCAAAAAGCATATCACAAAAACCTGCTGTTTTCAAGGAAGCACGTTTGTAATAATTTTCTATTTTCTCCTCATAAACCGACTTATTCCCGAATCTTAAGTGACAATTCCCTGAGCTGTTTGCCGCTTACTGCTGCAGGTGCCTGGGTCATTGGGCAGACTGCACTCTGGGTTTTCGGGAAAGCGATCACGTCCCGGATACTGTTTCGGCCTGCCATAATCATCAACAGCCGGTCTATTCCAAAGGCTATACCTCCATGAGGCGGGGTTCCATATTCAAAAGCTTCCAGCATATAACCAAATTTCTCATTATATGTTTCAGGCGTCATAGCCAGGAGCGAAAAAATTTTCCGCTGCAAGTCACGCTGATGGATCCTGATACTGCCGCCGCCGATCTCGGTCCCGTTAAGGATCAAGTCATAGGCGCGAGCTTTGACAGCTGCAGGATCTTTGTCGATCAGGTCTATATCCTCCTTGCGGGGCGCTGTAAACATATGGTGTACAGCAACAAACCGGTTCTCTTCGTCATCATATTCAAACAGGGGGAAATCAACCACCCAGACAAATTTGAGCAAACTGCTGTCGATCAGATCCATTCTTCGTGCCAATTCCAGCCGGACTGTGCCTAAAACCCTGGCAACAATATCCGGACGATCGGCACAGAACAGCAGAAGATCGCCCTTTTGTGCTTTTAATGCCTGCAAGACGGACTGCATTTGATCATCCGTAAAGAACTTTGTGATCGGAGAGCGCAGTTCATTTTCGGCTACTATGATCCAGGCCATACCCTTGGCTCCGTTGTCAACCGCAATTTTACCCAGTTCGTCGATTTCCTTGCGGGTAAATGATGCTCCGCCTTCAACATTTATGGCCCGCACCACTCCGCCGGCATCAATCGCTGAGGAAAACACCTTGAAATCAACATTTCGAACCAATTCAGTCAGATCTTCGATCTCCAGACCAAAGCGCAGGTCCGGCTTATCAGAGCCATATTTCTTCATCGCTTCGTCATAGGTAATGCTGGGAAAATCGGGTTCAATGTCACGGTCAATTCCGATTTTAAACAAATGGATGATCATTTTTTCCACCAGGGCAAAAATATCTGCTTCATCAATAAAGGACATTTCCATATCAAGCTGAGTAAATTCAGGCTGCCGATCTGCCCTTAAGTCCTCATCCCTGAAGCAGCGGGCGATCTGGAAATATTTTTCCATGCCTGACACCATCAAAATTTGTTTAAATATTTGCGGTGATTGAGGCAGGGCATAAAACTGTCCTGGATGTACGCGGCTGGGGACCAGATAATCTCTGGCACCTTCAGGAGTACTTTTGGTCAATAAAGGAGTTTCGATCTCGAGAAACCCATTTTCGTCCAAATAGTCGCGTATGGTTTTTATTACTCTATGCCGCAGCATAATATTTTTTAACATCTCAGGACGGCGTAAATCGAGATAGCGATGTTTCAATCTTAAGTTTTCGTCAACTTCAATCCCATCTTCAATATAAAAGGGCGGAGTTTTCGAAGCGCTTAAAACTTCCATCCGGTCTATATACACTTCTATGTTCCCGGTCTGCAAATTTGGGTTGATGGTAGCCGGAGTCCGGGCTGACACTATACCAGTGACTGCAATAACATACTCACTTCTGACTTGTTCTGCCAGATGAAATGCTTCTTCATTCACCTCCGGGCTGAATACGATTTGAATCAGGCCGGAACGGTCGCGAAGATCGATAAATATTAATCCGCCATGGTCGCGGCGGCTATTAATCCATCCGCACAATTCCACCCTTTGACCGACACTTTCAATAGTTAATTCGGTTGAACTATGTGTCCTTTGCATGAACTTTAATCCTCCTCATTTTTCAACAGAATACCGGGAAGGTTTTCTGTAAGGGTTTCCCTGTCAACCTGGTATTGATTACTGGTTTGCATATCGCGCACCAGATAATAACCTTTTTCAATTTCTTCTTCTCCAATCATAATTACCAGTCTGGCTTTTATTTTGTCAGCAAATTTCATCTGTGCACGGGGGCTGCGGTCGTTATAGTCCATATCGGCGCTGATCCCGGCACGTCTTATTTGTGTGGTCAGCTGCATCGCCTGATCAATGAATCTGCTTTCCATGGTGATTATAAAAACATCGACCGGATTTGCCGGTTCTTGTTGATCCTGATATAAATCTGCTGCCAGCAGCATTCTTTCCATTCCCAAAGCAAAGCCTACCCCTGGTACGTCAGGCCCTCCGCATTCTTTTACCAGGCCATTGTATCGGCCCCCGCCCCCAACAGCACTTTGAGCGCCCAAACCTGGAATATGCACTTCAAATGCTGTATTGGTGTAGTAATCAAGCCCTCTTACCAGATTGTCATCATGAATAAAATCAATTCCATTTGCTGATAAAGCCGACTTAACCTTCTGGTAATGCAGGGTACAATCAGGGCACAGGCTATCGGATAAAAGCGGATGCTCTTTGATGGCAGCCTGGCAGGAGTGATTTTTACAATCTATTACCCGTAAAGGATTCACCGCATATCTCAGCTGGCAATCACTGCATAATGCAGTTTTGATCGGCTCCAGATATTCTATCAGCAGCTGGCGGTACATAGGCCGGCAAACCGGACAACCGACTGAGTTTATGTGCAGCTCAGGTTCCTTGACACCCAGAAGTTTGACGATTTCCATCAGCAAAATAATGACTTCCGCATCTAAAAAGGGATTGTCACTGCCAAAGGCTTCAACGCCAAATTGATGGAACTGCCTGAACCTGCCGGTCTGAGGCCGGTCATATCTAAACATTGGGCCGGAATAATACCATTTTACCGGTAACAAGCCACTATAAAAACCGTGTTCAATAAAAGCTCTGGCGCAGCTGGCAGTTCCTTCCGGGCGCAGGGTAATACTTCTTTCCGCCTTGTCTTTGAAAGTATACATTTCTTTACTGACGATGTCTGATGTTTCTCCCACTCCCCGTTCGAACAATTCGGTGTGTTCAAAAATCGGCGTGCGAATTTCCCGGTAACCGAACTCATAGGCAGTCTGTTTTAAAATCTTTTCCATCCACTGCCATTTCGCTGATTGTTCCGGCAAAATATCATATGTACCACGGGGAGCTTTGATCTGCATAAAATCCTCCGAATTATATATATTCTTGGATAATTCTAATTTAGGGCACGCAGGTTGTCAACTTTCCTCTGAACAAGCCTTTCCAGATCAGCACAGTATGCCTGCGGGTTTTTTGGATTATAAAAACCGGTTACTGTTCCCTCCTGCCAATTGACAAATTTACTGCCGGCACCACCGCCCATACCGATGATGGTCTGCCTCTCCTCGATCATCTGGATATTATAGATACAAAAGCTGCCAGTCAGGGAATAACCAATATTTTCTGAATTAGCCTGCATATTTTTCTGCCGGTAAAGGTAATAGGGAAGATAGTTTACCTGCTTCAGACGCTGATAAATCTTTGCAAGCGATCCCTCAATCGCTTCAGTTTGCCGTGCCGGCATGACAAGCCCGCCATCAAGAACCATCGGCGATCCCCTCTTTAAAGCCATGGTATGAACGGTAATATTATCCGGTTTAAGCTGCAATACCTGTTCCAGGGAGTCAAGATGATCCGTTTCTGTTTCATTTGGCAGACCTACAATCAGGTCCATATTAAGATGTCTGATCCCTGCTTGCCTAACAAAATCTGCGGCTTGTATCACCTGCTGTTTGGTATGCCTGCGGCCAATCAAAGTCAGTGTACTGTCCTTCATGGTTTGCGGGTTTATGCAAATGCGGGTGACGCCGGCATCTTTGAATAACTGCAGTTTGTCCTGTGATAATGTATCCGGTCTTCCGGCCTCTACGGTCACTTCTTCTGCCTTTCCCAGGGCAAATTTTTTCTCCAGCAGTGCCAAAACCAGCTCCAGATCACGGAGGTTTAGTACTGTTGGCGTCCCGCCGCCGATATAAATCGTATGCACTTTAAAACCTGCCTCATTGATATAATCACCGATCTCGTTCATTTCCCTGAGCAAATGATCGATAAAAGGTCTTAAGTCATTTTCATAATTGGTTAATACTGCACCGGGAAATGAACAGTAATAGCAACGGGTTGGGCAATAGGGAATGCCGATATAAATACTGACATACTTTCCCCGTTCTGGCATCACCGGCAAATAGCTGCGATTGTTTTCAGCAACTTCAGCAAGCAGCTGCCCTTTGGTTTTATCAACCAGAAATGTATTGTGCAGTTTATCAACGATCTGCTGGCGGGAACAACCCTGATCAAGCCACCGATGAATGATCTTCACCGGCCTCACTCCGGTCAGGATCCCGTAACTGCTGATTTTTCTTCCCAGGTGTTCTCGTAACAACTGCAGGCAAAAAACCTTGATATTGATGTTTAAACTTTTTTGCATCGTACCGGGGTCATCTTCGGCCAGACGAAAACTGGCCGATTTGCTTGTGGTTAATCCATTACTGTCGATCATGCCGTCCAACTGCCACAGGCTATTTTGTCCGGAAAGCTCCAGTAAAAAATGTATATCTGCTGAATCCCACTGCTCCGGGTCCAGGGTAAGCCTGGTGCCAGGATAGGCCATCCTGATAATTTCATGTACGGCTGCATATAGATCAGCTGGCGTAAGGCGGACCGCAATCAACATCAATGATTCTCCTTTGTGTATAAGATCCCAAATATTTTGACCAGTTGCAGTAAGGGGCTATTTCCTCTAAAAACAGTTCCATTATGATATCATTTTTTCCTTGTTCTACTTCAATGTAAAAAATATACTCCTGTTGGCTTCCACCGGGACGTGAATCAATTTGCTTCAGATTTAAATTGCTTCTGGCAAATACGCCCAAGAGCTCATATAATGCTCCTACTTTATCCGGCAGCGACAAGAGCAGACTGCTTTTATGCCGATCCACTTCAGTACTCCCATTTTTCCCTACATGGACAAAGCGGGTATAGTTTAACCCATCCTGGATATCAGTTGCAATGATATTCAAACCATATATTCTGCCTGCTTGCCTGCCGCCTATTGCTGCTGCCCGTCTTTTCTCCCCTTGTACTAACTGGGCAGCCCGTGCAGTACTGTCAGCTATTTCTATTCTGACCCTTTTAAGATTGCTTTTTATATACTGACGGCATTGCTCAAGCGCTGCCGGCTGGCTGATCAGCAATTCCGCCTGGTCCGGTGTAAAATCGCCATTGGCCAAAAGGCACTGTTTGACCGGCACTTCCAAAGCTCCTTTTATTTTCAGCGAAGTTGCAGATAAACATTCCATGGTGGTGCTGATCATACCTGCTGAAGAATTTTCCAGGGGTACGAACCCGTCACTGATCTCTTCTCTTTCCACCAGGGCAAATACTTCAGCAATATTTTCCGTTACTCGAACCTCAATGTTGCAGCCGGCATATAAACGGACCGCTTCTTCGCTGAATGTTCCGCTGGGGCCTAGTACTGCATAAGCCATCATCTGATCCTCCTGCCCATTGCTTTCGCCACCGGCTCTATTTCACGCATCAAGATACTGAATTGCCTGGGGGTCAAGGATTGATCCCCGTCTGACAATGCTTTTTCCGGATGGGGGTGAACTTCAATAATTATGCCATCCGCTCCCGCAGCAATAGCAGCTTTAGCCATAGGCATGACCAAACTTCTGACACCGGTTCCATGGCTGGGATCCACGATCACCGGGAGATGGGTCAATTCCTTGGCCAGTGCCACCGCAGACAGATCCAGGGTGTTTCGCGTCCACTTTTCTGCACTGCGGCTGCCTCTTTCGCAAAGCACAACCTGGGAGTTCCCGCCGGCTAAAATGTATTCTGCAGCCAGAAGCCATTCTTCAACCGTTGCAGCCATACCTCTTTTTAACAATACCGGTTTATTGGTTCGGCCTAATTTTTTTAACAATGAGAAATTATGCATATTTCGAGCGCCTACCTGAAGAATATCCGCGTATTCTGCCACTGCCGGAATATCATCACTATCCATTACCTCTGTGATAACAGGCATATTCATGGCTTCTCCCACTCTAGCCAATGTTTCCAGCCCCACAACACCTAATCCCTGGAAACTATAGGGAGAAGTTCGTGGTTTAAAGGCGCCCCCTCTTAACATATCAGCTCCTGCTCCACGAACCTTGAAAGCTGTTTCCTTTAACAATTCTTCCGTTTCGATAGCACAAGGCCCGGCAATTACGATAAGCTGTTCCCCGCCGATCACACAACCTTTTACTCTAACTTCGGTGATCTGCGGATGATTCTCTTTGGATACCAGCATTCTGCTGACTTTTTCCGCTAATGCATTCATGTTTAACTCCTCCTTTTCTTAATCAGAAAACAAAAAATCTCTCATCCCTTGTATAGGGACGAGAGGTATAACCTTCCCGCGGTACCACCCTGATTGGCAAAGCCCGGCTCTTCAAGGATACAGGAATTCCCCTGTAAACAAAAACTTCTCATCCCTTGGGACGAGAAGTTTACACTACCCGCGGTACCACCCATTTTGTCTTAAGACCCGCTTGTTTCAAGATACAGGATCATCCGATATCCCCTCCCTTTTAACGGTAGGAGTTCCGCCTAAGCCTACTTGCGTATGTTTCAGCCAGGTGCTCCGAAGTGAACTTCAATCTGCTTCCTTATAAAGATGCTTGCAGCCGGTGACATCTTCTCTCTGCATAATTTCGCAAATCTACTTTACTTCTTCATCACTTTTGCAATATAAAACTTGTTAGTAATATTAAATGAAAAGAATTATGATTTCAACCACTTTTTATAAAAAAGGATTATTCTCTCTTTCAAACCCGATGGTTGTCGCCGGGCCATGTCCGGGATACGCGATTACATCATCATCATAGCATAGCAACTTTTCTTTTATGTTGCTGATCAGCTGTGTATAGGATCCTCCCGGAAAATCCGTCCTGCCAATGGACCCCTGGAAAAGTGAATCACCAACAAAAATAATATTACCGGTCTTCAGGCAAATTCCTCCGGGACTATGGCCAGGTGTATGGATCACCTGCAGCTTGACTGTATTCCCTATTTCAATGATATCGCCATCTTTAACAAACTGATCGGCCGGAGGACTGGTAACTTTGCTGCCCATTAAAAAGGAAAAATTGGATGCTGCATTGGTAAGCATTTTGGCATCATCCTGATGAATCAGGATTTTGGCTCCAGTAGCTTCTTTGACTCCGCGATTTCCGCCGATATGGTCTATATGACCATGGGTATTAATAATGTAAATTGCTTTTAAATTATCCGCTTCCAGCATTTTGATGATCGATTTGGGACTGCCGCCCGGATCAATAACTGCCACTTCTTTGGTTTCTTCACAACCGACAATGTAGCAGTTTACTCCCATGCTGCTGATTTCCAATCCTTTTAATATCAATCTGACTTCCTCCTTTTTATATCTGCTTTTCGCTGTCAAGCAAGATGGTACATGGACCGTCATTTTCTATGGTTATTTTCATATGAGCCCCAAATACACCAGTCTTGATACTTACCCCGCGTTTTTTTATATTTTTTATACAATACTGAAATAGCGGTTCTGCCGCATCAGGGTCTTCTGCATCTGTAAAACCGGGCCTCCTGCCGTGTTTTACGTCTCCATAAAGCGTAAACTGACTGATCAGCATAATTTCCCCTTGCACATCAAGCAGGGAACGATTCATCCTGCCGGCTTCATCGGCAAATATTCTTAAGTTTATGATCTTATCCATCAAGTAATCTGCATCTTTTTCCTGGTCACCTTTTTTGATCCCCAGCAATATGGTTAATCCAGGCCCGATTTCTGCTGTGACCTGTCCTTCAATAGTAACACTGCTGTATAGTGTCCTCTGCACCACTGCCCGCATATCTATTCACCCCGGTCTTCACCCGGAAGTACTCTTCGCACCTCCAGTATATCCTTTACTTGCTGAATACGCTGCATGACTGCCTGTACCTGTGTAATATCCTTGATCTCCAGTTTTAGATTAATAATGGCAAAATTATTTTTTGTCACCCTGGAAAAAACAGAATTGATCTGAATGCGCAGATCGGCGATAACATTTAAGATATCAGATGTCAGCCGTTGACGGTCAAACGCTTTTACTTCCAGCTCCAGATAATAGATACCTCGGTCGTCGGCCCATTCCACTTCCAATACCCTGTCTTTTTCCGTTTTCATATAGTTTTGCATATTGGGGCAATCCCGGCGATGGACCGAAACTCCCCGGCCTCTGGTTATGTAGCCCAGAACCGTATCTCCCGGCAGCGGGTTACAGCAGCGGCTCAATTTTATCGCTACATCATCAACTCCCTTGATCCTAACGGCGGAGGTCTCTTTCTCCCGTTGTAAAATGTTTTTTGGTATCAAGGGAACATTTAGAATATCTTCGACCACCGCATCCTGGAAATAGATTTCCTTCTGCCGCGTAATGACTTGCTGGGCAGATATAGCTCCATCACCTACTGCGGCAAACAAGTCATCCACCGAATTATATCCAAGCCGTTTGGCAACTTCGACCAGTTTATCGTTTTTTAACAGTTCCTTGGGTATCAAATGGTTTTTCTTTAATTCTTTCTCCAGTATGTCATGGCCTTTTATGATATTATCTGCCCGCTTGCCCCGATTAAACCACTGCCGGATCCTGCTTTTGGCTGAAGAAGTTTTAACAAAGTTTAACCAATCCCGACTGGGACCTAAAGAATTTTTCGAGGTGATAATTTCAACAATATCACCATTACTCAAGGGGAAATCCAGAGGAACGATCCTGCCGTTTACCTTTGCTCCCGTACACTGATGTCCGACTTCCGTATGCACCCGGTAGGCAAAATCCACCGGACATGCCCCCTTGGGCAGTTCTATTACTGCTCCTTTCGGGGTAAAGACAAAAACCGTGTCATCAAATAAATCTATTTTGAGGGATTCCATGAATTCGTCTGTATCTTTGATATCCTGCTGCCATTCCAGGATTTGCCGCAGCCAGGCCAATTTTTGATCATACTTTTTATCTTTGGGACTGCTGCCTTCTTTATAGCGCCAATGGGCAGCGATACCTGATTCAGCTGTTTGATGCATTTCCCAGGTGCGGATCTGTACTTCAAATGGTTCTCCGCCCCGGCCAATAAAAGTAGTATGTAAAGACTGGTACATATTGGGCTTGGGGGTAGCAATATAGTCTTTAAATCTGCCCGGCAGGGGTTTCCACATGGTATGGATGATCCCCAGAACTCCGTAGCACTCATGTACATCATTTACAATCACACGAATTGCTATCTTATCGTAGATCTCATCGATATCTTTCATTTGCTTTATCATCTTTTTATAAATACTGTATATATTTTTCGGACGCCCTTCGATATCAGCCTCAATGCCTATTTGTTCAATTCCATTTCTGATTTGCGCAATCAGATCGTTCACATATTCTTCCCGTTCTTTGCGCTTTTGTTTAAGTCTTTTGGCAATCTGGTAATACATATCAGGATCCAGATAAAAAAAAGCCAGATCTTCCAATTCCCACTTGAATTTGAATATTCCTAAACGATGAGCCAGGGGAGCAAATATTTCCATAGTTTCTTCGGCGATTTCTTTTTGTTTATATTCCGGCTGGTAGTTTAATGTACGCATATTATGCAGTCGGTCTGCCAGTTTGATCAGGATAACCCGTATGTCTTTCGCCATGGCAATAAACATGCGGCGCAGGTTTTCTGCCTGGGCATCCTGCCTGGATTTAAACTGGATTCGGCTGAGTTTGGTAACCCCATCAACCAGTGAAGCAATTTCTTCGCCAAATTCCCGCGTGATCTCATTATGGGTCAAAACTGTATCTTCGATTACATCATGCAGCAGAGCAGCACAAATCGAAGCCGTATCCATTTCTATCCCGGTTAAGATATAGGCTACTTCGATCGGGTGACTGATATAGGCTTCACCCGATATCCTCTTTTGCCCTTCATGCGCCATTTGAGCATATTGGTAGGCTTTTTCGATCAGCTCAAAATCTGCATCTTCATCATATTTTTTTATCTGCTCGACAACATCGATAAGTTCCATATAATCACCATTTCAACTTATATTCAGTGTTTGAGCAAATTCCTTCCAGGCAGCTTTTTCGTTGATTCCTTCCCGGTATGCTGCAGATTTGCCAATATCAAAATCAGGTCGAAATTCTGAATGATGCTTTATTTCCATAATACTACCCTGTTTGTTGATTTGACACAAGCCTGAATCTGCAAGTATCTCCAGTATTGAAAGCATTTTCATCCTGGAAAGACTGGTACCCTGTTTTAATTGTATGGTTTTCATCAGATCTTCCGGTTTGATGCGGTTGGGTTTCATGCCCTGTATGACCTCCAGGACTTGATTTACCTCGGTTTCTTCCGGATACCTTTGCGTAAGATAAGAGGAGTTCTGCTCCAGCTTTTTTTCAGCGGCTGTAAGTATGACCTCGCATTCATTGCCGTTTTGAACCTGATCCAGCAAGAATATGGTTTCACATATACTGAAAGGCAGATCAGCCAAAATTACCTCGTCAATGTTATTGAATCCCTCGCCGAAAGAATAATTCCCATCGGTAATAAATGTTCCTGCCGGCAGTTTTTCAAATTGGCGGCGGAAAACCCTTCTTTTTCTTTGGTCTGCCAGAGCCGCTTCACTGATGAGCCCTTTAATTTGTGTTGTTATATCAATAATAGTAGAATTACGATTACTATAAATCAGATTCCTTTTCTCGGGATCGAAATTCTGTTTCATTTTGATTGATTTGAAAAATTGATCCGCATCAAAACCAAACTTGATTCTTTCGCAAATATCCACTGGGTTTTTACCTGCCGTAACCGGTTCTTCCGTCCATATTGGCAAAATCAGCCTCAGATTTTCCGGTAACCGGCAGCCCTCTAATACGTCTGTAAAGTAAGCGGCAGTAACCAAGTATATACCTGCCCTTCCTCTTTGCAATAACATGCTGGCGTCTGTCAGTTCTTCCGCCGGCATATGTCCATGCAGAGCATGCAGGAAACTGTTTCTGATGCAACTGTCAAGCCCCGGTTTATATTTTAACAGGCAGCGAACTGTAGGAAATAAAACCACCACAGGTCTTCCCGCCTTGATTTCATTGATCATTATCTGCAATTGCCGGTAAGGCAAGGCATCCATTCCTCTGAAATATTTAATATTATCAGGAATAAAGCTCATTTTCATCTCTTTGATCCTGATCTGCAGAGATTTTTTCCCCCGATATTCGTTCTCATTGATTTCACCCACCACATCATGCCAGCATTCCCGGTATGGAAGATTGATATATTGCGGTTTTCTAAAGGCAATCCCCTGCAGATCTGAAGGGGAAAAATCAAAACTGATATGTTCTTTTTGGCTGCCAACTGCTCTTAGAGATTGAATAGGCATATTCCTCATGATGAACAGCGGCTGCGGATTCCCTTCGCCATAAGGTTCAAGGGCTTTCAGTTCTTTCATTAAATTAACCGTAATCTCTGTGAGATCGATTTCACCATCGGTCCGGCATGTCTTATGAAACACTTCTGCTGCCAGGTTCCTTCGGCTGTAATCATTGATCGCGGCAACAAAAGCCTCATATTGTTTACGGGCAATGGTAACCCCGGCTGCCATTTGATGCCCGCCAAATTTAACAAGGTGGTCTTTACAGTGATCCAGGGCAGTGTAAAGATCAAATCCTCTGATACTCCGCCCGGACCCTTTGCCGGTATCCCCGTCCCAACTGATTACGAAAACCGGGCGGTAAAATTTTTCACACAAACGTGAGGCAACAATACCGATTACCCCTTCATGCCAATGTTCACCTGCCGCAATGATAACCTGGTCTTGCTGCCGGTCATCAGCCATGATTTGGGAGAGAGCTTGTTCAAAAAAATGTTCTTCGATCTGGCGGCGTTCGTTATTAGCCATATTCATATAAATCGCCAGCCCCTCAGCTGTATGTTCTTCTTTGGTCAGCAATAATTCAATACTTTTACGGGCACTGTCAAGCCGCCCTGCAGCATTTAGACGCGGAGCGATCATAAATCCGACCTGACCGGCAGTAATTTCTTTATTTTCCAGCCCGGAAACCTTTAATAATGCTTTTAGTCCTGGTCTTTCTGTCCTTGCCAGATGCTGTAATCCATACCTGACCAGAATATGATTGTCCCCCATTAAGGGTACGATATCTGCCACTGTTGCCAGAGCTGCTAATTCAAGCCATTTATTATGGTTTTTCCCGCCAGTTATTTTTTGCTGCAGTGCCAGAACCAAATAATAGGTAATACCAGCCCCGCACAAATACAGGTTATCTTCATTACTGCCTAATTTAGGATTCACGACTGCAACGGCCGGGGGCAGTTCTTCTCCCGGGGTATGGTGGTCAGTAATGATTACATCCATTCCTGCTCTGGCTGCGTAATGGGCTTCTTCTACTGAAGTGATCCCGCAGTCCACACTGATCAGCAAATCATACTGCCTTTCGGCCAGACTTTTGATTGCGGGTATATTGATTCCATAACCTTCCTCAAAACGGTCCGGTACATAATAGTCGGCTTTTCCTCCCAGCATTTCGATACACTCTTTGAGAATCACGATACTGCAGATCCCATCTACGTCGTAATCTCCATAAATTATGATCTTCTGCTGCCCGCGTATAGCCAGACTGATACGTTCGACTGCCTGCTGCATCCCCGGTATAAATAATGGATCAGTCAGATCCTGTAATGTTCCATACAAAAATTTTTCCGCTTTGGCTTTGCTGTTGATTCCTCTGTTATGTAATAAACCGGCAGTGATCGCTGATATATTCAATTCTTCCTTAAGCCCCGGATTTCCGGCAGGAATGTCTTCAAAATACCAGGTTTTCTGAATATTCATTAATTCTACCTGCTTTCAGCCATATAAGTATCCATAAAAAATAGTATAATGGAATCAGACAACATTATAAATATTTTTGCTTTAGATGGTGATAAGGAAGGTCCGGGAAAGGGGTTTTGGCCATGGAAAAAGAGCAGCTGGAAAGAATCAGGCAATTAGCCCGGAAGCAAAAAGCGGAAGGTCTCACCAGTGAAGAAGCAGAGGAACAGCAAAGATTGCATATTAAGTACCTGGACTTCGTCAGGATACGGGTCAAAAAACAATTGGAAGAAGCAGGCCATTGTCATAAGCAAAAATAAATACAATTAAAACTTATTAGCAGATAAAACATCTGCTCTTTTTATTTGTTCTTTACTGATTAATTGATCCTCACATTTTGCCGGCGATTTTTTAAATTAGTCCTCAAGTTTCTGTTGATTAAAAAATATAAATACTTCAGAAACTATTTTAAAAGGAGGCTTTCGCAAGTGGGGAAAAAAAGACACTATTATTCCGGCGGCAATACCTGTCTGGGTTTTTATCATTTCTATCCTACGATGGCCAGTGAAAATGTTGAGAGGAAAATAATTCTGAAAGGTGGTCCGGGGGTTGGAAAATCAAATTTTATGCGCGAGATCGGAGAGTCCTTTGCAGCTTTAGGATATGATCTCGCATATCACTGGTGTTCCTCTGATCCTGATTCTCTGGATGGATTGGTGATCGGAGATCTCTTTTGCTTACTGGACGGGACCAGCCCTCATGTTATCGATCCTCAATACCCCGGTGCAGTGGATGAAATAGTCAATCTGGGCTGTTATTGGAATCGGGGAAAAATACGGGAAAATCGGCAGGCAGTGATCAGTCTGACCAATACCATCAGCAGTTATTTCAAACTTGCTTATCTTCGCTTGCAGGAATCCAGTATAGCCTGGCAGGAAATGCAGTTTTATACCAATGCCTCCATGCACTGGCCTTCGGTCAATAAAAACATTTTAGCTTTAGGTCAGGATTTTCTGGCCACCGGTAAATTCTCTGACGTAAAACCGCGCCATCTATTTGCTGCCGCTATCACGCCCGGGGGTATAATCACAAAACATGACAGTTTGATCGATGCAGATTACAGCATTTATGCTGTTTCCGGCCGTCCAGGATGTGGTCTGCAAATGCTCTTTTCCTACCTGTTGCAGCAAATCGAACTCAACTCATTGGAGGCTGAAATACTTCATAATCCTTTTATACCTCAGGATATTGATTTTATTTTATTTCCTCAAGCCAAAAGTGTCCTGATTGATATCTCCGCCAATGTCGTTGATTATGCCGCGCTTTTGCCGGGAAGATTCAAAAGGAGGCTTGATTTTGATTTATTATTACAAAATTCCGCTGCCCATACAGAAGACTTTCAGAGGGCTAAAGAACGCTGCTCAGCAGGAATCGAGGCAGCAATCCATTTTCTCAGTCAGGCAAAAACATTACATGATGAATTAGAAGCTTTTTACACCCCTCACATGGATTTTGCCGCCATGAATGCCTTTAGAAATGCTTTGTGTGAAGAACTGGCTGGCAGCGTGACAGATTAGATCAGTCAGCAATCAATGCTTTTATGGTTGAACTGGCAGGATCCAAATCAATGATCAGCTTAAGAAAACTATCTGAATTTTGTCCTTTGTTCATAACCCGGGCAGTTAACTGCCCGTTTTTTATTTCTGCTCCGCCTTTCACCATCATGCGCTGATCGGTCACAAAGCGATCATGCTGCTCTATTGGCAGTTCAATCCACTTGTTTTGATAGGCGCTGATCCCCTTTAATTTACGCAACCAAGGTTTGACCAGTATTTCAAAGATGATGTATCCTGCTCCCGGGCTTCCGGGAAGATTGAATAATAATATGCCGTCCTTCTCTGCTGCACTGGTATGCCGGCCTGGTTTTAAGTCAAGTCCTTCAAAAATTATACTGGCCCCAATCTGTTGGAAAGCAGACTGTACCAGATCATATTGCCCTTCGGCAGTACCACCGCTTATGATAATTACTCTGCTTTTTTTAATGCCTTCGTATAGTTCCTGTATAATCGCATCGATTTTATCTTTAACAGGTCGGCCCGCCCCCAACGGATGGCAGCCGACAGCTTTCAGCAGGCTATAAAAGAGGGTCTTGTTGCTGGCAAAAACTTGCCCGTCAAGCCTATTTTCCCCGGGCAGAACCAATTCACTGCCGGTGTTGATCACATAAACCGGCGGAATGGTAAAGACTGAAACTTGTGACAATCCTGCGGAAGCTATGATCTCGGTATGGTTTATTCCCAGCACTTCCCCGGCTGTAACGATCCGTTCCCCCATTTTCAAAAAGTCGCCGCGATTTTGTATATTGATTCCCGGCTTGACCTCCTGGTTGATACAAACCTCATCGTTTACGATCCGGACGTTTTCTTTTTTGATAACTGCTGCAGTTTTATCCGGGATCATGGCACCGGTCATGATCCTTATGGTCTGGCCGGGTTTTAGTGTCAATGGCGATAGATCACCTGCCGCTGCCGTGTCTGCGATTGCCAGCCTCGTTTCTTTTCCCAGCAGTAATTTGTTTAAGTCCGATGCATGCACGGCAAAACCATCTACCTTTGAATGCGTAAAGAGAGGAAGATCAACCGGTGTGTATATATCTTCCGCGGCAACTCTTCGTAAGGCATGCTCGATGGGTATGAATTCCCGATCGCCTGGTATGCTGTAGGGCAGACATTTACTTAGAGCTGTCTCAAGAGAAATGGCTTTTTCGGGCATAAAAAACCTCTTGTTAGTAAATAATAACTTCTACTTTTTCTCCGGCTTTGAGCCCTTGTTTTTCATAGGGAATATGAATGAATCCCCGGGCCTGACTCAAAATACTCATTAAGCCCGATTTGCCTAATAATGGGCGGATAAGCTTTCTCCCATCCTGTTCTTCCAAGGCTGCCGGAATAAAATCGTCCCGTCCTGCCTGGGAAAAAACATTTATACTCAAATACCCTTCGCAGCCCTTCCACCTATTTTGCGGCTTTAGCAACGGTGCTGCAAGGAAATAGAATACGGTTAATGCAGAAACCGGGTGCCCGGGCAGACCGATCACCAATTTTCCGCCTATTTGTACTGCTAAAGTCGGCTTGCCCGGTTTAACTGCGATGCCATGAAAGAGCATTTTGGCCTCCGGAAAGGACATTAAAACTTCCATCGTTACATCCATGGTCCCCACCGAGCTTCCTCCCGAAAGCAGCAATATATCATTCTCTGCCAGTCCTGCTGAAACGGCTTCCAGCAAAGCATCAAACTGGTCTTTTACCAGCGGATAAACAGTGGGAACTGCACCACATGAATAAACCGCAGTATATAAGGCATAAGAGTTAACGTCTCTGATTTCACCCGGAGCTAACTTTTTTTCCAGTGGCACCACCTCATCACCGGTTGAAATGATCCCTATCCGATATGGTTCTATGACCTTCAGGGTTTTCATGCCTAAAGATGCCAGGAGTCCTACATCTGCCGGTCTGATCTCCCGTCCTTTTTCCAATATTATCTGACCGGCAGACACATCTTCGCCGATCTGCATCACATTTTCAAACAGTGCCGCCGGCCTGTATGTCAGGACGGTCTTTTCATCAAGTTTCTCTGTATATTCCACCATAACAGCGGCATCGGCACCGCAGGGCAGCATACCGCCGGTGGGAATCCAGCAGCACTGTCCTTTAGCTAATCTAATATCAGTACTTTGCCCCATTTTAATTTCGCCCACACAATCCAGAAAGCCCGGGGACGATTCACTGCATCCGTAGATGTCTTCCGCACGAACAGCATAACCATCAACGGTTGAACGGTTAAAAGCCGGCAGGTTTTCTTCACTGATTATATCCTCCGCTATGATCCGTCCAACAGACTCAATCAAGCTGATAGTCTGCGATCCTAAAGGCGGGCGGACGTCCATAAGTTGTGCAAGAGCCTGTTCATAGCGCATAACCTGGAAAAAATCTTTCATGATTATGATTCCTTTGTTCATTTTTCATAAATTATACTTCAAGCTCAAACTAATGCAAAATAAACAAGCTGATATTTTGCGATTTACAAACTACTGTTTTTGAAATAGCATGGTTTAGGTTAAAATAAGAAGAAATTTATTTTATCTGGAGATTATATAATGAAACGAAAAATATACATAGAAAATATGCCATTGGAAAAAGCAACTGCACTATTCGAGCAGCGACTTGAAGAAGCAGCCTGCTATCATATCAAAGCAGAAGAAATTACGGTATCAAACAGTTTAGGCCGGATTACTGCTTCACCTGTATACGCCCGTCGTTCATCGCCCCATTACATTTCTTCCGCAATGGATGGAATCGCTGTGAAAGCTTCCTCAACTGCAGGAGCAACCGAAGTTAACCCTGTCACCCTAAAGGCTGATGACTTTTTTGAAGTGGATACCGGTGATTATATCCCGGCTCAGTTTGATGCAGTGATCATGATCGAAGAGGTTAATTTTATCAATGAAACCGCGCAAATCATAAAAGCCGCTGTCCCGTGGCAGCATATACGTTCAGTTGGTGAAGATATCGTTACCTATGATATGCTGATTCCAAGTTTCACCCGCATAGGACCTTACGAAGTGGCCTCACTGATTACAGCCGGGGTAAATACTCTTAATGCAATAAAAAAGCCGATCGTCGGTATAATCCCTACCGGTACCGAACTTGTCGACCGGGGAAGTGAAGAAATGGCACCCGGATTAATCGTGGAATCAAACAGTCACATGCTCAAAGCATTGTGTGAAGAATGGGGCGCCGTTGCCCTGCGTCATGAAATCGTTATTGATGATAGGGAACAAATCCGAAGGGCCATTGAAGAAATGACCCCCCAGGCAGACATAATCATTGTATGTTCCGGTTCTTCTGCCGGACGGGAAGATTATACTGCTTCCCTGCTGGAAGAAATGGGGGAATTGATCGTTCATGGGCTGGCGGTTCGCCCCGGTAAACCAGCAATTTTAGGCCTAATTGAGCAAAAGCCTTTCATCGGAGTTCCCGGATATCCAGTCTCAGCCGATTTGATTTTTGGCCTTTTTGCAAAGCCTTTGATATATAAAATGCAGGGATTGCTCCCTCCTCCTATGCCGGAACTGGAATGTAATGCAGCACGCAAAATGCCTTCTCCTATGGGTGTGGATGATTTTATCAATGTCAGTATTGTAAAGATTGCTGAACGCTACCATTGTTTCCCTTTGGTGAAAGGTGCCGGAATAACCACCAGTCTGGTAAAATCAGACGGAGTATTATGTATCAAGCGCGGAATGGAAGGTCTGCAAGCCGGGGACAATTGCATTGTCACCTTACGGCAGCCCCTGAATGTAATTGATGAATCCATAATTACCATTGGCAGTCATGATCTTTCCATTGATATCCTGGCAGATATTTTACAAAAGCGGTACGGATTAAGACTTATATCGATCAATGCCGGCAGTATGGGCGGCATCTTTTCTCTGCGCCGTAAAGAAACTCACTTTGCAGGTCTTCATTTATTGGATTATGAAACCGGCGGTTACAACGTGAGTTATGTCCAAAAATATTTATCCGGTGATAACTGGCTTTTAATCAATCTGGTCAAACGTGATCAGGGGTTGATCATTCAAAAAAACAACCCTTTAAATATCTCTTCCTTAAAAGATCTCAAAAATCCTCAGATAAGATATATCAATAGGCAAAACGGGTCCGGGACCAGGATCCTGCTTGACTATCTTTTAGAGAAAGAAGATATCAGGCCCCAGGAGATCAACGGTTATAACCGTGAGGAATACACTCACCTGGCAGTAGCAGCTTCGATTAAAAACGGTGCTTCCGATACCGGGTTAGGAATCTATTCCAGCGCCAGGGCTTTGAATCTTGATTTTATACCGATCACCCGGGAACAGTATGACCTTTGTATCCTTCCGCAATTATTTAGTACTGTAAACCTGGAACGTCTATATACAGCAATCTTAAGTGATGAATTCAAAGACCGAATAATGGCTATCGGGGGTTATAACCTTGACTCAACCGGGCAGATCATCACGTCAAATAATATTTAGTTATAGCATTTTTAATTTTTCTTTATATAACTATTGTATCTTCTATACTGGCAAGGATTCTTTTTGCTTATGTCGAATTTAAATATGATTGACTATCGTAAGGTTTGGAATGAATCCAAGCATTCATCAAACTCCGGTAAATATATTGTAAAGGTCGTGTATAGAACTTTTTAATAGGACAACCGGCTATAGGTTTGCTAATTTGGGGGAGGTGAATTTGTTTCCTTATTTAAGCTATAATCGGGACAAGGGGAAAGTCATACTTTAACTAAAGTAAGTGGGGAAGGAGAGTGTGAGTTTATGAGAGTAACCCGTAGGCAATTTCTCAAATTGAGCGGGGCGACTGCTGCTGTATTTTCAGCTGCTGAACTCGGTTTCAACTTTGAGGCTACGGCATCTGCAGTTAAACAACTGAGAATCAAAAATGTTACGCCAACGCCGACAATTTGCCCTTATTGCGCATCCGGCTGTGGTCTGGTTGTTTATGCAGAACGTGACAGCGAAGGAAAGTTTGTCAAACTCCTGAGTGTACATGGTGACCCTGATAATCCAATCAATATGGGGGGGGCTTGCAGTAAAGGTTCAGCCATGTTTAATCTCCGGGAAATCTACGACCCGGAAACTGGCGAACAAATGATCAACCCAAAGAGAGTGCAAAAACCTTTATACAGGGCCCCAGGTTCTACCAAATGGGAAGAAAAAGATTGGGATTGGATGTTGGATAGGATTGCTGAAAAAATAAAAGAAACCAGAGACAGCAGCTTTATCCACAAAGAAAAAATCGATGATGGCAGCGAAATAATCGTTAACCGGACGGAAAAAATTGCTTCGGTGGGCGGTTCAGGACTTGATAACGAAGAATGTTATCTGTTAAGTAAAATGATGCGTTCCCTGGGTGTTGTATATCTTGAAACCCAGGCCCGTATCTGACACTCCGCTACGGTCGCAGGTTTGGGACCATCATTTGGGCGGGGTGCAATGACTAATTCAGTTAACGACCTCAAAAATACAGATTGTGCACTGATCATGGGCAGCAACTGCGCAGAAAATCATCCGGTAACAATGAGATGGCTGCTGAAAGCAAGAGATACTCGCGGCGCCAAACTTATTCATGTGGATCCGCGCTTTACCAGAACTTCAGCCCGTGCTGATATTTATGCGCCTTTACGTTCAGGAACTGATATTGCATTCCTGGGCGGCATGATCAAGTACATTATTGACAACGAATTGTATCATAAGGACTACGTTGTTAATTACACCAATGCAGCTTGTTTGATCAAAGATGATTATTCTTTTGAAGACGGCTTATTCTCTGGATATGATGAGGAAAACCGCAAATATGATGTCAGCAGTTGGGACTATCAAACGGATGAAGCAGGAATGGCACTGACAGATCCAACCTTGCAGCATCCGCGCTGCGTATTCCAATTGTTGAAAAAGCACTATGAGCGTTATGATATCGATACAGTTTGTGAGATAACTGGTACACCCAAGAATAAATACCTGGAAGTATTGAAAACCTTCTGCGCAACCGGCGCTCCAGACAAGACCGGTACTATTATGTATGCCATGGGAATCACCCAGCACACGGTAGGCAGTCAGAATGTACGTGCTTTCTCAATCGTACAGATGCTGCTGGGCAATATGGGCAGACCGGGCGGCGGTATCAATGCACTGCGTGGTGAAAACAACGTTCAGGGTGCTACGGATATGGCGTTGCTATATCACTTGATCCCGGGCTACATTAATTCTCCCTCGAATGCTCCCAGCAATAAGAAATTGATTGATTATATCAGAAGCGTAACTCCCGGATCCGCCAAACTGCAGTTTTCCAATCTGGCTGAATTCCGTGAACTGGTAAAAGCAGGTTTCCCCAATTCAGGCTGGAAGATCAATAGTTCCAAATGGATCGTAAGTATGCTCAAAGCCTGGTATGGAGATGCTGCAACTGAAAGTAATGATTTTGCTTATCATTATCTGCCCAAACGGGATGACAAGAAGAACTATTCCCATATCGCATTATTTGAAGCCATGTACAAAGGCGAAATAGATGGTCTGGTTGTAAATGGCTCCAATCCTGTTGTCGGTGGTCCAAATGCCAATAAGGAACAAGAAGCCATGACCAAATTGAAATGGCTGGTTTCCATCGATTTGTGGCTGAACGAAACTGCTGACTTCTGGACGTACAAAGCCTGGACAAGATCCGTTCATAATTCCGCCGTGCCAAAAATAACTCCGGAAAACATTCAAACTGAGGTGTTTTTCCTGCCTGCGGCAGCGGTATACGAAAAAGAAGGGACTGCTGCTCAAACCGGTCGTTTGGTCCAATATCGCTGGAAGGGTGCAGATCCGGTTGGAGAGTCCAAGGCAGATTTATGGATTTATTATGAACTGGGTAAAAGACTCAAAAAACTCTATGAAGGCAGTACTCGACCTGAAGACGAACCCGTTGTCAACATGACCTGGGATTATGATGATGGGCACGGCCATGACGATATTTACAAAGTGGCTAGAGAGTTATGCGGTTACAGCCTGGTTGATGGCAACCCGGTCGAAGGTTTTGCCAAGCTTATGGATGACGGCAGTACCGCATGTGGTAACTGGATTTACTGCGGAGGTGCAACCTTAAAGGATGGTCAATGGTTCTATAAACCACAAAAACGCATAAAAGAAGATCCTAGTGGCTTGGGCATTTTCCCTGATTGGGGATGGGCCTGGCCGGTAAACCGCAGGATCATATACAATCGTTGCTCTGTCCAGCCTGATGGTGTGACCCCTTGGCCGGGAGATGAGGCCCGCAAACTGGTGAATTGGGATGCCGCTCAAAACAAATGGGTAGGAGTGGATGTACCTGACTTTGTTGGAACAACTGCTCCGGATAATCCTAATTTCACTAAACCCTTTATCATGCAGCCTGATGGCTACGGACGCTTATTTGCTCCAACCAGTGCAATGAAAGACGGACCTTTCCCAGAGCATTATGAGCCATGGGAAAGCCCGACCACCAATAAGATGAACAGTCGTGACCTGAATCCCGCCACCAAAATATTTGAACCGGAAAAGCAGGGGACGGTTGATAAGTACCCGATCATTGGCACCACGTATCGTGTATCAGAACATTGGCAGACCGGAGCCTTGACCCGTAACCTGCCCTGGCTGGCCGAACTGGTACCCGATATGTTTGTAGAACTAAGTGAAGAGCTGGCTAAAGAAAAAGGAATTAAAAACGGTCGTGAAGTAATTGTTTCCACAACCCGTGGTGATTTAAAAGCAATTGCCTGTGTAACCAAGCGCCTTAAACCCTTCACTATAAACGGGAAAAAAGTTCATCAGATAGGCATGTTATGGCAATTTGGCTTTAAAGGTTATGCCACCGGAGACACAGCCAATTGGCTTACACCTCATATTGGTGATGCCAATACCACTATTCCGGAATATAAAGCATGGCTATGCGACATAAGGAGGGCTTAACAATGGCAAATTTAACAAATCTTTACGATGTCAGCAAATGTACAGCCTGCCGTGGTTGCCAAGTAGCCTGCAAAGATTGGAATCAACTTCCGGCTTCTATAAAACCATTTAAAGGCAACTATCAGACGCATGAAGATACAGATGGTGATACTTATACCATTATCAAGTATTTTGAAGAAGAAGATCCGGTTCATGGTGTAAGTTGGAACTTTATCAAACGCCAGTGTATGCATTGTTTTGATGCCAACTGTATGAAAGTATGCCCCAAGGGAGCATATACCAAAACAGAATGGGGCGCAACCATTCATGATCCTGATAAGTGTATAGGCTGTCAGTATTGTGCAACAGCATGCCCGTTTGACATTCCCAAATACCTGAAACGGGTAGACAAAATTACCAAGTGTACCCTTTGTGCCGGTCGGGTGGAGGAAGGGCTGGAACCCGCCTGTGCCAGAACCTGCCCGACGGATGCTCTGATATTTGGTGATCGCGACGAACTCTTGCAGATCGCCGAAGATCGGGCCAAATTTTTGCAGGCCAATGGTTTTCCTAATGCTACAATTTATGGAAAACTGGAATTAGGCGGACTCAATAAACTCTATGTTTTAACTGATACCCCAGATAAGTTTGGTCTGCCAGTAGATCCCAAAGTTCCAAATGTTACCTTCTGGCAAAATTATGTACAGCCATATGCCAGTTGGCTGATCCCCTTGTTCTTACTGGCTTCGGGCACCAGTTTTGTTACTACCAGGCTTATCGCCAACAAAAATAAAGGACACGAGGAAGGGAAGGAGGTCGTGAATGATGCAATTGGTTCCTGAGTATAAAGCTGATGTTCCCCGCGTTGAACGCTTTAATTTTGTATCCCGTTTCACTCACTGGGGACATACGGTAACATTTTTACTCTGCCTCTTTACTGGTTTAGTCCTGTTTTTTGATGGAGTAGACTGGCTGGCAGCTGTATTTGGCGGATATATCGGTGCAGGAATTATTCACCGGATTTCAGCAGTATTGATGACCATCGTAATAGGTATCTTTGTACTATTCAATTTCAAGGTACTGATCAATTGGATCAAGGACATTCTGCGTTTTGGTATGAACGATATCGGCTTTTTATTAAAGTTCCCCTTGGAATTTTTAGGTTTTCATGTTAATATCCCGCCGCAGACTAAATTCAATGGCGGTGAAAAAGGTAATTCCATCGTAACACCCACAATGGTTATACTGTTAGTCTTAAGTGGTTATATCATGTGGTTTCCGACGATCTTCCCCAAATGGTTGGTTATCGTTGCTTATCCAACTCATGATATAGCTATGGTCCTGGCAACCTGTATGGTATGTATGCACGGTTACCTTGGTTCCTTCCATCCCGGTTCCGGCGAATCCTTCTGGGGTATGTGGAAAGGAACCGTAAGAGAAGAATGGGCAAAGCACCATCATGCTACCTGGTATGAAGAAACTTACGGCCAGAAAGATGATGAGCAGAAAGAAGCATAATGAGACCCGTCACAATATAATGGGGGAATATATTCCCCCATTTTTTCTTTACAATCTCATTCGGGTTTGCCATACTGGTATTTGGCTTTAGAATAAATAGAAGAAGGTGATGGCTTGAAAAGACAAACCCCGGTCGATCTCCCTCAAGGATATATTGATTTTTTCATTGCTCTGGAGAATCTGCAAAATGAGCAGCAAATATTACTGGCCAAGACCAACCAATTTGAAACCTTTGACATAAAGAAAATAATAACCTCAGGCAACAGGCCTCTAATTAAAATGCAAGGCATTACTATTAATGAAGATGATTATAAATCAGCTTTGCTTAGTATTATAAGATTCATGAAAGCAAACCGCCCGGACACTACAACTGGAATGGAAAAGCTGGAACAGGTATTAGGAGATCTGGATATCAAGCCAGTCGTATCTAAACTGGCGGCTTTAGAGATAGATGATTTCTTTGCCAAACTAGCCGAACAAGTTGATCTTACTCCGGAATTAGTGGTTTTTGTCTTTGACCATGCTCTAAGACCATTTTTGCGTATTTACGCAGCCCCATACCAAGACGAGCTGGTAAAAGATGATACACCCTTTTGGCGCTTTCCCAATATATGCCCGGTTTGCGGCAGCAAATCTCATTTCAGCCGGATAAGATCAGCTGATGATCGTCGCTTTATGTTTTGTGACCGTTGTTTTAGCGAATGGGAATCACCGTTTTTGCAATGCGTCCATTGCGGAAACGATAACCCCACATCCATAAAATATTTAAATGTTGAAAATGACGATGCCTATCAGCTTTATGTATGTGACAAATGCCTTGGATATTTAAAAACTTACGACGAAAGACAAAAGAAACAGATCACTGATTTGTTTATTGCCAACATGGAAACAATCTACCTGGATCTACTGGCCAAGGAAAAAGGCTATACCAATCATGATGAGTGATAAATAACCCCAGGGATCTTCCGGTGTGCATAATAAAAAAACAACCCCCTTTTTAAGGGGGTTGTTTTTTTATTGAGATTACACTATTTTCTCCAGTTTTGCTGCCGATACCTTATATTCAGGAATCTTGGCAGTTGGATCCAGGGAATCTGCATTGGTAAGCACATTAGCAGCTGCTTCCTTGTAATGGAAAGTGATAAACACTACCTTTTCATTTACGATCTCACTGATGTGTGCCTTAAGCTCAATGCTGCCTCTTCTGGTACTCAACCTGACCAATTCTCCGTTTGCTATTCTCAATTTTGCAGCAGTCACAGGATTGACTTCGACCTCATTATAGGGCCGATGCTCATCAAGGGCCGATGCACGCCGGGTCATTGTTCCGGTATGATAATGGAACAAGTTTCTGCCGGTGGTAAGGATCAGAGGATATTCTTCATCGGGCAGTTCTACCGGTTCTTTGAAGTCGATGGCATGGAACAATCCCAGACCTCTGCTGAATTGAGCAGAATGCAGGATAGGCGTTCCCGGATGCTCAACTGTTGGGCATGGCCAGGGTATGCCGGTGGCATCGATCTTCTCATACGTGATTCCGGCATAGGATGGTGTTACGGTTCTGATTTCTTCAAAGATGGCTTCCGCAGAATCATATTCCATCGGGTATCCGCAGCGAGTCGACAGTTCACAAATGATCTGCCAATCAGGCCGGGCATCCCCTATCGGGTCTATGGCCTTACGTACTCTTTGTACACGCCGTTCAGTATTGCTGAAGGTTCCTTCTTTTTCGGCGAAAGTTGCCCCCGGCAGTACTACGTCAGCCAATTGGGCAGTTTCAGTCAGAAATATATCCTGAACTAAAAGGAATTCCAGATTCTTCAATGCTTCTTCCACATGGTTAATATCCGGGTCACTCATCATTGGGTTTTCTCCCAATACATACAGTGCTTTCAGTTCTCCGTGGTGAGCATGTCCGATCGCTTCGGTTAATGTCCAGCCGTTTTTCCCTGACAGAGGAACACCCCAGGCTTTTTCGAATTTCTCTTTATTGGCTTCATTGCTTACCTGCTGATAAGCGGGATATACATTGGGCAATCCACCCATGTCGCAGGCTCCCTGCACATTATTCTGACCTCTGAGCGGATTGACTCCCGTTCCCGGACGTCCAAGGTTTCCGGTTAGTAATGCCAGATTACACATTGTCTTGACATTATCGGTCCCTGTACTATGCTGGGTAACACCCATGGCATAACAAATTGCTGCAGCTTCAGATTCTGCATATAAGCGTGCAGCTTTAATGATATCTTCCGCCGGTACACCGGTTATTTCAGCCGCGACTTCCGGCGGATATTTTTGGACTGTTTCTGCAAACTGTTCGTAGCCTTCCGTTCTGTTTTTAATAAATTCTTCTGCCAGAAGGCCTTCATTGATGATGACATTCATCATTCCGTTCACTAACGCTACATCGGTTCCTGGTTTGAAACGCATATAAATATCAGCTATTTCAGCCAGTTCAATTTTACGCGGATCAGCAACAATCAGTTTTGCCCCATTTTTGCGGACATTTTTCCTGATTTTATAACCAATGACCGGATGGTTTTCTGTTGTATTGGTTCCAATCAAAAAGATACACTTGGCATCGTTTTCCAACTCATTAATGGAGTTAGTCATTGCGCCACTTCCAAATGCTGCCCCCAGACCGGCGACAGTAACGGAGTGTCAGAGACGGGCACAATGGTCAACATTATTGGTACCAATGGCCGCCCGCATGAATTTTTGCGCCAGATAATTCTCTTCGTTGGTAACACGAGCAGAGGTAAACATCGCTAACGCATCAGGTCCATATTTTTCTTTGACCCCTTTTAGCTTGTCCGCCGCGTAGCTGAGCGCTTCCTCCCAACTGGCTGGGCGAAGTTCTCCGTTTTCACGAATCAAGGGGGTAGTCAAACGTTCAGGTGAATGAATGAAGTCCCAGCCGAATCTTCCTTTTACACATAAGGCCCCTTTGTTGACCGGACTGTATTTTCTATCCCGATTGGAAGTTACCCCGACCACTTTGCCTTCATTGACGTTGAGCTCCAAAGTACAACCGGTGCCGCAGTAAGTACAGGTGGTAAGAACCTTTTCATTCTGGGCAGCTTTGCCTTTGCCTGCTGAAACTTTACTGGTCAATGCCCCAACCGGACATACCATGACGCATTGTCCGCAGAATACACAGGTGGAATCTGCCAGGATTCCGTTAAAAGCAGTGGAAATTTTAGCATGATGCCCACGGTCTTCAAGGTTGATGGCATCGGCTCCGGTGATTTCCTCACAGGCGCGCACACAGCGGGTACACATGATGCATTTGTCATAATCTCTTTCGATGAATGGATTAGGATCTTCTTTGTAAAAGTGCGGGCCTTCTCCGGCAAAGCTTGATTCTTTGACTCCATATTTGTAGCAGTAATCCTGCAGTTTGCAGTTACCGTCTTTTTCACATACATGACAGTCGAATTTGTGCCGGGCGGTTAAAAGCTCCAGGATAACTTTCCTGGCTTCTACTACATCTTCGCTTTCAGTGAGTATATCCATATTGTTTTCCGCCGGCATTACACATGCTGCTACCAGTGTTGGTCTTCCCTTGGCTTCTACCAGACACATGCGGCAGGATCCTGCCAATCTTAAATCTTCATCATAACATAATGTCGGCAGTTCTGCCCCGGCTTGGCGGCAGGCTTCCAACAGCATGGTTCCCTTTGGTACCTGTATTTCTTTACCGTTTATTTTAAGATTTATCATCTGTTTTCCTTCCTCCTTTCCTAAAGGATTTATACGAGTTTTCTCATATACTCATATTTAAAATGTTTGATGGTTGATTCCACCGGGATCGGGGCTGCCTGTCCCAATCCACATAGTGAGGCTTTCCGCATAACTTTGGCCAGGCGCAGTATATTTTCAAGATCTTTTTCACTGGCTTTGCCTTCATTGACCTTATGCAGCATTTCGCACATTCTGAAGGTACCTTCCCGGCACGGATTACACTTGCCGCAGGATTCGTGTTCAAAGAATTTGGTAATGCGTGCTACCGTGTCAACGATATCTCTGGTTTCATCCAGAACCAGAACCGCACCTGAGCCCAGGGCTGCTCCAATGGCTCCCATGGAATCAAAATCTATCTGAGTATCCAGGTTTTCTTCTGGTATAAAAGCCCCTGAAGTTCCTCCAACCTGTACGGCTTTAAATTTCTTGCCGTTTTTGATGCCTCCGCCCAGTTTATAGATTACATCCCGCAATTTATAATCAGTCGGTACTTCGAAATAGGTTGGGTTGTTAATATCACCCGTCAGGGTCAGCACTTTGGTGCCGGGATATTTAGCCGCGCCTATACCGGCAAACCATTCGGCTCCATTGACCAAAATATAGGGAAGGCATGCGAAGGTCTCCACATTATTGACTACAGTAGGTGCTGCCCATAATCCTGCCACGCCTGGAAACGGAGGTTTAAATCTGGGCTCTCCCCGATGCCCTTCAATAGACTCTATCAAAGCAGTTTCTTCTCCGCATACATACGCTCCGGCACCCATTCTGACTTCAATGTCAAAATCTCCTAATGCTCCGGCATCCTTGGCACTCTTTACGGCATTCTTCAATAATTCTACGACAAAGGGATATTCTCCCCGGCAATAAATGTAACCTTGATCCGATCCTATTGCCGCGCCGCAAATGGCCATACCTTCCAACAAAGCCTGGGCATTTTTTTCGCAAATAATACGGTCTTTATATGTTCCTGGTTCCCCTTCGTCCAGGTTACATACAACATATTTTACCGGTGCATCCTGAGGAACAAAACTCCATTTCATACCGGCATTAAATCCTGCTCCCCCTCTGCCTCGTAAACCAGATTTTTTAACTTCATCGATCAGGTCTTTCTTTTGCATGGCTCTGGCTTTTTCCAGGCCTTTATAACCGCCGACCTTGATATAATCCGCTGCACTCTCCGGATTGATCTGGTCAGCATATTCTAACAAAACGCGTTTCTCTTCCAACTTTTTCACCTCCCCTTCCCTATTTATATGCACTCAAGATTTCTGGAATTTTTTCCGGACTAACATTAAATATCGGTTCTGAGTTTACAGTGATGACCGGAGTGGCCTGACATTGCCCAATACATTCGGTCAGTTCCAGAGTGTATTTGCCATCGGCAGTAGTTTCTCCGGTCTTAATGCCTAAATATTTCTCGATCGCTTTGATTACTTCGTCCGCTCCTGCTACATGACAGGGTGCACTTTCACACATGCGGATAATATATTTGCCTCTTTTCTCCACGGATAAATAAGAGTAAAAAGTCGCCACTCCGTACGCTTTTGCCTCAGACATACCAAAAGCTTTTGCTGCTGCTGTCAAAGCTTCCCTGGGAATATAATTGTATTCCTTCTGAATTGCGTGAAAGGCTTCGATTATGCCCCCCTTGGTATTTTTTTGACTGGCAATCAAATCCATGTAATTAGCCATTTGTTCACCTCCTTTGCAAAATTTATATATCAAACAAAAAACCCACTGAGGAAAAGGCTAACAATGCATACAGCTGATTCTGACTTAAATCTGAACCACAGTAAAGCAATTGCTCCTTTCCGCAATGGGAGGTAAATTCGTTTCCGAACTTGCCCGATGATTGGCTGCCATAGCTAAAAGCTTTAGGCAAAACAATTCGGAGGCAATTATTTATTTAATTTTTCAGGGGCAAAATTGAACCTGCAAGAATCCCTTGTCGATAACAGTCTAATCGATGAAGCAAAGGACTAAGCACACTATCATTATAACAGAATAAAATCTGTTTATGTGAAAACATGAACTATTAAATGCAAGAACCTTCCCCACTACTTATATTAATTCACTTTAAGCCGGTTCCTTCCTGCAATCTTTTTCTATTATAATTAATAATTATTATATGTATAATTTCATATGCAAAATCCCCTGAATGCCCTGCTAAATATCGATATGCAGCTAAAAGAAGGGAACCTGTCAGTCACTTAAAAACCTTTATACTTCTTTCATTAATCTGGCTGCTATTCTTTGAGCCTGCCTCATTATTTCCTCCTGGTCCAAAGTAATGAACTGTCGGTTTTCCATAATGACCCTGCCATTTATGATTACTGTTTCCACATCACTGGCCTGCCCCGAATAGACCAGATTGGCTGTTATATCATACCGCGGAATTTGATGAGCTGCATGCAGATCGATAATAATCATATCCGCTTTATAGCCCTTTTTGAGGGCTCCAATCTGCCCATTTAGACCCAGGGCCTGAGCACCGTTAACCGTTGCCATTTCCAAAGCTTTATAAGCCGGTAACACGGTAGGATCCATTGAACTTACTTTATGCAGCAAAGCACAGGTTCGCATTTCCTGCATCATATCCAGATCATTATTGCTGGAGGCACCATCAGTTCCTAATGCAACTGGTATTCCGGCTGCCAGCAGCTTTGGTACCGGTGCAATGCCGCTGGCCAGCTTCATATTGCTTTCCGGATTATGGGCTACGGCTGCTCCGCTTTCTGCCAGAAGAGCTATATCTTCCTCACTGAGATGAACACAATGGGCTGCCAGGACATGGTTTTTTAACAATCCCGTGTCTTTTAATATCTTAACCGGGGTTTTTCCGTATTGTGCAGCCATATCGGCAACTTCTCCAAGGGTTTCAGCCACATGAATATGAACGCCTACTCCCAGATCAGCAGCCAGTTCTGCAACTCTTGAAAGGTATTCCGGCGGACAGGTATAGGGTGCATGAGGACCAAGCATAACGGTAATTCTTCCATCCCCCTGATTGTGCCATTTTTTCACCAGCTCTATGCTGTCAGTGATCGCCTGCTCACTCATGGGTCCGGCACCGATCATGCCCCGGGACAAGCAAGCCCGCATGCCAGATTTTTCCACCGCCTGGGCTACCTCATCCATGGAAAAGTACATATCAGCAAAAGTGGTTGTACCTGATTTGATCATTTCAATCATCGCCAGCATAGTACCCCAGTATATATCATCCGGGGTCAATCTGTCTTCCAATGGCCAGATCTTTGTTTCCAGCCATTCCTTCAGGGGCAGGTCGTCAGCATAGCCCCGCAGCAAAGTCATGGCCGCATGCGTGTGGGTATTGATGAAGCCTGGCAGCACCACTTTGTTTTGCCCTTCGATGACCTTATCGCAGCCGGCTGTCTCGGTCTCCCCGCTGCCAATGGCAATGATGACATCATTTTCGATCACGATATATCCTTTTTCTATGATCTGGGAAGCGCCATCCATTGGAATAATACTGATATTGTGCAGTAGTGTTCTCATCTTTCTCCTCCTCGTATCTGCATCAGATGTTGTCTGATGTTTTTCTGAAATGGGGGGTTAATGATCCCGCTTTCGGTAATGATCCCGGCGATCAGCTGCTGAGGTGTTACGTCAAAAGCAGGATTAAAAACGCTGGCTTCCGGTACCGTCAGGTTAATGCCTCTAAACTGCTTGATCTCCAGATGGGAACGTTCCTCGATCGGAATCTGACTGCCGGTTTCAATATTTACATCAACGGTTGAATGCGGCGCTGCAATATAAAAAGGAATGTGATGATAATCAGCCAGTACGGCTAATGTATAGGTCCCGATCTTATTGGCGGTATCACCGTTGGCTGCGATTCGGTCTGCACCGGCTATAACTGCATCCACCAGGTTAAGCTGCATAATATAACCCGCCATGCTGTCAGTAATAAGTGTGACCGGAATCTTATCCTGCATCAGTTCCCAAACGGTCAAACGCGATCCCTGCAGTACCGGCCTGGTCTCGCAAGCCCAAACCTGACTGATCTTGCCTTGCCTGTGAGCCGTTCTGATCACGCCCAGTGCAGTTCCATAACCTCCGGTCGCCAGTGCTCCTGCATTGCATATGGTAAGTATCCGGCTATTTTCCTTCAGCAGTTTTTCACCATGATCACCGATGGCCTGGTTGATCTTGATATCTTGAGCCAGAATATCTTCAGCTGTTTTGATCAAAGCCTCCTGCAACCAGCTTATACCTTGCTTTTCATATTGACGGAAAACTTCTTCCATTCTGCCTAAAGCCCAGAATAGATTTACTGCAGTCGGGCGGGTAGCAGCCAGCAAGCTTTTGTATTTTAGAAAGTACGATTCCAGCTGCTCCGGAGCTCCTTTATGATGTTTTACCGCCAAAGCCAGTCCGAAAGCGGCGGCTATGCCAATGAGCGGTGCCCCTCTTACTTTCAGTTCTCGTATGGCTGCTGCCACTTCTTCAGCTGTCTGGCAAGTTTCGTAAATGACCTCATCAGGGAGCCGGTTCTGATCCAGTAATTCTATCGCCTGTCCTGTAAATATCAATGGTGCGATCATTGGTTCATCCCATTTTCAGTCAGGATACTGGCACAAGTGCAGCTTTTAGCTGCAGATATTTTTTTTATCCCTGCCATTATGAGCTTTCTAATATCGGTTATTTTGGTTTGCATCATCTCGACCACTTCACTATGGGTCAAAACCGAACCGGATATGCCGGCAGCAAAATTGGTTATGATAGAAATATTGGCATAACACATGCCCAATTCTCTGGCCAGGCATACTTCCGGTACACTGGTCATGCCAATCAGTTCTCCCCCCAGCATTTTAAACATCTTTATTTCTGCAGCGGTTTCAAAACGAGGACCTTCCGTACATACATAGACTCCCCCATTGTTTATTTTCAGCCCCATTTCCTGTCCGGCAGCTGTCAAAACCTGTCTGAGTTCGGGACAATAAGGGACGGTCATATCACAATGGACCACTCCCTGATCTCCGCCTTCGTAAAAGGTATGATGACGATTTTTTGTAAAATCCAGGAACTGATCAGCCAGCACAAATTGTCCGGGTTTAAACTCATAGTTTAGTGATCCTACCGCTGCTGTGGCAATAATATTTTTTACTCCCGACTGATGCAAAGCCATAATATTCGCCCGGTAGTTGATTAAATGAGGCGGTACCCCATGATCAGAACCATGCCGGGGAATAAATGCGATTTCTGTGCCCTGATATGATCCGGCTATAAATTTTACCCGTCCATAAACTGTATCTACGGTTACTTCTCTGACATCTTCCAGCAGTTCAGGGTCATAAACCCCTGTCCCGCCTATAATCGCAGTTTCCAACATAAAACCTCCCTTATTCACCAAATAAAGCTTCGGCAAAAACAGCTGAGGAGAATTCCCTCAGATCATCCATGGTTTCTCCTACACCAACATATTTGACCGGCAGTTTCAACTCATCAGCTATAGCTAATACAATGCCTCCTTTGGCCGTCCCGTCCAATTTGGTCAATATAATACCGGATATACCAGTAGCTTCCTGGAATAAACGGGCCTGACTGATGGCATTTTGTCCGGTGGCAGCATCAAGCACCAATAAGACTTCACTTTGATTTTCCGGCAGCTCTCTTTCAATGATCTTTTTTACCTTGCTTATTTCTTTCATTAAATTGGTCTTGTTTTGCAGCCGTCCCGCTGTATCAATGATCAAAATATCATTTTTCCTGGCTTTCGCCGCAGCTATGGCATCAAAAACCACGGCTCCGGGATCAGAGCCTTCGTTATGTTTGATCAGTTCTACTCCCGCCCGGTCAGCCCAGGTTTGTAACTGATCGATAGCGGCAGCCCGGTAGGTATCGGCAGCCGCCAATAATACCTTTTGTTTTTCATTTTTATATTTATTGGCCATTTTAGCAATGGAAGTTGTCTTTCCCGCACCGTTAACCCCTACTACTAGAATAACATGCGGTTTCCCGGCCGGTACTGTTTCCGTTTCATTCGCAGCCAACATGGCTTCTACTTCAGCCCGTAATAAGGCGATGACTTCGCGGGCTTCTTTGATGCCTTCCTTTTTCACCCGGCTGCGGATATTTTTGATCAGCTCCAGTGTAGTCTTGACCCCAACATCTGCCTGGATCAGGATATCCTCCAGTTCTTCCCAGAAGTCATCGTCGATATCACCTGTTCTTTTCACTAAGCCCTCAATTTTATCAGTCAGGTTTCTCCGGGTTTTGCTCAAACTATTCCTGATCTTATCCAACCAGCCGCGTTTCCGTTTTTCTTCAGCCTCTGAAGAAATATCTTCGGTCATCTCTTCGTTACTGGCCGCTTCCGGTTCAGTTATGACCTTTTCTGTTGCTGCGGCTTCATTTTCTGCGGATTCATTCTTTTTTCGTCCTTTGATTTTATCAAGCCATGCCATTTTTTGATCCATCCTTTATCTATGATTTATCCTGCCAGGTTTTCGGCTTCCTCCAGATTAAGTGTCAGTACGGAAGAAATACCTTTTTCCGGCATGGTAACTCCGTAGATATTCTCTCCCGCGGTAATGGTTGCTTGCCGGTGGGTAATGACAATAAACTGCATTTTATCTGACATCTTAATTAAATAGTTGGTAAGCCTCAGCAGATTTGTTTCGTCCAGAGAAGCATCGATCTCATCCAACAGACAGAATGGTGCCGGACGTAAACCAAGCAAAGCAAAAATAAAAGCAATACAAGTAAGGGCCCGTTCTCCTCCCGACAGCAATTCCAGTGACTGCATTTTTTTACCCGGCATTTTAACTTCAATTTCTACCCCGGCTTCTAATTTATCATCCTGGGCATCCAATCTTAGTAAAGCTTCGCCCCCTCCAAACATTTCCTTGAAAGTAGTTTTAAAACTTTCGTTGGCCAGCAGCAGGAAATGGGCAAAGTCCTTGGTCATGATTTTTTCAGTTTCCTGCAGCAGCTGCTGTAAAGCATCCCGTGCCTGAATCAAATCCTGATACTGTTGTTTTTGAAAATCATACCGGACGTTTATTTCCTGATATTCATCCAATGCTGTAAGATCCACCGGCCATAAGCTTTCCATCTGAAATTTCAAGTCTTCCATCTCTTTAATAAAGTTTTTGATATCAGCACTCTTATAAGGAATCTCCATTGGTTCGTCAATCAATAATTCACGCCATTTTTCCTGCCAGTTTTTGCGCATATTATCCAGCTCTGTTTCCAACCTGGCAATGTTTAGTTCAATATTCCGCTGATTACTTTCCGTCTGGATCAGCTGCTGTTGTAAAGGGGCCAATTCCTTGCGGTACAGTTCACTCTTCATTTTCAACTCGTCTGTACTCTGCAAATTCCAGGTGATTTGGTCAGACACTTGCTGTAAGACACTGCCAAGCTGCTCAATGGTTGTTTGTCTGGCAGCAATGGCCTCTTGTTCTGCTGCGGTTTCTTTTTCCATGCGCTCCTTGAGCTGAGAAGCTGCCAGCATGGATTGTTGATATGACGCTTTCACCTGCTCAAACTGGGCAATGTTTTTGGCGCTGTTTTCCAATTCCTTTTTTTTCATCTCCAGCTGTTCATGATAAGAATTCAGTCTTTCTTTGGCAACTTCCAGATTACGTGTATCAGTTTCCAGCTTTTGTTTAAACCCTTCCAGTTCTTCTGTCAATCGGCTGCTGTCATCCTGTAATGATCTCTTTTCTTCCTGCCAGACCAACTGATTTTCCTGCAGGTGTAAAATCTCTTTATTAATTTCATCCAATTGAAGAAGATAGGATTCACGCAGCTGTTTCAGCTGGTGATATTCAGCCATGACTTTATCCTTTTGTTTGCATAGCATTTCCAATTTCAGTGTATGCTCGAGCAAATTGTTTTTCATTTGGCTGATGACTTTCTCTACGTCATCCAGCTTTTTATTCTGTTGCTCAATTGCGGCGGCGGTATCTGTCAGTTGTTTATTCAGTTCCTGCAATAAACCTGCTAATTTTTTCTCTTCTCCTTTGCGCTGAATCACGCCTGGCTGGATGGATTCCCGATGTCCACCGGTTATTGCCCCGCTGGTATTGATCAGTTCTCCTTCCAGGGTAACAATACGCCCCGGGAAATCCAGACTTTTATAAATTCTTATGGCAACTTCCATATTATCGACGATCAGCACCCGCCCCAGCAGATAATCGACGGCTTTTTTACATCGGGGTTCATACTGGACCAATTCAGCTCCCAAGCCTAAAACACCGGGGATCTTTTGAAGTTTTGCCCGCAGGGTATCCGGCAGCGGCTGGCTTTTTAAAACATCCAGCGGCAAGAATGTGACCCTTCCCATTTTTTGTTGTTTGAGAATGTTGATAGCGTCTTTGGCATCATTCATGGATTCCACTACGATGTTTTCAAGACCTCGGTTCAGGGCTGTTTCCACTGCCACTTCGAGGCCTGGTTTCACATCGATCAATTCTCCGATAATGCCGACAAAACCGTGTAATTTTTGATCTCCCCTGAATCTGCCTGCAATGGCTTTGACCCCTGATGAATATCCCGCCATATTCTTTTGCAGTTCCCTGCTGGCAGCCAGCTTGCCGGATATTTTTTGTATCTCGTCACGGAGCCGGTCATAGTTACGGTTCAATTCACCTGAAGTCTGCTGCAACCGTTCTTTTTCTCCCTGTAATTCTTCCAGGCGCAGCGTAATTTCTTGTTCCTGCTGCTTCAGGGTTGTGATTTGTTCCTGTAATTCATCATCCATGGTTTGTCCGGAAGCAATTTTGCTCTGGATTTCCTCCAATTGGATGCTTAAACGCTGATTTTTATCCTGTGCCCGTTTCAACTCTTCTTCATTGGCAATGATCTTATTACCCGCTTCTGTTTCCAGTTGCACACGCTGAAATACTTCGCTTCTTTTCGCTTCAAACTGCTCTTTGCACTGGTGGATCGCTTCCTCCAGGATTTGTACTTCTGCTTTGACCTTAAGAAACTCCTGCTGCTTTTGCTCCATTTGCTGCTGATCCTGACTGAATGCAGCTTCGGTAGCTTCCATATCCAGACTTAGGCTATTTAACATTTGCAAATATTTGGCACTGTCATTTTCCGCGCTGGCGATCCGTTCGCTGGCATTTCTGATTTTTTCCTGTCCCAGACGGATCTCATTCTGGGAGTTGTTGATTTTGGTTTCGTGCAGGTACTTCTCTTCTCTTAAACTGTTTAGCTGCTGATTATTCTCTTGTATGATAACTTCAGTTTGCTGTAATGCCGCTTCCATTTCAGCCGTCTTTTTCCGTATTTCGTCGATCTGGCTCTTACGAATGGCCAAATCATTTCGACGGCTTTTTATGTCTTTATTTATTTTCATCCACTCAAAGCTGACCACCTGGCGTTCCCGTTGGTCGTAACGCTGAGATAATTCTTGATAAGCAGAAGCTTTGGCAGCTTTTTCTCCAACTTCGGCTTTCCTGATTTCCAATTCCTTCAATAGGTCGCCTAAACGCAAAATATCATTACTGGTGATAAGCAAGCGTTTTTGAACTTCATCACGTTTATGACGATGACGTATAATCCCTGAAGCTTCCTCCAGCATCAAGCGCCTTTCTATGGGCTGGCCGTTTAAAACCTGCTCCAGTTCCCCTTGGTTGATGATGGAATACCCCTTTTTACCTAAACCGGTCCCGGTAAATAAATCGGTTATATCTTTCATCCTTACTTTGGATTTATTGAGGGAAAACTCACTTTCCCCAGAGCGGAATGCTTTTCTTTCCACCGTTACTTCTGTATAATCAACCGGCAGTAAATGATCATGATTATCTACGATTATTTCAACATAAGCCATGCCCTGAGACTTTTTCTTATCGGTGCCGTTGAAGATTATATCTTCATTCCTCTGCCCCCGGATATGACGAACATTATTTTCACCCAGAACCCAGCGAATCGCGTCGACAATATTGCTTTTGCCGCAGCCATTAGGTCCAACCACGATATTTATACCTGGTTTAAGATTCATTTCGGTAGTCTCTGCAAATGATTTAAACCCTTTGATCTCAAGCCTTTTCAGGTACACAAAAATTCCCTCCGCATGAACTGTTTACTTGTCTCATATAGCAAAACCATTTACTGCTTTTTCAGTCTGTTTACCCGGTTTGAGTGTACCATTACTTCCTGATTGACCGGGAACCTGCTTTAACTCCACGATTTATTGGGCAAGGAATGATTTAATAAACTCCTGTCGGGTAACTTCAAGGGGTGGGAACAAGGATCGCGGATCACAGACCAAGACCGTATCCTTTGATAAGGACCCGTCCGGTCGAACAGTTACCTCCTCCAGTTCGAAGACCTGCTTCCAATATGCAATGTTGCTTCTGCGAAAACCAACCAATTTTGATATATCCCGCTGATTTGCAAACAGTGCTATCTGTTTAATATTCTTTTTCCCTGACAGTAATTCCTTTAACGCCAAGGCTGCTTGCTGCTTATATATTTCCTGCTGCACCAGTTCGCCGAAACCAGGATGAAAGGGCCCCGCCAGTATATTGGTTCCCTGTGTCAATTCTTCATCAGCATGAAGTCCCATACGGATCACGTTGATATGGTTCTGTTGAAAGCGCAGATACATCTGCATACTTATTTCTATGGCTTCCTGCAGGCTCAATGGCTGATATTTGCCTGCTTTATACATAGCTGCCAGAGGCGTGTCCTCAATGACCAAAGTCGGGTAGATCCTGACCATATCCGGTTTAAATGCAATGGTTTTGGCGGCAGTTTCCAGGTCGGCGGCAATATGATCTTCCGGAAGTCCGATCATTAGCTGTATCCCCAACTGAAAGGGATATTGCCGTATTAATTCAACTGCCTGGGTAACGATCCGGCTTTCATAACCCCGGCCGGAAGCGGCAAGCACATGGTCATCAAGGGATTGTACCCCCAGTTCAATGGTTGTAACTCCTGCTGCCAGCAAAAACTGCAATTCTTCCCGGTCAATAAAATCCGGACGAGTGGAGATCCGTATTCCGCTAAGCGCCCCTTCAGCCAGATAAGGTTTTACCAGATCCAGATAAAACTGCTGTATTTCTTTATTAATGGCTGTGAAGCTGCCGCCAAAAAATGCTGCTTCCGCCTCCCGATCACAAGGCAAGGTTTTTAAAGCTGTCGTAATAATATTTTCTACCTCTTTTGCGGAGGCAGTATGATGTACGGCAGTAATTTTTTGCTGATTACAAAATATACATTGAAAAGGACAACCTAAATGGGGGATAAAAACAGGAATATTGAAATGTGCCATGGATTTTCCTTCATACTGACATTTTTAATAACTGCTGAAGCTTCGATTCATCTTCCAGCGCTTTTTCAGCGGCATTTTGTTCCGCTTCTTTTTTACTCTTGCCACGCCCGACAGCCAGCAGGGTTTTCTGATAATAGACGCCTGCGGTGAAAATTTTGGCATGGGCGGGCCCACTCTCCTCTAATATTACATAGTTTACACTTTGTCTGTTTTTTGCTTGAACGATTTCCTGCAGTTTGGATTTATAATCATTATAATCACCACTGGAAGCTTGACTGATAACCTCCTGAAAATGCTGCCATATAAAGCTCCGGGCAGCATCATAACCCTTGTCCAGGTATATTGCACCGATCACTGCTTCCACAGCATCTGCCAGAATCGATTTGCGGCTGCGTCCGCCGGACATTTCCTCCCCTTTGCCTAACAACAAGTAAGAACCCAGATTTAGACCCCGTGCGATTTGTAAAAGAGCTTTTTCGCACACGATTTTGGCCCGTATTTTAGTCAATTCGCCTTCGGCCTGGTCGGGTAATCTTTCAAATAAAGCCTCGGTGATCGCCAAGTTTAAAACTGCATCTCCCAGGAATTCCAATCTCTGATTGTCTGCCTGCAGGTTTTTATCCTGATGATAAGAAGGATGCGTCAAAGCCAAAGTTAACAAGGCCATACTATTGAACTCCAGCCCCTGGGCTGCAGCAAAGTCGTCGGTCTTATTTGCCATTCTGCACCTGCTGTAAATAAGTATAAAGTGCTTTTACCAATAAACCCATCACGGGGTAATCCTCCAGGTCTTCTTCGGGGAATTCAATGTCATAAATGTCTTCCAAAGCCATGATCATTTCCACAATATCGATGGAATCAGCCTCGATATCTTCAAAAGCAGTTTCCATCGTTATCTCATGGGGATCAATATCTAATTGTTCGGCTAATAATTTTCTTGCCAGTTCGAAAAACTCTTCCATATTCTCTCCTCCAGCATTCAAGGTTTAAAATGATTATATTCTATTTCACCAGCAAAGATAAATCGTTTCCCTTGGTTTGGCAGTTATGCATTTTCCTCCATAAAGCTTAAAGCTTTCTTTTGTCCTTCCACTATATCATTAAGGAAAGACTTCTCAGCAATTCGCATCCCGTTTAAAACCGCTTCCTGTTTTGAACTGCCGTGGCATACGATACTGATTCCTTCAACGCCCAGCAATGGAGCACCGCCCACCTGGGTGTAATCAAGCTTTTGCATGAACTTTGGTACAGTTCCGGTTTCCTTAAGGATGGCTTCCCCAATGAAAGCTGCCATTCCTTCAATGGTTTTCAAAACAATATTACCTACAAAACCATCGCAGACGATCACATCGGCATAATTATTAAAAATATCCCGTCCTTCTGCATTGCCAATAAAATTTAAACTGGTTTGCTGTTTAAGCAGATCATGGGCTTCCACGGTCACTGCATTGCCTTTGCTCTCTTCGCTGCCATTACTGAGCAGTGCGATCCGGGGCTTATCTATTTGAAACGATAAATTGGCATAAGCGCTGCCTAAATATGCGAACTGAACAAGCTGCTTGGCCTTGCAATCAACATTGGCGCCCAGATCGATCAGAAATGTAAAATTGCCGGACAAGTTAGGGATAGCTGTAATGACCGGCGGTCTTTCTATTCCTTCTATCCGGCCTAAGATAAATATCGCTGCCGCCATTTGTGCTCCGGTGCTGCCACAGGAAACTAAACAATCCGCCCGTTTCTCTTTGACTAATTTGGTGGCTACCACGATGGAAGAATCTTTCTTCCGGCGTAAGGCCAAAGCTGGTGATTCATCCATTTCGATCACTTCGCTGGCATTTATGATTTCAACCCGGGAAGAATCATAATTAAAATGCTTTAATTCATTCTCAATGACAGTATCTTTACCTACCAGCAAAACGGTTGATGAATTCTCCCGGGTCCATTTTAAGGCTCCGGCAATAATTTCCCGGGGAGCATGATCTCCTCCCATTGCATCAACAGCTATTCTCATCGGCAAACAACTCCTTATAAGACAAAAAGTAAGGTTTTTGCCTCAAAGACTCCAACTTACTTTTTGATAAAAAGATTTATTTAACTTCCAAAACTGTTTTTCCGTTATAATGTCCACAACTCAAGCATGCATGATGGGGCATTTTCAATTCATGACACTGGGGACATTCAACCAAACCCGGTTTATCAATTTTCCTCCATTCAGCACGCCGCTTATTCTTTCGGGAATGTGATTGTCTTCTCTTTGGAACTCCCATTAAACTTAACCTCCTTCCCTGTTTAACTTCTTCAGTTTTTCCCAGCGGGGATCGATTTCTTCATTGACACAATGACATTCATCTATATTTTTGTCCCCGCCGCAAAAGGGGCACAGGCCTTTGCAACTCGGGTCACAAATCGGATTTAACGGTATTTCTGTAAATATCGTCCCTTCAATATAAGCAGTTATATCTGCCTCGTCATCTTCCATTAGCAGGACTTCTTCATCATAACGGTCTTCATTCCCGGCTTCCGCTATGATAAATGACAATTCCAGAGAAATAGGCCTGGTAAATAATTTTAAGCAACGGGAACAGCTATACTCTATCACAGTTTGCAAGGCACCTGAACCATAAAAAACCTGATTTTGTCTTTTCACCATCAATGAAATTTCAACAGGGGACGCGATACTTGCCCCGCTGCCGGCTAAAAAACGATCATCCATGCTGCCTTTGTAATCAAAATATACAGCATCTTCCTGGTGAAGCTTCAGTTGCTTAAGATTAATTCTCATCGTATGACCCTCGTAAAAATAACAGATTAATTATAGTATTCCAGGCTTGATGTTGTCAATAAAGCGCTCTAATCGCTTTCTGCTATTATTCCTTTTTTGTATGTCACTTAACCCTTTATGACCAAAACAAAAGAGATAGGGCCTACCTGCCTTGCAGGGTGTCCATAAATCCGGCGCCATGTCAGAGCGAACAAAAAAGGTTAAGAGCCAGGCAACCAGGAAGCCCGTGATTGAGGCGTACTGAGGTACGTCGATTAAACGGGCTTCCTAAGTTAACGAAGCTATTAGCCTTTTTTGGCAGTCTGAGAGGCGGGGCCTTCCCCGCCTCAGTATGGCGCTCTATTTAGTAGCCAGTTGGAAAGTATCACGGGCAATAACTAATTCTTCATTGGTTGGAATGACAAATATTCTAACTTTGGAATCGGCTGCTGCAACGTCTACTTCTTTGCCTCTGACATTATTCTTTTCTGCATCGATTTTTATTCCCAGATAATCAAGGTCAGAGCATACGCTTTCTCTGATATCCGCAGCATTTTCACCAACCCCGGCAGTAAATACCAGACAATCACAGCCATTCAGTTTAGCGATGTAATTGCCGATATATCCTTTGACCTTATTATAGTAAACTGCCAGCGCTATTTGGGCTCTTGTGTTTCCGGTCTTGGCTGCCGCCAGAATGTCGCGCAGGTCATTGGATACGCCTGACAATCCTAACATACCGGATTTTTTGTTAAAATAGCTGTTGGCTTCTGATGAATTCATTTCCAATTTGTCCATCAGATAAAAAACGATAGCCGGGTCAATATCCCCTGAGCGGGTCCCCATGACCAAACCTTCCAGAGGGGTAAAGCCCATGGAAGTATCAACCACTTTACCGCCCTTGATGGCTGCCATACTGGCTCCATTGCCCAGGTGTAAAGTGATGATCTTGCAATCTTCATATGGTTTGCCCAGCATCTCTGCCGCCCGATGGGAGACATAAAAATGTGAAGTGCCGTGGAAACCATATCTTCTGACTCTAAATTTTTCATAAACATCATAAGGAAGAGCATACATATAATTAGCAGCTTCCATGGTCTGATGGAAAGCGGTATCAAAGACTACCACATGAGGTACATTGGGCATTAATGACTGACAGGCTTCGATTCCCATTAAATTGGGAGGATTATGCAGCGGTGCAATATCGAAACAATCCTTTATAACCTTTTTTACATGATCATCGATGACAACTGAACTGGCAAATTCTTCACCGCCATGAACCACCCGGTGTCCGACTGCACCGATTTCATCCATGCTTTTGATGCATCCGTATTCCGGATTTACCAGAACTTCAAAAACTAATTTCATACCTTCGGTATGGTCAGGCAAGTCTTTTTTGATGATAACTTCATCTTTTCCAGTTGGTTCGTGTTTTAAAGAAGTTCCGGGGATCCCGACTCTATCTACTAAGCCTTTGGCTAATACTGATTCATCGGTCATATCAAAGACCTGATATTTAATTGATGAACTACCGGCATTCACTACGAGAACTTTCATTTACTCGACCTCCTATATAATTTAATAATTTATCCGGATTAAGCTTTTACAGCTATCATAGCTACCACATTAACCACATCTTCTACACTGCATCCTCTTGACAGGTCATTGACGGGTTTGTCCAAACCTTGGAGAATAGGGCCGATTGCTTCTGCTTTGGCTAATCTTTGCACTAATTTGTAGCCAATATTTCCAGCTTGCAAATCAGGGAATATAAGTACATTGGCCTGACCGGCTACCAGACTGCCGGGGGCCTTTGAAGCACCAACTTTAGGCACCATGGCGGCATCAGCCTGTAATTCACCGTCCAATTTTAATTCAGGGAATCTTTCCTTGGCGATATTGGTAGCATTGACCATTTTATCAACCACTTCATGGCTGGCACTTCCCTTGGTGGAGAAAGACAACATAGCAACCTTCGGATCTTTCATGCCGCAAAGATCAACCGCTGTCTCTACCGAAGTCTTGGCGAATTCTGCAAGTTGTTCCGCTGTTGCTACCGGGGTTACAGCACAATCAGCAAAAACAAAGGTTCCATTATCACCATATGCACAATCAGGTACGATGACAATAAAAGATCCTGATACCGCTGAGATACCAGGTGCCGTCTTTATGATCTGCAAAGCCGGTCTTAAAACATTACCGGTTGTATTTTCTGCGCCAGCTACTTCTCCGTCTGCTTTCCCCATTTTTACCATCATGGATGCAAAAAAGAGCGGATCCAACATACTGGCTTTGGCTTTATCCAGATCCACACCTTTGCTTTTACGCATCTCATAGAATGCCTGGACAAAATCATCAAAGTAAGCTGCTTTTACAGGGTCAATAATTTCTGCCCCGGAGATGTCTGCGCCAACCTTTGCGGCAGCAGCTTTCACATCACTCTCGTTCCCCAGCAGTATAGGGTTGGCTATTTTTTTGCTCACAATGTCTTTAATAGCCAATAAGGTCCTTTCCTCGGTTCCTTCCGGAAGAACAATCGATTTCCCCCTTTTTGATGCCTTTTCTCTAATTTCCTCTAATAAGCTCATCCTTCTACCTCCCCAAATTTTAAGTAACTCATTACTTACTCATGCTTGTCTTATCTTATTAATTCTAGCATAAGTATCTCTATAAGTGGTAAGATTTATAAGACTAATATAAGCTTAAAGGAGTATACCATTTGAGCGTTCTGGGTATCATCGCAGAGTTCAATCCCTTCCATAAGGGGCATGAACATTTGATCAATACTGCTAAAAAAAACGGCTCATTTGACGCTGTTGTCTGTGTCATGAGCGGCAATTTTTCGCAAAGAGCTGAGCCCACCGTATGTGATAAATGGTCCCGCGCAGAAATGGCTCTTCAGGGTGGTGTCGACTTGGTTATTGAACTGCCTTTTGCTTTTGCCGTGCGAAGTGCCTATTATTTTGCCCGAGGTGCCGTCCAGCTCTTAGCCAGGACCGGGGTGATTACACATCTGGGCTTTGGCAGTGAAAATGGTCAGCTGGACCCGCTGCTAAAAATAGCCTCCCTCTTGGCGAATGAACCGGATGAGTACCGAAATCAGCTGAAAGATCTGCTGGGTCAGGGTTTAAGTTATCCCGCAGCCCGTTCCCGGGCCTTACAGCATTATTTTGGCCCACAGGCAGCTGATCTGGCAGAACTGATGAACGGCCCCAATAATATCCTGGCAATTGAATACCTGCATAATATTATACAAGATCAAATCAACCTGCAGCCCTTTACCATTTCCCGCCAGGGCGACGGTTATCACAGTCAGCAAATTTCAGGGTCAGGGTTTTCCAGTGCCGGTGCCATAAGAACTGCTTTATTGAATGACCCGGTAATTACTGAAAAAATAGAGCAAGCACTGCCTGAAAGCAGCAGACAGATTTTAGAACGGGAAATCAGCATGGGGCGGGCTCCTATTTCTCCCAATGCCCTTGAGCAAATAGTCCTGGCCAATCTGCGCAGCATGTCCCTGTCTTCTTTAAGCCAGATATATGAAATCAGCGAAGGACTTGAATACCGGATCAAAGAAGCTTCCCTGCACAGCGGTACCCTTGAAGAATTGCGCCGCAAAATAAAATCGAAGCGGTACAGCCTGACACGGATAAACCGAATCCTCATATACTCCTTATTTCATCTTACCAAAGAACAAATTGATATCCTTGATCAACATGGACCTCAATATTTTCATATACTCGCATTTTCGTCAACCGGGCGCAAAATCCTGCAAAAAATTAAAAATAAATCATCTTTGCCGATTTTAAGCCGCGGCAGTCAAGTAAAAAAACTAAGTCAGGAACAGGGCAGCAGTGAGGCGGGAGATTTGCTGGCTCTGGATATACTGGCCAGTGATATATATAGTCTGCTCTCCCCCGCGTCAGCAATGCGGGGCGGGGGGAAAGATTTTCTTACTTCGTCTTTATTTATCGGGTAATTTCCTTGATCGCAGCCAAAATATCATTTACTTGTTCACTGGCTGCCTGACGTCCCATTTCCACGATCTGTGCCGATTTCTGAAAATCACCGGAGGCAAAATTACCAACCTTGGGCTGCAAAAGAAAATCAGTATTCAGCGCGCTGGCCTCGAAATGCCGCTTCTGCATTAAATCAAGAGAACACATGATCACATCCAGCACATTTTTTATCTCAATGCTGCGGTCTTCCGTAAAAGTTACATCCACAGCGATAACCAGATCAGCATTATTTTTCAGGGCAATGTCTACCGGAAGGCGGTCAGTTATGGCTCCGTCCACCAACATCATGCCTTCTTTTTTGACCGGGTGGAAAACACCTGGAATAGAGATACTGGCTCTTATGGCTTCGGCTACGGAACCTTCCTGTAAAACAACGGTTTGTCCGGAAAGCAGATCCGTCGCAGCCATCTGCAGGGTGATATCCAGCTCATGAAACTGCTTCTTTTTAGTGAGCAAATCCAGCAGTGAACTGATCTTTTTTCCAGCCACAAAGCCCATACGGGGAATTTTCACATCAAAAAAGGTCCTGGTATCGATCTTGCTGATCATTTTGTCCAGCATCACCATATCCGCCCCGCAGGCATATATACCGCCTACCATGGCTCCCATACTGCTGCCCACAATTATATCCGGGAAAATACCGTTCTCATTGAATACCTGCAATACACCTATATGAGCTAGTCCCCTTGCACTTCCTGCACCCAGCACCAATGCAATTCTAGGTTTTTTACCGGCCACGGTATTACCTCCTTTAATAACTTCTAAGTATCCCTTCTCAATTCATATATTTAGTTAAACACCTTAAGGAGTAAAAATGAAACAATATTCCAGCCTTTTTTTCTTAATTATAATATTAATTCTTACCTTTTTCATGATTATCAATCCCGACGCAACTGTTGAAGCTGCCCTCGATGGTTTGAAACTATGGGGCCTGGTTGGTGGTTCCTGCTTTACTGCCGTTTTTTATCGCTGCAGAATTGCTTTTTAGTCTTGGTCTGGTCAATATCCTGGGTATATTGATGGAACCTGTTATGCAGCCTTTATTCCGCCTGCCCGGCTGCAGCGCTCTGGTGGTGGCCATGGGCTTTACTTCCGGTTTTCCGGTGGGCGCATTACTGAGCAGAAAACTCTATGATGAAAAGCTATTGACGGCAGAGGAGACTGAACGCCTTGCATCCTTTACCAACAATTCCAGTCCGCTTTTTATTATAGGAGCGGTAGGAATCGGTATGTTTGCCTCAAGGGAAATAGGTTTTCTCCTGGCTTTCTCTCATTACCTGGCCAATTTATTGGTTGGGATCCTATGGAGATCAAGAGCGGTTACCAAAGCAATAAGACCCGCCCGGGGCAATAGCCAGCGGGCTGCTTCTTTGGAATTGTTAAAAGTTAAATGGCGGAACCTGGATATCGGCACGATCCTTAGCGAAGCGGTGAAAAACGGTATCAACAATGTTTTAGCAATTGGCGGCTTTATCCTGCTGTTTTCAGTTATTACCCGCATGCTTGCTTTATGGGGAATTATGGGGCTATTGGCCAAATTCATACAACTGCTTTTATTCTTCCTGGATATTTCCTGGCAAGGTGCCTACGGTGCAGCTATGGGGTTTTTCGAAATGACGATTGGAACCAAAACAATAGCCGCCGCAGACACCAATCTATCTTCTCAACTGGCTGCAGTAAGTATTGTTTTGGCTTTCAGCGGTTTATCCGTTATAGCACAAATCATGAGCATTTTTGCCGGTACACCGGCCAGACTGTCTTTTTATCTTTCATCTCGCCTGCTGCAGATGATTTTTTCCTGTGTAATAACACTGCTCGGTTATAAGTACTGGTTATCAAGTCATGTTACCCTTCCGGTTTTGACCATAGAACCTTATAAATTTCTTTATTCCTTTGATGCCTTAGGGATTGCCAGTTTCAGTATTCTAAGCTGTTTTTTGCTGTTAGGCCTGTTGATCATGACGGCAGCGATCAAGCATTAAAAATCATCGTTTTCCAAACCCTGTCTGATCTCATACTTACCCTGGTTGATAGTTTCCACGGCTTTTTTAAGTACGATCTCCATATGTATTAAAATGCTTTCGGCATATTCATTGGCATCTCTTCTGATTTCTTTGGCAGTCTGCTCGGCATTGGCTATAATTTCATCTGCTGTAATCCTTGCAGCACGGGTTATTTCATTTTCTTCCACCATTCGTGCTACCGTATCCTGTGATTTTTCCACATATTTTTGCGCTTCCTGATAGGCTTCATTTACAATACGATCTTTTTCATTGATCACCAATTTAGCATGCATAATATCCTCGGGCAAAATCGCCCTTATTTTATCCAGGCGATCCAAAAATCTATCCGCATCAACGATCGTACCGTAACCAAAAGGTAATTTTCTGCTCCCTTTAAAAAGCACTTCCAGTTCATCCAGAATACGCAGAATTTCCATCGTTAACCGTTACCTCCTTATATATTTGATAATAATGCAAGGTCGATTCACCATAATGGTTGTGCCTTATGCGTTTCAGATTTTGGTAACATTCCGGCATTTCCATTCTTCTTGGTGTCCTTATGATCAGAACCCCCTTATTATTTAATATATTTATTTTGTCGATTGCTTTCATTATCCTGGGGAATATGCTTTCCTGCGTAAAAGGCGGATCTATATAAATATAATCAAACAAGGTATTCTTTTTTCCGAGGCTTTGTGCCGCTGTTAATACATCCTCTTTCAAAATCACATAACCGTCAGGAAAATTACATGTATCAAGGTTTTCCCGGATCGTCTTAACAGCCGCAGGACTATTATCAATAAAAACCACCCGTCCGGCCCCTCGGCTTAATGCCTCGATCCCAACACTGCCGCTGCCGGCGAAAAGATCTAAGAATTCCGATTTTTGGATCGACTGGCCTAAAACGTTAAACAAGGCTTCTTTTATCATATCGGTGATCGGTCTGGTAGTATTGCCTGGCGGAGCTTTTAATCGTCTGCCTTTGGCAGTCCCGCTGATGACCCGCATAAAATATCTCCTTCTAGCTGATTCGATTTTTAAAGATATTTTCCTCTTTTGGCTTAAACTTATTTTAGCATATAAAATATTTTTAAAAATTTTTGTATAATTTCATGTTTTACCGGTAATGATATTATTACCAGAGAAAGTCTGGGAACAAACCCTCCCCAACAACTTTACAAAATTCTCCTCTCCCCAAAATAGCGACTTGAAAAAGTCGCTATTTTATTGCCTGCCGTATAAAACCTAAATTAATAACAGACAATATTTGCAAAAAGGAGGTTTTAAATGAAACAGTTGATCGAAGCATTCAACCTTAATCTTGATTTGGCAATAGAAGCTCACGATTTACTGCGGGGTGCAACCCAACGGGAAGTGGATGGTGTCAAAGAAGAAATTGCCAAAGGTGAATTCATTAAAACCACGACAATAACCATTTTAAATGAACAAGGAGCTCAATCGTTAGGCAGGCCAATTGGCACCTATATAACTATTGAATCACCGCCGCTTAAAATCAATGATCCGTATGTAAAAGCAGAAATCGTAGAAGCTATGGAAAAAGCCATGCAAATTTTAACAGCGGGACTACTCAATCCCCCGGATTCAGTTTTATTGGTAGGGCTTGGTAATTGGCGGGCCACCGCTGATTCTCTTGGTCCCAAATTTATTGAATACAGTCCCATTACCAGACATTATCATCAACATGCACCAGATGCACTGGTACAAGGGATGCGTCCCACCTCGGGAATCGCACCTGGAGTACTTGGCATTACCGGTCTGGAAACTTTTGAGGTCATCAAAGGTGTAGTAGAGAAAGTAAAACCAGCCTTGTTAGTGGTAGTCGATTCTCTTGCAGCTACCAATGTCGAACGCATTGGCACTACCATTCAAATGTCCAATACCGGTATCCAGCCCGGCGGCGGGATAGGGAACCAGCGTCAGGCATTGACCATCGACGGGTTAGGAGTTCCGGTCATTGCAGTTGGCTGCCCCACGATTGTGAATGCTGCTATCATAGCTGACCAGGCGATCCGTTCCTTTTGTTCCCACTCCGGCTCTATGTTTGACAATAACCAGTCCCTGGAAGCCGTCAAGGAAATACTGTCTTTCTTTGGCGGCGGGTTAACCGTTACCCCAAAAGAAATCGACGATATAATCGAGAACAGTTCCCGGATCATTGCTTTAGGGATCGGCAAATCTTTATTCCCGGGTATATCGGAAGAACAGCTGATCCTTTATGCTACCTGATATAAATTACTTTTAAAAATATATTGAAAACAAGCGGATATGATTTCATCCGCTTGTTTGATATAGTATATCAGTTTATCGCTGTACTATTATGACAATCCGCCTTTACCAGCCTGATTCTGCTCGTAAGCCTGAATCATTTTCTTAACCATTTGTCCGCCGATGCTGCCAGCCTGTCTGGAAGTCAGGTCGCCATTATATCCTTGTTTTAAAGTTACGCCAACTTCCTGAGCAGATTCGAATTTAAACTGGTCCATTGCAGCTCTGGCCTGAGGAACAAGAATCCTATTACTATTGTTAGCCATTTGATTCACCTCCTTTTCGTTGATGTAGTCTTATTGTTTCCTCGTGCTCAAGTTATATGCTAGAAGTATTTTCAAGACTTATTAAATTTTTTCTTTCTTCTTTTTCTGCCCGGTCAAGCCAATTTCCTGAGCTACTTCGTGTTTCAGTTTTTCTAAATGATCTGGTTTCTGTTTTTTTGCCATTTGATCTCCTCCAAAAAAATACTGTTGATCAAATCATGATCAACAGTAATAGCTTTACGTATTGATGTAATTTTTATTTATCTAAATTTTGTTATTTTTAGCCACTGACGATTTCTGGCTGATTGCTGAATTTCAACTGCATATACTGCTGCAGTATAGGATCCTGCCGCTGAAAATTTTGCGCTGCCTTGCGGGCTTTTTCGCTCAGCTCAATATCAGCCGATAAATCAGCTATTTTAAACTGCAGCAGGCCATGCTGTCTTACCCCCAAAAATTCACCGGGTCCGCGGATTTTCAAATCTTCCTGAGCCAGAATAAAACCGTCATTAGTTGCTTCCATGGCTTTGATGCGCTGCAGCGCTTCCTCGGTTTGCGGATTGCCCAGTAATATACAATAAGACTGTTTTGCCCCGCGTCCTACCCTTCCCCTTAGCTGATGAAGCTGTGCCAGTCCAAATCTCTCAGCTTGTTCAATAACCATCAAGGTTGCTGCCGGCACATCGATCCCTACTTCAATGACGGTGGTAGAAACCAATATATCGATTTCCCCTCTACTGAAAGCCTGAATAATATTATCTTTTTCCACTGGCTTTAACCGTCCGTGCAGCAGACCCACTTTATTCTCAGGGAATACGTTCTCGCTCAAATCATGATATAAACTTACTGCCGCCTGCAGATCTTGCTTCTGGGATTCTTCCACCAGAGGACAGACAAAATATGCCTGGGCTCCTTTGTTAATCTGTTTACGGATAAACTCATACACTGATTTTCGCGCCGATGGCGGAAAATATCTGGTAAGGACCGGTTTCCTTCCCGGTGGAAGTTCATCGATCACGGACATCTCCAAATCGCCATATAAGGTAAGCGCCAGCGTTCTTGGTATAGGAGTGGCCGTCATAACCAGCATATCCGGGGCAAGGCCTTTGCTGTTCAGTTTCGCTCTTTGCCTGACACCGAAGCGATGCTGCTCATCGATAACCACCAAACCTAAAGCAGAAAAAGCAATGTCATCCTGGATGAGGCTGTGGGTCCCAACGATAATATTGATTTCCCCGCTGGCTAATGCTTCCAGTATTTGTCCCCGTGCCGCTGCCTGTGTACCACTGGTCAAACAGGCTATGGCAACATTAGTACCAGTAAAGAATCTTTGCAGTGACTTAAGATGCTGACGGGCTAAGATTTCCGTCGGTGCCATAATAGCGGTCTGATAACCGCTGGAAACACATTTGGCGGCTGCCAGTGCAGCCACCACGGTTTTACCTGACCCTACGTCCCCCTGCAGAAGTCTGCCCATACTTTTTGCAGATTCCATATCGGTGAATATTTCCTTTACCGCTCTTTGCTGCGCCCGGGTGAGCTGGTATGGAAGATTGCGCCTTACTTTTTCCAGCAGATCATCCTGCTCTAAATGAGCGATACCCTTCAAATTTTTAAATTGCGTTGTTTTATAATACAAGCTGAGCTGAAATAACAATAACTCTTCAAAAGCCAGACGTTTTCTTGCCAGGGCATAACTATGCCAGTCAGCCGGGTAATGGATATTTTGCAATGCAAATTGCATATCACATAACTGCAGTTCCTCTCTGGCTTCTGCAGTCAAAATTTCCGGGTAATCATTTAAATAATCTTTCAATACTGCCGAAACGATCCTTCGGATGCTCTTCTGAGCGATCCCTTCCGTCAGAGGATAAATGGCAGCTATTTTATCAACCGTTTCTTTTTCTTCCAGCAGGTCATATTCATTGACATTGATCTCCATCTGGCTGCCTCTAAAGGTTACTTTACCGTTGATATAAAGAATCATGCCGCTTTTTAAACTATTTTTCAGAAAAGGCTGGTTAAACCAAACTGCAGTGACGACTCCGCTGTTATCTTGCAGCAAAGCTCTGAAAATTGACATCCCCCGCCGGGTGCGGCTGACACTGGTTCCCATGATTTTGGCTTTGATACTAACAGTATCACCGGCCCGTAAAGCATGAATAGGTATAACCGCTTCACGGTCAACATAACCGCGCGGTATGTGCCACATCATATCAAAGACTGACATGATGCCCAGCTTTAAGAGCTGCCTTTGACGTGCAGGGCCTACTCCTTTTACAAATTGAATGCTGGTTTTCAATCTTTCCATTTGACCTTCCTTATGTATTAAGGTAGCTTTCTTGCTTCAGGCCGGCAAAAAAGGTTAGGAACAACATAACCCGAAAGGACCGCGTTTTAGATGTACATGAGGTCGTTTGCTAAAGCAGTCTTTTCGGGTCAAGTTTGCGATGGGCTTTTTTTGCAGTCAAAATCTATTATTCTGCCGACAACAGGAAACTGTAATGGGGCTGCCCTCCATAATGTAATTCCACTTCAACGTCCTCATAAGTTTCCTGAACTTTAGCCGTAATGATTATGGCTTCCTCTTCGGTTACATCGCCACCGTAAAACAGCGTGATCAATTCTGTATCGTCTTTTACCATCCGCTCGAGCAACTGTATGACTGCTTCCCCATTGTTCTGGCAGACAACAGTGATTTCTCCGGCAACTATCCCCAGTACATCACCGTTTTGAATCTTAAAACCGTTTACTGAAGAATCCCTTACCGCATAAGTGATTTCGCCATAATTTACATTTTGGATCTCCTCACGCATAGCCTCGGCAATTTCATTCAGTTCGCCCTCCGGATCAAAAGCGATCAAGGCTGTAACGGCCTGCATAACCGATTTGGTTTTCACTACTTCGATCCGGCGTTCACTGAGCTGAGCAGCCTGTTCGGCTGCCATAATAACATTGCTGTTGTTCGGCAGTATGATCACCGCTTCAGCATCAATTTCCTGGCTGGCGTTAAGGAGCTCTTCGGTACTGGGATTCATGGTCTGGCCGCCTTCAACTACAATATCGACGCCCAGGCTCTTGAGGATCTCAATGATCCCTTTTCCTCCGCCAACAGCTACCAGGCCGATCTTCTTGACAGCTTTTGCATTTCGCGGTTCGGCTTCTTCCCAGTTAAGCATTTGCTCGTGAACTTCTTCCAGCATATTATTTATTTTGATATCGGATAAATTGCCCCACTGCAAACAAGTCTCCAGAATCTTGCCGGGATGATTGGAATGGATATGTACTTTGACGATTTCCTCTTCCCCCACTACCAGCATTGAATCCCCCAGGGTGCTTAGCTGTTCCCGTAATCTATCCACATCAATATTGGTGCCTTTTACCAGCATTTCTGTACAATACTGAAAATCAAGGCTGACCTCTTCTTTCTCTCTTGGGATTTCAGCTGATGCAGCTTTATCACGATATTCCTGGAGCTTTATTTCATATTCACCGGCAATGATTTCCATCATACCTTCCAGAAAATACAGCAAGCCTTGACCGCCGCTGTCAACTACTCCGGCTTCTTTTAAAACCGGCAGCATTGAGGGAGTCTTTTCCAAAGTTATATAACCGGCATTTATTCCGGCAAGCAAGGAAGCGGTCAGATCATTGTTCTTTTTCGCTTCCATTTCGCAGGCTCGGGAGATTTCCCGGATCACAGTCAATATCGTACCTTCGACTGGCTTCATAACAGCTTTGTAGGCAGTATCTGAACCGGATTTTAAAGCCTGGGCAAAAAGCAGTGCATCTGACTCTTCCTTACCCTCCAATACTTTGGCGATCCCTCTGAAAATTTGAGACAAAATGACCCCGGAATTGCCGCGGGCTCCCATTAAAGAGCCTGAAGACATGGCTTTGGCCACCTTTCCCAGTGGCTGATCCATGTTTTTTTCCCCTTCTTTTACAGCCGCCAGCAGGGTCAGATACATATTTGTCCCTGTATCACCATCAGGTACCGGGAAAACATTTAGCAGATTAACTTTTTCTCTGTTATGTTCAAGCTTTATACATCCTGCTTTAACGCTCCTTACTAAATCTTTTCCATTTATATACTGCAAACTCAAGTTAGTTCTCCTCTCCTATTTTTCAGTGATAACTTTGACTCCCTTAACATTGACATTAACAGTTGCTACTTTTAATCCGGCATGCTTATCCAAATCATAAACTACTTTTTGCATAACATTCGCAGCAACCTCTTTAATTTTTATGCCATAGCCAACCATAATATAAACATCAACCACCAGGCCCGCCTCGGAAGAACTGACCTGAACGCCTTTACGGATAGACTCCAGCCCCAGGATACTTGAAAGACCCGAGGTAATATCCTGAGCTACCATCCCAACTAAACCATAAGAATCGATGGCTGCCAAACCGGCAATGGTTTCTACAACCTCTTTGGCAACCATGATGTTTCCCAATTCGGTGGTTTTTATATTAAACATGATAATCCCTCCAATCTGATAATTAAATTCTACACCCTAATAATTTATCCTTCTTCTTGCCCTTTCCCTCTCCTTTTGTTAAAATGTTTAAGTGCATTGTTTATGAGAGGGGGCAAATAACGTGGCCAAATGCGAAATATGCGGTAAAAGCGTTACTTTTGGTAAAAAGTACAGCCATTCCCATATAAGAACGAACCGGCAATGGAAGCCAAATGTTCAGCGGGTAAAAGCTATTGTGGACGGCAGTCCGCAAAAGATTTATGTCTGCACTCGTTGCTTACGCTCCGGGAAAGTCCAAAGAGCAGTATAACAAACATAAATAACAAAACTTGCCTTAGACTTCAGTGTCTGAGGCTTTTTTGTGCTTCAATATATCTTCAGCACGATAATGATAGACTTCATTGCAAAAATTACAAACTACTTCTATTTGCCCCTCTTCATTCAGCATTTTATTCATTTCCTCCTCCGATAATGAGGATAAAATGTTTCTCAGCCGTTCAAAGCTGCAATTGCATTTAAAATAAAGATCCTGCTGGCCGACCAAACGATACTCGATCCCCTTCATGATCTGCTCCATTAAAACCTCTAACTGTGGAGTCTTTTCTAAAGCTGCACTTAATTTCTCCATTTGGGTAATATTTTCTTCCAACTGCGCCAGCAGCTCATCATCGGCACCCGGCATAGCCTGTACCAACAAACCACCTGCGCTTATGACCTGAAGGTCCGGTGCTACCATAACCCCCAGGGCAACCAAAGAAGGAGTCTGTTCTGACTTCAGATAATAACTGGCAAGGTCTTCTGCGATTTCACCGCTTACTAATTCTACTTTTCCAATAAAAGGCTGCCTTAACCCCAGATCTTTGATGACCTCAACAAAACCTTCTTTTCCAACCAGTTCGCCAACGGCCAGTTTTCCCGGTTGTTCAGATGGCAGATCAGCCTGGGGATTGGAAATAAGCGCCCGGACCGTACCATGTGCATCGGCAGAAGCAATGATCGGACCTGCCGGTCCATTACCATCAATCCTTATGGTCAGCATATCCCTTTCACCTTTTAAATCGGCTGCCATGATCAGTGCGGCAGTAATCACTCTTCCGAGGGCGGCCGCAGCGGTAGCCGAAGTTTTATGACGGTCAGCCGCTTCATTAACCAATGCAGTCGTACGGGCCAGGATCACACGCACCTGATTATTTTTATCCAAGGCTTTTATCAGCTGGTCTTTTTGCATTTTTTATAAACCCTTTCATAATTAACTTCTTACAGTATTATACCCTTTAAATCAATGAAATCAACGAGTAGAAATAATGAATAGAGCAGGAATTATCCGTTGTTATGTATAAATGATAAACAGCAAAGAAATGAGGAGGTATATTTGATGCCGCTTTATGAATTCGAAGGCAAACGTCCTGTCATACCTGAGTCCTGTTTCATACATCCCCAGGCGGTGATCATAGGTGAAGTAGTTTTGGGCGAAAACTGTTATGTTGGTGCAGGTGCTGTTATCAGAGCTGATTATGGAAAAATCGTAATCGGCAGCGGAAGTAATGTCCAGGAAAATTGTCTGATCCACTCCGAACCGGAAACGATAGCCATTGTGGAAGAAAATGTTCTGATTGGCCATGCTGCAGTAGTACACGGTCCCTGTTTAATAAAAGCCAATACTACAGTGGGAATGATGTCACTGGTTTCCACCGGCTGTGAATTAGGACGTGAAAGTCTTCTGGCAGCAGGCAGCATACTTCCTCCGGGCCGGGTCATACCGGACAGAAAGGTAGCACTGGGGAATCCGGCCAAGGCAATCAAAGATGTAACAGACCATATGGTCATGTATAATCAAATCGCTGTTCAGCTTTACCGTGATTTAAACAGCCGCTGCAAAGCCGGTTTGAAACTGATCGAGGAGTAAATTGATTTTAGGCCAGCCTGATTACATGAACCGTTAAACCAACGGGAATTGTTTTCTAATAAAAGAAAAAAAGAAAGCGCAGCTTTCCTTTTCACAAGCTTATTTTATTGTATCTTATAGTTTGCTTAATTTATGCTCCAGTCCCTTTTTCACCACCGGCGGAACCAGGGAACTGACATCGCCGCCTAATAAAGCAGCTTCCTTGACTCCGCTGGAACTGACAAATATATTGTTGCTGTTGGAGATGACAAAAATCGTTTCGACATCCGGTACAAATATCTTATTGTACCACGCCATATGCATTTCGTATTCAAAATCGTTGACCGTGCGAAGACCCCTGATGATCGCACAGGCATCTTTGCCGGTGACAAAATCAGCCAATAAACCGTTAAAACATTCCACCTCAATATTATCAAGATGCCTGGTACTTTCAATAATCATACGGCTTCTTTCTTCCAGACTGAATAATGCTGTTTTGGTTACATTATGCACTACGGCCACGATAATCTTATCAAAAAGTTTACTGGTTTTGTTAAGTATATCAATGTGCCCGTTGGTGACCGGATCAAAACTGCCTGGATATACTGCTATACGCATTCTTTTCTTACGCCCCTTGTTTCGAAAATATTTTAATCGGTTTTTTGTCTTATTCGCTTAATAATGCTGATTTCCTGCCGTGAAATCAGATTTTACCTGATTTATTAGGCTCTTTTTCTTTATTTTACCTTAATATATTGCAGTAATGAATGAGAACCTCTCAAAAGCAGCTAAATAAGCAATAGGCGGTCATTATCCAGGACTTCTCCGCTCTTGCGGCTGAAATGCTCGATCAGTTTTTCTACCGTCATCTCGGTCCTTTCTCTTCCCTGTAAATCAAGAATAATTCGCCCTTCATGCATCATAATGGTGCGGCTGCCAAACTCCAATGCATTTTTCATATTATGTGTAACCATGATGGTCGTTAGTTGGTGCTCCATAATCAATTGGCGGGTAAGGTCCATCACCTGCCTGGATGCTGCAGGATCAAGGGCTGCCGTATGTTCATCCAGCAATAATAATTCAGGTTTTACAATCGTTGCCAGCAGCAGTGTCAAAGCCTGACGTTGTCCGCCGGAAAGCAAACCGACCTTTTGTTGTATGCGATTTTCCAGGCCTAATCCCAGGCGGGCAAGTTTTTCCCGGAATAATTTACTCTGCGATTTTCGGATACCAGGTGCCAACCCTCTGGTTTTGGCTTTACTGTATGCAATGGCCAGATTCTCTTCAATGGTCATGTCAAAAGCAGTTCCCAACAACGGATCCTGAAAGACCCGCCCAATATACCTGGAGCGTTTATATTCCGGCATGTAGGTAATATCTTCTCCGCCTAAATAGATTTTTCCGCTGTCTGTTTCCAACACCCCGGCGATGCAGTTTAATAATGTAGACTTGCCTGCACCATTGCCGCCGATCACGGTAACAAATTCTCCCTTGTCAAGAGTGAGACTTAGATTATCAATGGCTTTTTTTTCGTTGATACTGCCGGGAGAGAAGATTTTCGTTATAGTTTCTATTTTAAGCATTTTTTCTTTCCTCCCCCAGATGATTGGCATGGTTTTCTCTTCTTTTTTTCCAAATCTGGTAGCGTTCCTTGATGACCGGCATGGACAAAGCCAGTGCCACGATCAGGGCTGAAACCAGTTTGAAGTCATTGGGGGACATACCCAATTGATAGGCTGCCGCTATGACCAGCCGGTAAAGCATGGCGCCCAGGACCACTGCAATCAGACGGCGCATCAATGATTTGATGCCAAACAGCACTTCTCCGATAATGACGGAAGCCAGCCCGATTATAACCATACCGGTCCCCATCGTTATATCTGCGAAGGACTGATATTGGGCGATCATTGCTCCTGATAAAGCAACCAAACCGTTGGCTACTGCCAGACCAATCAGTATCGTCCAATCAGTGTTGCACCCCAGGGCCCGGACCATCTGTTCATTGTCTCCAGTGGCCCGAATGACTAACCCCAGCTCTGTTTTCAAAAAATAATATAGCAGCAGCATAAGGATAATGATTATGGCGGCCGGGATGATCATGGTTGCATAAGTCTCCAGGGCAGTTCCATCCAGCAGGTTGAAAACGGTAGTCTTGTTGATCAACGGGATATTTGCTTTACCTGCCATCACCCGCAGATTAACGGACCATAAGCCCAGCATGACCAGAATCCCCGCTAAAAGCGGCTGGATTTTGAGCTTGGTATGCAAAAGCGCCGTACAGCTGCCGGCAATACATCCGGCCAGGAATGCGGTCCCCAGAGCTGCCTGGGGATGTCCGCTGGTACACATAACCGCCGAGACGGCAGCTCCTAAAACAAAGCTGCCGTCAACGGTCAGGTCTGGCATATTCAGTGTACGAAAGGAGATAAATACTCCTAAAGCCATGATCGCATAGATCATTCCTAATTCAATTGAACCGAACAAAACCTGTACATTCATTGCATTAAATACTCCAAACCATTAAATACTAAAATATTTCTTTTGCTTCCGCCCGTACATCTTCAGGAATGGTAATTCCTATTGCATCTGCAGTGGCTTGATTCAAATAGATGTCCATTTCGCTCATGGTACGGACAGGGATATCGCCAGGGTTCTTTCCATTTAATATTTCTGCAGCCATATCGGCGGTTTCCTGTCCCAGTATAACATAATTGATTCCGTATGTTGCAAGACCTCCGTCCTTCACCATGGAATCAGCACCTACATAAACAGGGGTTTTGGCTTTATTGGCTACCTGAGCTACGATAGGCATCGCAGATGCTACTGTATTGTCGATCGGTGAAAAGATGCAATCCGCTTTACCGGTCAAAACGGAAGCCGCCTGCTGCACTTCTGACGAATTGGTAACCGTTGCGTCTATAACCGTCATGCCGTTCTCCTTCGCATAGGCTTTCAGATTTTCGATTACTGCTATGGAATTGGTTTCGCTGGAAGAGTATAAAGCCCCAACGGTTTTAATATCCGGTGTGATTCGTTTTGCCAGTTCCATAATTTTTTCGGCAGAAACCGCATCAGAAGTTCCGGTGATATTTCCTCCAGGATGATCCAGGTCAGTAACCAGTCCGGATCCCAGAGGATCTGTGCACGCAGCGAAAACGATGGGGATCGTTTTCGTTTCTCCTGCTGCCGCCTGGGCTGAAGGAGTAGCAATCGCAATGATTAAATCGTAATTATTGACTGCGAATTTTTGACAGATGGTCTTCAAATTAGTCTGATCATTCTGTGCATTCTGATAATCGATAACTAAATTATCGCCTTCTTTAAATCCTTTTGCAGCCAGTTGTTCCACACAAGCTTCCCGAATCGTGTTTAAAGAGGGATGTTCAACGATCTGGACGATACCGACAGTAACTTTAGCTTCTCCTTTTTCGCCTGGGCCAACCCGAGATTCCTGATCTTTACTGCTTGAACATCCCGCTGCAGTAAAAATCATCACCAGAGTCAGAACCAAAACCAAGATTTTTTTCATTTTACCAATTCCTCCCCAAATTTTGATTTGCGGTGCTGTCTGCTCTGCACAACTGCATTCCCCGCCTGATCATGAATGCAGTTATAAGGAGGTGAAAAAACAAAAGCACCTGTCCTCTTGGTTTAAGGACAGGTGCAAAACCTGCGGTACCACCTTAATTGATGCTGTTATGAGCATCCTCTCATGCAGAGTGCTATCACACCCTTAGCCCTCTAACGCTGGCTTTGCGTCGGCAGCTACTAAGCCGGAACTTTTCACTCCGCCCTCCGAGGCCCATTTATCCACTCCATATCCTGTCAGGATCCCACCATTCCTGATTCTCTATGAGGTTGGTCTGTGGTTTTACTTCCTCTTCACCGGTTATAAAAGAATCTAACCACAAGATCATATCAATGTCAAGACGAATTTATCCGGGAGGGATATCCAAAAAAAACAGAGCCTGTCCAGCAAAACAGGCTCTGTTTGAGAACTGTTATTAATTACTCATGGATTTCCATAATACTTCAGCAACATCAAAGACTTTGGTCTTTTCTTCCGCTTCCGCACCTTTGACACCATCGGAAATCATGGTCAGACAGAACGGGCAGTTGGTGACGATCATTTCCGGTTCAGGCACCAACAGTTGGTCAGTACGGGTATCATTGATACGTTTGTAACCTTCCACTGCATGTTCTTCCAGCCACATACGTCCGCCGCCGGCGCCGCAGCAGAATCCAAAGTTTTTGCCTTTTTCGATTTCCACCAGATTGGTCCCTGCGGCTTTAAGCACTTGTCTGGGCTGATCATAAATCTTGTTGTGTCTGCCCAGGAAGCAGGAATCGTGGTAAGTGATCTTGGCTCCCAGCGCCTTGTCAGCTTTTAGTTTGCCTTCTGCAACCAGTTTAGCCAGTATTTCTGTATAATGATATACTTCAAAATTACCACCCATCTGCGGGTACTCATTTTTTAGTGCATTATAACCATGAGGACATACAACGATGATCTTCTTGACCCCATAATTATTGAATGAATCCAAATTGGACTGAACCAATGTCTGATACAGGTATTCATTCCCAAGTCTTCTGGCGGAATCACCGCAGCAGTATTCCTCCGTACCCAGATAGCCGAAACTTACACCGGCTTTATCCAGCAATCTTACCAGTGCTTCACCGACCTTCTTGTAACGGTCGTCAAAGGAAACCGCACATCCGGCATAGAGAAGGTATTCAAATTCTTTACCATCTTCCGGAACCAGATTAACCAGTTCCCGAATACCTCTCTCATTCAACCAATCTGCCCGGTTCGCAAAGCCAACTCCCCATGGATTATAATTTCTCTCCATATTGGTAAAGGCCATTTGTGCTTCACTGGGCATGTCTCCCTGCCACATAACCAGGTTGCGGCGCATTTCAACGATCTTGGGAATGTGCTCGATAAACATCGGACAATGTTCCATACAGGCACGGCAGTTGGTGCAATCCCAAATTACCTCGGTGGTAACGATATCATAGATCAAACTTTGTTCCATGGGATTGACTTCTTCCACTGCTTCAGCTGCCTCGCTGGTCATCGCCACTTCTGCTGCCTCATGTTCACCTGCAGCTTTTGCTTCCAGCAAATAAGGAGCTTTGGCTTCCAGATGTTTCTTCATATTCTGGATGATCGTGATCTTCGGATTTAGTGCTTTGCCAGTATTATAGGCCGGGCAGTTTTCCTGACATCTGCCGCATCTGATACAGGCATCCAAATCCAATAAGTCTTTCCATCCGAAATCTTCGATATTTTCTACGCCAAAGGTTTCTGCTTCCTCAATGTTGTAAACCATAGGAACCGCAGAAGGTCCCAAATCGCGGAAGAAATAATTCAGCATACCGGTCACTATATGCCACAGTTTGGTAAAAGGAACCAGAGCAATCAGCAAGAATGCGATGGCCATATGGAACCACCAAAGTATACGGTGCCATATGAGTACTGAATCAAGAGAAACATTCAGGAATGGATAAGCAAACAGCCAGCCAAAAGGAGAGGCGGATCTTTCATAGGCAATTTGCTGCATCGTGCTGGACATCGTAATTTGAGCACTGATCCTTAATCCTTCAATGACAAAACCTGTCAGTAATATGGTGAATACCAATAAAATGACCCACCCATCTGATACTTTCGTATCATTGAGCCGGTCCGGTTTTTGTATATAACGAACGATGGCTAAAGCTATAATGCCGATCAAACCCAAAAATCCGAGCCAATCAACCACCCATGAAAACCAGATGTAGGATGCCCCTTCAATATGAGGCCAGCCAAGCCAAAAATGGGCTGCATCGACACCTGCAGCAATCGCCAGGACAACAAATCCCCAGAAAAGCAGGAAATGCATAAAACCGGCAAAAGGTTTTCTTATGACCCTTGCCTGAGCAAAGGTAAAAGTAAACCAGGATAAAAACCGCTGGCCGAGATTGTCATTGCGGTGCTGCTCACCTTTTGCCAGCAGCCATAATTTGATCCTTTGCCATGCACCATAAAGAAAAATTGTAATGGGGATAAACATTATGATATAGATCAGCCATTCGTAGGGCACGTTTGCACCTACGATACGCATTGGGACATCGTAACCGCCTTGCAGCTCGGTAAATCCAAAATACATATTATCTTATTCCCTCCTCTATCAACACCTAGAGGTTGTCACGGGATATATGAAATGCATATATCCCGTGTCCCCATTCCCCCATTAGCTGCTATTTCTTTAATTCATCAACTGTAAGAGGTATTACTTTAAATAAGTCTCCAACTACACCAAAGTCTGAAACATTAAATATCGGTGCTTCAGGATCAGTGTTGATGCAGGCAATGAATTTCGAGGAAGACATTCCAGCCAGATGCTGGATAGCTCCTGAAATACCACAGGCAATATACAGATTGGGGTTAACAACTTTTCCGGTTTGTCCAACCTGCAGTTCGTGTCCCAGCCATCCGGAGTCTATGGATGCTCTGGAACCGCCCAGGGCAGCGCCCAACAGATCGGCCAGCTGTTCCACAACTTTGATGCCTTCAGGACCTTTACATCCGCGTCCGCCAGATACCACAACCGGAGCTTCAGTCAGTTCCGGACGGGCTGATACTGTCGGTTTAAAATCTTTGATGGTCTGATATACATCAGCCGCAGTAGCAACTACAGCAGGTTTCACCACTGCACCTGCTCCGGCACTCTCAACCACTTCAAATACACCGGCACGGATCGTGGCTAAAATCGGATCAGTGGTTATTTCTACTTTGGCTAAAACTTTACCGGCATAAATTGCTCTGGTAAATAAGCCTTTGCCTGCACTGATTTCTGCTTTTATAACGTCAGTGGCCAATCCTGCCTCCAGCTTCTGAGCCAGCCGTGAAGCAAAGTCTCTGCCGTTAAAAGTATGGGCAAACATAATTGCATTCGGCTTATACTCAGCAATCATAGCCACCATTTGGGCTACATAAGCGCCGGTATTGTATTCACCAAATACATCAGCATCAGCTACATATACCTTGTCGGCTCCGTATTTGGCAAATTCGGGAGCTAAAGCTTCTACACCTTTACCAAATACAACCGCACTAACTTCATCGCCGAATTTTTTTGCTTCAGCCAGCATTTCAAAGGTCACTTTACGGATATTACCGTCTTTTTGTTCTACAAATACCCATGTCCCTGCCATCTATTACCCTCCTTTTTACTATTCAAGTAAATTATTTTTTAATTTCAGCTTTCGCAGTATTCATGATCCAGTCTGCTAATTTAGCAGCTGCTACATCGGGATCTTCTTCGATTTTGATACCGGCTTGTTTAGCAGCTGGAAGCGCATATTCCACAATTTTAATTTTATTGTCTGCAGCTACAGCGTCTACCGTTGATACCGGTTTTTTCTTAGCTTGCATGATACCTTTCATAGAAGGATAACGAGGCTCATTCCAGCTTACCTGGCTGGAAATAACTGCCGGCAAGCTGACTTCCGTTACTTGCGTACCACCGTCTGCTTCACTGCTGCAGGTTACTTTTCCGTCCGCAATTTCAAGCGAAGTGATAACATTGATATGGGGATAGCCAAGAATCTCTGCAATACGTGTGGGTACCTGTGAGGAACCGTCGTCAGCAGCAACGTGGCCGGCTAATACCAATTCGGGATTTTCTTCTTTGATTACAGCTGCCAGTGCAACAGCTCTTGCATATTCATCAGCTGCAGTATCCTGTTTGATCAGGATACCTCTGTCAGCACCCATTGCCAGTGCTGTGCGGATGGCATCCATGGCTTTGTCTGCGCCGGCTGAAATAACAACGACTTCATTCACAACATTTTTTTCCTTAAGCTGAATGGCACCTTCAACTGCCACTTCATCATAAGGATTAATGATTAAATTGATACCAGCCTCAGCAATTTTGCCATCCTTCAATTCAATCTTGGCTTCTGTGTCAAATGTTTGCTTAACACACACGAGAACTTTCAAGTTCATTCCTCCTTTTTTAACTTTTAGTTTTGAGCATACCTCTCACTCCCAAAGAAAATACGACTTCCCACCACCCCCAAGAAAGCGCTTATATCTTTTTTGCCTACGGCAAGTTTACCGCCTGTAATTAGAAATAAAAGAATCGCTGTTTTTTGTATCAACATTAAACTTTCGATATCAAGATCAAATTTCCTGCTTTTTTACATTTATTAAAACTTTATTATTGTGTAATCGAATAAAGTGTTATGCGCAGCCTGAAACAAGCACAAGTAAATTTCCTGCAATTTTATCATAAATTCAATACATCACCAAACTGTGTGAAATAAAACGGCAGGCGGCAGTATTTATGCATCAAGTTTTTCCAAAGCTCTCATAAAAGCATTGACAGTCAATTCAATATCCTGCAGTTCGTGGGCACAGGAAATAAAACAAACTTCAAACTGGGAAGGCGGCAAATAAATTCCTTCAGCCAGCAGCTGCCGGTAAAACCGTCCATATTCTTCCGCATTGCTTCTTTTTACCGCCTGATAATCTTCAATGGTCTCATCCTGTTCATTGAAGAAAATCGTGAACATAGAGCCCAAACGGTTGATGGTATAAAAGCGGTCTGCATCTTCAAATACTTTTTTAAGTCTGGTAACCATAAAGTATCCTGCCACTTCCAATCTTTCATACCAGTCTTTGGACTGCAGGATTTTAAGCGTAGCAGCACCGGCAGCCATGGCCAGCGGGTTCCCTGACAAGGTCCCGGCTTGATACACATCTCCTACCGGGGAAACCAGATCCATTAATTCTTTTTTCCCGCCGTAAGCCCCCACCGGCAAACCGCCTCCAATGATCTTGCCCAGAGTAGTGAGATCAGGAGTAATACCAACGTAATTCTGAAAACCGCCATAACAGGTTCTGAATCCGGTGATCACTTCATCAAAAATAAGCACACTTCCATACAATTCTGTAATTTTACGCAATCCCGCCAGAAATTCACGGTGGGGCAGCACCAGGCCCATATTCGCAGCCACCGGTTCAACAATCACAGCAGCTATGTTTCTCCCTTCTTCAGTAAAAATCTTTTCTACTGAAGCCAAGTCATTGTATTCAGCCACCAGGGTATGCTGAGCAATACTTGCCGGCACACCAGGGCTGGAGGGAGCGCCGAGCGTAAGCATGCCTGAACCCGCCTGAACCAGGAAACTGTCCCCATGTCCATGATAACAGCCGGCAAATTTTACGATCTTATCCCGTCCGGTATAAGCCCGGGCAACACGAATCGCGCTCATGGTAGCTTCCGTACCCGAATTGACCATACGGATCTTTTCCACCGAAGGGATCGCTTCGGTGATCAGCGAAGCCAGTTCCACTTCTCCCGGGCAGGGCGTACCATAACTCGTTCCCTTCTCAGCGGCCTTAATGATGGCTTCAATCACTTCAGGATGACTGTGTCCTAATATCAAAGGCCCCCAGGATCCAACATAATCAATATATTCATTATGGTCTACATCATATATTCTGCAGCCTGCGGCCTTCTCTATAAACAAGGGATCCATCCCCACCGATTTGAAGGCTCTGACCGGGCTGTTCACTCCGCCAGGCATCAGACCACAGGCAGTGGCAAATAATTGTTGCGACTTGTCCATTTTAAGCATCCGTCTTCCCCCTCAAGCAAGCAATATTAATAATATATCATGCTGACCTTTTTATATTCATGCAGACTCCTGATGATGGTATATTTCGATAAACCGGAAGCTTTAACCAGGCGTTCAATGATATTCTGCAATTCCATCTCACTGCGGGCATGGATCATGGTAAATAAATTATAGCCAAACTCAGGAGGTGTGTCCCGTAAATAGCAATGACTCACTTCATTAAATCCAGCCATTATTTTTCCGATCCGGTCCGCTTCGGTTATTGTTACCAGCCAGGCTACCATAGCATTGGAATCATATCCGGCTTTCTGGTGCCGCAGTATCGCTCCGAATCTCCTCATGTAAGATTGGTTTTTTAAATTGTTGATCCTGATAATGATTTCTTCTTCTGAAATACCCAGCTTTTGTGCCAGCGGCAAAAAGGGTCTGGACTCTAAAGGCAGATCAGCCTGGATATAAGCAATGATCTGTTTATCTATCTCGTTATGCTCCCGACAGTTCTCAACCAATTCTATGATTCTCCCATCTCGAAAATAGCTTTGATCTTATATACTTTTTTCGCCGGCATGCTATGAACCTTAAGTCCACTTTCTTTACCCAGCCGGTCCAATATTTCCTGTAGTTTTGATTTTGATGGCGCGGTTAACGTAAACCAAAGATTAAATACCGGGTTTTCGCGCAGATAATTATGGGTCACTCCTTTTTGCTGATTGACCAGATCTGCTACGATTTCCAGCCGGTCTTCCGGTACCTGCATAGCACACAGGGTTGATTGGAAGCCCATTTTGGGGGTGTCGAAAATGCCCCCGATCCTTCGAATAATACCAGCGTTTTTCATCTTGCTGATACTATCCATCACCTCCTGTTCACTTACTCCCATGGCTGAGGCCAGATCCGCATAGGGAGTTGCAGTCAGCGGGAAACTTTTTTGGATCCGGTTTAACACTTCTTTATCCAATGCAGTTAAGTCCATCACTTGCATGCCCCCTGCGGCTTATATAAACACCAATCATCCTGTGCCATATAATTTCCCTGGGAGTAATAATAAGCCCGGGCCCTGCAGCCGCCGCAGCTGTCCAGATAATCACAATGACCGCATTTGCCTTCATATTCCAGGGTCCTTAATTCCTTGAACATTTGGCTTTCGCGCCATATTTCGTCAAAAGGCTTTTCCCTGACATTGCCCACCGCTATATCCAAATAAGCGCAAGGCTGTACATTACCTTTGGGACTGATGATACAGTAGCTGATGCCGGCCAGACAACCTCTGGAAAAACGCACCGGAATTTTCTTTTGCCGGGCGATCCGCATAAACTGCGGCGCACAGGTGGGTTTGATCTCGATATCGACTTCGGTCTGTTTCTTCATCACCCTGGTGATGGTCCTCTCGTACTCCACCTTTCGTAAGGCTTCTTCCTCAATATTGACTGCCCTGCCGGTGGGAACCAGAAAGAAAATATGATGTGCCATCGCCCCAATTTCTATGGCAAAATCGGTAATGGCTTCAAGTTCCTCCACATTCCAATCCATCACTGTGGTATGGATTTGAAAAGGAACCCCCGCTTTTTTCAGGTTTAGCATACCCTGTATGGCTAGATCATGGGCTTTATCCAATTTACGAAATCGATCGTTTTTTTCAGGATCGAGGCTGTCCAAGCTCACGCCGGCCGCCATAAAGCCTGATTCTTTAAGTTTATGGGCGGTTTCCTCAGTGATCAAGGTTCCATTCGTCCCCAGAACCACCCTTAAGCCTGATGCAGTTGCATAACTTCCCAGTTCAAAAATATCTGGCCGCATGATCGATTCGCCCCCGGAAAAGATCATGATCTTAAACCCGGCTGCTTTTATTTCCCGAATAAGCTTTTTCGCTTCATCAGTGGTCAGTTCCTCATCAAGTTTAGCCCCTGCTTCCCTGTAGCAATGGTCACAAAACATATTACATTGATTGGTAGAATTCCAGGATACCAGCATTGATCCCGGTAAACCGAATAAAATAGTATTCGGCTTACCGTCCCCCCCTTTGTTCTATTTACTGTTTAATAACCGGGCTGCATCTTTGGCAAAATAAGTGATTATCATGTCGGCTCCGGCTCTTTTCATAGAAGTCAATACTTCCATCATGACTCTCTCTTCATCGATCCAGCCTTTGAGTGCCGCCGCTTTGATCATGGAATATTCGCCGCTCACATTATAGGCGGCAGTAGGAAAGTGAAATTCATCCTTCACGGCTCTTAAGACATCCAGATAAGCCAGGGCAGGCTTTACCATAACGATATCAGCACCTTCTTCGATATCCAGTTTCACTTCCCTTAATGCTTCACGTACATTGGCTGCATCCATCTGATAAGCCCGCCGGTCCCCAAACTGGGGTGCAGAATCAGCCGCCTCACGGAACGGACCATAAAAGGCAGAAGCATACTTGGCTGCATATGACATAATGATTGTGTCCTTGAAATCATTATTATCCAATTTTTCTCTGATATAACCGATCCGGCCATCCATCATATCGGATGGTGCAATGATATCACAACCCGCTTTGGCATATGATACGGCCTGCTTGCCTAATAATTCCAAAGTACGGTCATTATCCACCCGGTTATTTTCTATATAACCACAATGCCCGTGATCAGTATATTCACATAAACATACATCACCTATTACCAGCAAATCAGGGGCCAGGGTTTTGATCTCTCTTATTGCCCGCTGCACTACCCCCTCATCCTGCCAGGAAGCGCTGCCGATATTATCTTTATAATCCGGCAAACCGAACAACAGCACTGCTTTAATTCCCAGTGAAACGATTTCTTCAATTTCCACAGCCAGTTTGTCCACAGAAAATTGCCATATCCCCGGCATGGAGTTTATAGGCCGTTTTACATTCTCTTCACTTACCACAAACAAAGGATAAATAAAGTCATCAACTGATAAGGAAGTTTCCCGTACTAAACGGCGTATATTTTCGCTGCTTCTTAATCTTCTCATTCGTGTTTGTGGGAAAGACATCCTATCTCCTCCTATTCTAGTTACTCAATTCTTCGGCAGTTAGATAACAAGCCGGATCTTCTGCCCATAAATCTCCGTAAACTGCCTTCGCTCTAATCCGGCAGCCTCCGCAAAGGGCCTTGTGTTGACAATGACCACACTTACCGGTCAAATGTTTTTCTTTTTCCCGCAGCTTAATCATCAGCGGATCATCCGATGTCCATATCTCACTGAACGGCTTTTCCCGTACATTCCCCACTGAGTAATCCTGCCAGAACTGACAGGGATGGACATTACCCTGGGGATCAACATTGGCAAATTTAGTCCCCGCAGAACACCCGCCATGCATTTCCAGCAGCCTGACGATTTCATCACTTCTTTCCGGCTGACGGCTGCGGATCTGATTCAACAGATAAATTCCATCAGCATGGTTATCGGTTGTCAATATTTCCACTTCCACACCCTGGTTGTGAAGTTCAATGGTTTTCCGGCTCACCAGTTCCAATATTTCTCTTTTTTCCTCGGTGGTGGTATCCATATCTTTCATTTGTTCCCCGCGGCCGGCATAGACCAAATGATACATGCAAAAACGCGGGATCCCTTCACGTTTTATGATATCAAATATTTCCGGCAGATCCTTTTGATTATACTTATTCACAGTAAAGCGCAAACCAGTTTTGACACCGTTGTTAAGACACGCTTTTACCCCTTTTATGGCTTCATCAAAAGCACCTTTTTTATTGCGGAAATCATCATGGGTTTCCGGTGCGCCATCTATACTGATCCCAACATATTGAAAACCGGCTTTCTTGATTTTTTTAGCGGTTTCATCGTCGATCAAGGTGCCATTGGAAGAAATTACGGGTCTTAACCCCAGCTCTGCAGCCAGCTGACCAAGTTCAAAAAGATCTTTCCGCAGCAGCGGTTCACCGCCGGAAAACAATAATACCGGGGCTTTCATCGCAGCCAGGTCACGGATAAATTCTATCGCTTCTTCATGGCTGAGTTCATTGCGGTAATCATGATCCTCAGCGTCTATATAGCAATGTTTGCATCTTAAGTTGCAGCGATTGGTGGTATTCCATACCACTAAAGGCCGATTCTTGTCTGAAAACTGTAACAATTGCGGCGGTACACTATCTGCGTTATTGTATTTGATTACCTCTGAAACAGTTGCTGTTCCGCACAACAACTTCGTACATCCGATCATTTTTGCCCCTCCCCTGTTCTTTGTGATGCCTTGACTGCTTCCAATATAGCTTCTACCAGTCCATCAATCGTATATGGATCGGCTATTATGTCAGTTTTCAAACCATGTTCATTGGCTGTTTTGGCAGTTACCGGACCGATGCACGCAACTTTACTCCGGCGGTTTATTATTTCAACATTCTGCCACCCGATAATATTCACAAAATTGCTGACGGTCGAAGAACTGGTGAAAGTGATATAATCAACCTCCCCGCCTTTGATCGCCTCTAAAATATCGCTGCGCACTTCATGATTCGGTACTGCCTCATAAATGATCACTTCGTTAACATGAGCACCGGCTTTTTTCAGCGCGTCCGGCAAAATACTTCTGGCTCCCTGAGCCCGCGGCAGGAGTACCCAATCTCCGCTGTTGATCTTTCCAGTTAAAGCTTTGATCATTCCTTCAGCAACAAATTCTTCCGGTACCACATCTACTTTTAAACCTCTATCAGTAATTTTATCACGGGTCACTGTTCCAATTGCAGCAATTTTGATCCCGCCCAGATCTCTGATATCAAGATCCTGGTCTCTTAATGCATTGAAAAACAGATCAACGGCATTGACACTGGTAAAGAGAAGCCAATTGTAATGCCTGATATCTTTAAGGGCTTTATAAAGCGGACTGAGATTTTCCAGAGGCCGGATCTGAATAGAAGGAAACTCGATGGCTTCCCCGCCCAAATCGGAAATTTTATCCGCCAGTATACTGGCCTGTGCTCTGGCTCTGGTTATGACGATCCTTTTTCCCCATAACGGTTTGTTTTCCACCCATTGCAGCATTTGCCTCTGTCTGACTACCTCACCGACAACGATTACTGCCGGGGGTTTGAAATGAGCCTGCTGTTTTTTTGCTGCAATATTGCTTAATTCTCCAATTAAAACCTGCTGGGCGGGCAAAGTGCCCCATCTGATCAGAGCTACGGGGGTGGCCGGATCACGGCCGTACTTCATCAACTGTTCGCAGATATAGGCAAGATTTTCGACTCCCATTAAAAATATTACGGTATTCTTACTTTCCCCAAGTTCTTTCCAGTTGATTGAACTTTCTGCTTTATCCTCTTTCTCATGCCCGGTCACGATCGTAACACTGGAAGTATCATCCCGATGGGTAACAGGTATGCCGGCATAAGCCGGAACAGCAATAGCTGAAGTGATGCCCGGCACGATTTCGAAATCACAGCCGTGTTCTCTTACGAATTGTGCTTCTTCCCCGCCGCGTCCGAAGACAAAAGGATCTCCGCCTTTCAGCCTTACAACCCGTTTCCCTTCCCGTGCTTTTGATACCAGCAGTTTATTGATTTCTTCCTGGGGCAAGGCATGGTTGGAGGATTCTTTCCCCACATAGATCAATTCGGCATTTTCCGGAGCATAGGCCAGAATCTTACTGCTGACCAAACGGTCATAGATAACAACTTCCGCTGCCTCAAGCAGTTTTTTCCCTTTTAATGTGAATAGTCCCGGGTCTCCGGGGCCAGCTCCCACCAGGTATACCATACCTTGCTTTGCCATGCTTATCTTTCTCCTGCAATTCTGATCTGATTTAATATCTCTGCTCCTCCTGCCTGTAAAAGACAATGAGCCAGCTCGCGTCCAATTTCTTCCGCCTTCTCTGCCTTACCTGTGCAGCAATCTTTAAGGATCGTGCCTCCATCCAGAGAAGCAATCATGCCGGTGATCTCCAATCGATCATCGATCAAATGTGAGTGAGCGGCTACCGGCACCTGGCATCCTCCCTCAATGGCTGCCAGAAAACTTCTTTCTGCCAGCACTGCAACGTGAGTTGCATGATCATTTATAGTTGATACGATTTTATTTACCTCATGGGCTGCCTGGCTGGTCTCAATGGCAATGATCCCTTGTCCTACAGCGGGCAGCATCACTTCAAACGGCAGATAATCACTGATATATTTTTCCAAACCCAGCCGTTTAACGCCGGCATAAGCCAGAATAATCCCGTCCAGATTCTGTTCCTGCATTTTTCTTACACGGGTCTCCACATTACCTCTAATATCAACGATCTCCAGATCAGGGCGTATGGCTGTGATCTGTGCCCGCCGGCGCAAACTGGAAGTACCGATCACTGCATTATACGGCAGGTCTTTCAATTTATAATTTCCCAGGGATAATAAAACATCGGCCGGATTTTCTCTGGTTAAAACTGCGCCTATCATAAGCCCGGGCTCTAATTCAGCCGGCATATCTTTTAAACTGTGGACGGCCAGATCGATATTCCCCCGCATTAATTCAATTTCCAGTTCTTTGGTAAACAATCCTTTATCACCGATTTTGGACAAGGCTACGTCCAGCACTTTGTCTCCAGTAGTTTTAATAATTTCAATCTGAACCATGATGTCAGGGTTTTGCTGCTGCAATTGCGCTGCTGCATATTCAGCCTGCCATAGGGCCAGTTTACTGCCCCTGGTTCCCAATCTTAAAGTTTTCATATTCTGTATGCTCCTCCAGGTTCACATCCAGGGCAAAAAGGTTCTTTACCATTTCCGCGTAGGAATGACCATCACTGCAGGTTGCCATTTGTTTCAGATTTACGATCGGTGAATGCAAAAGCTGGTTTACAATGGCATGCGCCATGGAGTTAATGATTTTTTCTTCCTGCTGTGTTACTTCCCCCAATTTATTGAGTGCTTTTTTCACTTCGATATTGGTGATCATTTCACCGTGATCTTTTAAAGCAGTAATAACCGGAACCACACATAAACTTGCCAGCCATTGGTTAAAAACTTCCAATTCCTGCTTTATGATCACTTCCGCTGCTGCAGAGGCCTTAAGGCGCTGCTCGAAGTTCGCATCGACGATTCCCTTTAAATCATCAATGTCCAGAATTTGCACTCCGTCTATCTGCTGTAAACCCGGATCGATATCCCGGGGGACAGCAATATCAATCATTAAAATCGGTTTTCCCCGCCTGGACTCCAGTATATGCCAGGCTTTATCCCCTCGGACCACATAATGGCTGGCACCCGTGCAGCTGATAACAATATCCGCTGCAGCCAATTCTTCATCCAGTTGGTCAAAACGTACTGCCCGTCCATTAAGCTCCCTGGCCATATCAACTGCTTTATCATACGAACGGTTGGAAACGATCACTGTCTTTACCCCGTTAGCCATTAAAGAACGAGCTGATATCTCCCCCATTTTCCCCGCTCCTATTACCAAAACAGCCTTATCCGTCAGACTGCCCAGAGAACTTTCCGCCAGCTTCACAGCCGCATTCCCAACCGACAGGGAATGTTTATCGATTTCAGTTTCCGTTCTAACTTTTTTACCAATATATATAGCTTTTTGGAACAAAGTATTCAGCACGCTGTCAGATGTTTTGGCATCCATCGCAAATTGATATGCGTCCTTGACCTGACCTAGAATTTCGGCTTCCCCAAGGATCATGGAATCCAGACCTGAGACTACCCTGAATAAATGGAGAATTGCTTCATAACAGTTAGACAAATAAATATACTGATTTATGGCCCAATCATCAAATCCGGCATAATCTTTCAGGAATTCCAGCAATACTTTCTGCCCTTTTTCAATATTGCGGGTGGTGGCATAGATTTCCGTCCGGTTGCAGGTAGTGAGAATCACTGCACCTTCAATCTCGCCTTTTGCCAGCAGACACTGGTAAACATTACCCAGTTCCGGTTCGGCAACAATCAATTTTTCCCGTATCTCCACCGGAGCAGTGCGGTGATTTAGTCCAGCCAAAAGGATATACATTCCCTCATTCGCTCCCTTGCCTTTTCTTCTTCCCCTGCGGCAAGCAAATCCAGAACATCTAAATCCACCAGCGCTTTGAATATTTCCTGTCTGGTGTCAATATCTGCTATTCTGGCTTTAATAAATTCCCTTTGTTCCCCCAAGAGATCTACAAATCGCCCTTGTGCTTCAGTAATGGTTTTCCCCAGGTCCCGGCGCAGTTTTTTGGCATAAAGCGGACTTTTTCCTTCAGTGGAAACTGTCACCACCAAAGAACCTCGTCTTATTACTGATGGCACATAGAAATCACAGTTGGGCGGATCATCCACGGCATTGACTAAAATGCCCTCACGATTACATAATTGGTTAATATATTGATTCATACTATTATCATCAGTAGCAACAAAAACAAGAAAAGCATTCAGCAAATCTTCTTCTTTAAAATTTCTTTGATGCCAGGTGATCGATCCTTGCTGAGCCAGCCTTTTGATCTCATCTTCCGCCTGTGGACTAACCACCGTAATGGAGGTTTCATAGACAAGGAGATTCTCAACTTTGCGCAAGGCAACCTGTCCTCCGCCGATTACCAAACATTGCTTATTATGCAGACTGATGTTTATAGGAAATAAATGCACTTTTCTACCTCAAATATTTATCTTGGAAGCCGGTAACTAATCTTCTTCATCACTCTTCGTTTTGCTGCTCTGCAGCTCTTTTTGATCCTCATCATCCCGGGCTTTTTTGAAATTCTTCAGGGCTTTACCTATAGAATCTCCAACCTGAGGGAGTTTGCCTGGTCCAACAATAATCAGGACAATAATTAATATAAATCCCAATTCCCACGGGCCAAAATTTCCAATCAAGCCAAACATATAATATCCCTCCTGTATCTTTGTGATTTGACCGTTACACAAAAACGCTCAAGTGCAATCGATGTTTAATACCAGACTTTTGTTTATTGCCTATTATGTCAAAAAACCGAGTTATTGTAAAGAATACTGAATATTCCGCATTTTTATTCCATTTTCTGCTTTATTAAGCATCTGCTGCTTTTTTCTTTTTTCGTTCGGGATCGGCGTATTTTGCCACCAGAATACTTATTTCAAACAGCAGATAAACAGGCCCGGCCATTAAAATCTGTGAAAAAGGATCAGGGCCCGGGGTCAAAGCTGCAGCCAGAATAACGATCACTAGCAATGCATATTTACGGTTTCTGGCCAGCATTTCATGTTTGATTATCCCAATCCTGGTCAGAAAATAGATCACCACCGGCAATTCAAAAACGATGCCAAAAGGGAGTGTAAATGCGATCACAAATGATACATACTGATCGACTTTGAACATGGTCTCCAGATTCTCACCGGCAATATAAATAAAAAAGTTTAATACCATTCGTAAAATACCGAAGTAAGAAAACAGGATACCCGCAGCAAAAAGCCCAACGCTGATAGGGAAAAGATAATAAACATATTTCCGCTCATTTTCATATAAAGCCGGTTTAAAAAAACGCCAGATTGCCCAGGCAACGATGGGGAAAGCGATAACAAATCCCACCATAAAGGCCAATTTAAGCTTTACAAAAAAGGCTTCTGTTACACCGGTTACTATTAATTCTTCATTCAAGGCGGATAAGGGCTGGATGATAATAGCCAAAATCTGTTCATTAAAATAGAAGGCAAAGACTGAAGCTGCCGTAATGGCAATAATACTTATGATCAGGGATTTTCTCAGTTCCTCCAGGTGCTGGATAATGGTTTGTTTGTCTTCTACAGTCAAATCTTTAAAAGCCACTGTGATCCTCCTTTTAATATTCCCGCGAAGACATGAAATCGGTAATATCAATGAATGTCTCACGCAGGGGTGATGAAGGCAGCATACGGATGCTTCTTTGCGCCAAATCAGCAAAACGATCTGCTGCATAAGAGGCGTAATCAACACCGTCGGATCCGAGGATAATATCAAGAATACGTTCTGCTTCGCTTATGCATAACTCCGGAGAACCTAAAAACCTTTTCAATTCTTCCCGTCTGGGGTCGTGATGAAGTGCATAAATGGCCGGTAAAGTGATTACCCCCTGTCTTATATCACTACCGGTCGGTTTGCCCAGCGTTTTTTCATCAGCGACCAGATCAAGAATATCATCCGTGATCTGGAAAGCCATTCCCAGATAATAACCGTAGTTTTTCAGGGCTTTAATTTCCCAGTCTTCTGCGTTACTTACCATTGCCCCCAATTGGCAGCTTACTGAAATAAGCAAGGCTGTTTTGCGTTCAATACGGCGTAAATAATTCTTTAAACCCAGACTGGTATTATAACAACTCAGCATCTGGTTTATTTCTCCATCACAGATTTTCATGCTGGTTTCAGCCAGGATCTCGAGTATGTCTGAACGGTCATATGTTTCCAAAAGGGTCAGTGCATGGGCAAAAATATAATTGCCGGTATAGATTGATGTACGGTTGCCCCATTTGCTCCTGACAGTAGGGGCTCCTCTCCTGGTATCGGAATTATCTACCAAATCATCGTGCACCAGAGTCGCAGCATGGATCAGTTCCAGCGCTTCCGCCAGTGGAATGACATCCTTAATATCCTCTTTAAAATATTTGGCAGCCAGCAAAACAAATGCCGGACGCATCCTTTTGCCCCCGGCCTTGATCAAATGGGCAGCAGCATCATTTATTATACTGACATTACTGTTGATATGTTTGGTTAAGCCAGCCTCCACTAAATTGAGCTCAGGTAAAATACTGTCAAAAATAAATACAGCCATTCATATCCCCTCATGTTGTTGCTATTTGTCCCCCTATTTATCATAACGAGTAAAAAGGTCATGTTCAATATGCATCGCATCCAAAACTTTGCCCACCATAAAAGCGATCATATCATCAATATTGCGAGGGCAATGATAGAAAGCTGGCATCGCAGGTATGATACTGACCCCCATCTCGGCTAAAAGCAGCATATTACGAAGATGTATCGCACTCAATGGAGTTTCACGCGGTACGATATACAAAGGGCGCTTTTCCTTCAGTATTACGTCTGCCGCCCTTTCTATCAGGTTACGCCCATATCCTTGAGCGATTGCTGCCACGCTGGCCATGGTGCAGGGAATTACGACCATGCCGTCGGTTATAAATGATCCGCTGGCGATCCGTGCTGCGATATTTTTGTTTTCATAAACAAATAAGTGCTCATAGGGCAGATGTTTTTTAAAAGTTTCTTCCGTTGTATTATGAAAAGACCAGCCCAATTCCTGTTCAATAACGATAATGGCCGGATCACTGGCAACCAGATGTATCTCTATCCCCTTCTCCAATAACTGCCGGGTCAGTTCGATACCATATACGACTCCACTGGCCCCGGTTAAGGCAACTATATATTTCGTCATTTGCTATTCCCCTCCCGAAGGCTGTTTTTCATATAATGCCCCTAAATCAGCACAAAAATATTAATCAGTGTCATAATAAAAATAATCAAGCCCATATAATGATTGATACTGAATGAAGCATATCCGACTCTGGTCAAATCACCAGGTTTCACGATCAGATGCTGATAAATCAATATGGTGGAAGCAAATCCTACCCCGATATAATACCAGATGCCAAGTTTGAAAATAATACCGGTCATAAGCAAAAACACGATCGTCAGCATGTGAAACAGGGCAGACAATAATAAAGCCCCTTTTTCACCAAAGCGGGCAGGAATTGAATGCAGGCGGTGCCGGCGGTCAAATTCTATATCCTGGCAGGCATACATGGTATCAAATCCCGCTACCCAGAACATAACAGCTGCACCAGGTATCAGCGGCAGCAAAGAGAAGGCACCGGTAATTCCGAACCATGACCCAACAGGTCCTATCCCGATGGCCATACCTAAAAAAAGGTGGCAAAGCCAGGTGAATCGTTTCGTATAGGAGTAAAGCCAAAGAATTACGACTGCCAGCGGGGAGAGGGCAAGGCATAGAGGATTTAACCTGGCAGATGCCCATATGAGCACCGCCAGAGAAACAAATACCATGACCCAGATAAGACTTACAGGCAATTTGCCTGAAGGCAATATCCAGTCTGCAGTCCGGGGATTGGCCTTATCTATATTGAGATCGATCACCCGGTTTAAACACAAGGCAGCCGTCCGGGCACCAACCATGGCTATGGTGATCCAAAACAAAGCATAAATTGACGGCCATTCATGGTAAATTGAAAAAGCTGCCAGAAAGGCACCTAAATATGCAAAGGGCAAACCGAATAAAGTATGACCAAAATCGATCAGGGATAAAAAAGCCTTTACTCTATTCAATGCCGTATTCACTCCATTTTTTCCTGACCAGTTCAACAATATCCTGACTCATAACAATATCTTCCGGCCATTCGCGGGGATGACCTTCCTCCACCATTTTTTTGGTGGCATCGATCCCCATTTTTGAACCCACCAGAGCCAGAGGTGCCGAATGATCCAGCACATCAAGGGGACCTTCCACGATCATGGTATCCCTTTTTGGATCAACATTGTTAAAGACTTTCCACATTACTTCCGAAGCATTCATCACATCAACATTTTCATCAACAACGATAATAAATTTGGCAAACATCATCTGGCCTGTTCCCCATAACGAACTCATCACTTTTTTAGCCTGTCCGGGGAAGGTCTTTTTGATCGACACAAATACGCAGTTATGAAATACTCCTTCCATAGGCAGATGCATATTTATGATTTCCGGCAGCTGGAATTTCAGTAAAGGCAAAAATATCCTTTCCGTAGCCAGAGCCATATAACAGTCTTCCTGCGGGGGTTTGCCAACTATGGTAGCAGGATAGACAGCTTTGGCACGATGGGTAATACACTTCACATGAAATACCGGGTATTCATCGGCCAGTGAATAATATCCGGTATGATCACCAAAAGGCCCTTCTATTCGCATCTCTGAAGGATCCACATATCCTTCGATAACAATTTCCGCATCCGCCGGAACTTCCATATCTATGGTTTTGCATTTCACCAAATCCACCGGCTTTTTCCGCAGAAAGCCGGCAAATATCAACTCATCAATGCCCGGCGGCAAGGGAGCTGTAGCTGAATAGGTGATAGCCGGATCTCCTCCCAGAGCAACAGCCACTTCGATGGGCTTGCCTGCATTTTTATTTTTCCTGTAATTATCGGCACCATCATGATGTGTATGCCAATGCATACCGGTGGTTTTGCCGTCGTAAACCTGCAGGCGGTACATCCCAACATTCCTTTGACCGGTCACAGGGTCCTTGGTATAGACCTGGGGCAGGGTAATAAACCGGCCTGCGTCCTCAGGCCAGCATTTAAGAATCGGTAATTTAAAAAGATCGGGGTCCATATCTACCACTTCCTGGCAAGGAGCATTTTTCACCATACGCGGCAACATGGAAGCTAATTCAGCTAATTTAGGCAGCATCCTTAACTTATCCATCATAGAATGGGGCATATTATCTTTCATCGCCAGCAAATCAGTTATTTCCTGTCCGATACTGTCCAGTTGATCTGTGTTAAGACTCAGCGCCATTCTCTTCTCACTGCCAAAAGCATTGATCAATACCGGCATGGAGGAGCCTTTGACATTTTCAAATAACAAAGCCGGTCCATGCATTTTGCTGACCCGGTCAGTAATTTCGGTAATTTCCAGTTCAGGATCCACCAGGGTTTTGATCCTTACCAATTCCCGCTCTTGTTCCAGTTTTTTTATAAATTCCTGCAAATTTTTATAAGCCAACCAAATTCCCCCCGCTCATCCTGACTTTATGGTTATATTACAGCTGCCGCCCCTGTTTCCGGCAGGAAATGACTGATTTCACTGATCATATTTTCCAGCCGGCTATTGGACAGGTGATACCGCTGGTTGATCTGCTTAAACTGTCCCAAGGCTGCAGCAATGTATTTATAAGCCTGATCTGCCAAAGCCGGGTAATTGCACAGTTCAATGGCCATACCCAGATTGAAGCCCAATTGCCGGTATAAATCCCTGAATTCCCGGTCTTTATTAGCAAGAAACCCCGCTGATAAAAAAATCATTTCATAAAAAGGAGCATATATTTTCTCCACTGCCTGCTCGGTAACGGCGTTCATTTTATGTTTCATTACTCTGCCTTCATTGATAGTGCATATCATTACAGCAAAGGGCAGCATAATTCTTTTATGATCGGCTTCTACCAATAGTTTTAAAAGCCTCCCGAACAAAAAATCACCGATCAGGATGGAAAACTGCAATTCCCGGTTGTGCTGCTGTCCTTCTTCTTCATCTTTGACAGTAGCGTGAATAAAGTTGGCAAAATAAGCAATGCGAAAAATATTGGCAAAGGTCACACTTTGATGGCCACACCCCAAATATTCGAAAGCCGCTGTAGTAACGGGCGGCAAAGCTTTCCAAATGGTTTCTTCCTGCATTTGCTGATAATAAGGATAGGTTTCTTCCCACCAGGGTTCAATGGTTGCCTTAAACACCTTGTCCATTTCCGGCAGTTGCTTATTTAAATCAGAAACAAAAGGTAATTGCATTTCTCTCTTCCTCTCCAATGTATGAAAGCCTCATGAATAGGTTCGTTTTATTTGGTTTATATAATGTTCAAAATTCCTAACATTATCTTATCATTATTATATTTAAAGACAAACAGGTAATAAAACGTTAATTGCTGACTTTAATTCCAACCGGTTAAATAACAAAACCTTGCTTTCCTGATAATAAAAAAGCAAGGTCTGTTATTCTTTGCGTGATATTAAGCTTCTTCGGTCTACTAAAATAGTATCCCTCCTAAATATTTACCACCAGGCGTTCATTTGTGTGCGATGGTAATCCTCTGATTACTTCGGATGCATCCACATGTTCTGCGCCAAACATTTCAGCTACATAATTGCAGGCATCCCATGGGTTAACTTTTTGACCGCAAGTAAATACGTCAACAGCGGCGTAACCCAACTCCGGCCACGTATGAATTGCCAGGTGCGACTCTGATATAACGACTACTCCGCTTACCCCCTGAGGGCTAAATTTGTGAAACACAAATTCTCTTATTTCGGCGCCAGCCTCCAAAGCTGCGTTGACCATGATATCTTCAACCTGTTTGATATCATTCAACACCTCAAATCGACATCCATACACTTCTGCTAATACATGTCGCCCCAAAGACTGCAAAAATGTCGCCTCCCTTCTGAATTTTTCGGTTGGTTTCCCAAACCTCCTTTATCTAAAAAGATACATGTAGAATTTTAGCATATTTATTTGCCATGTCAATCAATTTTGTTAAAGAAATTATCCTGCCATTCAAGCCATCAGACAGTGCTGAAAGCTGCTGCCAGGTTACAATAATATATGCATAATTACGAAAAGCTGTACGTGATCTTATCGCGGTTATGATTGCTAATCCAGGCCGTTTATTATATTGTTGACTCCCCGTAAAAAGGTTTCTTTATTCTCCTCATCGATCAATTCAGTAATTTTTTTATTAAAATTATTGGCAATTTCCAGAACTTCCTCTGCCAGTTTCCGGCCGGATTCTGTAATAAAGATCCTGATGGCTCTTCTATCCTGGGCATCCAATTGTCGTTCCACCAACTTATCTTTTTCAAGTTTATCCACTAACACAGTCATGGACGAACTGTCGATCAAGGTACGATTGCCGATTTCCTTTAACGTGGTGCCATCTTCCTCCAATAGGCTCTTTAAAATAAAGGATTGGGGGATACTGATTCCGAATGGTTCCAACTGCTGCCCCAGATTTTTATCTATTTTTTTCATTGCCGCCCGCATGTTGAAACACAAGAAATTGTTCAACTCTGTCATCTTTATATACTCCTTTCCAGAATATTCTCAACTATTTTGTATATTACATCATGTGAAATTTTATCATCTAATATTATTATAATTTAATATTCTTGTAAATATTAGTAATAAATTATTGTGTTCCTCGCAATCCGCCCGTGTAATCTTGAAGTTCCTCATGTATAATGTTATTTTAGGTTACGTAGCTACAACCACAGGGAGGAAATTGAAATGGCAGACAGTAAAAAAAGGATATTGACTGGAGACAGACCAACCGGCAATCTGCACCTGGGCCACTATGTAGGCAGCTTGGCCAATCGTGTGAAGCTGCAGAAGGAATATGACAGCTTTATCTTGATCGCCGATGTTCAGGCTCTTACTACCCACTGGGAAAAAGATGAAAACCTGGCGGAAAATATTTTCGCCATTGCTCTGGACTACCTGTCTGTAGGTATCGATCCGGAAATATCAACAATATTGATTCAAAGTATGGTTCCCGAGCTTTTTGAACTTACCATGTATTTTTCCCTTTATACTTCGGTCAATGTTTTAAGGCACAATCCTACGATAAAAAGCGAGGCTGCCCAGCACGGTTTTAAAGATATGACCTATGGGTTTCTCGGTTATCCGGTAAGTCAGGCAGCTGATATTGCAATTTTCAAAGCACATCTGGTCCCGGTAGGAGAAGATCAAATCCCTCATCTGGAATTAGCCCGTAAAATTGTACGCCGTTTCAATGACTTATACAGACCTGTGCTGGTGGAACCTGATACTTTAGTAGGTGAAGTTCCTCGTTTAGTAGGTCTGGATGGTAAAACCAAAATGAGCAAGAGTTTAAATAATGCTATTTTCCTCTCCGATAGTTCAGATACAATTAAAAGCAAAATCAGGAGCGCAGTTACTGACCCGGCCCGGATCAGGAAAAATGACCCCGGTCATCCGGATATCTGCACCATATTCCAATATCAGCAAATATTCAATAAAAACGAGATTTCAGAAATTGAAACGAATTGCCGCCAGGGTTCCATCGGATGTGTTGACTGCAAAAACCGGCTGTTTGTCCAGTTGGAACAGCTGCTGGCTCCCATGCGGGAAAGAAGAAGCAAATTTGCTAATAATATGCCTTTGGTGAGGGATATACTTTTTGACGGAACCAGTAAGGCCAGGGCAGTTGCTGAAGATACCATGCGTGAAGTGCGTGAAGCTATGAAGATCAATTATTTTAATCAATGATTATCATTCATTTTATTAGTTTATAAGCTTTCTTTTCATACTTCTGTTCAGAATTACCATTCTCTTTCTAATAAAAAAACAGGAGGCATAAATCCTCCTGTTTCAATACACAAAGTACGTATTATGATTTGTATTCTTCGGGCAGCCAGCTTTGCACCAATTCCTGATTCTGATCGATCCATTGCTGAGCAGCTTTTACCGGATCACCAAGCTCCTCTGCCAATACCATTGCTGAAGCAAGATCTTCAGGACTCCAGGCAAAATTATCGAATAACTCATAAGCATCCGGCAAATCCTCTTTTAGTCCCAGTCTCACAATAGTGTTGATGGTTTCCGCTTCTCCATAGATCGTTTTTGGGTCTTCAAGGTATTTCAAATCATATTTTGCAAACTTCCAATGGGGAGTCCAGCCAGTTACAACCACCCATTCATTATTATCAATGGCTTCTTTCAGTGACATGATCATCGTTCCTTCACTGCCTTCCACCAGTTCATAATCCAATCCATAGTCGGCCAAGGCTTGTGTCGAGGCTTTCATGATACCTGCCCCGGGATCAATGCCAATAATTTGTCCTTTAAACTTATCTTTAGCAGCATTCATTTCTTCAATTGAATTGATCGTTACATACTCCGGTACCACCAGTCCAATTTTGGCACCTTCCATATTCGGTCCTAAATCTTCCACCTGATCTCCCAGTTGTTTCATATAATCTCCATGAGTTAAAGGAAGCCAGGCAGTAAAAATAGCATCTGCTTCCTTACTGGCAAGCCCCTGATACATAGCAGCAGCGGCTACATCCATAATTTCAACCTCATAATTCATGTAATTCTCCAGGATCTCAGCCATAATATGTGTTTCAGCAGAAGCACATGCCCATTGAACATAGAGCAGGCGGACTTTCTTATCTGCCTGCTGTCCTGAATCAGAAGCCACATCGGAACTTCCTCCGCAGCCGGCAATAGTAAACACCAACATGGTTACTAAAGCAATGGCTGCTAAAAACTTTCGGTCATTGAATCGTTTCATTTTTCCCATCCTTTCTTTAACTTTTTCGTTCTTCCCTACCCTTCCTTTCCTTAAGATTTACCTAAACTGCTGGTTATTCTGTCAAGAATAATAGCCAGTATAACGATAGCTACTCCGGCCTCAAAGCCCATCCCCATATTAAGGGTCTGGATGGCTGTCCACACTACTCCTCCCAGACCTTTGGCGCCGATCATGGCAGCAATAACAACCATGGAAAGTGACAGCATGATACATTGATTGATCCCTGCCATGATCGTTGACCTGGCCAGAGGAAGCTCAATTTTTATCAGCATCTGAAAAAAAGTTGAACCAAAAGATTTCCCCAGTTCCAATAATTCTTCCGGGACCTGCGTAAGGCCCAGATAAGTAAGCCTGATAATGGGCGGCATAGCAAATATCAAAGTAGTAATTACAGCCGGTACGACCCCCAGGCCGAAAAATGGAATGGCAGGCAGCAGGTAGACAAAAGCCGGTAAAGTCTGCATAAAATCGAGGATCGGTGCAATGATCCGGTAAGCGGTCTCATTTTTGGCAATCAATATTCCCAGGGGTACGCCTAACAAGATGCACATGAGCACGGCCGCTAAGACCATCGCCAGAGTCTGCATTGTAACCACCCATAGCCCAATATTCCAAATGAACAACAGTCCCAAAAGACTGAATACCGCGATTTTCCTGTTGGCCAGCTTCCAGGCGATCAGAGCAACAATCAGGATCACCAACAGCGGCGGAACACTTATCAATCCCTCCTGCAGGCCTTTAATGATGATCTCCAGAATTTCTGAAATCGCCTGGGTTGATTCGCGGAAATTGGCTTGTAAAAAATCAATGGTCTGATCGGTCCATCTGCCCAGAGGGATTCTGGGAATACCATCAGTAAAATAAGACGTGATACTAAAAAATAATTCAAGATTCATCCTATTCACCTGCTTCCCTTCTTGCTCCTGCCAAACCTGCGATCACTGAACCCCTTACCAGGACACCTTTTAATTCATTGGCTTCATTTACAACTGCAAGAGGGATCTTGGTATTTGCCAATACTTCCAATAAATCAGATAAAACGATATCCGGTGCTGAAACAGGCATATCCTTCTGAATGATCCCGTCCAGGTGCTTGATGCCGTTCTCCACTGCATTATAAGCATCTTCAGCGGTCACATAACCGATCAGGTGGGTTGACCTGTCAACCACAAACAAGCTCGATATGCCGTGTTTCTCCATGATCCGCAAAGCTGTCATAGGCCCGTCCTTGGGATATATGACTACCCTTGGCTTGACCATTACTGCAGAGGCTGTCAGGGCTTTGGTCCAGTTAATATTCTCAACAAAGCGCGCAACGTAATCAGACGCCGGGGATAATAGTATATCTTCGGGTACTCCGCTCTGTACAATAACACCATCTTTCATCAGCGCAATATTATCACCGATTTTAAGCGCTTCATCTAAATCATGGGTAATAAAAATAATGGTTTTGTGCAGCTTTTCCTGTAAGGCCAGCAAATCATCCTGCATATCCTGTCTGATCAAAGGGTCAAGTGCACTGAAGGGTTCATCCATGAGCAGGATATCAGGATCATTGGCAAGTGCTCTGGCGATACCGACCCTTTGCTGCATACCCCCGCTGAGATTATGGGGATAGGCATCTTCCCATTCCTGTAACCCTACCATGCTAATGGCTTCCCGGGCTTTTTCATAGCGTACGATCCTGGACATATTCTGAACTTCCAGGCCATAAGCCACATTGTCCAGTATCCTCCGGTTGGGAAGCAAGGCAAACTTCTGAAAGATCATGCTCATCTTCTTTCTGCGCAGCTGCATCAATCTGTCACTGGAGACCCTGGTCACATCTTCATTGTCGATCAGGATCTCTCCCCGGGTGGGTTTAATCAACAGGTTAATACATCTGATCAGAGTAGACTTGCCGCTGCCGGAAAGACCCATGATAACAAAACTCTCTCCTTCGTTGACGGAAAAGCTTACTTCTCTTACTCCCACAACCTGTTTGGTTTCCTGTCTTATTTCACTGTTGGTATACCCCTTATCCATAAGTTCAAGGGCTTTTTCGGGGCTGTTCCCATAAATTTTAGTCAGATTATTAATGATTAATTTCGCCATTTCAGTCCCCCTTTCCGAAGGTCAATGACTCTGTTGTAAAAAAGGCATATAAAAGCATGACAATAAAAGCCCCTTATGTTGCCACACCAGGCCGATACACACAGTTTTACAAATGCAGAAAATTGAGGATACATTTATGTTTTGGCTAAACAACAAAGCTTGTGAAGAAAGCTGTAATCCCCATTCTCCCCTTAGGAATTGCTTACGAGGTTAGCTGTCGGGTTTGGGCCAGGGCGCCCTACCATGTTTACTGGATTCACCCCAGAAGTGGTTCCCCCGTTTCCAGATGAGTAATCTGAAATTAAGCATATGAGAATGTGTATCACGAGTTATATTTTATTACTATATTAGTATAAGCTTTATTTTTTCCATCGTCCAAAAGTGTTATATTAAAAGATAGGTTTTTTCAACAGCTTCAGCTAATGTCAGCAGAATATACAGGTCATATTCTCAGTAATCCTTGCTTATGCTTTAAAATAAAGTCGTATAAGGCAATGAATTGAAAAGATTTGGGAGTATAATCATGCTTTTAGATAATCGTAAATTAGGTTATCTTGCACTGGTGCTTACCGTTTTGTTGTTCAGCACCCTGGAACTTGTCAGTAAAACCATCACCTATGACATCCCTCCGCTGCAGATCAACTTTTTAAGATTTCTGGCGGCGGGATTATTGATGTTACCCTTTACCCTCGTTACTCTATCAAAAAATCATACCAGGATTTCCGGCAGCGATTTGATAAAAATAGCAATTCTCGGTGTTGTCAACGTAACGGTCAGTGTTTCCTTGCTTCATGTAAGCCTTAAATATGCAAATGCCAGTTTGGTAGCAGTAATATTCTGCACCAATCCTATTTTTGCTAATTTTTTTGACTATCTCATTTATCGCAAAAATTTAACACTGGTAAAAGCTGTGGGCCTTTTTCTTGGCACTGCAGGTATGGTGGTCATTTTTTATACGGAAATCTTTATACAGTCCGCTGATGTACGGGGTATCATTACTGCTCTGTTATCGGCCTGCAGTTACGGATTATATATTGTATTGGCCAAGTCTACTTCTGATAAACTGGGCGGTTTGATTGTTAATTGTTATTCTTTTATTATCGGTGCCCTTTTTTTGATGCCCGTTTTATTGGCCTTAAAAATTCCTTTGTTCCGTTTTGATTTATCCGTTCTTCCGCAAATGCTTTATATCACCATTATGCTGACCATCGTCGCTTATGTACTGTTCCTTTACGGACTCAAATTCCTGCCGGCAGGGACGGGTTCATTGATTTTTTTCGCTAAACCGCCACTGGCAATATTGTGGGCTTTTCTGCTTCTGCACGAAACCATTACCCTGCCGTTCCTGTTAGGCAGTTTTATCATTATGGCAGGGATCGGCATTTATAATTATGATTTGTACAAAAGCGGCATAATAACTACTGAGAAAAGCGATTAACAGTTGTCTGCAGCAATGTAAAAAGGTAAAATTTAGCTATCTATATGGAAAGCGGAGTGAACAAACATGCAGATCAAACCATTTAAACTGGAATTTTTGGCAAGCGAGCCCCACCTGCTGCTGCCCAATGTGACATCAATTATTCTGGCCCAGAATTTGTATGATGTCCTGTTTCAATATGCCATCAGTCCGGAAAAAGAAGAAATGTTAAAGTCTTTCATTAACCTCCTGGAAACACATATCAAGAGTAAATCCCGGGCACCTTTTTCCATCCCCCTTGCAGATCTGGCCTTTCTGGATGAAGGATTACAGGAATTAAGGCTTTTAAACTGGATGGAAGTGCCGGTTTCGCTATTTCGCCTTGTCTTGCCCGCTGATGCTGGTGAAGATGATTATGAAAACACATATGACTTTTTGAAAGAGGTTTTCACTTTTAATAAGAAGCCGGATACCCATGACATATATGTTTATCCATTGGGTCTGACGGCTTTCTGATTCCCCTTGTAATAGACAGTTAAGGCTGGGGTTCTTCCCAGCCTTTTATATCTTTATTTTAATCAAGTTTTATCTGTTTCAGCTTATTTTGGAGGAAAACCATCAGGATCTTCTATATATCCGGATGAAGAAGCCCATTGATGGTAATCCCAATAAATGGTGTCCCCTGCCTTGGGCTCGACTTCTTCGGCACCTTTCTGTGCCGCTTCTCCATTTACGTAGAAAAACCAATCATAACTGTCCCCGGATTTACTGACAGATTCCAGGCCATTTATTCCTTTTATGAATCCTCCGCCGCTGCCGGTGGTAACCTGCCATTCCTCCTGCATATACTCCAGCAGATTGTGTTCCGGTTCTATTCTCACCATTTCTGTGTCTAAAACCTCTGCCCCCCAGTCACGGGTCAATAATAAAGTAAAAGTATCAGTTGTTTCCGAAGCAGGTGCGGTTTTTTCATTGCCGCCTATTTCTCCGGTACCACAGCCGATGATCATCAGCAATAAAATCATCAGCAGCCCAGTCACAAAGCTCTTTTTCATTATTTTCTTCCTTTCTGCAGCTGTTCAATAAGAAACTCTTTAAACTGTGCCTGCGGCAAACCTTACTGAGTTCTAAGTTTAATAAAAATGGTTACATATTAATCAGTAAGCCAAAAGCGCTTCCCTGATTATTTTTGCACCAAGTATAGCTGTATTATCACCGGGATCATAGGGCGGTGATATTTCAACTAAATCAAAGCCTACTACATTCAGATCACGGAACTTAAGTAGTCCTTCGAAAAGTTCACGTGAGGTGATTCCTCCTGCTTCCGGGGTACCGGTTCCCGGTGCAAAAGCAGGATCCAAAACATCGATATCCAGAGATATATAGACCGGGCGATCCTTTATTTTCTGTTTTACTTCCTCAATCACAGAAGCGAACTGGTCCAAATAAAGATAGGTGTTATTTTCTGCGTATTCAAGCTCTTCACGGGTACCGGAGCGGATACCCAGTTGAAATACTCTTTTTTCTCCCAATAATTCAGCAACCTGCCGCATAACTGTTGCATGGGACATTTTCTCCCCCAGATAATCTTCCCGCAGATCAGCATGGGCATCCAACTGAATAACGACCAAATCCTGAAAAAAGCGATGGTACGCTTTGATCACCGGCAGTGAGACCAGATGTTCTCCGCCCATGACAAATAATTCTTTTCCCTGCTGCAAAAAATAAGCAGCTGTTTGTTCTGCTCTTCTCAGTGTTTCCCATACATTGCCAAAAGGGCTGATCAAATCACCGGCATCAAAAAAGTCAAGTTCCGAGAGGCTTTTTCTCTGGTAAATACTAAATTCTTCAATGCCTTCGGATACTTCCCTTATCCTGTATGGTGCCAGTCTGGTTCCAGGGCGGAAACTGGTGGTGCTGTCCATGGGAATGCCAAACAGCACTTTCCTGGCTTGATCAATCGAGTTGCAGCTGTCCATAAAAGCAGCTTTCTGTTCCAGGTAATTCATTATTTCCATGTTATTCATCCAGTCCAATGATCGCCTTTACAAAAGCGGGTAGCTTAAAGGCTGCCTGGTGGACATCTTTCGTATAATATTTTTTCGGTCCCTCCGGGGCTGATAATATGGTCTCCGGGTCATATTGTTTGGAGCCAACAGTAAAACTCCACAAACCGCTGGGGTAAGTGGGAACATTGGCCAGATAAAGCTTGGTGACAGGAAAGGCACTGCCGATGCCGTCATACACCATTTTGATTACATCGGCATTAAAAAAGGGAGATTCACTCTGGGCTACGATCATTCCATCGGCTTTCAAAGCATTGTATGCCGCCTGATAAAACTCCGGAAGAAAAAGTTGAACTGCCGGTCCTACCGGTTCAGTTGAGTCAATAAGTATAATATCAAATTGATTGGTCTGGCTTTTAACATAATCAATGCCGTCCGCAATGATCACCTCAGCCTTAGGCGAAGCAAAAGAGCAGGCTAAATCAGGGAAAAACTTTTTGGAGCTTTCCACCACTCTTTCATCGATTTCCACCAGGGTCCCTTTTTGAACCAGCGGATGCCTGATTACTTCACGTAATGCACCTCCGTCTCCGCCGCCAATGACCAAAACCTGTTCCGGATGGGGATGAGAATTAAGCGCTATCTGGGCGATCATCTCGTGGTAAATATGCTCATCTTTTTCTGTGGTCATGACCATGCCGTCCAATAACAGCATTTTGCCGAACTGTTCGGTATCAACCACTGATAAGAACTGAAAGGGCGTTTGTTCTACTGCCAGGGTCTCCTTGACTTTACAGGCAAAGCCAAGGGATGGAGTTTGATATTCGGTTACCCATAAATCCACTTAATTTTCCTCCTTTAGAATCTCATTCACTGTATTAGTACCATAACGGAACTGCTGCAAAGGCACAGCCGATTTTTTCCACAATATGTTCGGTACTGGCGATCTTGACTTCGTCCAGTTCCAGACCCCTGATACTGAAAGCTTCTTCTACCATTTGCTTTATCGCTGCTTCTGCCTCGGTTTTGCCGCAGTGACCGGAAAACTCCATAATTACGCCGAAACTGTCTTTCTTTATCCCCACTCCCACTGCTGCCGATATCAACTGGCCGGGTTCAGTGCTGGTAATGGCCCCATATGCAATAGGAAGTAAAGAACCGGCAGGTATGATCAAGTCAGGGCAATATTCACAGCCGGGCGGCAGTATGCTGCTGACTCTCAATAAATTGGTATTTCCCACCCGGGCTTTGAGCAGCGCCCCATCAAAGGCTGTTAATTTAGTATTCCCTTCTGCCGAGGCAGCAGTTATAAAATATTTCTTCGGTAATGGCAACATCTGTTAATACCCCCAGCTTATTTATTTTCAAGCAATAGATTTATTATATCCAATCGATTTATAAAATCAAGATAAATTAACACTCCCCGGGTTCTTGAAGAAAGGCTTGAAATATTCGAATTTTGTTCATATAAAAGATCACCGCCGGGCAGGTTCAAACAACAATAAATAGCCCTTTAAAGCGCAAACAAAAAAGGCGGTTTATGAAAAACCACCTTCCATAGGTCAGCCAGTTCATTTACCTGGAATTTCATCAAGCTGCCTGATATAGCTAAGAAATGCTTCTACGGATTTCCGTCTGGTTTTCTGTTTGGGATATACAACATAAAAAAGTCTTTTGGCATTCACATCATCAATGCTGATACTTTTTATTTTACGGTGCTGATCCAGCTTCTTAATCGCCCAGCTGGAAATGACCGATATGCCCATTCCTGCTTCGACCGCTGCCAATACCGCTTCAGTACTTCCTGCCTCCAGATAAATATTTAAAGCTTCGTTCCTGATGCCATTGCTTAGCAGCAACTCTTCAGCAGCTTTTCTGGTCCCTGAACCTTTTTCCCGGAATATCCATCTTTCATGGAGCAAATCCGTCATTTTGACCCCTTTGTTGCTGCTGTTTTCACGTTGTGCCAGGCGATGACTTTCCGGAACAATCAATACCAGTTCATCTTCCAGCCAGCTATAACCTTCAATTTTGCGGCTATTGATCCAGCCCCCAACAATTCCTACGTCGATTTCCCGATCTGCCACACGATTAACGATTTTTTCGGTATCAGCTATATCCATACTTATTGATATATTGGGCATTTTATCTTTAAATTTTTTAATAATATAAGGCAGTATATATTGACCGGGGATGGTGCTGGCACCCAAATACAAGCTGCCTTTACGGCTGTCTGATACTTCCTCCATTGCTTTTGCAGTCCTGTCCATGACTTTAATGATCTCTCTGGCGTATTCATATAATGTTTCGCCTGCTTCAGTGGTTTTTAATTTCCGGCCGGACCGTTCCAGCAGCAAAACTCCATACATGTCTTCCAGCGCTTGAATTTGTTTGGTTACCGCAGGCTGCGATAAGTCAAACTCTTCAGCGGTCCTGGATAAGTTTTGGGTTTCTACCACTCGCACATAGGTTTTAAACAAATTAAGATTCATACCTCATACCACCATATCAAGATTATTTTAGGAAGCCCTCCAAAATCGTATCCACTGCTTGTCCTTCCGTTAGACCCAGCGACATAAGCTTGATCAACTGTTCACCGGCAATTTTCCCAATCGCCGCTTCATGGGTCAGGACTGCATTTGAATCCTCGGCCATCAGTTCCGGAACTGCTTTAATTCTAGCCTTATCCATAATTATTGCATCACATTCAACATGACCCAGGCACTCATTTTTCCCGACTAATGCTGCTTTAAATACTTGTGTGGAATTGTCTTTGGCAACGGATCTGGATAAAATCTGCCCGCTGCCGCCTTGCCCTTCAATGTTGATTTTTATCTCTGATACTGCATTCTGCTCCCCATGAGTCATCAGCCGCTCTACCACTTTTAAACTGCCTTTTTCATGGATATAGGCCTCGGTTATTCTCACTGTATCATCCACACCTTTTATCTGGACTGTTTCAATCTCAGCCACGGCGTTTTTCATGACAGTAATCTTAGTGGTTGGATATAACACTTTTTGCCCCGTTCCGCTTCCTTCGCCATAATGCTTTTCAACATACTTTAATCGGGCGCCTTCCTTTACCAGAATCTCATGCAGGCCTTCATGGCGTGAACGGCCATGACTGTCATTATGTATTCCGCACCCCGCAACAATAGTGGCATCAGCATTTTCCCCGACGATAAACTGATTATATACCACATCATTTAATCCCGTTTGAGTAAGTATGACCGGTACATGCACCGTTTCGTTTTTGGTGCCTGGTTTGATCTCAACCAGCAGTCCGCCGGTTTCACCGGTTTTAATTTCAATATTAGGTGAGGATTGTCTGTAAATTGCTTGTCCGTCTTTCCTAATATTGACTGCACCTTTAGGGATGTCTTTTATATCACTGATGGTATTGAGTAAATTTTTATCCAGTTCTTCCAGGTTCATATAATTTCTTCACCTCTGCATGTATCTTGCACCTGACATACTATATCATCTCTAATGATCGGCCAGATTTCATCACGATGCCCATGATGTTTTATTCTTCCTTCCTCAATTACCACGATTTCATCACAAATAGGCAGTATATTACGGTTATGAGTGATTAGAACCGCTGCTGCCTCAGGGTTATTCTGATATTTTCCCACGATAATATCCACCAATCTCTGGATCGTCCATAAGTCGACACCCGCTTCCGGTTCGTCAAAAATGGCCAGTTTCGCATTGCGGGTCAATACCTGGAGGATCTCTATGCGCTTCATTTCTCCACCGCTAAGCCCGGAACCCATATCCCGGTCAAGGTAATCCTCCGGGCATAAACCTACATCTCTCATTCTCTTTCTCACTGATAAATTGCTCAGTTTAGGCTGAGCTATTTTGACCAGATCTTCAACTGTCAGCCCCTTGAAACGGGGTGGCTGCTGAAAGGCATAGGCAATACCGAGATTCGCCCTTTCCGTTATATTCTTATCACTGATATCTTCCCCATCCAGATAAATATGACCGGCGGTATGGGTTAAAATCCCCATAATCACTTTGGCCAGCGTGGTCTTCCCACCGCCGTTGGGGCCGGTAATTCCATATAGTTTTCCCCGTTTGATATCCAGATTTATATCCGAGATAATCTGCTTGCTGTCTCCATTATTGTGAACTGAAAATGACAGATTCTCCAGATGCAGCATTTCCGTTCCCTCCTAGTTTATCGGCAATAAATTTTTAATAATTTTATCATAACTTAAGATAATAAGTCTAACTGCAAATAATAAAAGTATATACAGTAAATAAAATGTCAATCGCTTTCAATCTTATCAACCTCTACTACAGCAGCTGCTCTCTGCCCCAGTGCAAAAGTGGCATTCCCCAATTCGAAGACCACCGGTCCTTTAAATGGATGATGTGATATCATATTCAATTCAACTCCGGGCATGATCCCGATTTCAAACAGGCGCCTGGTTAAATTTCCGTTATGGTCTACTTTGATCACTTTAGCCTTTTGTCCTGGTTTCAAATCCTTTAACTTCACGATCATCCCTCCTCACTTTTTTCTTTCATTTCCTTAGGGAAGCAACAGATTTAAAATAATTCCCACTAATATGGAAGTACTCATACCAATAGCCAGCACTTTAGCCAGTCCTTTAAAGCCGATTTCTCTGACCGTCATTACCATGACCGGAAGGCAAGGCAGCGATAGTGCGATCATAGAGATGGCAATCGTTGCTTCCCGGGCACTGAGATCAAGATTCAGCAGTATAAGGGGTGCCAGATAACGTTGAAAGATAGTCAGCAGTACCGCAGCAAAAGCTTCCGCCGGGATACCGAACAGCATCCTGGTTATATTTTCTATGGATTGAAGATGATTCAGCAATCCGGATTCAATGAGAGCACGTACCGCAATACTCATAACCAGCAATAGCGGCAGCACTTCAGTAAAGAATCCCGAAAACCTGATCTTTAACTTGGTCCAAAGATTTGACCATAAAGGAATCCTTAAGGGCGGCAATTCATAAATAAAAACTTCTTCTGTTGACATAATTCGGCTTAGAACATAACCGAGAATAATGAGTGTCATGATCATGGTAACCATGATCACCATCAATGAAGCCTCAAAAGTTGCAATAACCGAGGCCAGGATGCCAAGTGTGGCGGCACAGGGTATCACTACACTGAGCAGCACGATGGCAATGAATCTCTGCTGTTGATTGGGGAGTATTCTGGTGGCCATGACGGCAGGGGTTCGACATCCGAAGCCTAATGACAACGGAATAACGGCCTGGCCTGAAAGGCCAAAAAAGCTGCCCACTCTTTCCAGAACCACTGAATACCGGGGCAAAAGCCCTGTATCCTCAATCAAAGACATGATGATACTGACCATTAACATCGCCGGCATAATAATGGTAAAAGGAATAATCAAACCTTCAGGAACAGCTTTGGCCAATATGGTTGTAAAAATGGAATCCGGCAAATGCGTGAGAATAAAAGCTTCAAGGACAGAATTGACCGGTGCCAGCAGATCCGAGATTGGTCCCTCGCTGAGCTCAATAAATTTCATCAAGGCCAGGAAAGCCAGATAAGCAACAAACAAAAGAATTATGGTACCCAAAAAAGGTTTATCAATGATTTTTTCTGCTTTATCCATCCAGCTTCCGGACTTTGTTCCGAACTCCCTGGTAACCATGCGGGCAGTGTCAGCAGCTTTCCCGGCTCTTTTCAAGTCTTCCGAATCAATCTCCTGAAAACTACGGGAACAATTGGCACAATTACCATTACAACTATTGCCGGCAAATTCGGCTTTGATGATGGTGACTGGTTGTCCTGTTTCTTTGTCTTTTGTTTTTCCCTCTTTGTTCCCTTTATCGATTAAAGACATCAATTCCATAAGACCTTCACCGGTATTGGCAGAAAAACAAATCACTTCACATTTCAAGATTTGACTTAAAAGCTGGCAGTTGATTTCGATTCCCATCTGCCGGGCCCGATCGATCTGGTTGATCACCAAAACCATTGGAATACCCAGTTCCAGCAGCTCATATGTCAGAACCAAATTCCTTTTCAGGTTTACTGCATCCACGATATTCAGAATCAAATCCACCTTTTGCGAATTGATCAGTTCATTGATAACCTGCTGTTCAGCAGATTCGCATTCCATGGAATAGAGCCCTGGTGTATCATAAATATCAATGGTTTTTCCTGCACTCTTTAGTTGAGTGGCAGTGATCTCCACCGAAGTACCAGAGTAGTTGGATACTAAAAGCGGCCGATCAGTAAGGCGGCTTAATACTGCACTTTTCCCCACATTGGGATTTCCTATCATAACAATGGCCATTTTTCACTCTCCTGAATAGACTGATAAATTTCAATAATGATAATCATTCTCATTGTTCCGGCAAAATTTTTTATTTACAATTCGGGCAATATCCATAGAATTTCAGTTCATGATCAATTATTTTAAAACCTTGCATTTCAATTCTTCTCTCCAGGTCATTTAATAAATCATCCTGTACCTCAGTTATTTTCCCACAGTTCAAACAAATAATGTGGTGATGGTGATGTATCTCGGAATTATAAATTTCATATCTGAATTTGCCGCTTTCAAAAACAGATTTATATAAAACGCCTATCTCGGTAAACTTTTCCAGAGTGCGGTAAACAGTAGCGATTCCAATACCAGGTGATTTCTTTCTGGCTTTTTCAAAAACTTCTTCTGCGCTCAGATGCTTTCCCGGATTCTTAAGCATTACATCAAGAATCGCTCTTCGCTGATCAGTCAGTCTATAATCTTTTTCCTTGAGTTTCGCGTCAATGATTTTCTTCATAGCTTTCTCCCGATATTGATAATCATTATCATTTATATGTTTATTATATGCATCTTCAAATAAAAAGTCGAGTCATTTTTGAAACCTAAATTTTTCTCACCTTCCAGAACCTAACTTTGACAGAAAGGCCGATTTTAAGGTAAAAAATAAACGACTCACTCTTTAAAGGCCTTTAATGAGTCAATTAAAAAAGAAAGGCAGGCCATGTATGAGGAAAAAATTTATCGGAGCAATCATTTTGGCAGTATTATTTACCCCATTGTTTTGGACCACGCCGGTGCGGGCAGATGTTTACAGCAGTTACAGCAAGTTAGCGGTACGTCAGGATAAAGGCGAAGACTATAGGATAACCAGTTATAATGGACCATCCACAACAGCAGTAATTGCTATTCATGGAGGCGGAATTGAAATAGGTACCAGTGAACTGGCAAAATCAGTGGCCAAACTTACCGGTTCAGATCTATATACTTTCGAAGGCTTAAAGTACAGTAATAACGGAATTCTTCACATCACTTCCACTAAATTCAACGAGCCCAAAGGCAAAAAACTGGTAGCCGAATCAAAAGTGACCCTTTCCATCCATGGTTGCAGCGGTTCATCCAAAACAACTCTTGTTGGCGGAAGGGACAAGGCACTGGCTGCCAGGGTCAAAGCTGAACTTAAAAAAGCAGGTTTCAAAACTGCAACTCCCAAAAAAAGCCTTAGTGGCACCAGTATTTATAACATATGCAACGAAAATGCCAGCAATAAAGGGGTGCAGTTGGAGTTGACTTACGCCATGCGCCAAGCTTTATTAAAGAACCAGGACCTCTATGATACATATGTAAAGGCACTGGTCAAAGCGCTGAAATAATATTTGATGATCCCACTACATACCGTGGGATCATACTATTTTCATTATTTTACTCAACTTCTTCAAAAGTGATAAACCTTCCCCGGTCAACAAAATCCCGATAACTGAATACGGTGTGAAGATTTCCATCAGCATCTATTTGTAAGTAATAGTACTCATCAAAGCAAATCAATGCTTTTATATAGAGGGTTTTTTCAGCCCCTTTATAGCTGCCGCTGCAAGTATAGCTATAGGTACAGAAATCTTGTTCCTGATGTTCACGATGAATACTGCTGACCTCTGTTTTTCCCTGTTCACAAAAAACCGTTGACTCCCAGTGGTCCAATATGATCTGTTCCGGCAATTCCTGAAGATAAGTAAAATCATCCCGCAAAATCATGTTGATTTCTTCCAATACCATCCAGGCTGCTGATTCAGCCAGTTCTCTGGCCTGGTTGGACCGGTGCTCATACAGGCTCATCTTATATTCCATCAAAGCAGCGCTTTGCATGGTTAAGCTGATGGTAATGGTAAAGGCAAGCAACAGCAAGGAATAAACCAGTATGCTGCCACGCTGGTCATTGACTCGCATATAAGCACTCCTTTATTGATTAAGGCAATAATGCCCTGGGACTGCAAGCCACTTTAAGATCATATCGATAATCATCTTCACCGGTGATCACGGAGTAATGAATTACGTTATTCTGACAACTGAAGCTCAAAACAATGACCTTTTCCGCAATGGGTATCTTCGCTTTGCCATGACGATATACGATCCCGTTTTCCTGATAATAGGAAATGTTTTCCTCTCCTCTGATAATAATTTTTTCATCACCCACAAGCTCTATCTGCGTGGCGCTTCTGATATCCCTGTTGATATTAAATACCACCATTCGCGCACTGTATTGAGCGTCCATCCCCTTAACATTGATTGCATACCCGCGGGTTATAAAAAAAAGAATGTTAAAAAGCAGAATCATTATGATGGTCCACAATGATAAAGTCAGGATCACTTCAACTGCTGTTATGCCTTTTTCCCCATCCATATCACTGCATATCCCTTCTAAAAATACTGGACATTTCCAGTTCCTTCGTCTGCCCGCTTTCTATCCAGTTCACTGAGATTTCTATTAAAAACAAAAATGGCTGTCCGTCAACCGGAGTTATGGTGACCTGGGCTGCCATTCCTTTTGGTGGCTTGATCCCATTAAAACTGTTATCCTTATCGAACTGATATGATCCGCTGTCGATACCTTCGGCTTTTATGGCTTCGATTAAAGCTGTAGCATAATAACTTGCGGCAGTAATATCACCGGATCGTGTAATCTGACTGGTGGAAAACACGATGATATAAGTCAACTGCACAACAAGTACAACAATAACCATGGAGGCCAGAACTTCCAGGAGGGAAGTACCACGGTCACCTGCAGTCCGGACTATTTTTTGTCTCAGAGAATACAAAAGGTTTAAGCCTCCCAAAATCTATATCATAACAATGTTATTGGTTTAATATGATGATCGAATTTTTTGCAGGTCTTACCCTGACCGCAACAAATAAAAAATCAGATAATCAAATTAACTGACTGTTTATGCACAGCAGCTGTTGAGATCCCTTTCAATTGGCATGAAGCGGTAATGGAAAAAGATTTGGGTGAGTATTTTACCGAAGATGTGTACCGTGATAGTTTGATGGTTGATTCTGGATATGTTTAACCTTAGGCCAATATTATAAGTCGGGAAAAGTTTTTTGCGGTCATCCTTCCAATAATATTGTATTAATAGTAAATTTTGTAGACGGTAAAGATATTTTATCATATTTATTAATATTTTGCATTGTATTTTTTAGGCTTATGAAAAATATGCGCCGCTTACCTTTTATTCTGCATCTTTTATGCTAAAATAAAGCCATCTTTTAATGCAAAATTTTGGGGGGGCTGGGAATGTCATTGGACTTGATCCGATATTATTTTTATCTGGAAGAAGATGCGGATTCTATTGCTGTATTCCAATCTGAACTGAAAAAGCATGATATTTTTTACCAGTCGTCCTCCGGTAAAATTGATGAGAAAAATTTACCTGACAAGAGTTATTTCCTGCAATTTAAGAATAACAATATCAATATTTTAGTGGTTCGCCTGTCCTCAGAAAGCAGCGAAAGCTTACTGCAAAATCTTGAGACTTCTTCCCTGCTTACAACTGATAATCTCCTGGGCAAAGTTACGGTGTGGGCAGCTTATGGTGAAGATTACGCAGAAATGAAAACCGCTTTGTTCAAGAATAAAAAAGAAGCCATCCAGATTAAAATGATCAATGGACGATTATCAAGAATGGCATTATACTGGCCCCGAGGACATGCTCAGTATCTTTGTGTAATGACCCAAAAAGACGAAATCTGTGAAAAATTTCTGATCTCCGGCTTGCCCGTGATCGAGGCAGGTCTGCTGCAGTTGAATCTAATTGACAAGCTATATCGGGAACGGCATCTGACCATCGATAAACAGACCAAAAATCTCGACAAAGGTTTGAGCATCATTTTACACACTGATCTGGTGGCCCGCCAAAGCCAGCTTAAGCAAGTGGATGAATTGGAATCACAATTAAATGAATTGGCCAAATCATATGGGATTACTGCCGGCAATAAAAATGTCATTTCGGAAGGAATCAATAAAATCAAACCAGAGATTGAAAGTATCACCCGGCAGTTGGAGGAAGAAAAAGCCTTGCTGCTCAGTCCCGAAGCCATTACCAAATATTTGGAACCTTTTCAATTACGTCTGGAGAGCTTATTCAGTTCTTCTGAAAATCTGGACATATCCATGCAAAATCATCAGGCTGCCATCGATGTTGTGGAAAGTAAAATTCAGATCATGAACAGCCGGCAAAATATTGCCACCCAGGAGAAAATCAGGGATCTGCTGGAATTAAACGCTACCATGCAAAGACAAAGCTTAATTTTCCAAATTTCTGCTGCTGCCATTGAGTTTATCGTTATTGCTTATTACAGTCATTCTTTATGGAAAGCTATGGCTGTTGATGCCTATCATGCAATTCCCGGCTGGATACAATTGATATTTGTTGTTCTATTCTCCGGGAATGTGGTTTATTGTACACACCTGGTCGGAGAATATATACAGGATAAAAAAGATGAGCATGTCAAAAAGAGCTTGCTCATCTCATTAATACCTCTTTTGATTATATTTATCATCGTTTTGGTAAGCAGTTTTCTATTGGGCAGCAACGCTGCGCATTGATCAATCATTAATTGCTCATTAATTTCAAAGCTTTTAATCTTTCCGAAAGTTTTTTATAATGGGCATCTTCCTCCAGGGCTAACTGTTCAAACAGCAGCCTGGTTTCATTATCTTCCGCAACTTCTGCCAGTTCCCGGTATTTACTGGCTGCTTTTATTTCTTCATTAATGGCCAGTTTCATGGCTTCAATAACTGACATGTCTTTCCCCTCTTCCATGGCAAGATGTATTTTCTAAAAATTCTACCATACCCCTGACAACTCTACTACAAAAAACTGGCATTCATTTGCTTATTCAAAGTTAACCAACTGATTATTTATTCTATTTTATTGGTTGGCAGCCAGATTTTCATATCCTGGGCTGCTTTGATCAAATCGTCCCTGAAGTCAGGATGTGCGATTTCAATGATTGATTCGGCTCTCTGCCAGGTAGATTTTCCTTTAAATTGAGCGATCCCATATTCCGTAACAATATACTGATTCATGGATCTCGGCACGGTTACCACTGACCCCGGTGACAAAGTCGGTTTTATCCGTGAATGCATCTTCCCTTCCTTATCTGTATATGTCGAGCTCATGCAAATCAATCCTTTCCCTCCATGGGAATTAAAAGCCCCTGCAATAAAATCCAACTGCCCGCCGGTACCGGAAATTTGTCTGGTGCCGGCTGTTTCAGAACATACCTGGGTAAACAGATCAACTTCCAGGCAGTTGTTTATGGCTATCACTTTGTCATTGAGGGCAATAATACGCGGATCATTGGTATAATTGGCCGGGTAAGAAGCACAAAACGGATTGTTATCCAAAAACTCATATACTTTGTTGGTACCCATGGCAAAAGTATATGCCATCTTATATTTGTCGATGGTTTTCCTTGCTCCGGTAATCATGCCCTGGTTATATAGATCAACATAGGAATCAACCAGCATTTCTGTATGAACGCCCAGATCTTTGAGGTCGCTTTGTGCGATCAAGGCTCCGACGGCATTAGGCAGCCCGCCAATACCCAGCTGCAGGCAACATCCATCTTCTATTTCCTGCATGATGATCTGAGCGATCTTCTGATCCGTTTCGGTGGTATGCACCGGAGGAAGCTGTATAAGCGGGCGGTTGCCGCCTTCTACGATATAATCCACGGATGATAAGTGGATGGATTCCTGATTGCCGCCCAGACACAATGGAACCGATTCATTGACTTCTAAAACAATGATTTTACTTTTTTCCATCGCAGCTGGAGTAACGGAATTTGAGGGACCTAAATTAAAAAACCCGCGGGCATCCATGGGCCCTACCATGACAAAGGCTACATCTACATCAATATACTTTTTAATAGACCTGGGACCTTGATGGTAAGTAAAAGGAACATAATTACACAGGTCTTTATCATGTAAATATCTGGACACAGCGCTGAAATGATAATCTTCCATGATAAAATGCCTGCGTTCGGGATCAGCAGCAACTGGTTTCGGAACCTGGGTAAAGCTTACACTTCTGATAGTCACATTCTCCAGTTCGTCAATGCGCTTGGACAAAGCTTCATCCAAAGCATCGGGAAACATTGCAAACTCACTGTATTGCACAAAATCTCCTGATTTAACCAATTTGGCTGCTTGTTCCGCTGTGATCAATTTTTGCTGGTACTGCCACTGAATAATATCTGTCATGAATACTCCTCCTATTTTATAACTCTGTACAACAAATTCTGATAAATGGTGCTGTTAGCTTAGTATATCTGACCTTCCTTCATCCTCTTTCCCTTTTCATAATAACATGTTATAGTCCTTTGTGAAACTTTTCTTTAATTTTTGCAATTCGTTGAATATTAGAATTATCTAATCTTATTTTCGCGCTTCTTTGATGGCAGTTTTTATCTCTTTCTCCGTTATATTATCAGTGATAACACAATTACCTATCCCGCATGGCAATACAAAATTCATCTTATTGTCTTTTACCTTTTTGTCCCGCTGCATGACAGAGATCACATCGTCAGTGTCAAAGTCCGGAAACCTTATGTTTAGAGAAAAACTGGCCAATAGGTTTTTGACCCGCCTCAGGTCCCTGGATGACATCAGACCTAGTATGACCGACAAGTGGGCAGCGGTTGCCATCCCTATTGCCACTGCTTCCCCATGGCGGTAAATTTTATAATCTCCCAATTTCTCTACAGCATGTCCAAAGGTATGACCTAAATTTAATATTGCTCTTTTTCCCTGTTCGGTTTCATCCTCTGCTACGATTTCGCTTTTTATCTCACAGGAACGATAAATGATTTTTTGCAGACAGTTTTCTTCCTGCTGCATGATATTTGAAACTTCTGCTTCCAAAAAAGTGAAAAAGCTCTCATCATAAATGAGGCCATATTTTATTATTTCTCCCATCGCGCTTAAATAATCCCGCCTGTTCAGAGTTTTTAACACACCTGAATCAATGATGACCAATCGTGGCTGATGGAAAGCTCCCAGGAGGTTTTTTCCCTGCAGATGATTGACTGCTACTTTTCCGCCCACACTGCTATCCACCTGCGCCAACAGGGTCGTAGGTATCTGGACAAAATCGATCCCCCGCTGATAAATTGCTGCCACAAAACCTGCCAGGTCTCCTACAACTCCGCCTCCCAGCGCCATTATCAGACTTGAACGTTCTACTCTCCCCTTCACGGCTTCATCGACTATGCCCAGAACTTCCTGCATATTTTTATACTCTTCTCCATCGGGCATCAATGCACAAGCAACTTCCAAGCCGCTTTTGGCAAGTGATTGTGTACAAATTTCACCGTATAAACCATATACGGTGGGATTGCTGACCAATAGAATTTTACGTCCAGGGGTGATGGACTTTATCATTTCACCAGCCTGTCCTAACAGATTGGAACCAATAAGAATATCATAACTGCGCGGCCCCAGATCAACAGTTAAAGTTGGCATGAAGGGATCCCTCACTTTCAGATTTGAAACCTTATGAACGGCTCTGGTTTTTGACCAAGACTATTATTTCTTTAACGATGGTGTCCAGATCTTTGCCGCTGGTATCGATGCGGTAATCTGCTTTATGGTAGAAGGGAGTTCGAGCGGCCAGCATTTCCTTTATGTCTTCAACAGTCATATTTTTTTTTAAGAGAGGACGGGTCCCCTTCTTTCGGTTTACCCGTGCGAATATATCTTCCGGATTTGCTTCCAGGCAAATGATGAGGCCATTTTCCCGAAAGGTATCAATATTACTTTCCTGAAGCACAGTTCCTCCGCCGGTGGCGATCACCAGGTTTTCTTTTTTTGCTAATTTTGCAGCCATCAGGCTTTCTTCTGAACGAAACCTGATTTCCCCATAGCGTTTGAAAATCTGGCTGATAGTCATGCCGGTTACTTTTTCGATCTCTTTATCCAGATCTACAAATTGCATTTTTAACCGTTCAGCCAATTTCATGCCGACAGTGCTCTTGCCAGCGCCCATAAAACCTGTTAATACTATATTTTTCGCCATTGCCACACCTTTTGTAAATATTTCCGATAACTTTTATAGTTTTGCTGCATTTGCATCAAATTGTCTCCGCCCAACTGCTCCATCAATGCTTCAGCAATTCCGTAGGCTAACATCGCTTCTCCTACAACCGCCGCAGCAGGAACCGCACATACATCAGACCGTTCAACAGTTGCTTTTTCTTCCTGCCATAATGAAGTATTCACACTTTGCAGTGGTTTATATAAAGTGGGTATCGGTTTCATATGAACCCGGGCCAGAATCGTTTCCCCATTACTGATTCCCCCTTCTATTCCGCCGGCACGGTTGGTAGTACGGTAAATACCCTTTTCATTGTTATAATGCATTTCATCATGCACCATAGATCCTGGCAAAGCCGCATTCATGGCTCCATCACCTATCTCTACCGCTTTGATGGCAGGTATACTCATCAAAAGGGCTGCCAGTCGTGCGTCCAAACGCCGATCAAAGCTTATATGGCTCCCCAGTCCGGGTGTCACTCCGATCGCCCCCAGTTCAAATACGCCTCCCAGAGACTCTCCCTGCTGGCGTGCCGCATCTATCAGCTTGATCATTTCCTTTTCCCGGCCTAAATCAGTACATCCAATTTGTGATTTGCCTGCCAGCTCTTTAAACTTCTTCAATGATTCTCTTTCCGGCCGGAAGGCTTTACATGTAAGTCCGCCAATCGCAACAACTTCACTATAAATATATATGCCAAACTGCAGCAATAGTTGCTTAAAAATTGCTCCAGCCGCTGTTCGAACGGCTGTTTCCCTGGCTGATGCGCGTTCTAAAATATTGCGCATATCTTCATGGTTATATTTGATGGCTCCAGCCAAATCTGCATGCCCCGGGCGGGGACGGGTAACCTTCCTGTCATTGGCCGAAGCTAAAGGACCGATATCCATTATCCCCTGCCAATTCTCATGATCTTTATTGGCAATAAAAAAACTGACCGGGCTGCCTAAAGTTTTACCGTCTCTCACCCCGGATAGAATCTCAACAGTATCTGTTTCTATGTTCATGCGCCCGCCGCGTCCATATCCCTGCTGCCTTCTATTAAGCTCTGCATTGATCTCCGTTTCATTGATCGCAAGTCCTGCCGGCAGCCCTTCGATAATACCTACCAGACCCTTGCCATGTGATTCTCCTGCAGAAGTAAATTCCAGCACTTTCTTCCTCCTATTTTTTCTTGATATATCCGCCGCTGAATTTTTTTGGTTCCATCATCACTACAAAAGCATGAGGACACCGGTTGAAAATATGCTCGGCCACCGCTTTGACTGTATTGCGCTTGACAATAATATTTAACATCAGCTTGGGCCCGGTTTTTCCACTTGCCTGCCAGGTGGTTACCGGGTATCCGTCTTCCCTCAACTCATCAATCAGGCCGAATTCCTCGGCATCTATCGTAACCTGGATGCCCCGGTACCCGAGAGCCAATTTTTCTTCGATAATACTGCCCGATAAAACACCCATGGCAAAGCCGGCACAAAATATCACCAATTTGACCGGATTATCCAAAGAACCGATCACCATACCCAGAGCAGTTGTATAGACCATGATCTCAACAAAACCGATGGCCGCTGCCGGCACCCGATCCCCACGGATTATAAAAATCATACGGATCGTTCCTAAAGTCACGTCTATGACGCGGGCAGAAAAGATGAATAATAATTCCAAAATCATTGTAAGATCCATGTTCACACCCCTTTTTCCCAGCTGGCCGGCGGACTATCATCCACTCTTATTCTGGCTGCAGCCGGATTTAAGATAATGTAAATTTTCCTATTATATTTATTGCTTAATGTAATTGTTCCACCGGAACTTGGTGCTCCCGAAGCGGAAAAGGTACAAGCCGGTACAGTACCGATCTTTTTTGTAAAAGTTGTCCTGCCTATATAGCGGATATCTTTATTTAAGTATTGCATAGATTCTCCGCTTACGCGATAACAATTGCTGTCCGGGTAAAATAAAACCGATTTGGGTTTGCTTGAATAGATCGCTTCCTGCCTTGCTCCTCTTAATGTAGCCGCAAGTTGGTCCGCATCTGCTTTCAGCAGCCAGTTCTGTTGGGTACGATCCAGCACAGGGATCGCTAAACAAAGAAGAATCGCAGCCAGTACCAGAACCAGCACGATTTCAATTAATGTTACGCCTTTTTCCTTCGAGTTGATTGGTAACCACTTCCTTCATGAAGGCCAAAGGAGGGGTGATTCCCAGTAGTATTTCCAAAGTCAGTGCTCCTTGATGAATAAACATTGCTGCGCCATTAATTGTTTTCAGCCCCCGTTCCCTGCCTAATTGTAAAAAACGGGTTTCAATGGGATTGTAGATCAAATCACAGATCACTGCATTATTTTTAGCAGCGGCCAATGAATCCACCGGTGACTTAGATATTTGCGGCATCATTCCCACCGGTGAACAATTAATAATCAGGTCGGCCTCAGCAGCAGCCGCTTCAAAGTTATCCGGGGTCATAAGCCGTGAATGGGTAGTGCAGTTTGAAACATTTTCAATAAACATTGCCAAATCATCTGCCCGGTTTACTTCAATATCGAGGATCTCCAACATCCGGCAGCCGCTTCTGGCCAGATTATAAGCCACCGAACGGGCTGCCCCCCCTGCTCCAATGATTACGGTATGTTCCCCTGACTCTACGCCTGCCTCCTTCAAAGCACGCAGAAAACCTTGTCCATCAGTATTGTAGCCGGTCAGTCGTCCTTGCTCATTTTTTATGCAGTTTACTGCCTGACAGGCCTCTGCCTCCTCAGATAATACATCAAGATATGGAATCACCTCCGTCTTATACGGTATGGTAACATTGACACCGGTAAATCCAAGAACCTTCAACGCATCCAGCGCTTTTTCCAGGCTGCCCGCAGCTATTTCCAAAGGAAGATACAGGCAATTCAAACCCAGGTGATCGAACACCGCATTATGCATCAGCGGCGACAGGCTTTGGGTCAGAGGATTTCCTATTACCCCCAGCAAACATGTTTCAAGATTGATGGTCATGGAAAAACACCCCGTAAAAAATTAGCGAATGCTGCACATTCGCTTAGACAAATTATGTCATTTAAAGATTTAATTTTCAAGTCAGGGAAATAGCCGACTCTGAAACTCATAAAAGACCTCGCTGGAAATCGACGAATCTTGCGGATCGTAACTGCGTTCCCAAAAGCGGACTTTATTGCTGCGGTCAGCAAGTAAGATGGAAGTCGAGCGGGTACCGTAATCAGCACTCACAATAAAAACCGGGGCCAGCCATCTTTCCATCTCCAGCCCGACTCCGGTATCAGGCAGATCCTGGTCTGCAGGAATATCCCGGTTTTTCATCAAAACGAACAAATCTTCCACATTGATATCTTCCTGGTTTAAAATACCGGCCAGTTCGTGGACACCTTTGGTTACTTTCGGCCAGGGTACATCCAGCAGACTGTTGCTTACAGCATGAAGCCCTTTATCAATTTTCCTGATCTTTTTTACCCGGTTGGAATAATAATAAAGTTCATCAATCGTGCCGGCCAGAAGATTAAAGCCGTTATATTGCTCTCCGCCCTCCGGCAGGTTGTCCAAATAAGCAGCCGGCGAAAGATCGTTTATTAAATAATCCCGCACCAAATGTCCCCGGGACGGAGCTTGCGGTTTCACATTCTGCGGATCCCGGTAATTCGTCAGGGCAGCAAAACGACCCTGGCGGGTAACTCCCATCCAGGTGCCCCCTTCCTTGATATCCTTTCCCGCCAGGACATCCGGTTGACCCTTCCAAAAACCTGCCGGAGCTGCAGGACGTTGATAGAATTCATCCCGGTTTGCCGCCACTACCAGTTTATAGCGCGGGTGAAAATCCATGGCTAAAAGAATCAAACACATAGTTCCTCCTCAAAACTGATCAGCCTGAATGCTTCTTGATCTGTTTCATAACGAAATACTCCATTAAGCGGGATATTTTTGTTCCAAAGAATTCTCGCCGGGCAATGGGTTCAACTAAAATTGTAAAAAGACCGGCCCGGTTACCGCCCATAATATCAGTAAAAATCTGATCACCGATAACCACCGCTTCATGAGGCTTGACACTAAGCAGGGAAACAGCCCGGAGAAATGCTGATCGGCGCGGCTTTACCGCCCGGGAAATAAAAGGTATTTCCAATACCTCAGCTACTTTCTCCACCCTTTTTGCACCATTATTTGATATAATGCAGGCCTTAAATCCCTCTGCCTTTATTTTTGCAAACCACTCCGCAACTTCTGCTGTAATTTCATTGCTGTTCCATTCGGTTACAGTATTGTCCAAATCGAGGATAAAAGCACGTTTCCCTGCCGTCTTTAGCTCCAATAAAGGAATATCAGCCAAAGAAACGACAAACAGATCCGGGTACAAAATTTTAAACATAAGCACCCCCGGTAAAAAAATAATTTATTGCTCTCCTATCGCCATTTGCTCAGCAACCAATGTTCTTAATGCAGCAGCCGATAATTCTGGTGCGGCAGGGTTGATAAAATACCCTGTAGCGATTTCCACCCCCGCATTAACCAGCAGACGGGGGTTGATTTCCAGATGCCAGTGGTACCCTTCCTGATGAGGTACATTAACCGGTGCTGTATTGATTATCATATTATAAGATGGATCATGTAAACCATCAATCATAGCAGCAATGGTTTTTTTAGCAAGCAAGGCAGCTTCCTTAAGTTCTTCTGCATTGATATCTCCAAAATGACTTTCATGCTGCTTAGGTATGATCCAGCTTTCATAAGGAAAGCGAGAAGCATAAGGGCAGATAATGATAAAATGTTTTCCTTCAAAAACCACTCTTTCCTGTTTATTGATCTCAGCTTCAATCATTTCACATATCATACAGCGGTGGTGTTCTTCATAGTATTTGATCATGGCAGTTTTATTCTGCGGTACGATCGGCACAGCAACGATTTGGCTGTGACTATGTTCCAAAGAGGCACCGGCAAAAAGTCCCCGGTTTTTATAAATCTGAATGTATTTTATACGTTCATCATTGACCAGGTCATTGTAACGCAGCTGCATCATTTTAAAGACCGACTCGATCCTTTCCAAGGATAATTGGTGGAACTCCTGGCCGTGAAGCGGTGTCTCGATCAGTACCTCATGCTGGCCGAATCCATTTCCATGCTCAAAAATTCCCTGCCTCTGCATATCCAGTTCACCATTCATGTCCAAAGCAGAAAACTTATTCAAAATGGCTCTTACGGTCCATCCAGGTTTATTGGGCTGTGTGCCGTCTTTTCTGAAAGCGGCTATCTCATCCGTTGTCACTGCTTCATTGCCTTCGCAGAAAGGGCAATGCGCATTATAACCAGGCACAGGCTTACTTTCATCCGCAGTCAGTTTTTTCACCGGAAAATCACGTGGTTTCAAAACGAATTCAGTGGCAGTGATCACCCAATTATCTCTTATGATATCTTTGCGAATTTCATGCATAAATGGTTCACCTACTTTCATAGATTCTGTCCGAATTACTCATTAAATAATAACATTCCAGTCCTATAAGCTTTTTTCCTTTTTCGTTATATTATTATTCAAATCATAAGAAATAACAGATTGTATAAGTGGAATCTGCTATCAAATCAGGATATGACCTAAAAAGAAAAAACCTTCCGGTTAGAAGGTTTTTTGAGCAACTTTCATAGTCTTTATGATAATTCCTGTTTAAAGATTAATCATCAGACCGCCCACACCGGCATAGGTCCCCAGTGTAGCTCCCATTTCAGCAATGATGATCTCTTCTTGAGGTTGAAACCTGTCCATGACCATACCCGCTAATTTTGCGGCATCCTCGGGGTAACTGACATGACTGATGCCAATAAGTCTTTCGCCTGTTGCACTTCCCAGCAATTCCCCTAAAATATCCACCATTCTTTGCATGGCCTTTTTTCTTCCTCTGACTTTTTCCACTACCACAGGGATCCCCTGATCGTTCCCCCTTAACACAGGCTTAATATTAAGCAGCGTACCGGCCATCCCCTGAAAACTGCTGAGACGTCCTCCTTTTACTACGTTTTCCAAAGTATCCAGAGTGAACAGCACTTCTCTTGCTGCCCTCATCTCAGTAAGTTGTTCGATAATTTTGTCAGCCTTAAACCCCTGGGCAGCCAAACGCGCTGCCTTGATGGCAGCAATGCCTGTCCCCAGGGAAGCAGTCAAAGTATCAAACACCTTGACATGATTGCTGCCCAGCATATCCCTGGCCATTAGCGCAATCTGATAAGTGCTGCTAAGACCGGAAGATAGACTTACATAAATAACTTCACCCGTTTCCTTAAGCCCTCTTTCAAAACTGGAAATGAAGGTTTGGGGATCAGGGGCGGAAGTCTTCGGCAATGTTTTGGAACGCAGCATTTTTTCCACAAATAATGCCGGGCTGATCTCAACCCGGTCCAAATAAGTTTCCTTGTCATCAAAAGTTACTTTTAGAGGGATCATATCGATATGGTATTGTTGCAGCAATTCTGCCGGTAAATCGCTGGAAGAATCTGTTATTATTCTTACACTCACAAGATCACCTCTCATAATTTAGTTCGTAATTACTAATATTCTACCGAATCTTTCCTTTTTACTCAAGTTTTTGTTTTAATTTAGCTTCATTACCGATTATTGCCATATTATAATCATTTATACTTCAGCGTATATCTCTTTAATTAACTTTTTCAGCGCCCGCTTTTCAATCCGGGATACATAGGAACGCGAAATACCAAGTTTTTTAGCTATTTCCCGCTGTGTTTCTTTTAGTCCGTCATATAAACCGTATCGCATCTCAATCACCTGGCGCTCTCTTTTAGTTAATATATCGATCTTACCGCGTATCTTCTCTTCCTGCAGTTTGGCCTCAACAAACTCAACGATTTCATTATCAGTAGTCAGAACATCAATCAGTGATATTTCGTTGCCTTCCTTGTCGTATCCGATCGGGTCGTATAAAGAAACTTCCTTTTTCAATTTTTTGATATTACGTAAATGCATCAAGACTTCGTTTTCAATACAGCGGGCAGCATAGGTAGCCAGTCTGACACCCTTTTCCTCGTTATAGGTTTTAATGGCTTTGATCAGACCGATGGTACCAATTGAAATCAAATCCTCCATATCTTCGCCGCTGCTTTCGTATTTACGCACTACATGAGCAACCAGTCTTAGATTATGTTCGATCAGACAATTGCGCGCTTCTTCACTCCCCGTTTTCAACAGATCCAGGTATTTTTTCTCTTCCGCTTCCTCCAGGGGCTGCGGAAATACCTGATTGTTCAAATAGGCGAAAAGAAACAAAGTCCCGTTGAGAATGGCGGTAAATGCCAGTATCCATCCCAGGACAGCCACGGTGACCACCTCCATAAAAATTTGGCGCTTAATACTTTATGAAGGCACATGTCAAATAGTGACTACTTTTGACAGGTATTTTATATCATCACAGGTATTCCTTGTCAGGAAACGATTATCTTATTTACGAAAAAGTGCCCAATCATTATGTGTGATCAAGCACTTTTTTGTTTAAACGAAAACCCAGACTGCTACGTTGTCTTCTTTTCATTGAATAAACCCATTTATTTAAATTGTCTTTATATTGTATTTAATAATGTATTTAGGGATGCCTCTTCCTTCGTACCCCCTAAGGGCGAAACCGGTTCAAGTGTTGTCCTGGAGAACAACACTGGTGTAGTAGCAGAAGACAACACTTGTGTAGTAGCAGAAGACAACACTTGTGTGGTAGTAGAAGACAACACTTATGTGGCAGTAGAAGACAACACTGGTGTAGTAGCAGAAGACAACACTTGTGTGACAGTAGAAGACAACGATACTGGTCTAAAATGACAACTGTGGCAAGAGCACCACAGTTGTCATTTCAAACCTTTATGTTTTATTGGATCCGGTTGGTTCGGCGCCAGATCTTCATTTCATCAGCCGCTTTGATCAGGTCATCTCTGAACTCTGGATGAGCCAGATTTATCAATGCTTCTGCCCGCTGATAGGTGGATAAGCCTTTGAACTGGGCAATGCCGTATTCAGTGGCGATGTACTGCACCAAGGAACGCGGCAGAGTGACGATGGTTCCTGAAGCTAAGGTGGGAACGATCCGGGATCGCAGATTGCCTTCCTTATCTGTATAGGTTGAATTCAGACAAATAATGCCTTTGCCGCCGTGTGAATTAAAAGCTCCCATGATGAAATCCAACTGTCCTCCGGTACCGGCAACATGTCTTGTCCCTATGCTTTCAGATGCCACCTGGGAAAACAGATCGATCTCCAGGGCATTGTTTATTGCCACGACTTTATCGTTTAAGGCGATGATACGCGGATCATTGGTGTAGTTGACCGGATAAATAGCGCAAACCGGATTGTTATGTAAAAAATCGTAAAGCTTTTGGGAGCCAAGCGCAAACGTATACACCATTTTGTTTTTATCAATGGTCTTTTTGGCGCCGGTGATCAGTCCCTTTTCGTACAGATCCACACAGGAATCCATCATCATCTCACTGTGAAAACCCAAATCCTTTAAGTCGCTTTCAGCGATCAAATTTCCAACTGCATTGGGAAGTCCCCCGATCCCTAACTGCAGGCAGGCTCCGTCTTCGATTTCCTTGATCAGTATTTTGGCGATGGCTTCTTCGGTCTCGGTAGGCACAATAGGGGGCAGCTGCCTCAGCGGCGTATTGTTTCCCTCGACGATATAATCGATCTGCGTTATATGGATCGATTCCTGATTGCCTCCCAGACAAGTAGGTACGGTATTATTTACTTCAACGATCTTTAACTTGGTTTTTTCCATAAGTGCGGGAGTGATCGAGTTGGAAGGCCCCAGATTGAAATAGCCCCTGGCATCCATGGCCCCCACACTAAAAAAGCCCACATCAATATCGTAATATTTTTTTACGATCCTGGGTCCTTGGTGGTAAGTATTGGGGATGTAATTGCAGAGATTCAAGTCATGTAATTTCCGTGAAACTAGCCCAAAATGCAGATCCATCAGCATCAGATGCTCCCGTTGCATATCCTGAAGAACCACTTGCGGCGGTGACGTAAAGCACACTCCTCCGATCTGCAGATCCTGAAGATCTTTTATTCTTTTGGCCAGTGCTTCATCCAATGCGTGAGGAAACATGGTAAATTCCCCGTAAAATATTTTGTCTCCTGATTTCACCATGGCTGCTGCTTCATCAGCAGTTATATTCTTCTGCTCATACTGCAGCTGAATAATATCATGCATTATTGTTCCTCCTTAAATTATTTGATTTGATTTTTTACGAGTTAAGTACTATTATTTTTACGAGTCAAGTACTATTATAATATATGTTTTGTAATATATTTCACAACGAATTGAAATTATTGAATGTATGCCTAATATTTTTCCAGAAAATAATTTCCTGGAAAAGAAACTGCGAAGTTTACCATTAAGGAAACTTTCTACTATTGACATTAATTCAATAGTCAGAAGCTAATATTTTAAAAAAAGAGGTTTTTTCGATGCAGGATTTCACCACATTTATTTGCTATTCTTTGAAAGCAACCATGAAAAAAGTAGAAAAACACATCGGTCAGGAACTAGAAAAATATGGGGTGAGCATGGCCCAATCTTTTGTTTTGTTTTCCCTTTTGGAAAATGACGGGGCAACACTCTCTGAAATAGGTGCCTTAGCACATATTGAAAATTCTTCACTGACCACGATGGTCGATAAGCTGGAAAAAGAGGGGCTGGTAGAAAGAAGCCTCTTTCCGCAGGATCGCCGTGTCATTCGTTTGTTTTTGACTGACGCTGGCCGCAAACTTGCTTTGGAAGTTTTATCTGCCGGAGCTGCTTTAAACCAGGAATTTGGAAACAACTTGGGTGATTTACAACCGAATTTATTGGAAGGCTTAAAAATAGTAGCCTCAACCATCGACGATTTGAATAAAACTGAGTAGATTGTAATTGACATGGAAAAAACAGCAATAACACATCTTCTGTTATTGCTGTTTTTTCCATACCCTTATTCAGCTGATGAATACAGGGGCAGAAGTTTACGGGCAATCGCTTTGAAGATAGGTGCCGCCTCTGCGGCACCGGAGCGTCCTTCCTCAACCAGGACCACAATGGCCCAGCGTGGTTTGTCTGCTGGCAGGTAACCTCCGAACCAGGCATTCAAAACTTCATGTTCATCTTTAACAATACCGGTTTGACTGGTAGCTGTTTTTCCTGCAACCATTACTTCGCTTAATGCCGCACTTCTGCCGGTACCTTCACTTATACATTTTTCCATTAATTTTTGTACTGTTTGCGCAGTCTCAGCATCCAAAACTCTTTCACCCCGTCCGGTCTTATAATCCTGGCGGTTTCCTTTGCTATCGATCGTATATTTGACCAGAGAAGGGCTTTTATACCAGCCATTGTCTGCAATGGTAGCAATGAGTGAAGTAATCTGCAGTGGTGTTACCATTACCCCCTGCTGTCCGATACTGGCATTCGCTAACGCTGCTGGCCCGGAATTGATCTGCACAAAACTGCCAGTCTGATGATCTGGATATCCGAGAACTGTGGAATCCGTGATTTTTAGCTGCCGGGCATATTTTAACAAATCAGCCCGCCCAAGTTTTAAACCCGTTTCAATAAAAGCCGGATTGCATGAATTTGCAAAAGCATTATCAAAAGTGACCAGGCCGTGCCCTTCTTCTTTCCAGCATTTGATGGTGACCTGCTGATTGATCTCGATTTTCCCGTTACATAAAAACTGATCCGCCACTGACACTTTATTTTCCGACAGAGCTGCTGCTGCCAGCAGGATCTTAAAAAGGGATCCGGGATGGTAAGCATTTAACGCCCGGTTTAAAAATGGGCTGGTATCACTTCTTTGCATGGCTGGTTCTATGTCGTTCTGGTTAAAGGTCGGCCGGCTTGCCATCGCCAGTATCTCGCGGGTTTTGATGTCAAGAACCACAACTGCACCTTTTACCATACTTTGGTCGATCACTTCTTCAGTGATTTGCTGCACACGACGGTCAATGGTTAAGACCACCGAACCTTGTTCACTGGTCTGATCCTGCAGGATCTTAAACATTAACCCGTGAATTGCCATCCCTCTGGCATCCAATACGGTCACCAGCTGGTCTTCCGAACTTTGCTTCTGCAATATATCATCATATACTTTTTCCAGCCCGGCCTGGCCCTGGTAATTGCTCATATTGCTTATATAACCTGTCAAGTGTGCGCAAAATCCGTCGTTACTGTAACGTTTGCTGATGGGAGCCACTACCAGCCCCCTTGCAGAACAAAGATTGATCCTTGCGATCTGCCCGGCAGTAAGATCCATTGCTACTCTTACAAAGGGGCTTTCGTTTTTCTGCCCTTGTTTCAGTTTAGCCAATACCTGCTGGCTGCTTACGTTACCCAGAGCATAGGATAACCCATCAGCAGCCAGCTTGAGATTTTGCGGCTCAGATGTTTCCCGGGTGAATAAAAAGTAGACTGCTTCGGATGGCTGGGAACTGGTAAGGGGGATCTGATTACGATCCAGAATCTCACCCCGGGGATACTGCTTCAGCTCTATCTTCTTGGAACGCATAGCTACAGCCTGTCTGGCAAGTTCAGGCCCGCGAATCAGCTGATGGTATCCCACGGCGGCAGTCAGTACTGCGAATAAAAGCAAAAAGCTAAACATTACCTGGATCATTCTTGTACGTATCAGCAATATAAAACCCCCGGTTTTTTAATTAACATTTACCAACCGTGGGTTCTTTATGCTTTTACTCGACTATTTCAAAAGCAAATGGCAGGTTTGCCAATATGATCTTTAATTCTGCCACTGTATCTTCCGTACCGCGGATTATGATCCTTCCGGTTTGATTGTCCAGGGTTGACACAATCCCGATATGTTCATAGGCTTCGATGATTTTCGTAAGCATATCAATATTTTCCGGAGCTACTGTGCCTATGATATCACTTGTCATATGTGGTCCCTTTCTTTCTGAGAATGCTGTATGGCGGGATCTCCTGCTGTGAAGGAATAAAAACAGTTTGCTGCGGATGGCGTGCACGGTCAATTTCATTCCCATCCTGATCATAAAGGTGTTCCAGATCAAGGGGTATGCTCCTGCCGTCAGGAAGCAAAAATTCCAGGGGATCTCCCGGGCCGAAATTTGCACGTTGTTCGATCATGGCCATCTTATTGTCCGGCCGGTAACCTCTAACGATACCGCAAAACAGATCACGTCCCGGCATTTTTTCATTGGTTATATCCTGGATCATCTCCGCTTCGCCTTCAATAAAACCATTGGTAAAAGGCCTGGTTGCACTGCGCTGTAATTCCTGCATCCAGATATTCAGCTGCTCAGGAGCAAAATCCTGCCGGGTACTTAGATAATGATCTATGGCCGCGCGGTAAACACTTGCCACACTGGCAATATATAAGGGGCTCTTCATTCTTCCTTCTACCTTGAAGGCATCAACCCCCGCCTCAATTAATCGAGGAATATAGGGAAGCAGGCACAAGTCCCGGGAATTAAGTATATAACTGCCCTGTGCATCTTCATGCAGCGGGAAATATTCGCCAGGCCTCTTTTCTTCCATCAGAGCATAGGAATAACGGCAGGGATGGGCACAAGCGCCTAAATTCGCACTTCTGCCTGTCATATAATGAGAAAGCAGGCATCTTCCCGAATAACTGACACACATGGCGCCATGAACGAATACTTCAATTTCAATACCGGTTTTATGTTTGATGGCAGCGATTTCATCAATACTCAGTTCTCTGGCTAAAACGATCCTTTTCGCCCCCAGTTCCTGGTAGAAGGCTGCTGTTTCATAATTGGTAACATTCGCCTGGGTACTGATGATCAGCGGAACCTGCGGAGCATATTTCCTGGCCAAACGCAGGACACCCAAATCTGAAACAATAATACCATCCACATTTAAGGCGGCCAGTTTTTCAAAATAAGCCGGGATATCAGCCAGTTCTTTATTATGAGCGATCACATTAGCAGCAATGATGACTTTTTTCTTTAAAGCACGGGCAAAATCAAGACCGGTCCGTATTTCTTCCAGAGTGAAGTTGCCGGCATAGGCACGCAGGCTGAATTCCTTCCCTCCTAAATATACAGAATCGGCTCCGAATAAAAGCGCAGTCTTCAGTTTTTCACTATCACCGGCAGGTAACAGTAATTCCGGGCGGGGCATCATTTTTCTCCCTTATTGATTATATTTGCTGATCGCCTGCAAATGCTCAGTGAAGGTCCTGGTAAATTCGTGGGTCCCGTCTCCTCTGGAAACGTAGTAAAAGTAAGGATTATCTTCAGGATCCAAAGCGGCTTGTAATGAATCTTCACCGGGTGCGGCAATGGGTCCGGGAGGCAGTCCGTTGTGTATATAGGTATTATAGGGTGAGTCAACTTTCAAATCGACATTGCTGATCACTTCTTTGTGCTCATTTAAGGCATACAGAATGGTGGCATCGATTTGCAGGGGCATCCCAATTTCAAGTCGATTAGCGATTACTCCTGATATGGTTTTTCTTTCCTCAGGCACGGCTGCCTCTCTTTCGATCAGGGAAGCAACCGTCACAACTTCCAACGCACTCCAGCCCTTCTCTTTAGCCCGGGCAGCCAGCTTATCCTCCCATACTTCTGCAAACCGGCTCAGCATCATATTGATGATCCGTTCCCCGTTATCATCTGCAGTTATGTTGTATGTATCAGGAAACAAGAATCCTTCCAGCCGGTTGGTCTTCCCGGCAGGGATATCCTGCAGAAAATCGAATTCATAAGGCTTGATCAGCGCCTGCTCCCATTCGTCTTCACTTAGCAGTCCATGTTTTTCCAGCAATGCTCCCATTTCTTTTAATGTGTAACCTTCGGGAATGGTAAAGGTCAAGTAGTCTACTTTGCCTTCCACGATCATTTTGGCGATTTGTTCCATGGTCTGGCTGCGGGTGAATTTATAATTTCCTGCTTTCAGCTGACTGTCAAGACCGTTCCTGCTTAAATAATTTAAAAAAACCTTCTCATTACGGATCAGGTCCTGACTGCGCAATATCTCTGCGATCTGTCGTGCACCTGCATCTGAGGGTATATTGACTGCTATAAAGGTCGTGTCGTTAATATCCACTGGCTGCTGCTGTGATACTACAAATCTCCAGGCACCAAACAATAATAAAATAAAAACCAATACCATCATGAACCATGGAAATCTGGTTTTCTTATGTATCACTTTCGTCTGCAGCATATTCTCACCTTCTGATCCCGGCTACAATTCAATGAATGTACCCGGTCATTATCTCTTTAATCCGCTATTATTATTCCCATGCTTCATTCATTGTGGGTGAGAAGTTGACTTCTTCCCCAGGCAAAGTTTCATTCTGGTTGCCACCTGGCAATTCTTCCCCGATCGGGTTCTCTTCACCGGGCAGTTCTCCTTCTACAGGCGTTTGCACAGGCACTTCCGCTGAAGGTCCAATAAATTTAATTCTATTGACTGGTCTATAGTAATCAGAGGATAACTGTTCAGTCTTTATAATTTGTCCATTTTCATCAAGAAAATTTCTGAATGCTCTGGCTTGATAACCGGTTAACCCTTGTTGTTCTATGAATTCAGTTCCCGGCGCCAGATCTGCTTTTACTTCAGTAACTTCTGTAAAGTTTATGACCCGGTCCACGACATTGGTTACACTGATATTCTGTTTATAATCAAGATGCCCGTAAATATTGACGATCAATCCTCCGCCGCCGGCAGTTGCTCTGATATATATCGGATAGTTGGTATTGTTCTTAAATTTAAAGTCCTGAATTCCATAAGCAACGGTTGCATCCCGTCCTAAAGGCACATAAGTTACGGCCAGCGAATGGTTGTGCCGTTCCGTTATCTCCATCCCGGCCAGTAAAACAGCATTATAAATCGTAGAAGAAACCTGGCAGATCCCACCGCCCAGTCCTGGTTCAAACAAGCCATTGTTGATGATCATTGCATCTTGATAGCCATTTTGATAAGTTCTTTCCCCTACTGTACGGTTAAAGGAAAACTCTTCGCCGGCGGGAACAGCAGTACCGTTTACAGCCCGGGCAGCCAAAGCAAGATTGTGTGAACGGGCTACTTCACTGACTTTATACCAGGTGGTGAAAGAAGCCAGTTCCCCCATTTCTTTAAGCTGTTCTTCATTTACTACCGGCTCGGTTTTTTTCAGTACTATGGGAATTTGCAAAGCCGTAAACTCTTCCCACTGGGAAGGCATACCCGCAAAAGTAGCATCCACATCAACTTTTTGCCCCTGGACTCCGGGCACGATAATCAACCCGTTTTTCGCGTCCACTTCCAGGCGGGCGTTGATAAAATCCCGGTTGAGGTGGCTGCTCATTTCTTCCACGATGGACTGGATAACGGAAGGTTCATAAGATAATTTTACCGGATATTTGGTGGCCTGATGGCCGTCCATGGATAAGATCTTGCTTTTTATGCCCCGGTGACGTTCTTTTTCCCATACTTCTCCAACGATCTGAGCGGCATCCGGCTTCAGGCAAAGTTCCTTAAGGTTAATTCCATACGAATAATCGTCACTGTGAAAAGTAACTTCAGTATTTCTGGAAATTTCAAACCATTCTTCAACTCTGGCCGTGGCTTCCCGGGCATCCAGCCCGCTGACATCCACTGAAGCAATCCTTACACCCGGCAAAAACTTATCGAAATGGAAAAATACCTGATAATAATATAAGGATATGGCAACAACTGCGATAGCACCGATTGTAGTAAATATAAGCTGTTTCTGATTCAAATTCCCAGCCCCCAAATTTTTCTCCTCTGCCTTGGTTTATTATATAATATTTCTTCAGTAACTCATATAATTAAAAAAAAGGCAGCTTTAACAAGCTGCCTTTTAAACATATCAAGGTTTAAAAATCTTCGCTGTCTGCCAGTTCCTGCCAGGCATCGGCTACTTTTTCCCATTCTTCATCATCTTCTATATCACTTAAGAACTCATTACCTTCTTCGTCAATAACCACTTTCAGGATGACGACTTCAACTTCTTCGTCGTCATCTTCTTCTTCAGCAAAAGGTACTAAAACCCTGTATTTCTCATCATCGATTTCCAGCTCAGCCAGCAGTTCAAATTCGTGTTCTTCTCCTTCTTCATCAATAAGTATAAGTATAGGGAATTCCTCATCCTCTAATTCTTCATCAAATAATTCTTCGTCGCTCATGAAGTCACCTCTTTCTAAAAGCTAACGCTATTCTAATATTCCTTATTATCTTTGTCAAACCTGTGCAGAAAATACTAACTGGAAGCGTTTAAATAAGCCTGCAGAATATTCACCGCCGCCACTTTATCAATGACCTGTTTTCTTTTTTTTCTTGAAAGGTCTGCCTCCAGGAGAGTCCTTTCCGCGCTGCGGGTCGACAGTCTTTCATCCCAAAGCTCCACCGGCAGTTGGCTTTTTTCCCGCATTATATCAGCAAATTGCTGTATTTCAATGGCTTTAGGTCCAATTGTGCCATTCATATTGAGAGGATACCCGACCACAATTTTCTCCACTTCATACTCCCGGCAGATTTTAAGCAGCTCGTCATAATCAGCTGCAGTATTCTTGCGCTGCAGGACTGAGTGTCCCTGGGCTGTCCACCCCATCGGGTCACTTAAAGCAATTCCTATTCTTTTATTCCCCACATCCAGTCCCATTATTCTCATATCATGCTCCTGCTGATTATAAATAATAAGAAAGCCCTATGCCGCTGACATAGGGCTGAAGGGTCATTACTACAAATTCAGGTAATTCTTTAAAAGAACCTCCATGATCTCATCTCTTTCCACTTTGCCAATCAGTTTACGTGCATCATTATGACTGGTAATGTACGCAGGTTCTCCGGAAATCATATAGCCAACCAATTGATTGATAGGATTATACCCTTTTTCTTTTAAAGATTCGCATACCGTTTGCAAAATAACCCTTACTTTATGGTCGCCTTCCCGTTCCAATGCAAAATTGACTGTCTCACCCGGTATTTTCTGAGGCATGACAACACCTCCTTAGGTATGGTTATTTCTACATATTGACTATTAATCCCTTTATTTATCCCAGAGTTTTTTCTGCCAATTCCTGTGCTGCGGCCAAAGCTTCCATCAGTTTTGCCGTATCCTTTCCTCCCGCCTGGGCCATGTCAGGACGGCCTCCGCCTCCGCCGCCGGCGATTTTGGCAGCCAGTCCGATCAATTTCCCTGCATGCAGACCTTTTTCCAGCAAATCTTTGCTGACAAAACAAACCAATACTGCTTTATTGTCTATGACTGCTCCCAGCATAACCACCGCGCTGCCTAATTTGTCCTTTAACATTTCAGCATTTTGTCTGAGTAAATTGGCGTCTTCCTGATCGACCCTGGCGAACAGAAGGTTGGCCCCGTTAACTGCAACGGCTTTGCTGATAATATCCTCATTACCTGCCTGGGCCATTTTCTCCCGCAGATGTTCGATTTCTTTCTCTCTTTCTTTCAGGGTTTTACTGATTGATTCAATTTTTTCGTTTACTTCTGCGGTCGTGGTTCTAAGCTGCATGGCAGCTTTTTTTAGATTCATTTCCGCTGTGCGGAGGTAATTATAAGCATAAGAGCCGGTTACGGCTTCGATCCTTCGTAAGCCGGAACCGATACTGGTTTCACTTAAAATTTTGAATAAGCCGATCTGGCCTGTGTTTTGAACATGGGTCCCTCCGCATAATTCCATACTGTAGGCACCTATTTCGACCACCCGAACCTCTTCCCCATATTTTTCTCCAAATAAAGCCATTGCGCCCATTTCTTTTGCCCGTGCAACACTGGTCAGGGTAGTATGTAAATCATATAAATTCCAAATCGATTTATTTACCCGGTTCTCTATCTCCAGCAGCTGTTCATCAGTAAGCGGTGACAACTGGGCAAAATCAAAACGCAGACGGCTCGCCTCTACCAGAGAACCCTTCTGCTGGGCATGCTCGCCCAATACTTCCCGCAATGCTTTATGCAGCAAATGTGTAGCCGTATGGTTTCTGGCAATACTCAGCCTCTTTTCCTGGTCATTTTCCAGATATACTGTATCCCCTTGCTCCATCAAACCATTCAGATGTCCGTAATGTATGATCCAGCGGCCAACTTTTTGCACATCCTGTACAGTTATTTTTCCGTTTCTGCCGGTGATGAATCCTGCATCAGCTACCTGACCGCCTGATTCGGCATAAAAAGGAGTATTATCCGTAATAATCATGACATCTCCGTCAGCAGCGCTGGTGATCAAATTGTTATCCTGCAGCAAGGCCAGGACTTTCCCCTCAGCCGAATTGTTCTCATAGCCCACAAACTTGCTTTCCTGAATACCAGTCAAAATTTCATGTAAAATCCGTTCCTCCGCGAAAGCACTGCCGGTTTTATTAGCCTGGCGCGCCCGCTGACGCTGTTCTTCCATCATGGTGTTAAAACCGGCTGTATCAACTTGCAGTCCATTTTCTTCCGCCATGTCTTCGGTCAGATCCAGGGGAAAACCATAGGTATCATATAGCATAAAGGCTTCTTCCCCTTTGATTTGGTTTTCGCCCTTGCTTAGATTCAAGCTGATAATCTCTTCCAATTTTTTGATCCCTTCACTTAAGGTAACAAAAAATCTCTCTTCCTCCAGCCGAATAACTTTCTTGACAAATTCCTGTTTCTCCTCAATTTCCGGGTAAGCATCCTTCATGATTTCAACGATTACATCAATGTTCTTATATAAAAAGGGCTCCTCAATCCCCAGCAGTTTGCCAAAGCGTACCGCCCTTCGCAAAATACGGCGCAGAACGTAACCCCGTCCGTCATTACTGGGCAATACCCCGTCAGCGATCAAAAACAAACAAGCCCTGCTGTGATCAGCAATGACCCGGAAGGGAAATCCTCCGTCCCCGGGATCATAGGCTTTACCGGTAAGCATTTCGATCTTTTTAATAATGGGTACAAAAAGATCCGTATCATAATTGCTGGTTTTATTCTGCAAAACTGATGCAAGCCTTTCCAGTCCCATACCGGTATCGATACTCGGCCTCGGAAGCGGCGACATGACACCTTGTTCATCGCGGTTAAACTGCATGAAAACCAGGTTCCAGATCTCCAGCCAGCGGTCGCAGTCACATTTTCCGATGGCACAATCATCACCGCAGGCATATTCGCTCCCCCGGTCATACATGATCTCACTGCAGGGTCCGCATGGGCCTGTATCACCCATACTCCAGAAGTTATCCTTTTCCCCCAGCCGAATGATCCTTTCAGGAGCCAGACGGGCATTTTTTTGCCACAATTCAAATGCTTCATCATCATCTTTATAAATGGTTATAAAAAGACGTTCCCTGGGCAGACCGATCACCTCGGTCAACAGTTCCCAGGCATAAGTGATGGCCTGGTCTTTAAAATAATCCCCAAAGGAGAAGTTTCCCAGCATTTCAAAAAAAGTATGATGCCGGGGCGTTCTGCCTACTGTGTCAAGATCATTGTGTTTTCCACCTGCCCTTACACATTTCTGCGCAGTGGTGGCCCGGGTATAACTACGGTTGTCCAAACCGAGAAATACATCTTTAAACTGATTCATTCCGGCATTGGCGAAAAGCAAAGTGGGATCATTTATCGGTACCAGTGAAGAACTGGCGACATGAGTATGCCCATGGTCACGAAAATAATCAATAAAAGCGCTTCTGATTTTGCTGCTGGTCCACACGGACGATCTCCTCTTTCCTTACAAAGATTTACTCATCTATTTTCATTGATAAATGCCCATATGTCAATAATACCCTATTATGGCCCGGACTTATGATCATGGCAAAGATTGATGCAGCTATCACCTGCTTCATTCAACAATTTTAAGATAACACCAGCTTATGATCACCTTTAAAACAGCCGTTAACGGTACCGCCAGCAACAATCCCCAAAAGCCCAGGAGCTTTCCACCGGCTAAAATGCTGAAAACGATCAGTAAAGGATGCATACCTAATTTATCCCCGATTATTTTCGGTGTAATGATGTTTCCTTCGATTTGCTGGATGGCAACAACAGCAATCAGCATATACACCCCTGCAGACATAGACTTCGACAGTGCCAGCGCCACTGCCGGTATACCTCCCATGAAAGCGCCGAAATAAGGAATGAGATTGGTAACAGCAGCAATGATTCCCAGCAAGAGTGGTAGTTTCACCCCTATAATCCATGCTGCAACACCCACTGCTATACCCACCAAAATGGCTACCAGAAGATGCCCTTTTAAAAACTCCAGCAAAACATTATCGATTTGATTAAAAACACCGGTAATCTCCCGGCGGGCTTTGGGGGATAAAAGCTGCAAGGTGCCATCACGAATCTTTTCCCAGTCATTTAATATATAAAAAGCCAGAATGGGCGAAAAAATAATAGCCAGTACTTTGCCCAGCAATGAATACAGACTGGCTACAAAACCCCTCAACCCTTCATAGACATAGCTATTGATTTTTTTCATGTTTTCATCGAATATTTTTTTTACTTCTCCGGGTACATTCAGGTCATCAACCCGGGTGGACATTTCTTTGGCATCCTCGGCATATTGAGGGATCATTTCTGTCAACTGGCTTAATTCAGTGACCACCCCTGGAATTGCGAAAGCCAGAAGTGATGCCGCGGACCCAAACAGCAATACATATAAAATAATTATGGCAACGGCTCTTTTTACGCCTTTCGATTCAATAAATAAAACCGGACGGAATAACAAATATGCCAAAACGGCAGCGGCGGCAAAGCTGAACAGCACCTCCCTGACCAGGTATAAAAAATAAATGGTGGCTGCCAAGACCACCAAAAACAGAATATAACGGGCTATTTTATGAAACGACGTTCTCATCTGATCCCCTGCCTTAAACCAGATCTTCCAATTCTTCTTCCATTTCTTCTTCCATATCTCTAAAGCAGTTCATTGCCTCCCGGGATTGCGACTTTATCCTATTCACAGCATAGCTCAGTTTATCTTCATTATTCATCAAATAATATGTGATTCCCGCGCCGATCAATGCCCCGGTAATCATGGCCCCCCAGTGATTGTTCACCTTTATCACCTCCTGTCTTTATAAAATTTGCCCGGCAGCAGCGTCTTCCATGGCAACTAAACTTCCATCTTCAGCAACGGAAAAAATATTAGTATGGCCTTGATTAAAATTAAACTCCAGAAAACAGTTCCAGCAGTAATATTGATCAGTGCCGACTTTACCGATCTGCAGTCCCCTGCAGACCGGGCATTTAACTGTCATTTAATTCGCTCCCTTCCTTATTTATCATGCCTGTCAAATCACTTTTAAAATGCACTTGTTCAAGCGGTATTTCTTTTCTTCCTTCCAGGAGGTCGTGGATGGTACCGGAGCAAAGTTCGATCCCCCAGACTTTTTTATTCTGACGGGACAAGATAAAGTCACTGACATATCCCATCTCCCGACCCTGGTCATCAAAAATCCTGTCACTCAGTTTTTTATCATATACTGATAATTCTTCCCCATAAGCATAAGATTTAATCTTATCCGGACTGTTAATAATAATGGCTTCTTCGCCAATGGTCAGATCTTCAGCTTTGATCATGGCAGCACCCTTTTCCGTATTGACCACAATGTAAGCCAGTGTAAAATCATCGCCAATAACGGCTTTGTCCACCTGACCAATTATTTCCGCCTTTCCCTGGCTAAAAACCGGAATATTTTTTAAGTTTCGCAGCTTCACTTTATTAGCTCCCTTCCTGTTTATTTTCTCTGCTTGAGGCGGAAATAATACAAAAAAGGCACTGTTTCTGTGCCTTTTTGTGATTTATGTTATTCATGTAACGGCGGACTGGTAGTCTCATCTTTTACATTGCTTTGATTATGATCCCTCCGCCAACTACATAATCATTCTGATAAAATACCACCGATTGCCCTGCTGTGATCGCCCGCTGCGGTTGATCGAAATCAACTCTGACCAGATCGCCATCAGTAGATACTGTTGCCGGAGCTGGTTGGGCCCGATAACGAATTTTGGCCATTACCCGCATCTTATCAGGTATTTTTTCAGCCATGATAAAATTGTTAGGTCCCGCTAATAAAGATCGGTTAAATAAATAAGCTTCATCATCTACTATCAGCTGGTTGCTGTCTTCATCGATCCTTATCACATAAATCGGTCGACCGCCGCTTATTCCCAGACCTTTTCTCTGCCCGACAGTATAAAAGGGCAGACCTTTATGACTGCCTATAACATTCCCTCGCATGTCCACCACATCACCCGGGGCAAATTTTACTCTCCCGGCTAATAACTCCATATGATCTTCCGCGAAGCATATTTCCTGACTCTCACGTTCGCGAGCCACCTTTAGACCGGCCTCTACCGCTTTTTTGCGCACATTTTCCTTGGTCCATTCCCCCAGAGGAAAAATCGTCCTGGCTAATTGCTCCTGCTTTAGAGCATATAAAAAATAACTCTGATCTTTCTTTTCGTCAGTACCTTTACGCAATAAGTACCGTTTTCTCCCATCAACGTATTCGACCCTTGCATAATGTCCGGTAGCGACCTTTTCAGCTCCCAGCTCTTGTGCTGCCGACAACAATGCCCCAAATTTGATGAAGCGGTTACACTCAACACAGGGATTGGGGGTGTTCCCCTTTTCATAGGCATTACAAAAATATTTGATCACTTTGTCTTCAAACTGCTGACGCAAATCTATCACAGAGTGTTTTATGCCAATGCTGTCTGCAGCTTCCTTCGCCTTGACCGCCACCGACTCATCAAAATTGATCATGGTAAGACCGATCACTTCATGACCTTGTTCCTTTAGCAACAGGGCTGACACTGTGCTGTCCACACCGCCGCTTAATAAAACAGCAACTTTCATTGCCACATCTCCTCAAATCTGATTTTATATATATAGCACCTATATTTTTCAAGTGCAAGTATTTGCTCAATATTCGGTTACATTCAATCCTGGATAAGGAGGTTCTACACTTGGATCTGTTTGATATCGGCCAGGCCTCTGATAATAATTTTTATGCTCCGTTAGCATATAGAATGAGGCCGGAAAAATTAGATGACATCGTTGGCCAGCAGCACATTATCGGTCCTGGCACGATACTGAGAAAAGCTTTGGAGCTTGATCAACTTCATTCTTTTGTCCTTTATGGCCCTCCCGGAACAGGTAAAACAACCATCGCGCGTATCATTGCTGCCATGACCAAATCCCATTTCGAACCTATGGCAGCCGTCACGGCCGGGGTCAGTGATATAAGGAAAATCTCCCAGGATGCTGCCCAGCGCTTAAAATTTTACCGGCAGAAAACCATCCTTTTTGTTGACGAGATCCATCGTTTTAATAAATCCCAACAGGATGTACTGCTCCCTTTCGTGGAAGACGGCACCCTTATTTTAGCCGGTGCCACCACCGAAAATCCTTTATATGAATTGAATAATGCTCTTTTGTCCCGCATAAAGATTTATGTTCTGGAAAGCCTGAGTGATGAAAATATTATCGCTGTCATAAAACGGGCACTGCAGGATAAGGAAAAAGGACTGGGACAGATGGATATAGATATCACCGACGATGGGATGCAGGTGATTATAAACGCGGTAAAAGGTGATGCCCGCATGGCCCTTAATATCCTCGATACCGTAGTGAATTCATTCCGGGAAAGTGAACAGCCTTTCATCATAACAGCTGATCTGCTGAAGAAGGTTTTGGGCAGGCCGATGGTCAAATATGACCGCACCGGTGATTATCATTACGATACCATTTCCGCCTTTATAAAGAGTATCAGAGGTTCCGACCCGCAAGCCGCTTTATTCTGGCTGGCAGTTATGCTGGAAGGCGGCGAAGACCCAAAATTCATTGCCCGGCGCCTGATCATTCACGCCGCAGAAGACATCGGTCTGGCTGATCCCAATGCCTTATTGGTAGCCAATGCCGCCGCTTCAGCAATACAATTTGTCGGCCTTCCCGAAGGGCGTATCCCTTTGGCTGAAGCCACCATTTATCTGGCTACTGCTCCGAAAAGCAACAGCAGTGTAATGGCTATCGATAATGCCATTACGGCTGTGAGACAAAGCAGCAAGATCGTTGTTCCTCCGCATCTGGCAGACAGTTCCCACTCAGATGTAAAAAGGCTGGGCAAAGGGAGCGGTTATAAATATCCTCATGCTTTTGGCGGGTATGTTAAGCAACAGTATCTGCCCGACCATTTGATCGATGCACAATTCTATACGGCTGGCGATAAAGGCTATGAAAAAATGATCCAGGCATTTTTACAGAAGCTGAAATCCTAGATATTCATATTAATAAATAAAAAACCATCCTCATGTCCATTATGAAGATGGTTTTAATGCTTTACTGGTTATTTATTTATAAAACCTGATCGATGGCACTTTGCAGCTGACTCTTGTTCTGCGCCCCAACGATCCGTTTCACTTCCGCACCTTCCTTGAAAAACACCAAAGTGGGAATGCCTCTTATACCATATTGAACCGCCAGGCTTTTATTCTCGTCTACATTTACTTTGGCTACAGCAAGTTTACCTTCATTTTCTGCTGCCAGGGTTTCGACGATTGGTCCTACCATTTTGCAGGGGCCGCACCAGGGTGCCCAAAAATCAACCAATACCGGAAGTTTCTCCTGAAGTACTTCCTGTTGAAAATTATCTCCAGTCACATTCTTTACTGACATATGTTCAGCCTCCTCCTTATTTCATTAATTTTCCCATCATGTCTACAATATCACGAAAAGTATCATCAGAATTCTCATGAATTGCTTTAGCTATACACTGTTGGGCATGGTTTTCAAAAACGATTAATCCTACCTGGGTCACCGCAGACTTTACTGCTGCTACCTGAGTCAAAATTTCCCGGCAGTCCTTTTGCTCTTCAATCATTTTTTGTAAGCCTCTTACCTGCCCTTCGATCCTGCGAAGCCGTCTTAATACAGCCTGCCTAGATTCATCCTGAATCATTTCCATCTTAATACCCCCCTTGGGTATCCTTTTATTTAATTATAAAGGCTGTTTAACTTTTGTCAAATAAAATATTTTTAATTCTGAGTGACTAATTTACCAGACCAGGTAATATACGGCAACAGCTATACCAAAAGCAATCAGCGCCCAGATTAAAGTCCTTAACATTTCATTTTTTACCTGCTTCATTAATGCCTCCACAAGAAAAACCTCCTAAAGCTAATATATCTAATAGATTATAACATATCCGTGTCCCACACAAAAAATTCCTTCTTGCACAATTATTCAATTAACTCTTTCATACCGAATTTAATTGAATAATTAAACTTTATAAATTTGTAAAATGGAAGGAGGAATATTCCCAATCGTATAGAATAGTTTCATTGAGTGGTTGGGCTTTTTTTTAAGCCTTAGGTGTAGGACGAAAAAACAATATTATAAGGGGGAATTTACAGTATGAAGGACGTATTCGTAGTGGAAGCCGCGAGAACTGCTGTTGCTCGTGCAGGAAAACAATCATGGTTTACCAATGTTCGCGCAGATGAATTGACAGCCATCGTTTTCAGAGAACTGAGAAAAAGAATGGGCTGCGAAGACAAAGCCAAACAGGCAGCCTTGATCGATGACATCGTGTGGGCAACAACTGCCAATGCTTTCATGGAACAGGGCCTGAACATGGGCCGTCTGTCCTGGATCCTCTCCGACGGTTCCTATGATGTTCCCGGATGTACCGTAGACCGTTTCTGCGCTTCCGGCTTGAACTCCATCGTATTTGCCATGAATACTATGATGACCGGCATGGGCGGAGATGTCCAAATCGCCGGTGGTGTACAGCATATGACTCATATTCCCATGGGTGCTGGTGCTGATGTTCATCCGGACCTGGGCAATTACATGAACATGATGGCCATCAACATGGGCTATACCGCTGAAATCGTGGCCCGCCGCTATGGCATCACCCGGGAAGAACAGGATGCATTTTCTGTGGAATCCCATGCAAAATGTGCGGCCGCCCAGGATATCAATGCAGCTGGCAAAAATATCATCCCTATCACTGTAAAAGTACCGGCCAAGAGCGTGTCCAAGAACAATCCTAATCCTCATAATATGGCTTCCCTGTATACCGCAACTGACCACCTGGCCAAAGCTGCCATTGAAAAAGGCGAAGAAATGGTTGAAGTAGTGGTAGCTGTCGACCAGGGATTGCGCCGGGAAACCACTATGGAATCATTGGCTGGTATGGCTCCGGTATTCATGCAGGATGAACAAGCATCTGTCACTGCCGGTAACTCCAGTCAGATCAATGATGCTGCTGCCGGTGTTGTAGTTGCTACTGCTGAAGGTGCCAAAGCTCTTGGATTAAAACCCAAGATGAAACTGGTCAGCTGGGCTGTAATTGGTTGTGAACCAGATGTAATGGGTATCGGCCCTGCTCTGGCGATCCCCAAAGTACTGAAGAGAGCTGGCATGACCCAGGACCAGATCGGTCTGTGGGAAATCAACGAAGCTTTCGCTTCTCAATCCGTATATGTACGGAAAACCTTAAACCTGCCAGCTGACAGATCTAATGTCTGGGGTTCCGGAATCTCCATCGGCCATCCTCTGGGATGCACCGGTGCCAGAATTGCTGCTGACATCACCTTGCTGTTCGAAGCTTATCCAGATGTAGAGTACATCATGGAATCCATGTGTATCGGCCATGGACATGGTGCTGCCGCTATCTGGCAAAGAGTAAAATAATTCAAAGACAAAAGGGGCCATTTAGGCCCCTTTGCTTTTTTTTAAGAAATAATAAGGAGAGCAATCAGCTCTCCTTAATTGGTTTCAATAAGTATTTTTATGCCAGGAATCCTTTTACCAATACCAATGGGGTCCCGGCATCTGCCGATCCGCTGATCAGATCTGCCAGGCTGGCCATTAAGTCCTCCGCTTTACGGGGCGTAGTCCCTTCAGTTTCAAAGCAATCCGCGGCGAAGGTTTCCCCTTTTTTCGCTTCTATGGAGTTTTCAATCTCATCGATATCGATTCCTTCATCATATAATACATCGACCATATATTTGTATTTCAATCCCTGACGGTATTTGCCTGCCAGGCCTTTGGTCATTCCGAATGCCGGCTGTGGATCAGCCAGTTCATAAATACCCGTGGAAGGATCCCGGTAAGCTCCATCACCATAAATAATTACTTCCACATTGATTCCCAGGCCTGCTTTTACTTTTGCCTGGATTTTTTGTGCTACTTCATCAGCATGGCGGGGAGCCAGTTTCAATTTGTCACCTGACGATATATTGCTTCCCAATACGCCCCATTCAGACCAGGCATCACCCGTGTTGCATATTTGCTGCAGAGTTATACAATTCTGTCCTGCTGCTTTTAGTTTGCGGTATGTTCTTTCCCTTTGGTGTATATTGGCGACGATTATACCGTCCAATCCGTAATCCGCAAGTTTTGTCGGGTCATTACTGAAGATTACTTCCGCTTCACAACCCTGTTCAATTAAAATCTCCCGGTATAATTCCACATAATCCACTTTGGTAATGGGATGTTTAAATCTGTCCGGGCCGATTTCATCCAGCGTAATAACATCGGAATCACATTTCCCTATTGATTCAGCAAAATCCTGGTGCAGGACCTGATTGCCTACTTCATCAGCCGGGTGGGATAACTGGATAATGACTTTGCCCTGTGGTACACTGCCTGCTATTCCTTTTAATACCATGGCAAAGCGGTTGCGGCTTAAAATGGGAAAAAGAATCCCGATACTGCTGTGGGAATTTATTTTCAATTTTTCCGTTACTTCATTGGAAATATCCTGGGCGGTGACATAATTATTCTGCGCTCGGGCAACGATCGATTCTGTTACACACACCGTATCGCCATCATCAAGTAAACCATCCTGGTTACATTTGACCAGGGAATCGTATACTAAACTCTCAACATCACTGCCTGGTACGATTACCCCCATCTTTATTCCAAAGGCTGAAACCCCAATGTAATCCGGTAACTTGCCCATTCACAACACCCTTTTTAACGTATTAGGAACATATCCGGAAAGTCCCCGATAAATATACACCAAATTCAGGTATTTATCAAGATTATATGCGCATGTGTTTTTGTATACCTGAATACAAATACCTTCTTCAATAATACAAATATACCTTTGTTCGTCCCTGACCTTTGGTCAGAATAAAAACCCTCCTAATATAAAAAGCTAGTGATAAAAGGAGGTATGATCGTTGCGGACTCTATGGAAAGGTGCGGTTAGTTTTGGTTTGGTCAATATCCCGGTCAAAATGTATGTAGCAACAGAAAACAAGGACCTGAAGTTCAACTACTTGCACGAGAAGTGTATGTCTCCCATCCAATATCGCAAGTACTGCCCAAATTGCGACCGTGAAATAGCGCCAGAAGAAATGGTGCGCGGCTATGAATACCAGAAGGGTTCATATGTAATCATAAACGAAGAGGATCTGTCCAGGATCCCTTTGGAAACTACTAAAACCATTGATATATTAGACTTTGTTAAGCTTGAACAAGTGGATCCGATCTATTTTGACAAGACCTATTATCTGGAGCCATCTCCAGGCGGTGAAAAAGCGTATACCTTGATTGTTGAAGCCATGAAAAGAACCAATAAAACTGCCATCGCCAAAGTGGTAATCCGCAGCAAACAATCACTGGCAGCGCTAAGGGTCAAAGATAAAACCTTGATCATGGAAACGATTTTTTATCCAGATGAGATCCGCTCGCCTGAATCCTTAAGCAGTGGTATCGACCCGGAGAAATTGCATGATAATGAAATAAAAATGGCAGTGAGCCTGATCGAAAATTTGTCAGTCGATTTTGATCCCGTAAAATATGAGGACGATTACCGAAAAGCCTTGTGGGAATTAATCGAAGGCAAAATTGTCGGCCGCGAAGTAAGCCAGATGCCAACACCTGAGAACAATAATGTGGTCGATCTGATGGAGGCACTTAAAGCCAGCGTCGAACTGGCCCAGAAGAATAAAAAACCGGCTGCCACGCGGAAGAAGACCTCCAAAAAATCTCAAACCGGTACTTAGGGATGGAAAACAGCTTCTTTGAACCAATGAAACCAATCCATTATCCCCGGATTTTCAACGATGAGCGTTTCCGGTTCCAGGTCAAATGGGACGGGGTCAGAATGCTGGCCTATGTGGATGGGGGAAAGGTGGTTTTAAGCAATATTAATGCGAAAGATAAAACAATACAGTTTCCGGAATTATCAGCCATGTCCGGCATTATAAAAGTAAAGCAGGCTGTTTTGGATGGCGAACTTGTGGTTTTAAAAGACGGTAAACCCCATTTCCCTTCCATTCTGCGGCGAAATCTATGTCAATCATCAGGCCAGGCTCATGTATTATCCCGGGAATTGCCGGCGGTCTATATGGTTTTTGATCTTCTCCAGGTGAATGGCAGGGATTTAAGACGCGAACCCCTTGAACTGCGCTGTTCCCGCCTGCAAGATTGTTTATTCTGGCAAGCGCCACTCCACCTGGTGGAATCTTTTGCTGATGGTCCGGGTTTATTCAAAGCCGTTAAGGAGAACGGTCTTGAAGGGGTCGTGGCCAAACGCAAATCAAGTGTTTATACCGCGGGTAAGAATCACAATGATTGGCTGAAAATCAAATACCGGCGGCGGCAAGTTTTCGTCATTGGAGGATTCACCTGTAATCAGGGAAGAGTAAATTCCCTTTTAACCGGTTTTTATGATCCGCAACCGGGGAAAGATAACCTTTTTTATGTTGGTAAAGTAGGTTCGGGATTAAAAGAAACTGAGTGGGATTTGTTGACAGACATGCTGCCAAAAATGAAAATCGATCATTCCCCTTTTTTTAATTTAAAAAGCAGCCAAATAAAACAGGCAATATTTATAGAACCAGTTCTCACTGCCGAAATAGAATTCGCCGAAATGACCGACAGTTTAAGATTACGAGCTCCGGTCATAAAAGGATTCTCATCCCTAACCACACAGAAATGACTTTGTCAGGAGGAATGCTATGGATACCAGGAACCAGGTAATGATAGGAGGAAGAACTTTTTCACTTTCCAATCTTGATAAAATACTCTGGCCGGAGGAACAATTGACCAAAGGGGATCTAATCAAATATTATGTCCAGGTTGCGCCTTACATTATCCCCCATCTCCGTAACCGGGCCATGGTTTTTACCCGCTATCCCAACGGCATAGAGGGAAAAAGCTTCTATCAAAAAAATGCCCCCGATTATTTGCCGGATTGGATACCTACTTTTGCGCATTTCTCCAGTGATTCAAAGCGGGATATTCATTACATTTTGATAGAGGAACCGGCAGTGCTTGCCTGGCTGGCAAATCAGGGCTGCATTGAAATGCACCCATGGCTGTCATGCATTGATAAGTTGGATTATCCGGATTTTCTCGTTTTAGATCTGGATCCTTCAGAAGGCAGCACTTATGCAGATGTTGTGACCGTTGCCCAGGTACTGCACCATATATTAAGCGCCCTGTCCCTCAAATGTTATCTCAAAACATCCGGTGCTTTGGGACTGCACATTTATGTTCCTGTCATCAATCAATATACCTATGAAGAAGTGCGTATTTTAGCCGGTAAAATAGCGGCTTTGGCAGCGGCTGAAACAGCAAAGATCAGCACCATAGAAAGAAGTGTCCGCTTAAGAGGTGATAAGATCTATATCGATTATCTGCAAAATGCCCGGGGAAAAACATTATGCTCGGTTTATAGTATTCGTCCCCGAAAAGGTGCAACCGTTTCAACCCCTCTTAATTGGGACGAAATAAGTGTTGTATCACCTAATGATTTTAATATTCATACCATTCTCTCCCGCCTTCATCAGCAGGGTGACTTGTTTGCCCCGGTTCTGACAGAAAAGCAATCACTTGCCGATGCTATGGAAAAACTCAGCAGTCTGGCAAAAGTATAACCCAAATCCTTCAGGACGATTTGCGCTGAAATTTGATCAAGTGATCAACGGCAAAAGAGCGGGCCATTTTTTTCAAACAGAGATAGGAAAGGCAGGCTGAAACTGAAGCCATCAGGAGATAGTATTGACTCTGATTGAAAGGCAATCGCAGTTTTTCGATCACATAGGCTGTGATATCTTCCCTGGTTTTCCCTTCTGTAATAAATGCAAGGATCATCTGCAGCATATTCTCCAGTATCGTCTGATTGGCCTGAATGACTTTTTCCACATCATCAGGATGCCCCCCGTGAGCCAGGTAAAGCTGCTGGTGTTTTCTTTTTTTTAAGCATTCCAGGGTTTCCGTCTGCCTGCCTGCATCGTGGAGGTATAAAAAAGGGAACTCCTGCAAAACCTGCAAAGGCAGCAGGCTATCACCGGCAAAGAAAACTCCGTCCGGGGTTTCAATACCAATATGTCCGAGAGCATGACCTTCCAGCTCTTCAATGCGGAATTCACCGCCGTTAATGATCAGGGGGCCGGGTGAGATAGTATTATGAACCTTGGATTCCGGAGGCATTATGTATCGGTTATGCAAAATTTTTGGAGGGCAGGCCGAGTATAAAGCGATCGGCTGCAAAATGGGATGTTCGATCATTGGCGCACCTGGTGCGGAAGCATAAACCAGGCTCTGGTGCTGCAATTGGAATTCCCGGTTGCCTCCGCAATGATCAGCATGATAATGCGTATTGATAATGGCCCGGACCTTTACCTTCTGTTCCTCAATAATTTGCCTGATTTGTCCGGCTTCATCCGCCGGACCGCTGTCAATTAACAGGCAGGTGTCATCATGGAATAAGTACACACCTACCTGGGTTGAGCCATCAATTACATAGGTCTGACCACATATATGATTTAGTTTCATAACAAACCCTCATTCTTAAGAAACTACTGCGAAAGCAGCTTGACGATTTCTTCCCGTTCAGCCTGCGGCAAGTAGCGCTTAAGGTCAACGATTTCCAATCTCTCGCGGATGCAATCTTCCTGGTATTTTACCCCGCAAAGCTGACTGGCAAGTTCTGCAACATCATCCCCGGCGAAAAAATCGCCATAGATCATACAGTTTTCGATCAAGCCTTTTTTTACATTCAAATGTACTTTGACATTACCCCAGTCGAACTGGGCTTTTTTTATCAAATTACAGGGCGGTGAAGCACCATAAACAAACTCCCAGGTTTTATATTTTTCGTCCCGCAATAGTCTGACTGCTTCGGTTTCATTATTTTCCAGGAAATATTTCTCATGTTCCTGCCCGGCAAATATAGTTTCAGTCAAAATCTGTCTGAAGGTCATGATATCCATTGGTTCATGCAGATGCTCTGCAATATTGGTTACCCGGCTGCGCACCGACTTGACTCCCTTGGAAAGGATCTTCTCAGGCTCCACATTCAATGCCTGAACCATTTGTTCCAGATCAGAAGCAAATAAAAGAGTTCCGTGGTGAAGCAGTCTTGCTTTTTTTCTGTACTGGGCATTGCCGGAAAACTTTTTGCCGGCGATGGTTATATCATTCCTGCCATTATCTTCAGCTTTGACCCCTATCCGGGCCAGCGTTTCGATGACCGGCCGGGTGAAATGGGTAAAATCATATCGTTTCGCTCCGCTGACATCGTTAATAATAAAGGTAAAGTTCAAATTGCCCAGATCATGATAAACTGCGCCGCCCCCGGATAATCTGCGCACTACCTTGATATTTTTTTCCTGCACATAGGGTGCGTTTATTTCCTCAATGGTATTTTGATTTCTGCCGATAACCACTGTGGGAACGTTTTGCCATAATATCAGGATCTCCTGATCATTAAAATGATCCAGGCAATATTCTTCCAATGCCAGATTATAAAAAGGATCCGTTTCCTGGTTTATGATTTCCAGCACAATGGGGTTTCCTCCCTATTCAATCTTTATCCTATCTGCACTTCGGTGCCAGATGGACAGCCTCTCCCCTGATATCCCTGATGGCTTCTGCCAGTGCCTCTCCCAGAGTAGGATGCGGATGGATGGTACCGATCAGTTCCTTTGCGGTCATTCGATTTGACACAGCCATCGTCCCTTCAAGAATAAGATCACTGGCATTGGGACCAATGATATGCATTCCGATGATGGTTTCATTCTGATCAGTGATCACTTTTACCAAACCATCAGTTTCAGCCATGGTCATGGCCTTGCCGTTGGCAGCGAATTGAAATTTTCCTGTCTTGTAATCAATTCCCTGTTCTTTGGCTTCTTCTTCGCTCATACCCACTGTCGCTATTTCGGGGAAGGTAAAGATGCAGCTGGGAACAGCGTGATACGGGACCAATGTGTTTATCCCCGCCATGTGCTCAACCGCAGCGATCCCTTCTTCTGAAGCTACATGAGCCAGCATCTGTCCGCCGATCACGTCGCCGATAGCGTAGATCCCCGGAATATTTGTCTGGAAATTTTGGTCGGTTTTTATGAAACCGCGGCGGGTCAATTCTATGCCGGTCCTGATCATACAGTCAGTGACCGGTTGGCGTCCGGTAGCCAGCAGGATCACCTCAGCCTCGATTTCGCACATTTCTTTCCTGCCCCTGGCAGTCAATGTTAATCTGTTGTCTGCTGCATATATCTGTTGGACTGCTGTATCGGTATGAACAATGATACCGGCTTTTTTCAAATAAACCAGCATCCGTTTTGAGATTTCCACATCCAGCAAATTAAGCAGCCGGGGTTCGCTCTCGATTACCGTCACTTTACTTCCGAACCGGTTAAAGATTGAGGCAAATTCCAGGCCAATGACACCGCCGCCGACGATGGCCAGGCTTTGCGGCACATCAGTTAATTCCAGTATCTCATTACTGTTTAATACACCGGGGAGATCAGCCCCGGCTATGGGTAAACCAGCCGGTTTCGATCCGGTTGCGATCAAAATATTCCTGGCATCTATCAGGCTTTCTCCCACTTTCACCTGGTGATGGTCAATAATCTCCGCTGTTCCGCTTATGACCTCCACCCGGTTCTGCCCCAGCAGTTTCTTGATCCCGTCTGCCAAATTGTTTACAATCGCGTCTTTTCGGTCTTTGGCCTGTTTCATGTCAAACTGTACATTTTGGATGGCAATGCCCAGATCTTTAGCTTTCTCAAGCTCATGCAGAATCTTCGCATTGTAATGGTATGCTTTAGTCGGGATACATCCCCGGTTTAAGCAGGCACCTCCCAGTGCATCCTTCTCAATCAAGGTTACATCCATCTGAAGCTGCGCAGCCCGGATAGCTGCCACATAACCACCCGGACCGCCGCCGATAATGACCAGATCTTTCAAATTCTCAGGCCTCCCATTTAACGATTGGACTGCGGGCTGCTGTCACTTCATCAACTCTGCCGATTACAGTCGTATGCGGAGCGTCCTGAACTACCCGAGGATCATCCATGGCTTCTGCAGCGATTTTTTCCATGGCGGCAATAAAACTGTCCAGCCGCTCCCGGCTTTCTGTTTCTGTAGGCTCGATCATCATAGCTTCTTTGATGATCAGAGGAAAATAGATGGTTGGCGGATGGTAGCCATAGTCCAGCAAGCGCTTGGCAATATCAAGGGTAGCTACATGATTCGCTTCCATTTGATTGCGGGCGCTGATAACAAATTCATGCTTGCAAAGCCGGTCAAAGGGTATATGATATTTCCCCTGCAAATGACAGCGGAGATAATTGGCATTCAATACCGCCTGCTGACAGGCGTCTTTCAGTCCTTCATGTCCCACCGCCATTATATACGTGTAGGCTCTAACGATCACACCAAAATTACCATAGAAATTCTTGACCTTGCCGATGGAATCCGGCCGGTCATAATCGAAACCATACTGATCGCCGTTTTTGGTGATCACCGGTTTGGGCAGAAAATCCGCCAAAAAGGCTTTGACTCCGACTGGACCTGAACCTGGTCCCCCTCCGCCATGTGGAGTGGAAAAGGTTTTATGCAGATTGAGGTGCACCACATCAAAACCCATATCCCCGGGACGGCAGACGCCCATGATGGCATTGAGATTGGCACCGTCATAATAAAGCAGTCCTCCTCCTTCATGGACAATGGCTGCAATCGATTGGATCTCCTCTTCAAACAAACCCAAAGTATTTGGATTTGTAAGCATCAGGCCTGCTACTTCGTCTGACATTTTAGCTTTTAAATCATCGATGTCCACCAGTCCCCGCTCATTGGATTTGATTTCGATCACTTCATAACCGACTACATTAGCAGTCGCCGGATTCGTTCCATGGGCGGAATCAGGCACCATCATCTTGGTCCTCTTAAAATCGCCTCTTTTATTATGGTAGGCTTTGATCATCATCACGCCGGTCATTTCCCCATGAGCTCCCGCTGCCGGTTGCAGGGTAAAATGATCCATACCGGTGATCTCACCCAGCATATTGCCCATATCATAAAGAAGCTGCAAAGCACCTTGTACAGTCTCCGGTGCCTGATAAGGATGGATCTGGGTAAAACCAGGCAGCCGTGCTGCCCATTCGTTGATCTTGGGGTTATATTTCATGGTACAGGATCCCAAAGGATAGAATCCATTGTCGACCCCATAGGCTCGTTTGGATAGTTCAGTATAATGCCTGATCAGTTCTACTTCACTTACTGAAGGAATATCCGGCGGTGTTTCTCTCAAAAGGTGCGTGGGGATTTTCCCCGCCCCTTCTGCTGCCGGGATATCTAACGGCGGAAGCTGAAAAGAATTGGCACCTGATATATTTCTTTCGAAAATCAATTTAGTCATTTTCTTTTCCTCCTAATACACGTGCCAGGCGTTCAATCTCTGCCCTGTTCCTTTTTTCAGTAAAAGCCAGCAGCATTGCTCCCGGCAGTTCATAACCGCCGATTATCCCATTCTCCAATAACCTACGATTCATGGCTGCCGGATCGTTTAATTTAACGGCAAACTCCTTAAAAAATGGCTTATCAAAAAGAAGTTGTACTCCTCGTTTTTCCAGTTCCGTCTGTGCAAAACAGGCCAACTGGTGGCAGCGCATTGCGATGTCCCTGATCCCCTGGCTGCCCACTGCAGTCAGGTAAATAGATGCGGCCAGTGCATTTAAGGCCTGATTGGAACAGATGTTGGAGCTGGCTTTTTCCCTCCGGATATGCTGTTCCCTGGCTTGCAGGGTTAAAACGAAAGCCCGGTTCCCCCTGGTATCAACAGTTTGTCCTACGATACGGCCGGGAATTTTACGCAAAAACTTGTTGGTGGCGGCCATAAAACCAAGATAGGGACCGCCAAAACTAAGGCTGTTACCCAATGACTGCCCTTCTCCCACAACAATATCTGCCCCCAATTCACCAGGTGATTTTAAAATTGCCAGCGAGATCGGGTCAACTGCCATGATCAAAAGGCCTTTCTTCATATGGATGGCCTCCCCGATTTGAACGATCTCCTCCAGATTTCCGAAAAAATTGGGCTGCTGGATTACAACTGCTGCAGTATCCTGATCAATCATAGACGAAAATACAGCCGGTTCATATACTCCTTCACTGCCGGGGACAATAATGATCTCCATTGCTCCTGAAACGGCATAGGTCTTTAATATTTCGATATATTCCGGATGAACGGTATCCGGGACCAAAACTTTTCTTTTCCTGGTATGCAGGCAGGCCAGGCTGCAAGCTTCTGCCAGAGCACTGCCGCCGTCATACATTGATGCATTGGAGACATCCATGCCGGTCAAATTGCAAATTAACGTCTGGTATTCAAAAATGCTCTGCAGGATGCCCTGGCTGATTTCAGGCTGGTAGGGGGTATAAGCGGTATAAAACTCGGAACGCCACATAAGCTGTTCCATAACTGCAGGAATATAATGATCATAAGCACCTGCCCCGAGAAAGGAAGGGTACTCATCTAAATTGGTATTCCGTGCCGCCAATTTTTTCATATGATCCCTGATTTCCATCTCGCTCAAGCCATTTTTGACAAACTCATGCTGATTGGTTTGTTTAAGATCATCTTTAATATCCAGGAACAGCTGATCCAGGTTATTTAATCCTATGCTGGCCAGCATTTCTTCAACTACAGCCGGAGGATTTGGAGTAAATTTCATGGTTTATATCCTCCTTATTTTTTGTCTTCTTCAATGCAGAATGCTTCATATTGTTCAGCAGACATTAACTTTTCCTTTTCACTTATATCGGTAAATGCAATGACAGCTATATAGTTTTCATAAGGATCTTCATTGAGCAATTCCGGTGATCCTTCAAGATTTTCATTGACTTCGATGATGGTGCCGCTAAGCGGGCTGTAAACATCTGAAACAGCTTTGACGGATTCGATGACCGCAAATTGATCACCGGCATTAACTTCAATATCAATATCAGGAAGTTCCACAAATACGATGTCCCCCAGATTATGTTGGGCATAGTCGGAAATGCCAATATAGCCTTTGTCTCCATCAATTCTTATCCATTCGTGGCTTTCTGTGTAAAACAATTCATCAGGAATATTCATATCTTTTTCCTCCTCGATTCTATTATTTATTTCTCTTATAAAAAATCCCCTGTCTGATTCTGGCAGGAATTTTTTTATCCCGGATGATTATATCAAACTCCCCTTCATTTTCATTAAATTTTGAGTCGATCAGGGCTAGTCCGATGTTTTTATTCAAAGTGGGGGCAAAGGCTCCGGTTGTTACCCAGCCGATATTAACACCATTCTTTTCTACGTGATAATGAGAACGGGGGATCCCTTTGCCTACCATTTCAAATTGTACGGTAACTCTCCCGTCTCCCGCTTCCTTGTGTGCCAGTAAAGCATCCTTGCCGATAAAATCTTCTTTGTTAAGTTTGACAAAATAGCCAAGTCCGGCCTCCAAAGGATTGATATCTTTATCGATTTCCTGTCCGTAAAGAGGCAGTTTTGCTTCAAATCTTAAAGTATCACGTGCACCTAAGCCAATCGGGGCTACGTCTTCCCCGCCAGCCTTTAAAATTGCTTCCCATACCAGGGGCGCTTGTTCCTTCATATAAATTTCAAAACCATCTTCCCCGGTATAACCGGTACGGGAAACGATACAATCAACTCCGGCAACGCTTACGCTGGGCTCAAACCAGAAATACTTGAGATCATTTAAATCGATATTGCATATTTTCTGCAGGATCTCTTGAGCCATCGGTCCCTGCAGCGCCAATTGGCTGTATTGATCCGAAACATTCTCAATACTAAGATCAGCAAAAGCATTCAATGCATTTTGCTTGATCCAGTCAAAATCTTTATCCGTATTTGAAGCATTGACCACCAGCAGATAATAATCCGGCGAGTACCGGTAGACGATGAGATCATCCACCACCCCGCCGTCCGGATAGCACATAATGTTATACTGAACCTGATGATCCTTTATGACTTTCACATCATTGGTCACCATGAATTGGATAAAATCTTCCGCCTTTTGACCTTTTATCTCTATTTCGCCCATATGGGAGACATCGAAAAGGCCGGCTTTTTGCCTGACCATATGATGTTCCTTGAGGATCCCTTCGTATTGTACCGGCAGTTCCCATCCTCCGAAATCAATTAATTTTCCGCCATACTTTACATGCATGTCATAGAGTTTCGTTCTTTTCAAGCCCATTCAATATTTCCTCCTCCAAATAAGTCTTTTTAGAATTCAATAATTTCAGGAACTATTTCTGCTCCCTGGATGGTGATCACGGCATAAGTTGATGAAAAAGCCCGCGGATAGGAAGGACTTCCCGGATTGATCATCCATAGACCCTTGATCCTTTCGCAATATGCTTTATGAGTATGTCCAAAAACAACAATATCTGCTCCAATATCAATGCCCCGCTGCCATAATAGATCATAGCCTTTCTTCACAGCATATTGATGTCCATGGATCAAGTAAAACCTTTTACCGTCCATTTCAACAATTTGTTCTTCACAACCGGTTTTTGGATCACAGTTTCCTCTTACCCCCGCGCATTTAATCCCCATCCTTTTCACGATTTTATCAGCATCAGCAATAAAATCTCCTGTAAAGAGCATATAATCAAATTGGAGTTGCTTTATTTGATTTAAAACCGGACTGATCCGTCCGTGGGTATCACCTATAACCAGAATCCGCAGAAACTTATCCTCCTGTTAGATCATTTCAAATAATTCCTCAATGATAGTCCGGGCTTTTTTTAAGGCCCTGGCCCGATGACTGATGGAATTCTTTTCTTCGGGGGTAAGCTGAGCGAAACTCTCCTCCCTGCCTGCAGGAACAAAAAGCGGATCATAGCCAAATCCTCCCGTTCCTTTCTTTTCCCAGGCAATTTTACCTTCACATTCACCGGTAACTACCCGGGTATGACCAGTCGGGTCACTTACAGCAACCGCACATATAAAACGTGCAGTCCGCTTTGCGGTTTCTATATTCTTTAACATAAATAGCAATTTTTCATTATTCTTATTGTCATCAGCCTCTTCCCCGGCAAAGCGGGCAGAATAAATACCAGGTTTGCCATCCAGGGCATCGACCACCAATCCCGAATCATCAGCCAGGCTGGTATAGCCGCTTAAAGCTGCTGTTTGCTGTGCTTTTTTGCTGGCATTTTCAACAAAGGTGGCACCATCTTCAATGATTTCCGGCAGTTCATCAATATCTTCCAGGGTAATAATTTCAACCGGAAGATCTTTTAATATTTGCTGCATCTCTTTCTTCTTGCCCTGATTGCGGGTTGCTAAAAGCAGTATTTTACTCACCAGATCCGGCTCCCAATATTTCCTTTTGCAATGAAATCAATTCTGTAATTCCTTTTTGTGCTAAATTTAACATCTCATCAAGTTCTCGTTTATTAAAAGAAATTCCTTCTGCCGTCCCCTGAATTTCAACAAATTCTCCGCTGCCTGTCATCACCACATTCATATCTACATCCGCCCTGGAATCTTCACTATATTCCAGATCCAGCACCAGGATGCCATCTACCTTGCCCACACTTACAGCCCCTACAAAATCGATGATGGGGATTTGTTCAATGGTACCTTGTTCATACAATTTTTTCAGCGCCATATAAAGCGCCACAAAAGCTCCGGTAACCGATGCTGTTCTGGTGCCGCCGTCGGCCTGGATCACATCGCAGTCAATCCACACGGTTCTTTCACCCAACTTCTCAAAGTCAACCACCGCTCTCAAGGAACGTCCGATCAGTCTTTGTATCTCCGAAGTCCGGCCGCTTATTTTTCCTTTCGCTGCCTCCCTTTGGGTACGGGTTTCAGTTGATGAGGGCAAAAGGGAGTATTCGGCGGTTACCCAGCCGGTTCCGGTTCCTTTTAGAAAAGGCGGCACTTTATCTTCTACCATAGCAGAACATAAAACCCGTGTATCACCTGCTTCAATTAAAACCGAACCGTCGGGATGCTTTAAATATCCAGGAATGATCCTGACCGGCCTTAGCTGGTCATAATGTCTTTCATTTGGTCTGTTCATAGTATACCTCCATATGTAATGTTTAAATATTTCCCCTATGATCTACGGCTGGCCAATTTCCATATACCGGTAAGCCCAAATCACTTCTTAATCGTCAACTTCTTTAATTTTATATCTGCACTCTGATTCCTGCTGTGGCTAAATCAAACTGGCCGGGATAGAAGCCGGCCAGATCGTTCCGTAATTCCTGCAGGTCAAAACCCGGCCAGAAGTGGGTAGCTAAAAGTTTCTTGGCCCCGGCTTGTTTTGCCCAATAAGCAGCATCAGCGGTGGTCATATGTCCTGCGGCTGCAGCCAGGTCTTTCTCATAGCTGCGAAAAGTGGTCTCCGCCAGCAGCAAGTCAACTCCCCGGGAAGCTTCTATGAGGCTTTCTTCCACCCTGGTATCAGCTGTATAGAAAAAACTGGCTTGATCCGACTGAATTTTCACCCCGTAAGTCAATATACTATGGCGCATTCGATAAAATTTTAGCTCAAGCTCCGCCAATCTAAATGACCAGCCATCCTGAACGATCACTATATCCAGTTCTTTGATCTGCTGCCAGTAAGTAAGGTCTCCTTCAAAATCATCCGGGAGAAACACCTTTAAGGGCTGACTCCTTTGCCCGCTGATAAAAGCTCCCCGCATAAAATGTCTCAAGGCATGTAAATCCGCACAATGGTCAGGATGAAAATGACTGATAAACACTGCATCCAACTGCAGACAATTTATATAATTCCCCAGATTTGAAAAAACTGCATGCCCGCAATCCAGCAAAATAGTGGTCATCCCTTCCTGCAGGATATACCCGCAGCAAGCTTCATTATTACGGGGGTATGGAGCCCAACTGCCAACGGTGATAAGTTCCATCCGCTAATTACCTCCATAAACACAGCAACCGATCGCACCATTGAACTGATAATCATCCACCCGAATCGTATCAAACCCGGTTTGCTGTGCAATGATCTTCATTAAAGCTGTATTAAATGCTCCGCCGCCGCTTAAAACCAGTTTATCGCTTGCCAGGTGTTTCAACTGCGGAGCAAAACGCCGATACAATGTATAATTTACCCCGGCAGCCAATTGACTGATCGACTTTCCTTCCACAATTTTGGATATGATCTCCGTTTCACCGAAAATCGCACAGGTAGAGCTGAGGTTGACCGGATCTTCACTGTGTAAGCTTAATTCTGTTAAAGAAATCCCCAAAACATCTGCCATGTTTTCCATATAACGACCTGAGCTGGCTGCACAGCGGTCATTGGTCAAAAAATCTGCTACCCGGCCTCCCCGCACCTTAATGATTTTTGTGTCCTGACCGCCAATATCAAGCAGTGTAAAATTATATAGTCCACTTTGAAATACTGCCCCGGCAGTATGAGCCTGGATCTCCGGAATATGCACGGCTCCTTCAATTTTTACTGTGATCTTGCCGTAACCGGTAGCTGTCAATTGATCCGGAGGAAAGCCTATCTCTTCCCAATCGATATCCAGCCTTTGCTGCCTGGCTATTCCATAGCGGCGATAAAATTGAATGGTATCATAAAGCGCTTTTTTTATGACATTCCCCTTTTGCATTTGGACAATTTTAATATGCCGGGATCCCAAGTCTATTCCTATCATTATTCCCTCACTTTATATTTTTAAGCATATTGATGAATGCTTCCATCCTCATGCGGCTGCGTCCGTCCAGTTTCCCGGGGCCTTCGCCTTCCAGCGTTAAAAAAGGCAGGTCTATTTTTTCCCGGAAAATCATGTCTTCGATTTGCCGGTAACAAAAGGTCTGGGTGTAATGAATCACTCCGTCGACCCTGCGCAGCCTGATTTGCTCCTCTATGTCCTCCAGGCGGGCGAACGCACCGTACGGATAAGTATACATAAGATATTGCTGGTAAATATCTGCAATTACATAAGGCATTGAAAATTGCCTTTGTACTTCATTAAAAACGATTCGGGCCCCCATGGATTCAGTTACTGCATATAGATCAGTAAAAATAGGCGGTACTCCTATATAAGCCAGCCGTACTTCATCCTTAAAAGGTTGGCGCTTTTTTGCCCCGGCAATAAAATCATACAAATCTTTTTTGAATTGCAGAGGGTCACTGTTGAAATCACTGGAAGATACCAGGTAATAATGATTTTCCCCGCCGGAAACCAAATTATCCTGCCAGGTCATTGTATCGATCTGCCGCAGTAAATTGCGGACCTCCTCCAGACTCTGTTTTATCGAATGTACTTGTTCGATATCAACCGCAAAATAATGCATCAGTTTTTTGATTTGCAGCTGCACACCTTCTCTATCCCGTTCAAAGGGAAAGGCAAAAGGAATGGTCTTGATACCTTTGAGCTGCAAAGTCTCCATCAAAGCCTGGGTGTTGCTGCAGTCCCCCTGCATTACCGCAATCACTGCTTCCGGCTGACTTTCTAAAGCAACAGAGTATAAACCCTTGATCCAGCCGCAGGTATTCCGAGGATAACCAGCCTCTTCTGCCTTCTCTACCATTGCGGCAGCTTGTTGGTCGGCAATAAAAATATTATTCAGATCCACCGGCACTTTATTAGCTGCCAGTAGAATTTCAACCGGAATAGAAGTAGTAAAGGCGATCTTTTGCATTTTCCCCCTCGATCTGCTAGCTCAGCTTAACTTTATCGACGTGTTTTATCACATCACCGATCAATAATTTCCCTACATTATAAAAGGAAAGATCTTCTCCGCTGACAAAAAATTGTCTCACCGGTTCTGAGTCGCTGTCATTGAGCAATTCATGTGATTCCAAAAGCGCTTTTAATTCATCCACTGTTTCTCCAGCTGTATCAATTAATACCAGGGAATCCTCCGTATATTTTTTTATAGACGGAACCAGGAAAGGATAATGTGTACAGCCCAAAATGACTGTGTCAGCCTGCCAGTCTAAGAGTGGATCAAAATAAGACTTTATCGCTGCCTCAGCTTCCGGTCCTGTCAGCTTGCCCGCCTCCACCAGGGGTACTAGCCTGGGGCAGGCGACCTCCATTACTTCAACATTTTTATTAAGACTGACAATGCTTTTGGTAAAGGCCCGGCTATCAACCGTGGCCTGTGTCGCTGCCACCCCAATTTTACCGTTTCGGGTGGAAGCTATCGCCTGTCTGGCACCTACTTCCAACACTCCCAATAAAGGCAGCGTATAGTTATTGCTTATAAGGGGGAGCGTTACGGAGGAATGGGTCCCGCAAGCAACCACGATGGCTTTGCAATTCTTTTTCATCATAAATTTCATAATATCCTGTGCATATGTTAGTAATTGTTCCCGGGTCTTTTCTCCATAAGGAACGTGGGCAGTATCTCCAAAATAAATAAAACTTTCCTGCGGCATTTTATCTAATAAAGACTTAACAACTGTTAAGCCTCCTACGCCAGAATCAAATATACCAATTGGATCCGTTTTCGGCAAAATAACACCTCATTTTTAAGATGATTGAGATAAGAGGCAATTCATTACATAAATGTATCACTTTTAGACTCTATATTCCAGTAAAACTGTAACCATCAGCTGACAAGAAAAAAGGAGCCAGTCTGAGTCTTAAAACTGCAACTGCTCCTTTGGTGATCAGCAATCGATCGAATATCAGATGCTGTAATCCGGTTCAATGGGGCTGGATAAGTCCAAATACCCCCCCAGTTGAGTAGTCTTTTCTCCATTTATCATAAAAGTTACTTTTTTGACCGTGGGAAATTGACCTACGGTATTGGCAATGGCGTAGACCATCAATTGTTCCTGGTTTTCGTTTTCCACCAAGGCTGCTTCAGAGCTTAGATCTACAATACATAAACCTTCCGGTTTGATATTTATATCCAGAAGTTCAGTCCCGGCGGGTAAGGGACTGCTTAAAGATTTGTTGCCCGGTCCTGAAAGCAATTCTTCCAATGTTTTGCGTGCAATACCTTCCGTTTTTGGGATGGTTCGCTTTTCTGCTTCCAGACTCGCACCGTCTGCAGTCACAAAATACAACTCAACATCTACACTTTCACCCAGGATTATGTCCCCGGTCTGGTCTTCTACCTTGGGCGGTACTTCGGTCTTCTGGTCTTCCGGCAAGAGTTTGATCAAGTTCTGCCAGTTTTTAAAGTTTTCGTTTTTGGAAATTTCAGAACAGCCTGTATTCATCAGACATAAAACAATAATCAATATACCGGCAATTTGTCTTAATGCTCCATGCATAATACTCCTCCTCCTTTTACTATTAAAAGATACGAATGAAGGAAGGAAAATATAACCTTACGAAAAAAAAAGGAGGGTACCCGGTAAGGTACCCCCAGAAGGAGGAGTTAATAAAAAATTGATACGGATACCAATTTCTTTTGCTGGTTATCAAACACGGTCAAACTTTGTACTTGGAATGGGTATCCATCATATTTTTCTTCTCATGGCGGACAATATTTATCAGGTTATCACGATTTAAATCATCCACCAGATATAAGGACCCATTCGCCCGATTAGCCAGTTTTTCAAGGAATAAGCTGTTCGATTCAACACCGATACAAATAAGTCTGATTTTGTTTTCCGGTATATGAGCTGCTGCTTCCAACGCATCTGCTTTGGGATCCAGCGTCCATAAAGCTGAATTAGGTATTCCGTCAGTTATCAACACCAGTAACGGATTTCTCACCCGGTTTTCTTTGATCAGGTTCACTGCCGTCATGATACCGTCAGCCAAAGGGGTAAGTCCTGCCGGGCTTATGGTAGCAAGTCCTTTGCTCAATACCCTTTGATTACGGGTAAATGGAACCACCACCTGGCTGTTTCTTTCCTGGAAAGTTACCACAGCAACCTTTTCTTTACCAGTCAATAACAAGTGCTCAGCCAAATAGCAGGCTGCCTGTCTTTTGTCACCAGCCATACTGCCGCTGGCATCTATTAGCAAACATACATCGATCGGAATGTATTGCTTTTTGCTGTAAAAATGCAGATCTTCTTTTTTTATGGTTAACCGTTCGTCCCCGCGCATCATGCTGTTCTTTTTTGCCTGGACGATGGACTCGGGTACAGCTAAATCACCAGACCAATTTTTATAAGGATTATTTATTGTTTTATTGCGGTTGGTAAACTCAATATGGGAGGTATTTTGGTTCACTTCCCCCAGTTTTTTAAATCTGCTGCTGCCCTTGGCCGGTATTTTTCGTATATTTTTCCGTATTTCTGTTTCCAGTTCGCATTTATGATTGACCACAAAATCTTTAAGTTTTATCCCATTCTTGGTAAGTACTTTCCCAAATGGGGTGTTTTTAATGACCTCCAGGTCTTCAAGCTGTTGAACAAATTCTTCAACATCGCCCCATTTTTTCTTCTGCTGCTCAATCCCTTTGCGTTTGAAGATATTCGTCGAATAGCTTTCCATAAATTCCTGAATTTCTTCTACCCCGCCAAACTTCTCTGCCATTTTTATGATCAGCTGATTGACGTTTTCTTTATCCGGCAGCGCCATAGCCGTCTGGCCTTTTATTTTCTTCCAGGGGATTTTAATATAACCGGAAAAATCCTCTTGTTTTTGTTTTTGGTTTCCATGATTGATATTACGAACTTTGGCCAATTTGATATCGGAAGCGATAATCAACTCTTCGACGGCTTCAGCAATAATATATACCATATAATATTCTTCACGGTTAAGCCGCGCTAAAATATGAACATGATCCCGGCCTTCTTCCCCTTCAACATAAGGTTTGACAATATTTTGGCAGAGGTCATATAAAACACCTCCACCCATACTGGTGGTAATGAATATCTTGTTGGCATATTCAGTTACCATGCGGAAGCGTTCGTCGTCATTATATTTTAACTGCGGGTTTTTTTCCAAAAAATTTTCATCAATGGCCTGAAAGATGATCCGGGCTACCTCAGTCGGGTCAACTTCTCCCTCTTTATGGTACACATCAATATGAACCACCTGATCGGCATCGACAAAGTCCAGAAAAGTTTTGCCGGCGTCACAGTTGAGCAAGATCTTGATCTGCCCTTTCAGCCTTTTTTCCGGCATACGGGCATGGGCTTTACGGCTTACTACCGTGCTTTCTCCCAATCGAACGCCCTGATTCTGTCCGAAATAGAGGCTGAGGTAATTACCTACGGCATCAGCTTTATCAATGTTGGATTGATTCGACATTTACCCGGCCCCCTTAATCATCATCCTTCATTGGGGGTTAAACTCTTTTCCGTATTCACCAGATCACTTCTGCGGATATCCTTGAGCGGTGTAGCATTATGCGGAAAATAGTCCGGATCTGCTTCCTTGTCGTTTTTCTTTCTATTTTTGAAACTTAAAATCCCGTCTTTCACACCTTTTGAATCAACATCATTGATCATTCGAACCATGGTATCGCTGTCGACCCGGTGTTTTAAGACCAATGGAATCATATGGGTAACATCATTGATGGCAACCTTATCACGGCCTTTGATAATACTGTGCAGGATTGCGCCCGACTGCATAGCTTCAATGGCTCTGATACTTTCAAGATTATGTTTGATATATAAACGAGCGATATAATTACGCAGGAAATCAGGTAAATCTGCTTTTTCATATTGTCCGGCCCATTTAACAATATTGCTGCGGAATACTTCATTTTTGCCCTCTTCAACTGCGGCTTCCCTCTCCTTGGCCTGAGCCTTCCATTGGTGCGAATTCTCTTTGAGCATTTGAGATAAAATGTCTACAGAATTAGGCCGTCCCATATAACAAACCATATCAAAACGATCCGACAACTGTCTTCTTATTTCTTCAACCGGACCAGGGTCTTCATCAGGATTGGAAGCAGCCCATACCGATACGCTCACGGTAACATCAACCACTGGTAACCCAGCCTCTTCAATTTGTATATGTCCTGGTTTATTGCCCATAACATCAAGCAATATATCTGTGATTTCCGGGGAGGTGTCTGCCAAGCGATTTATTTCATCAATAAAAATTATGCCGCGATGTGCCTGAGGGATCAATCCCGGCAGAAGCTGGGCCTCCGGATGACTAATATCTGTTAATCTGGCCAAATCTACACTTCCTGCCACTGTTCCGACCTTGGCAGAGTGTGATATCTCCAAAAAAGGCATGGGTATCTCTTCTGTCCCCAGATTGCTGATTTCATTCGGGCTCATATTTCGGTGATGCGGACAATGCGGTGCTGCAGGATCGCAATTGTATACACATCCTTTTATCCGGGTAATGTTGGGCAGAATACCTTTTGCCGCGCGCATAATAGTGGTTTTACCAGTGCCTCTTAATCCTTCCGCATGGATATGCAACGGTTCACCAACCAAACTTGCGACTATCGACATCATTACTAGTTCAAATAAAGCTTCATTACCTTCATATCGTTCAAGCTTGTAAAAAGGTATCATTTACACCCCTCCTTCTATATTTTTTTCATTTGCAGTCAGTTTTTCGTCCCCACTAACTGTAAATATAAAATGTTTTGCCTCCTTTCATCATTTTTAAAAACCGTTCTAGTTATCTAAACTAACTATATATCATTTTGTGATATTTTTCTCTATATTTGTATTGATTGGTTGAATTAAAAGGATATTTTGTACTAGCTTGTTATTTAAATAACGAATTTATAATAACTGGTGATATTCCACCAATTCCCGCCTTTTTCCTGAATAATAAGAATGCATTATTACAGGCAATTTAAAGCAACAATGCTTTCAGGATGTTATTTTTTCAGCATGGTAGTTTCTCCCCCAATTAGACAATTATCGTTCCCAATCAGACATTATATCGGTATAGTTATCATTGTATGCCTAATTTCTGCCGTAATGATTTTGCTTTGGACCGACTCAGGATAATATTTTTATCTGCGTCTTTCAAACGGAGTAAATAGGAGCCTTCACCAAAATTCATGATTTCCTGGATATAATTCAAATTAACGATAAAAGCTTGATGGGCGCGGAAAAAAATATTTAAATCCAATCGTGATTCCAGTTCCGTTAAGGTATAGTTGCTAAGATATCCCTCATTAGGGGTACTGATGAATACTTTCTTGCCCTGGCTTTCACAGAAGATGATGTCATTCTGATTCAGAAGCGTGATTTTTCCTTTTTCTCTTACCGGCAGCTTATTGGAATAATATTCATAGTTTTTATAGCGTTCCAGCATGAAATCGATTCTTTCTTTCATCTTCTGGCGCACTAATTGTTCTACTACATCGCGGTGAGCAATATGCCATTTTGCTCTGTTAATGGTTTTTTCAATTCGGGTTTGCCCCACCGGTTTTACTATATAATCGATGGCCCCCAAATCAAAAGCTTCCACCGCCATATCTTTTTTTGCGGTAACAAAGACAAATAAAGGCGGATCTTTTAGAGCCTGCAATTTGTAAGCAGTTTCTAATCCGCCCATTTCCGGCATGGAAATATCCAAAAAAACCAGGTCGATTTTTTTCTCCTGACATAGGAGCAAAGCTTCCAAACCATGTACAGCTTCTCCGATGATTTCAACATCATTTATCTGTTCAAGCACATATCTTACAACGATTCTTTCTCTTTCGTCATCATCAACGATCAGAACTCTTACAGACATTTAGCCAACTCCTCATCCAAAGTCGGTTAGGTTGAAACAAAATTATTTTATCCTCTTAAATATATAGTTTTTTACGATATAAAACAACTCGAAATCTGTAATTATCGCGGGATTTTCTTGCAATAAAGAGGTTATCTTTACCCTTACAGGACTGGTTTTGCACCGGCTTTTCGTATAATATCTATACAGGCATCTCAGTAATAAGTTTTGCAGGAGGTTTATAATGCGTTACGAAGGAACGGTTTACCGTCCGCCCAGTGAAGCAAACAGTCTTTTGATTCAAGCCACCATAGGGTGCCCCCATAATAAATGCACCTTTTGCAGTATGTATAAAGGCACAAAATTTCGTCTGCGGTCAGTGGAGGAAATCAAAGAAGATTTGACCGCCGCCCGACATTACTATGGTGATTTCATCTCTTCCATTTTTTTCCCGGATGGCAATACAATTATCATGAAAACCGATCAACTGCAGGACATATTCACTTATGCCAAAGAATTGTTTCCGAATCTTAAGCGGATAACCGTTTACGGTTCTGCCCGTTATATCAACAAAAAAAGCGAAGCTGAACTGATCCGTCTTAAGGAGGCAGGACTTACCCGGGTCCACACCGGCATGGAAAGCGGAGATAATGAAACATTAAAGCGGATCAATAAAGGTACCACTGCCGACGATATTATCGCAGCCGGATTAAAGCTTAAGGCAGCGGGAATTCAGACCAGCGAATATTATCTGACTGGAATCGGCGGTGTTGAACGGACGAAAGAGCATGCTGTAAACAGCGCAAAAGCTTTAAGCGCTTTCAGTCCTGATTTTATAAGGATAAGAACTTATGTCCCCGTTCCCGGAACACCTTTATATGAAGATTATCGATCTGGCATCTTCCAGTTATTATCTCCCCATCAGGCATTAAGGGAAATAAGGCTATTAGTTGAAAACCTTCAATGCGATCAGTCCGTAGTTCTCAGTGATCATGTGGCAAATTACTGGGATGTAAACGGAGTTATTCCCAATGATCGGGAGATTATGCTGGCAGGAATTGACGAAGCATTGACGTATGATGAATCAAGTTTCAGGCCGGCACATATAAGCAGATTATAGTCTCTGTTTTGATTCATTGTCTCAATTTTGATAATTTATGTGTCTGCTTTTGTAGACTAATTATGTTGGACAGTTTCCTTTTTGTAATCGTTTCCCCCGTTTTGTCCGACTTTTATAATTTTATTGTGACATGGCATTGTTATTGCATTATAGAATTGCAGGGGGGGGATACACATAAATGAGTGTATTACCAAATTTTTCGGAGGCTATTAGGACGTCATTAGCCTCCCATTTTTTTGCCTATTTACTCTTGCCCGGCTTTTTTCCCCTCCGGCGGATTAATAAATATTTCTGCCCCGGCAAACTCGAACCAATCACTTAATTTCCAATAGACGCCGCGGCTCAGGCGGGTATCAGCCTTCCATCTGAAATCGATATACGGGACATCATCTTTTAAAGTCAGTTTCATGCGTTTATTCAAAGGCATCTCCTGCAGATCATGAAATACCAGGGTAAAAGTATGGTCTTCGTTTTCCATGATACCGGTAGCCAGGAAAGGTGCATCTTCTACCGTGATGGGATTGATATCATCCCCGATTTTTATAAAAAATTTCCCCTCTTCGTCCCGGTCGATATTGGTTGCCAATATATTTAAAATAGGCCGTCTGAACATTTCTGCTTCGCCAAAATACCACTTGCCGTTGGCTCTAATCGTGATCTCCTTTAAATCCAATTTTATTCCCTCGCTTTGCATTCAATTCCATCTGTTTCTAGATTCTCCGCCATTAAAGCTAAATCCTGCAAAAACAACGATTCCGGATGAGGATAGCGGTTTTCGAACACAGATGGTTAGCAGGTCATGCGAACCAGGGAAAACTTCCAGGCTCCTATAAGATTCATTCAATAACTGCTATATTTGCCTGGTCAGATTCAAGCGTTCTCTGCCTGTTTCATTTCCAGGGAGCGGTTATATATATCTTCGATATCCTTGTCAGTTACTTCCCGATTCCCCATCTTCAGACCGGCTAATGAAAAATTGTGTTTTCTGCCCAACGCTCTAAAATACTCAATGGTTTCGAGCGGAAGTTTCATCCCGATGCTGTAGTCCTGATAATCACCTTCCAGGGCCAGTAAAACCGTTTCTGCCAGGCAAGCCATATTGACCCCGTCACGGTATCCCAGATTCGGACCAAATCTTATCTGATCGGGAAATTGTACTAACCCGCCTTCCAAAATCAGTACATCGTTTCTGACGGCATATACTTCAGGGGCAATATCTGCGGGTCTGGCAACATCACACACCACTGCACCCGGCTTTAAATGCTGGGGATAAATAAGATATTCGGGAGAATTGCTGGCAGCAACGATCAAATCGCAGTTTATTAGTTCTCTATCAATATCGATACTCAAGGTCAGCGGACTGGGTATTTTAAGATAAGCACATATTTCATTCAGTTTATCCACGCTAAGGTTATTAGCTTGATTCAAATCCAGCAAATAAGCTGATCCAATCTCTGATTTATCATGGGCCAAAAGCAGGCTGACTTTTTCCAGCCAACCGCTCAAACCTCCATACTCGCCGGCGTTTCTCCTTTTGACCGCCAGGGCGATTACTTCTGCCGCCAAGGAATGCAACCTGTTTTTGCTGCTGACCGGATGATCAGCGTTACCCAGTAAAGTAATATGTGGCACTCGTTCTGAAAGCATCAAGGAGCAGGTCCTGCCGATAGAACCGCTGGCCCCTACAACCGCGCCCCGGACTTGGTCAAAATCTTTCCTCATCTTTTGTGCGCCCTGGTAGAGGGCTTCCATAGCCATCAAAACTGTAAAACTGTTGCCACTGGTAATTGCCACATTTCTTCCCTGCACTGCTCTGCCTCCCCGGGTCGCAACGGACGTCAAAGCTCCAAGTCCTACAATTTTAGCCCCGAGGTCCCGCCCTAAATCAACGGCTGCTGTTATGGTCTTTACCACTTCTTCCCTGAGCAAATTCATCATCTGCCGGGCACCATAAGGAACGCCAATCAGCCAGCCTTCAGCAATTTTACCTGCTGCAGACCGAATGGCAGGCATATGGCAAACCAAACCGGGTTCATCATTTTTACTCTCCCATTCCATAAGTTCATACAGTTCTGATCTGGAAAATATTGAAAACGAGGGGTTATTGGCTGTCATATCTTCCGGTGCAGGGTAATGGACAATAAAAGCAAACTTTTCCTGAGCTGTTTCACCTGCTTTAAGATTTGATGCCTTGGTCGCTTTACTTACCAGTCGGTAATCAGTCAATTTGGAGTAAGTTTTGTTATCTCCGATCAGAAAACGATAAAGTTGGGCGTAGTCTTTTATTTTCATGATGCTGCAAATATGAGAAATCTTACTCATGACCAGATCGATTTCTTCATAGGTTATCGTAAACGTCGGCTGTAATCTTAGAGTCATTGGATTGTTTAAAAAGGGAGCCACGCGAATTTGATGACAATTGAGGAGGTAGCCGGCCAATAGTCCGGTAAATCCTTTTCTGTCAGCCAGATAGACCATATCATAGGAACCGCAATCATCCAAATCGCAAAATTCCACACCTACCATCAGACCTTTACCCCTGACTTCCTTGATCACCTCCGGAAAGGCAGCAGCTAATTCCCGGGCTTTACTCAGAAGGTATTCGCCTTTGGCTTTTACTTCCTTAATAATTCGCCGGTCATCCTTTAATAACTGGTCGATCACTGCACTGCCTACTGCGCAGGTAAGATTGTTATTGGCAAAGGTGGAACTATGCAGTGATCCGAAATCATCATTGAATACCCGGGGAGAACTTAAGGTTACTCCCAATGGCAGCATTCCTCCTCCCAGGGCTTTTGCCAGCAGCATGATATCAGGTTCGATCCCTTCTTCCTCACAGGCAAAGAGATATCCAGTTCTGCCCAGACCGGTCTGGATCTCATCAACAATAAATACCACACCAAATTCCCTGCAGATTTCCTGTATCTGTTTGAGATAACCTGGTTTAGCAGGAATAATACCGCCTTCTCCCTGGACAGGTTCTACGATAAAAGCTGCCACCTGCTCTGCTTTTTCAGCGAGAATTGATTTTAGAGCCCCGGTGTCATTATACGGGATATACTCAAAATAAGGCGCGGGTGCAGCAAAAGGGGTCTGATATACTTCACGCCCTGTAGCTGAAAGTGCTCCCAGTGTCTTGCCATGGAAACTGCGCTCAGTGGAAATAATAATTTTCCTGCCGGTTGCCGAACGTGCCATTTTGATGGCTGCTTCCACCGCTTCAGTGCCGCTTTGTGCAAAAGTAGCATAACACAGATCGCCCGGCGAACAATCAGCCAGCTTATTGGCCAGTTTAACCGCTTCTACCGGTATGGAAGGCTGTACCAAAGTAGGAATCCGCTGTTTTTTTACCCGTTCCAATGCTTCCCAGATAAATTCCGGGTTATAGCCAAAAGGTACCGCCCCATACTGGGCTATAAAGTCAAGATACTTTACCCCTTCCGGATCGGTCAGATAATTTCCTTCGCCTTGTACGTATTCTTTATCGATTTTAAAAGTATTTAACACTTTATAAATGGTTGGATTGAATAAATCTTTGCGATTTAACGGCATCAGACAACTCCCTTTCATGTGCACATGTTTGTGCAATTTCTTAATTTATATATATTTTATAGATAAATCCGCCTTTGTCAAACGCAAACCGTATGATATTGCAATTCACTGGTTATACTATGAGTAGTATTTGGTATTTATCAGGAGGTTTAAGCATGGAAGATAACGGCATGAAAACCAGAGAAGGATATGATCTGGGGACTTTTGAGTTTCTCAGGACCGGTTGGTGGATCTGGCATGTAATTGCTATCGCCGCAGTTTTTTATATTGGCTACCTATTTGGCGGTAATGCTTATTAGCAATAAATAATTGAAAGAAAAATAAAGCCCTTGGCGAAAATCTCGCCAGGGCTTTTATAATTATCTTTTTACCACTCCGGAGGCAGCTTCTTAAGCTGCGCCAAGTTGAATACCGGACCATCCAAACAGATATATTCGCTGCCAATGTTGCATCTGCCGCATTTGCCGATTCCGCATTTCATACGCGCTTCCAGAGTAGTAATGACCTGTTCATCAGTAAAGCCCATCTTCTCCAGAGCCTGCAAAACAAATTTAATCATGATCGGAGGACCGCAAGTGACCGCGATCAGCCCTTGGGGATCAGGGTTGATTTCCTGCAGATAAGAAGGTACAAAACCAACATGCCCGGACCAATTCTCTTCCTCATTATCAATGGTCACAAAGACTTCAGTATCTTTCATGGCCGGCCATTTTTCAAACAATTCATCTTTAAAACACAGGTCCGCATAACTCCTGCTGCCATATATAATGGTGATCTTGCCGTAATCCTCCCGGTACTTGAAACAGTATTTGATAAAAGAACGAAGGGGGGCCAGACCAATTCCGCCGCCGATAAAAAGCATATCTTTGCCTTTGCATTCTTCCACCGGGAAACCATTGCCATATGGACCTCTGACTCCTATCATCTGACCGATATCAATATTATGCAGCTGTTCCGTTAAAAGGCCCACGCTTTTAATGGCAAACTGCAGGTGATCATTCTCTTCCTGCCAGGAAACCGAAAACATGCCTTCACCTACCGGAACATGCGAAACCATCGCTAACTGCCCTGGCATTACATTAAAGGGTACGCCTCCGTTTTCACTTCTGACATAAAAGGTTTTTACATCAGGTGTTTCATCTTTGATATCCACTACTTCGACCATGGAGGGAACAAGCGGATTTTCGCAGTTACATTCAGCCATTATTAAACGTCCGCCTCCTTAACTTTTTCAATGACTTTTATGATACTTACGCCGGCCGGACATACCACAATACAGCGTCCACAGCCGGTACATAAGGGTTCACCGTATCTTTCCTGAAAGAACTGCAGTTTGTGCAAAAAGCGGTTACGAAATCTTTCCTTGTCCAGTTCCCGTGGATTGTGACCACCGGCCATCTGCGAATATTCCCTATACATGCAGGAATCCCAGCAGCGGAAGCGGTATCCTTCTTCACCGGCAGTCTTTACCTGTATATCAAAGCAATAGCAGGTGGGGCACATATAGGTGCATATCCCGCAATTGTGGCAAGGATAAGACATATCTTCCCACATGGGATGATCAAACATATCTTTCAGCTTTTCTGCTACTCCCTCATAATCAACTTTACGTTTAAAGTTTTTTAAGGTCGGGAGAGTCGCTTCCTGTTCCTCCAGAAGATCTTTAATGAGTTCAGTTACTGCTTCCCCTTTATCGCTTTTTGCTTCCCAGGCAAAATCGCCTTCTCCTATATCATGGATCAGGACATCCGCGTTTTCAGGTTCATTAGGGCTTACGCCCATGGAATCACAGAAGCAGCTTGTTCCCGGGTTATAGCAGGCATTGACGATCATTACCGTACTTTTTCTTCTGGCCCGGTAAAACTCATCCTCATAGCTTTTGGTGAAGAAAAGTTCATCCAAATAATCGATGGCCTTTAAATCACAGGAACGGAGGCCAAAAATGATTTTCGGTTCACTTTCTTCAAATACCTGATCGATGTTGATCTTCTGTCCTTCGCTTTTAAAGCCATACATCTTTTCTGTCTGTGGAAATACAATACTTTTCGGGGGTTGGTAGACATTCAAAGTATCCAGCATAATATCGTCATAATCTTCGTTATATGTCCGGTAGGAAAAGAATCCGGTCTGTGCCCCCCGCTGTATTGGCACATAAACATCATGCTCTTTGGCAAGCGCTTCAATCACCTTTTCCACTTTGGCTTTCTTCATTACTTTCATCCCTTACACCCCTTTTTACAGAAAATCGTCGGGATCATTCTCCCGGTACTGACTGAGTGGTGGTTTGGCCCCCTCTTCATACTTCAATCCCGCATCAAAGGGACCGAAGAAACTGTCAACATCCTTGATCAGCTTTTGATTTAAAAGCATTAAAGGTATATGCACCGGGCAAACCCGCTCACACTCTCCACATTCAATACATCTGCCGGTCATATGGGAAGCTCTGATGATATGATACATCATATTGTCGCTGGTGTTTGCTTCCCTTCCCACCCACTGGGGTCTGGACTCATCGAAAATACAGGTACGGCAGTTGCACGCGACACATGCCTGTCGGCAGGCATAACATCTGATACAGGTGGAAAGTTTGTCTTCAAAAAACGCATACCTTTCGTCCGGTGTCATGGCTTCAATTTCCTTGACCTTTTTAAACCTCTCACCCTGCATTCGCGGGGGTTGTTCCTCCCCTAACAGCACATCATAGATGACCGGATTAGGCTGGATGCAGTCATTGCATTTGTCTGCTTCAAGGTCAGCATTTGCCGTCTTTTCAAATCCAGACTCATTTCTGAAAGCTTTCAAAGGATCTTTCATGCCCGGGCAGCATACGCCCACAATATACAGTCGGTCACGGGTAAACTGATGATCTTCCAGAAGTCTGACGATCCCCCGGGAATCACAGCCTTTTACGACGATTCCAATTCTTTGTTTCCCGTCACGAAACCGTAACAAGGCATTGGAAAGATTATGAACGGAAAATTCATCAAATATGATCTTCTCAACCTCTTCGGCACTACGGGCAAAAAAGGGCATACTTTGAAAATCGAACTCACTTTTCTCCCAGGCCAAAAACATGTCGATCTTTTTTTCTTCAAATAGCTTACGGGCAATATCTTTTATTTGATTGGTTATTTCTCTCATTTCGCATACCTCAACTTTCTGTTGGGGCCAAGAGCAGTCACATCATCCACCAGTTTTTTCATGACTTCCTGAAACTTCGTACCTTCGGAACCGGAAATCCATGCCGTCTGGTATCTGCCAGGCTCAATACCCATATACTCAAGCAGACTTTTCATGATCGTATGGCGCCGCCGGTTGTAGTAATTGCCACTACCATAGTGACACTCTCCGGGGTGTCACCCGGATAAGAGGACTCCGTCAGCCCCCCGGTTAAAAGCCCTTAATACCAAATTAGGGTCCATCCTGCCTGAACAAGGAGTTCTTATGATTCTCACACTGGCGGGATACTCCAAATGATTCAGCCCGGCCAGATCTGCTGCTGCATACGTACACCAGTTGCAGGCAAAAACGATTATTTTCGGTTGGTATTCTTTGTTTTCATCTATAGACACAGTGCATCCACCTCCGCTGCCAGTTGTTCATCAGTAAATCCTTTAAGATTTATAGCAGTCGTCCGGCAGGCAGGCAGACAAGCTCCGCATCCCTGACACAGACTGGGATTGATATCAGCTATACGGCGGGTTATCGGTTCGCCGTGACAACGTTCGGCCAGTTGTTTAATGGAAATAGCCTTATATGGGCATATGGGCACACAGAATTCGCAGCCGGAGCATTTTACGTAGTCAACTTCTGCAATCAACGGTTCAGTGGCTAGCTCATTTTTGGCAAAAAGTCCTAATACCTTAACTGCGGCAGCGCTGGCCTGGGCTACGGTGTCAGGGATATCTTTGGGTCCCTGGCAGGTACCGGCCAGATAAACTCCGGCGGAAAATGTTTCTACCGGCTGCAGTTTCGGATGAGCTTCCTGGAAGAAGCCGTCTTTATCAGTTGAAAAACCTATTGTTTTCGCTAACTCTTTGGCCCCTGCTGCAGGCACCATCGCTGTTGCCAAAACCACCATATCTACTTCTACTTCCATGGGCTTGCTTAAAAGGGTATCTTCTGTCTTCAGAACCAATTTATCTCCTTTAGGATAAATTTTGCTGACCCGGCCCCTGATATATTTGGCGCCGGCTTTTTGCGAACGCATATAAAATTCTTCATAACCTTTGCCGGCGGTTCTGACATCCATGTAAAATACATAGGCTTCGGAATCAGGATTCTTTTCTTTTAACTGGTAAGCATGTTTCGCCGTAAACATGCAGCAAGCTCTGGAACAATAACTTTTTCCTTTGGTATCATCTCTGGAGCCAACACATTTGATAAAAGCTACGCTGTCCGGGATCTTGCCATCTGACGGCCTCTTGATTTTTCCTCCCGTAGGCCCGCTGGAACTGGACAATCTTTCAAAATGCAAACTGGTGATCACATCAGGATACATGCCATATCCGTATTCACCGTAAGCTTTCTCCCATTCAAAAAGGTCAAATCCAGTCGCCATCACGATTGCTCCGATGTCCTCTGAAACCAGTTCTTCCTTGTCTTCATATCGGATCGCCTTGGTGGGGCAGACTTTTTCACAGATACCGCACTTGCCGTTTAATAACTTGGTACAGTGCTCAGCATCGATATATGGTTTGCCTGGTACTGCCTGGGGATACATCATGCGCACCGCGGTAGTTTGTCCCATCCCCATGTCAAAAGCATCAGGTATTTTTTTGGTAGGACATTTTTCCATACAGGTTCCGCATCCGGTGCAAAGATCCCAGTCTACATATTTAGCCCGTTTTTTTATGGTTACTTTAAAATTGCCTATATATCCATCTACTTTTACGACTTCCGCCATCGTCATCAACTGAATGTTAGGATGCTGTGCCACAGCAACCATCTTGGGTGAGCCAATTCAGGCGGCGCAGTCCATGGTGGGAAAGGTCTTGTCAATCTGACTCATCTTTCCGCCGATGCTGGCCTCCTTTTCTACCAACAGCACTTTATGCCCGGCTTCAGCAATATCCAATGCAGCCTGCATCCCGGCAATTCCTCCGCCGATCACCAAAGCTTTTTTGGTAATGGGGATGGTTGATATTTTCAATGGTTTATGGCGCAGCACTTTACTTACTGCCATTCGCACCAGATCTTCGGCCTTCTGGGTCGCTTCGGCCCGGTCTTTATGAACCCAGGAGTTTTGTTCCCGGATGTTCGCCATCTCAAACATGTAAGGATTGAGCCCGCCGTCTTCTACCGCCTTGCGGAAGGTTTTTTCATGCATACGCGGTGAACAGGAAGCTACAACCACCTGCTGCAGGCCATGTTCCTGGATAGCGTTTTTAATTAAATCCTGCCCGGGGTCAGAACACATATATTTATAATTGGTGGCAAAAATTACGCCGGGCATATTCTTAGCGGCTGCGGCCACTTTTTCCGTATCGACTACGGAGGCTATATTGGTGCCGCATTCACACACAAAGACGCCAACTCTTCTTTTCATAGTTATCTCCTCTCTAGCTGTTAAACCATTTTTATACCTAAATCAAGAAGTCCTTACTCTTTGCTTTTTTCCCGCTTTTTCAGTTCACCGGACACATAAGCCTCGGCAGCTTTCACTGCTTTGTCATTATCGGTAGCTAAAAGTTCCGCCAGCTTCTGTATCTTTTTCTCGTCATTTTTAACGATTTCTGTCAGGATCGCAGCTCTTTCTTCATCCTCAATGAGTTTGGCAGCGATTTTGTCAGGACTCTTCTGAAGTGATTTTACAAATGCCTGTATCTTCTTCTGGATTTTTTCTTCGTCCACTTCTTCCGCCGGTGCGGCTTTGGCTTCAGCCTGTTGTTTTTCTTTGGCCGCGATTTCTTCTGCTCTTTTGCTTACTTCCTTAAGATAACTCACAGCTTCTACAAAATGTTTGTTTACCTTTACCCTTTCAGGACTGTCGCCGCAGGCAATTGCCAGAAGCTCAGTTACATAGTAAACAGGAAGATTGAATATTTCACCACTGCCCTTCTCAGCACTTTTCTGCCGCATATCCAGATTCATCATACATAAGGGACAGGCGGTTACAATACATTCTGCACCTGAGTCTTTGGCATTTTTTAGTACCGCTGCAATCATCTTCTGCCCTATTTCCGGCTGGGATGTTCCCAGTGCTGCTCCACAGCATTCGGTTTTAAATGCCCATTCAACGGCTTCTGCCCCCAGGGCTTTTACGATATTATCCATACTCTGTGGATATTCTGCATCATCAAAGCCGGTATGTGCTTCAGGCCTTACTAAAAGGCATCCGTAATAACAGGCCGCTTTCATTCCTTTTAATGGTTTGGTCACTTTATCAGCTATTTTATCAAGTCCAACCTCTTGGGTTATATAATTTAAAATGGAATAGGTCTCGTTTTCCGCCTTGTATTCCATGCCGATGACCTGCTCCACTTTGGCTTTTAATTCACTGTCGCTTCTAACTGTATGCTCAGTGTTTCTAAAACGATTATAGCAGGCTGCACAAGGTGCCAACACATTAAGTCCGGTCTTCTCTGCTATAGCCAGATTTCTGGCAGGAAGTGCGATCGACAAAAGTTTGTCCGTATTATGGCCGGAAGTTGCTCCACAGCAATTCCAGTCATCGATCTCCACTAACTCAAACCCTAATATCTCTGCTGTTCTTTCGGTTGATACTCCGTATTCTATGGCACTGCCTTCCAGGGAACAGCCGGGATAGTATGCTACTCTCATTTTATTTCTCCTCCCTCTGTTCCTGTACCCGGGCAAAGATCTTCTTCATCTGGTCTCTCCCTTTGATTCTTACCGGCAGGATATTTATTTTGCCTCTCTGTACCATGGGAAGTCCTAACCCTGCGTCTTTAAACGGCTGCATGGTTACAGCGTTATGCTGCAGGAGTATGCCTGCTTCGTAGGTTCTGCCAAACATCTTTACGGTACGTAAAAAGGCGTCATTGAACGCAGCTACTTTGTTATCCCCTTTTTTGCCTCGTCTTAATGCTTCTCTTCTTAGAGAATCCATCAGGGTTGCGATTTCAACTCCCCGCGGGCATCTCTCCGAGCAGGTCTCACAAGTGGCACAAACCCAGATACTATTAGAATTCAATGCTGTTTCTGTCATATTAAGCTGTAATAATCTGATGATCTCCCGCGGTGGATAATCCATGGCAAAAGCAACCGGACATCCGGCAGAGCATTTTCCGCACTGGTAACACAAGCTTACCTGAGTGCCGGCTTCCTGCTCCAGCTTTGCGAGCAGATCCTTGTCCGCTTTATCCGCAGGCTTTAATTTTACTGCGTCATTTATCATGGTTGACCCCTTTCTATAAAGTATAAAAATATAACTTGCCTCGCTTTATTGATCCCTTAAGATCAGCTATTTACCGGGCAAGAATTAGTTTGAATTTTTAGCCGCAGAACACTATCTTATTATAATACAATAATTTGCTGTTTTGGTGACTTAGATTTTGGAAATACCGTATACGAATTAGACAATAAGCGGTAGGCCTTAAATATTTCATCAGCTATGCTCTCATTGTTGCTTTGATACGCATAGGATTAAGCAATAAATCGAAGGCATGATTGATATCAGTCACAGCTATATCTGCTGCGGCTAACGCTTTGGGCGAACAACCTTCCGGACCAATAATAACAATTGATATACCCGCTTCAGAAAGCATACTGCGATCATTGAATCCGTTTCCTATAGCTGCTACATTTTGTGCATCGAACCTGTGCACAAAAGCTTTCTTATCTTTATCCCCGTCTTCCGAATCGACTTTATAAAATTCGATTTCCAGTTCCTCGGCGATTTGAGCACCAAAGCCGAACGTATCCGCCGTTAACAAATAAATATCAACTTTTTCTTTGAGCCTGGCGATCCTCTCAGCAACACCTTCGATCAGATGTCCGTCAAAGCTTATCGTACCATTCAGGTCCAATAACAACGTATTGATCTCCAGATTCTTATCGCGTCCCGGTATATTAACAACAATCACTTGATGATTCCCTCCGAACTAAAATTGCGTATTCGTTTCGCAGCAATATCTTCCGCGACCATCTCCCCTTCGTATATTGCTTCCATTATCCCGCGCGGCTGCTTTGCATCCCCAATCAGATAAACCTTAAGCGGTGTTTTATGATCTATTGATAAATGATTGTTTATATTGCCACAGGTAAATATAACTGCATCAGCGATTATCTGTTCTTCACTTTCATCAGATAATTTTAACAGCTGTACTGTCTTCCCGGCAATACGTTTTACAATATAGCCTTTTTTTGTTTTGATCCCCAGACCTTTGATACGAGCCAATAGTCCAAGACGGTTCATGTTTTCCAAACCTGCTGCCAACATTTTGGCTTGTTCCACAATGGTCACTTCATTATGTGGGGCAAGATATTCTGCGGCTTCACAACCAGTGCTGCCCCCACCGATGATCAGCACCTTTTGCTGTCTGATGACAGCCTTGCCGGATAGAACATCCGCCAGTGCAAAGATCTCGGTTGACTCTATTCCACTTATGGCAGGTATAACTGGCTTTGAACCAGTTGCTATGACCAGAACATCCGGCTTTAATTCTTCGATCATTTCGTTTTTCCAGACAGTATTCAGCTTGATCTCTACGTTGGTATGCTCCAACTGTTCGATCAGCGCTTGCAGCATCCATCCTATCTTATCTTTATATGGAGGCTTGTTGGCAATATTCAATTGTCCTCCTAAATGAGCCTCTTTTTCCAGCAGCGTAACTTGTGCGCCTGCTGAGCTTAATGCCAATGAAGTCTGGATTCCCGCTGGTCCTCCCCCGACGATCACTGCTTTGATGCCTTCCAGCCGACGTTCAAGGCTCAATTTATACTCCCGGCCGGCTCTCGGATTAACAGCACAACGAATATGCAAGCCCTGACTGATACTGTCAAAACAAGTATTACATGATATACAATGCCTGATCTGATCCGCACGCCCGCTGACAGCCTTCCCGACCCAGGCAGGGTCAGCCAGCATTCCGCGCCCGACCCAGATCAAATCTGCCTGCTGATTGGCTAAAATCTCTGCAGCCTTTTCAGGATGCCTGATCACTCCTCCGCCTATTACCGGTATTCTAACTGTTTTTTTAACTTGCTCAGCCATCTTAATGCGCCAGGCCTCGGCAAAAAATGCTGGTTCAATAGTGGTATGTCCTGATTCATAAATACCGCAGGAAACATTTAAAAGATCTGCCCCTGCTGTTTCCAGCTGCCCGGCAATGATGAGTCCCATTTGTTCATCGATTCCGCCCGCTGCAAAATCATTCATATTGAAGCGTACGCTAACCAAAAGACGGGGCACGTATTTTTTAATACTGCTGATTATTTCAGTCACCAGCCGTGCTCTGTTTTCATTGCTGCCTCCATACTCATCATTTCTATGATTGCTGTAAGGTGATAAAAACTGACTTAGCAAATATCCATGGGCAGCATGAATCTCAACTCCGTCGAAACCGGCCTTTTCCGCAAATATTGCTGCAGCAACAAATTTATCCCGAATGGCATGGATCTCTTTTATTTCAAGTTCCCGTGGTTCTTGTTTCACGAAACGGCAGGCAATCGGCGAAGGCGCCACTGGCTGTAATCCCCCGGTGACAAATGGCGTTGTCTGTCGTCCGGCATGGTGTAATTGGATAAAAGCTCTGCAGTCATGGGCCTGGATCGCTTCGCTTAATTCTTTTAAACCCGCTATATAATGAGGTTTATCGATACACAGCTGGGTTGGGCTGGCTTTTCCTGTCGGGCTGTCAACACAGGTAATTTCAACAATGATACCGCCTGCTCCCCCCAAAGCTCTCTCTTCATAATAATCGATCATCTGCCGGGTCACTTCACCGGATATATTTGCCAGTCCAGTCCCCATAGCGGGCATCATGATCCGGTTCTTAAATATTACCGATTTAATATGGAGCTCCTGGTTGATAATATGGGTTATATCCATTACAGACAGCCTCCTTTGGTTTTTATATAAAATTCAATTTCTACATTTTACCAGTATAGAACCTGTTATTTGACACATAATATCCCTAGAGTCAGCGATACTTTCGGAGAAAAGCACAAATTAAGTCCCTTCGTCAGAAGGATAAATCTTAATTTATTTTCACCAAAGTCCCTAACCGGACAATAAGAGTATCGCTGATTCTTTTGTATAAATCAGCGGTCATTGGCACACACTATCCTCATAAACGGTGAAGTTATAGCACAGTTATAATTGTAATGTTGAATTTTTTCAGCAAGTTACCGTTTATATTCCGCCAGAGAGGCTGCTGAAATTATTGTTGGGCGATCCAATTTTTAATTTTTAGCAGCGCTGGCGGATTCTTTTTGCTGCCAGCATGGTCAGATAATAATATAAGCTCATTAAAACAGGCAATCCCAGCAGAATATAATGATACAGCGGAACACCTGCTTCAGTAGAATAGGATATCAGAGATATTAAAGGGATAAGCGGAATATACCAGTATTGTAAAATAAAAAGCGCATAGCTGCTTAAATCCCATTGCATAATACCAGCCAGATTGATTATCGCCAGTATGAAACCGGGGATTTGCAGGCTTGATCCTATTATTATATTTTTACTGGTTGGCAGATTGCTTTGGATCGCTTCCATTCCTAATATCACAATATACAAGACAGCCAGTGCAATATCCAGTCCTGGAAAATAGGTGGATAATGCCACTGCGATCAAAGCGAAAAAATGGATGCTGTAAAGGCGCAAGATCTTACTGGCGATTTAAAGCTCCCCTTTCCTCTATGATCTTTACCCAGGGACTGGCATAAAAACTGTCCGGTGCAATCCAAAGATCTCCAACTGAATCGAGATCGATCCCCTGCATCATATAAGCCTGCCATATGATTTTGGTACAGTTCCAGATACGATCGCCCCCTTTAAAAGCCAGCGGGAAAAACATGTCCTGCTCATTTTGTTTGGCATATTGGACAGCGGCAATCTTAACTTCCTGCGGCGCTTCAACTCTTAAGATTGCTACTTGTGAATAATCCCAGAAGTGTTCCACTGAATTCAATGTAATGCCCGAATCCAAATATCCTTCGATAACATTTCCGTTACCAACATAAATAGCGGCATGGGAAAATCTGCCATAGGCACATCCTGGATAGCCGCCCAAAATAATGTCACCGGTTTCCAGTCCCTCGAATGAAATATGGTTTCCGATGGAAGTTGATTCTGATCCATATCCGATTCTTCCTTCCTGGAGATTCTCCAGATAGGTATACATGCTGGCTTGGGGATTGGCAAAAACCTCACGATTATCAATGTAAATAGCCCCAGCCAGCAAGATTGCCAGGAACGGAAACAAAAGAATATTTAATTTATTAAGATTGTCGCGCTTATTTAGCTTCTTCTTTTGATCTTTCATTATTCAATACCTTTTTTAAGCTTGATCAATGCTTTTTATATTTTATCTTAGTAAATTTTGAAGTTAAAGTACTGGAAGGAAAAATCCATAGAAATGAATCATCATTATCAAGGTAATAGCCAAAAAATAAATACCCAGTGTCTGCCGCAGGCAGACACTGGGTATAGAGTCGGGAATAAAAATTCGTCTAATTAAGCTTGGCATTAAATTCATTTTTGAAATGCTTTAAAGTAGTAAGAACTGGTGCCGGGGCAGCCTGCCCTAATCCACAAAGGCAAGCCACTGACATGACGCCGCCCAGATTTTCCAAAAGATCCATATCTGCAACTCTACCGGTACCGTTGTTGATTCTTTCAACCATTTCATGCATACGCTTTGTACCTTCACGGCAGGGATTACATTTGCCGCAGGATTCATGTTCAAAGAATTTGGTGATACGGGTCACGATATCAACAATATCTCTGGTTTCATCCATTACAAACACTGCGCCGGTACCTAATGCTGCACCAATTTTGCTCATGGAATCAAAATCGATTTGGGTATCCAGCAATTCTTCGGGGATGAATCCTCCTGAAGTCCCTCCAATTTGTACGGCTTTAAATTTCTTATTGTCTACAATACCTCCGCCCAGTCCAAACACAACATCACGGATGGTTACATTAGTAGGCACTTCAAAATAGGTCCTGTTGACCACATCGCCTGTTAATGTCAGAACTTTTGTACCTGGATAAGATGCAGCACCAATATTTTTGAACCATTCTGCACCTTTTTCAAGGATGACCGGAATATTGGCGAAGGTTTCAACATTATTGACAATGGTTGGTTTGCCCCATAATCCTTCTACGCCAGGAAATGGTGGTTTGAATCTTGGTTCACCGCGATGACCTTCGATCGATTCGATTAGGGCACTTTCCTCACCGCATACATAGGCTCCGGCACCCATTCTGACTTCGATGTCAAAGTCGCCCAGAACTCCTTTGTCTTTGGCCTGTGCAATGGCTTTATTAAGATGTTCCACAACATATGGATATTCACCCCGGCAATAGATGTAACCTTTGTTGGAGCCGATAGCATATCCGCAAATAGCCATTCCCTCAAAAAGGCTTTGCGGGTCATTCATCATGATAATACGGTCTTTGTATGTTCCAGGCTCGCCTTCATCGGCATTGCACACCACATATTTCTGATCGGTTTCCAACTTGTAAGAAAAGCTCCATTTCATGCCGCAATTGAAACCAGCTCCGCCTCTGCCGCGCAGATTGGATTTTTTGACTTCTTCAATCAGCTCTCCGCGATCCATGCCGCGTGCTTTTTCCAGGGATTTGTATCCGCCGGCATTTATATAATCTTCAATTTTTAAAGGATCAATTTTCCCTACATTACGTAAAACGATACGCATTTCTTCTGCCACGATTAAACCTCCTTTCATCAACTATTTATACTCTGCCAGCACAGCAGGTATTTTCTCTGCGCTCATATCTTCGTAAGGTTTACTGTTGATAGTTATAATCGGGGTCGCCTGGCACTGCCCGACACATTCTGTAAATTCCAGGGTAAATTTGCCGTCCGCAGTAGTCTCGCCCATTTTGATCCCCAGTTCAGATTCAAGGGCGGATACTACCTCTTCTGCTCCGGCTACATGACAGGGAGCACTTTCGCAAATACGGATTATATACCGGCCTCGAGGTCCCACTTTAAAATAGGAATAAAAAGTTGCCACCCCGTATGCCTGGGCAGGGGACATACCGAATGCTTCAGCTGCTGCTGTTATTGCATCTTCAGGTATATAATTATATTCCTTTTGCAGTGCATGATAAGCTTCAATAATTCCCCCGGGTTTATCCTTATAGGAATCGATAATGGTTGTATAGTCTGACATTGATCACTGTCACCTCCTATGCGCTGAATAGCGCTAATTCTTTTTGGATTTTGCCTGTATCAAAACATCATCAGACAATAATAACACCGGTACTTCCTGCCCTGCCTCAATTGGCGGAGTTCCCTCCGGCAGGTCAAGGAAAGCATTGCAATACAACAATGAACGCAGCATGCTGGGTTTCTGTCCAGGTAAAACTTCAACTATCCAGCCATCTTCCGTCCACCAGGCCTGTCCGCGTACCATACGTCTGGTAGTGCTCTTCTTGGCAAATCCATTGATACAGCAAGCCTTTATTTTCAGCCATTGATCTTCCAGCCCCAGCATTTTCTTCAGGACCGGCTTTACAAATAAATGATAGTTCACTGCACAAGCAGCCGGGTTTCCCGACAAGGATAGCAGCAAACAGTTATCTTTTCGCGCTGCTCCGGCATGACTGCCCGGTTGCAGCTGTACACCTTGAAAAAGCATTCGGGCGCCTAAAGCATGCATTATGCCCTCGATATTGTTGGTCCCGTTTTCAAAGGTTCCTCCGGTAAAAACCACTATATCCAACTGTTCTGTCAAGCGCCTCAGCTGTGATATAACGTCATCAAACCCGGATATCCCTCCGTAAACTAATGCATTAACTTCTCCGCCGTCCCGGTTGATTAGAGCATTCAGCATCGGTCCGTTGCTATCCCTCATTTGGCCGTCATGCAGTTCCATGTTTTCACCAATGATATTACTGGCCAGGCATACAACACCTGCTTTTGGTTTCCTAACTGTTTCCACCTCATAAATGCCATATACTGACAATAAGGCGATCGCAGCAGAATCCAGCTTATCACCGGCTGACAACAGCAATTCACCCTGGTGAAAATCTTCCCCCGCAGCTTTTATATTGGTTCCCGGCTTGATTGGTTCCAGAACGATGACCTGTTGCTTTTCTTCACGGGTTTTTTCTCTCGGTACTACAGCAACAGTACCTTCCGGTAATATCCCTCCGGTCTGTACCGATACCGCCTGGCCATATTCCAGGCTGAAGCAGGGATAGTTCTCCAGTTTCAGTTGGGCTCGCAAGTAGTAGCTGCTGCCGATATGGCTTTTTCCTTCAGCTAATGCATATCCATCTACCGCTGACTGAGCCCGTGGTGGTAAATCATGTGATGCATAGACCTGCTTTTTTAAAACTCTGTTGAACGCCTGATCCAAAAGAGTCTTTTCGCCTGCAAGTGCAGCACAATTTTCTGTTAGGATCTGCCTGCTTTGTTCCAGGCTGATATTGGTGAACACTCGGTGTTCCTCCTTAAAATGGCGCCGATTTGCCAAAAGGACATACGGGGAAATGACATACTTTACATTCCCTGCATAATCCTCCATGGCCTAATGATACGATATCGGCCCGTGAAATACGTTCCCCGGCAAATATCCGGGGCAAAATCAAGTCCAGAGTAGTGACCCGGTTAAACAAAGCCCCGCCAGGCACTCCACATATGGCTACATGTCCCATGTAAGCCATCATGAAATGGGATCCCGGCAAGACCGGTGCACCGTGAAATACGATCTGAGCTCCACTGCTGCTTATTGCGTTTGGAGTAGCGTCATCCGCATCCACTGACATCCCCCCGGTTACCAGGATCATGTCAGCCCCTTCGGCAATGAAATTATGGATTTCGTTGGCAATCAGTTCTGCTTTATCAGGAACAATAGACTGCCCCATCCACCGCCCGCCGAAAGCATTTATTTTGCGGCGGAGGATATGAGCGAACCCATCCTTGATCCTGCCGCTGTTTACTTCGCTGCCAGTGGTCACCACTCCTACCCATAAAGACTTATAGGGTTTAACTGTTATGAGCGGCATGGGATTGGAAGCCAGATTTTCAGCTTCCGTCAGCAAATTGCAGTCTATTGCCAGAGGAACAACTCTGGTTCCAGCTACTACCTGGCCTTGTACCACCGCTTGATTATTATGCAGGGTGGCAAAAATGATATCATCAATGTTATTCAGCCAATGCAGCTGGCTCACCTGAACTTTCAGCAAGCCGTCGCACTCAGCGCGCAGATTCACCCTGCCCTGGTTTGGTTCACTAATAGCAATGCCGTTTCCGCTTGCAGCCATGGCCAGACGAAGTGCACCTTCGTCTTCATGGATACACTGCTCTTTATCATCCCAGATATATATGTGTTCTTTTCCCAAATCACGAAGCTTTTCCACATCCATGGCGGTAATAACGTGACCGCGCCTGAATGCTCTATACTTCTTTTTGCCTGGAATAATGGCAGTTATATCATGACCAAGAGACAAACCAACAGCTTCTTCTACCGTGACCTTTTTCATCATAAGCCCCCTACATCTTTTCAACTTTGACTGCAGCGACCTTGTATTCACCAGTCCCGGTGATGGGATCCAAGGTATCGCTGGTTAAAGCATTGGTTGGTGTAGCAGCATGGTGGAATGACATCCAGATCATTCCCGGCTGAACTCTTTCCGTAATTTTGATCGCTGAAACCACTTCGCCCCGGCGGGATGTGATTTTCACGATACTATCCTTATTCAGCCCTAATTTCTCTGCATCCTGCGGATGGAATTCCGCCAGTTCCTTGTCCCAAACACTGGCAATCCCTGCAGAATACGGTGTTGTGACATTATAATGATATAAGATACGTCCGGTCGAAAGCAGGAATGGATATTCCTTATCTGGAATTTCGCCGGGAGGTATGTGTTCTGATGGCTGGAACGACCCTAAACCACGAGTAAACTTTCCGCTGTGCAAAAAAGGTGTCCCTGGGTGTTCAGGAGTCGGGCACGGCCATTGTAAACTATTATTTTCAAGACGTTGATAGTGAATTCCTGCCATGGATGGTGTCAGTGAAGCCATTTCATCCCATATTTCTGAAGGATGGTTATAACTCATCTGATAACCCATACGCGTTGCCATCTGACAAATCGTTTCCCAGTTGGCTTGTCCCGGAATAGGTTTGATTGCCCTGCGTACTCTCTGCACCCGTCTTTCAGTATTGGTAAAAGTACCATCACATTCAGCAAAACTGGCTGCAGGAAGAATTACATCTGCATATTCAGCGGTTTCGGTCAGGAATAATTCCTGCACCACCAGAAAATCCAGTTTCTCCAGGGCGGCGCGGATATGATTACTGTTGGGATCAGTCAATACCGGGTTTTCACCCAATATATACATCGCCTTCACTTTGCCTTCATGAGCCGCTTCGAACATTTCCGGTATCTTCAGTCCAACTTTATTAGGAAGTTGTCTTCCCCATGCCTGTTCAAACTTCTGCTGTACTTCAGGATTGGTCACCGCCTGATAACCTGAGTAAACATTGGGAAGAGCCCCCATATCACAGGCACCCTGAACATTATTCTGGCCGCGCATCGGACAAACTCCTGTTCCAGGCCGGCCGATATGTCCGGTCAACATGGCCAGGTTAGCAATGCTCATTACATTTCGGGTACCGCAGATATGTTCAGTAATACCCAGGGTATAGAAAATCATGGCTTTATCCGTAGTGGCATAAAGACGGGCAACCGCATAGAGATCCTCTACGGAAATACCGGCCAATTCAGCCGCTTTTTCAGGAGGATAATTCTCTACGACGGCTTTAAGTTCCTCATAGTTTTCTGTACGTTCTTCAACGAACTTCTTGTCTTCCAGTCCTTCTTTGATAATGATATGCATCATGCCATTAATCAGAGGAATATCCGTACCCGGCTTGATTTGCAGCCAATAGTCGGCTTCATCAACCAGATCGATACGCCGTGGGTCACACACGATCATTTTTGCTCCGTTACGAGCTGCCTGCCTCATTTTATAGCCGATGATCGGATGAGCCTCAGTGGCATTCGTTCCAATCAAAAGCATTAATTCGGCTTCATCGGTGATTTCGTATATTGGATTTGTCATAGCGCCACTGCCAAAAGTGGTGGCCAGACCGGCCACGGTGGGCGCGTGTCAGGTGCGGGCGCAATGGTCTACATTATTAGTTCCCATATGCGCGCGGGTAAACTTCTGCACCAGAAAGTTTTCTTCATTGGTACAACGGGCTGAACTTAGAGCTGCAAAAGAATCCGATCCGTATTGATCACGTATTGCATTAAGCTTTTCAGCAATCAAATCATAGGCTTCGTCCCAGCTGGCTTCTACAAATTCTCCATTTTTCTTGATCAACGGACTGGTCAAACGTTTTTCATTGTAAATGAAGTCCCAGCCAAACCGTCCTTTTACGCATAGCATCTGCCCATTAACAGGTGCTTCAGGTGTGGATAATACACCGATCACCTTACCGTCTTTTACGGCCAGGTCAAAATTACATCCTGTTCCGCAAAACGGACATGTAGTACGAACTTTTTCAATTTCCCAGCGTCTGGCTTTACCGGACATTGATTTTTCCACTAAAGCCCCGGTGGGACATACGGCCACACACTGCCCGCAGAATACACAGTCTGATTCGATATACGGCACATCTCCGGCCGTGGTCGCCTTACGGTGAAAACCCCGATAAAGGTAGGACAGATTATCCTGTCCGGTCATTTGTTCACAAGCCCGAACACATGCACCACAGAGGATACATTTGTTCATATCGCGGATAATAAACGGATTACTGTCATCAAGTGGATAGTCATGTTTTTCTCCTACATAAGGACTATCCTTCACACCATACTTGTAACAGTAATCAGCCAGTTTGCATGCCCCCATCTTATCGCAGGTCATACAATCCAGCGGATGGTTGGCTACCAGAAGTTCAAGAATTGTTTTACGTGCTTGAACAACTGCAGCACTTTCGGTCTCTACAACCATACCGTCAGTGGCCGGGGTGATACAGGAAGCTGGTAACAAGCGATTACCTTGAACTTCAACGATGCACAAGCGGCATGCCCCCAGACTCTTTAGATGGGGATCATAACATAATCTCGGAATTTCAATACCAGCACTTTCCGCAGCCTGTAAAACAGTACTCCCTTTCGGAGCTTCAACCTCCTTCCCGTTAATTGTCAGTTTCACTCCCAACAGATCCACGTCCCCTTTCTCTATTTATTTAAATAAAAAAGCCGCCTATGATGAATAGGAGGCTTTTTAATTGCGTATACAAAAATCCGCAACAAAATATTGCTTCTTTGTATGACTGCTCCTTTCCAAACACGGGGGGCATACCCGTTTCCCGGTATACCTTAACGGTCGTATCGCCCTGGATTATTACTTTAGGCAAATACAACTCGGAGCTATTCAATTCTTTATAGGTATTTTCTCTGCCTACACATTCTACAAAAAAAGCTTTTTTCCTGCATTTTTAATATTTCTCTGTCAATAAAGGAAGACATAATATAGCAACCGACATCCTATTGCAGATATGACGGTTTCTTATATGGCAAAAACGCTTCAGTTGTATATATCCATCTTTTATGCAGATCATAACCTGATGATATTTAATGAATGGAGTAAACAATATATAAACGTGGCAACAGGTTTTATGCCAGGTTATGAAGTTTCATGAAAAAGCTTTATTTTTCCGTTATGAATATTTATGACGAAATCACCTAGTGCCTGGGCGTCTTCCAGGTCATGCGTAACCAAAATAATTGGGATTTTCCATTTTTTCTTTACATCTTTTAAGAGAGCGCGTAAATCAAGTCTGGTCTGATGATCAAGGGAACTGAAAGGCTCATCCAGCAATAGCAGCCCCGGTTTAACTGCCATCGCTCTGGCTAAAGCTGCCCGCTGTTGTTCCCCGCCTGATAACTGGTAGGGATACCGATCAACCAAGTGTTTAATGCCGAAAGCTTGCATCATTTCCTCGCTCCAATTTTCCGCCCTGTCATTTTGATCTCTATGATACTGCAGGCCAAATTCAATATTCTCTGCTACTGTCATATGCGGAAAAAGAGCATAATTCTGGAATAGATAACCGATACGCCTTTCTCTGGCGGGTAAATTAATTTTCCTGCTGCTGGAGAAAAATATCTGTCGGTCCAATTCAATTTGCCCTTGGTCCGGAAGCCTTAATCCTGATATACATTCCAGAACAGTCGTTTTTCCTGCACCTGACGGCCCCCATAAAACCATCACCTGTCCGGGATCAACATCGAAACGGATCTGCAGGTCGAAATGCCATAGTTTTTTTTGTAAATCTATTTTTAACACTGTTTTACTCCTGAGAAAAATTTTGCGTTTAATACTGCTTATATTTTTGTTTCCACCGATTTACCCAGAGAATTAAGACAAAGCAAAAGATACTGATAATCGCTACCAAGGTGTTAGCGGTCAGCTTGTCTCCTGTTTCAACGGCAAAGTAAATGGCCAGGGGAATTGTCTGCGTGCGGCCAGGAATATTACCGGCTACCATCAATGTGGCTCCAAACTCTCCCATAGCCCGGGCAAAACTTAAAACCATTCCAGAGAGAAGCCCGGGCCAGGCTAAGGGTAACGTTATACGAAAGAAGACTGCTATTTCTCCTGCTCCCAGTGTCCGGGCAGCTTTCTCATAGTCAGGATTCACACTGGCAAAAGCCCCCCGGGCACTTTGATACATCAAAGGAAAGGCGACAACACTGGCAGCCATGACCACTGCCCACCAGGTAAATACCAGCGATAAGCCAATGTGATGCAAGAAATCTCCTAACAAACCGTTGCGGCCAATCAGCATCAATAGCGCATAACCTACAACAGAAGGAGGTAATACCAAAGGCAGCATAACCATTGCTTCCAGAACATTCCGACCACGGAATTGGTATTTATCTATAACACGAGCCATGGGCAAAGCAATGATCGCAACGATTCCTGCACTTAGAAACGCAACTTTTATCGATAACCAAATCGGAAACCAGTCAATCAATTCCCAGGGTATATTCATAAATCCAATTACTCTTTCTGCGCTTGAAAGCCGTATTTTTCGAATACTTCGATAGCTGTATCACTGGTCAGGAAAGTGATAAAATCCTGCGCTGCCTCCTGCTGCTGACTAGCTTTAACGATAGCGATCGGATAAACGATGGGGCTATGGGATTCAGCCGGGGCAGTTGCTACGATCCTTATATCTTCTGTGCCCATCGTATCTGAACGATAAACCAATCCGGCATCTACATTTTCACTTTCAACATAGGTAAGTACCTGGCGGACATCCTTGGCCATAACCAACTTAGGCTGAATAGCTTCCCACAATTTCATAGAGGTCAGTGCTTCCTGAGCATATTTCCCGGCGGGGACCGTTTCAGGCGTCCCTATACTCAGCTGATTCACTTTATCAGTATTTAATTCATCAAATCCAGTAATTTCGCTTCCCTTCGGAGCAATCAATACCAATTCATTTCCCAGTAAATTTTGACGACTGCTATCAACCAGCAACCCTCCATCCTGCAATGCATCCATCTGCTTTTTGCCAGCGGAAATGAAAACGTCTGCCGGAGCCCCTTCTTCGATCTGCTTCTGCAAGGTACCGGAGGCAGCAAAATTATAAACGATTTTAATTTCCGGCTGCTCTTTATTATACAATTCCTTTAATTCATTGGCAGCATCCGTAAGACTGGCAGCCGCAGAAACGTTCAGTTCAATGTTGGGTTGGACCAAAGCTTTGTCTTTATCTTGGGTTGTATCCTGCGCTGCACACCCACCTATAATGAGTAACATTCCTATGAGTAAAGTTATCAGAATTTGACTCTTTTTCATCATTCGATCTCCTTTTTTGATTTTTCCCCTGTATTACCGCTCCTCCTTTCCTTGGTGCGGGAAATCTCCACCTATGATTATAATTATTTAACGCAACTAAACAAAAATGAACCTATTAATATTTATAAATAAACATAACTTGACACAACTAAACTGGACATCCACCATACAAATGGTAAAATAAAGAGAAAGTATTTGTCAAGAACGAGAGGTATTTTAAATGGGTAATAATAATTCTTTAACGCCCGAAGAAGTTGCTGAGATCCTGAAAATAAAAAAGCATACCGTATATGAGCTGGTAAAGCGGGGGGATCTGCCCGCCTTTCGTATTGGGCGCAAGATCAGGATCAATCCTGAAGATGTTGACCATTACCGGCAGCAAGATATGACTCCCGTATATAACCCTTTAAAGAGCCCCACTAATACCATGGAGCTGATGCCAGAGGCAGAACAGCGCAATGACAAAAATGATTTGATCATTTGTGGTCAGGATACCATTCTGGATATATTAGCCAGACAAATAGAAAACAGTTCCAATCCTGTTCGAGTATTACGGAAACATGTAGGTAGTTTTGCCGGTTTGCTGGCTCTTTATCAAGGGCAGGCAGATATTGCCTCCGCTCACCTGCTGGACGCTGACAGCGGGCAATATAACCTTCCCTATGCCAGACGTTTATTGCCTGGTATTCCTGTAGTTATCATTCATTTGGCCTTTCGGCAGCAGGGTTTTTATGTGGCTGCGGGAAATCCACTCCATATTACAGACTGGGCTGACCTGGCGCTTCAACCGGTCCGCTTTATCAACCGTGAACCGGGATGCGGTGCCAGGGTCTTACTGGATGAAAAATTGCGACAATTACGAATCGATCGGCATTCAATAAATGGATATGATGAGATTGCTACTTCCCACCTGGCAGTAGCTAGTGCAGTAGCCAGAGGTGCTGCCGATGTCGGCCTGGGCATACAAAAAGCTGCCCTGCAAGTAAGGGGGCTCGATTTTATTCCGATGCAGAAGGAACCATACGAACTGCTGATTTGCCATGACGATATCGCCCGCCCTATTATGCAGCAGGTCATAGAAGTCATCAATTCAAGTGCCTTTAAAAATGAAGTAGCCGGTTTGGGTGACTATGATCTAAGCATGACCGGCAAAATAACCCAATTGATTTAGGGCAAGGACGATTGATTTTTAAATCTCAGGCAGTATATCTGCTGTTTTTATGCCTTCTCAAATTACTGTCCTCTATGATCCCTTCTCATTCCCGTATCATCTTCAACCAAACCTGCGCTTATATAAATGAATCCAGATCTTTCCTTTATAATGGAAAAACGAAAGCCATCGCCATATCTCCCTTATTATGATCCCCATAAGGCAGCTTTTCGCTACTGCACCGCTTTTAACCTTAAGCCAGTCAAATAGTCACTTAAATTATAGAAGTAAATATATTATTATAGAGGTGAAGCCAATGAAGAATAAAAAAGTGTCTCCCTGGCTTATTGACGATTATCAAATGTTAGCCGATTATATGGAAGGCAATACAGTTGAACGGATTTTGTCCTTGACGGATACACATATTATTTTGTTGATGAGAGATAATGTCATAATTAAATTCAGTCATTTAGAAGATGAGTTGATTTTTGATATAGAACTTCCGCCTGTATAAATCAAATTTTAGTTATAGCTTATACGTAAGAGGAGAAGCAGCATGAAAAAAACATCCAGCCTGTTATTATTTCCGGTTCTGTGCTTCTTGATATCGATCTTTTTCCTGGCTGGTTGTTTTGAGGGGAAAACTGTTCCTGTTACGGTAGTAAAACCTGAACAGCCGGCAGTTATTGAACCGGAGCCGGCAGTTCCCGATCCGGAGCCGCCGGACACAGCCGGGTCGGATCTGCCACTTGTTCCCCAGCCGGAACCTCCGGCCAGTTCAGATTCCTGGTATTTTCAGCGCAATAACCTGCACCAGGTGCCCTTTGTCAATGAAAATATCAAAACCCGCCTGAATGCTAATAATGCTTTTTATTATTTGGAAAGTTCGGGCCGGCAAATCTATCTTACCTTTGACGAAGGGTATGAATTAGGCTACACCGGACAGATCCTGGATATATTGAAAGCCAATGATGTAAAAGCCATATTTTTTGTCACAGGTCATTATATTGACAGCCAGCCGGAGTTGGTTTTACGGATGAAACAGGAAGGTCATCTGGTGGGAAATCATACCGTAAATCATCCGGACCTGGGTATAGCTGATCTGGGAACCATAACAGCTGAAATAACCGGCTTGGAGAATAAGTTTACCCAGTTGACAGGGCTTCCTCTGGACAAGTATATCAGGCCGCCTATGGGATTATACAGTGATGCCAGTCTGGCGGCTGCAGCAAATCTTGGTTATCGAACTGTCTTCTGGAGCGTTGCTTTTAATGATTGGGATCCGAATAATCAACCGGGAGCCGAATACTCCTACCAGCATGTTATGGATAATATCCATCCGGGAGCAGTTATCTTGCTGCACGCGGTGTCGCAGAGCAATACGGAGGCCCTGAACCGTATTATTAAAGACCTGAAGGAAGCCGGATATGAATTTCGTACTTTTCCATAATTTCAATGAAAAGGATTAGAAATATGCGGAGTATATTCAGAAAACTGGACCGTGAGCAGCCTCTCACCAGTGAAGAATACCAGCTGATAATGGAATATATGCAAAAGTTAAGTCTGGAATCATCAGAATCCTGGCAGCTGCTATATGACCGTTATGCTGCTGCCTTAATTTATCAAGGCCCGGCAGATCTGGATGATTTCATAAATTTTTTATGCGCCAATCCTGATCTCATTGATCAATGGGAAAGCAGCATCCTGTTATTCCCCCCTGCATTACAGCCCTTGCTTCTGTTTCTTAAATCTTCCGCTGACTATCGTTTTAAAACCTGGCTCAAAGATTTACTGCATGAGAGCAAAGCGGAAAAATTACCCGCCGCGCGGGAAAAAGACATTGTAATAAAATACGAGGAAGCCAATCCTTTTAAAGAAAGTGGAATAAAAGCACATTTTGACAGGCTCTCACGTTATCCTTTTATTAGCCGTTTGCAGACTTATCGCTATCTTAGCCGCTCCAAGGCAGTGAAAGACCGTATAGAATATCTTCAGCCTGATCAGTTAGGAGGAATCTTCACCAATAAAGAGAAATCAATATATTACTACATATATCTGACCGAGGCAGACGAAAAAAAAGCTCGTTATGCCTGCAGCTTTCTGAATAGAATTTTCTATGACTGATTAGGGTGGGTCTTTGTAACTTATGAATAAAAGTACGCCAGCCAAAAATAAAGAATTTAACAATGATCTCTTTGCTGATTGGGAGCAAGAACTGGTGCTTCGTCATCAGATTCGGGCATCTTCGGCCGATGACTTGAAACCATCGATAGGCTCGGAAAAAGAATTGGAGATACTATGGCGGGCATTGTATTTTTCAGGACGCAAAGACATGTTTTGGTCCATACTCTTTGAGAATTTACATCTCTCACTGGTATTAAACTGGCTGACTGCGGATGACAACAGGCTGGATCAATTCTTAGCCTATTTGCCTTCCTATTTCACAGGCAAGAAACCTGAGCATAAAAGGCTGCTGCATTTGGTCAACCTTTTTGCCGAAAAATTTCTTGACCGTTTCCGAGCTATTGCTGCCATTTTAGATGCTGAAGCCTGTTCTTATTTGGTTTCCCGCAGCGCCAACCCCCAGTTCAGAATGCTTATGAATCAGCGGCTGCACTTTTTACAGGAAAAACGAAGTGCCTTTTTTTATGGCCTTGATGAACCAATCATGAGCACTTCTTATTTATCACTATATGGTGATAAAATCAAACTTCTGGAATATGGCCTGGAGTTGCTGCAAGTTGCTTTGGAGGATGACTATGGCCAGAATAATCGTTTTGATCTTAAAGTGGAAGCAGCCGAAACTTTTTTCCGCGCCGGCATGGTTGCTGACAGTCTTGCACTATTGATCGAAGCAGCCGGACATCAAGCAGCAGATCTCTTTGAAACTGAAATCGTGACCAGTTCCAAAAACAAACATTTTATAAGATTACTGCGCAAAGTCGCTGCCAGCTATTGCTTGATTTTCAGACCAGAGACTGCCGGATTTAGCTACAGTAAGATCCACCATGATTATTTCCCCTTCCAGGAGCCGGATCAAGCCACTTTAAAATACTTTATTATTTTTGATCTGCTCAAATTAAGCAAGCAAGCCGAAAACATCTATCCTCTTTATCAGATAGCTTACGAAGCTGAGCTGATATCTGTTCTTCGTAATAACGAATATTTGCTTTTAAGTAAAACTGATTTAGACCAAGGGCTCTCTGCGGAAAGGATCGGCCAATTGAAAGCACTGGTAGAGCAAAAGCTGCTGTCCCTTCCTCATGAAGCCTTTATCACTATACAATTGATGTACCTGCTCATGGAAAAAAACCTGGCAGACTCAGGATTGCTGGCTGACTTTCTTCTTGGCAAAACTTTGTTATTGTTTGGTTGGGTGCCCAGTCTGCTGTTCCTCAATCAACAATTTCTCACAGGTCTGGGCCCGTTGATAAAAAAAGAGCCCCGGGAGGAAGCGGAACGAATATTGGTAGGAATTGAAACCTGTAATTGTGGCGCCGGCGCTAAGCTAGCGAACAAACTTGAACTGTTGAAAATGAAAGATAATGCTTTGATGCGTCAGATAACTGCCGGTGAATTTCTGGGGGTACTGTAATGACGAAGGAAATCGAATCAGCTGCATACACACAATTGCTCGATACCATGCTGTTAGAATTCAACAGTAAAATTGAAGCCATGACAAGACCGCCTATAACCGCATCGGGTCTGGATAGTCTTGATGAATATATTCATGCTCTCAATGCCTTTTATTACCGAAGTTTTAAAGAACATTATTTCCCGCAATTCATAAACCTCATGAATAGTGAAATTTCCATGCTGTTAAATCTGCGGCATCAGGAAGACAGGCTTGAGCAGGATATCATGACCAGTATGCAAAGATACGTAAAGCTTTACAACCAGGTAAAAACCATTCGAAATCTGCTTTTTAAATCAAGGCATGAAATCAATAAAAAACTGATAGATGCTACCAGATACGAGGATAAAAGCAACACTGATTTTCTTCTGGCGGTCAAACAGCTAAAAGATAACCTGCAGTTATTCAGACATCTTACCCTTGATCAGCTGCAGTTAACCGAAGATAAAGCCTTGATAAGATCGCTGCAGCAAATCCCGGAGCATGCTGCATTGGTGCAATTGTTGCTGAAAATGGACTTTGGTCATCAAAAAGACTTGAAAGATGCCAATACTTTACTGGCTCATTTTATTGTGCTGACAAGATTGCTTAAAGAAAACAGTCAGGAGTTTTGGAGCCAAAGTGACAACAACAAAAACCTGCAAACCAGTCTTCGCCTGAACATTGACGAATATACCAAAAAAGCGTCTCCAGCCTGGCAACGTTTTTATAATAAATATATAAAGAATCAGTTATCTGTTTATATGCAATTAATCAGCCCAACTGCCAGACCTCTGGCCAAAAATAGTTTTATTTTGACACAGGATTTAAAAGAATGGCTGGATGCCTGGGCTGTCTTACTGGAGCGAAGCATCTATTACAGAACCGCCAATAATGTGATGATTCAACATCTGGATACTGTTATGTCTTTGCCGGCAGATTATGCGCGTTTGCTTCATAATTGGGTAAATGAATGTAGTGAGGAAACCGACAGGCTGTATGATGATTTTGCCAGAGCCAGTGAACCGGATTTTGCTTATTTTCACCAGCAAGCCACTTTAATTATTGAGAAATACCGGGAAAAGCTTAGTACTTCGGACTGGAGAAAATCCTCATCTGACAGCAGTCCCTTGCCGTTCTGGCAAAGTCGGGTGATGCTGGAACTATCAAATCTGGCTTATCAAATGAACTTTTTTGAAGAAAAACATTCTTATGCCAGGCATGTAAGGGATCAGTACCTGGAAGTAGTAAATTTACTGGATGGTTATCTTAATCTCTTGGCAACCATCCGTTCAGATCTGGAAAGACTGATGGCGCCGCGAAATATCGCCCGAGCCTGGAAAGATATCCATATAAAAATAGAACGCATCCCCGTGGAGACCGGCAAGGAATTTCCAGAAGAGTATCAGTTCTTATTACCGGAAAATATTGAGCGCAGCAGTGATACTCAACTGCCACGCAATACTGTCCTATACGAAGAAGGTGACTTATTCGTGATTAAAGTTGCAGATCTGACAGCGTTTGAGGTACCTGTTGTTATACTGGCCAGGTAAAGCCAAATAATTATTTGATATTGAACATTTCTTTTTATTCCAACGGAAGTCAGGAAAGTATTTATGCAGACAGAAAAGACCTGGATCAAAACCCTATGTAATGCTTTTAAATTACCGGAGGCTGAATGGCTGCCTCCGGCCGTTACAGATATGCTTTCTTATTTACTGGCAGCTCCAACCCGGTTTCTTGAAGGCGATATCCTTTATATCAGGGCAGAAGAACAAGTGACCTCTGCGCAACTATTGACCATACTTTTAAACAAGGGAGAAATTATAGCCGAAAAGCCGGTCATCATGCAGAATTCTGCCAGTTCCCTGGCGGAAGACGCAAGCTGTTTTTGGCAGGAGCAGTTGATTCCCTATGCTGCTGAATACGGCTTATATAAAGATGGTGTATGGAATCTGGATCAGATTTTATTAAAAGCGGCTGATAATCATATCGATCTAATCAAAAACATCATCGATCAGGCAAAGATCCCGGTTTCAGTTATTCCTGCTATTAATCAGCTGGAAATCTCCAATAAATTACCGGCCGGTTATCATGCCAGACAAGTTTTTAATTCGGTTCTTATTATCTATCCCAAACATTTTTATATTGAAAAAAAAACCGCCATTTCAGACCAGCCCTCACTGGAACTGATTCCTTTTGCCAGTGAAAATCTGGTGCTTAATATAAACCAGCGCTGCAAAATATTTTCCTTTCCCGCTGATTCGGAATATAATCTTGCTGACGATAAAAATTTTCTGCGATGCAAAATATATGAGCAAGACTACATTGATCGAAAACCCTCAATCTCAGCTGATCCGTATTTATCTATGGAACATAACAGCCAGCTGAAGGATACAGATATGGTTGTTGAAATCTATTTAAATTTATCATCCAACTGTCTGGAAGTTGATATCGTAACCCCTGATGCGGCTTCACCAGGCCGGGAAGATGTACTGCAGGATTGGAAAGAACAGCAACAGATAGGATATGATTTAATAAACCATTTACCTTTTATCGAGCCACGGTTGATAGCTGATTACGGTCAGTATTTAAAAGCGGCAGAACCGCTGTCAGATCAGAATATAAGTAAAGCAGTATACTTTAGAGCTGTAACTTTATTAAATATTTTATGCAGCAAGAAATAATTATTTCGGAGGTATTTTTTATGTTATCCACCTTTGCTCTTCATCCCGCTGCTGCCAAAAACTTAATTGCCCGGGCAGTGGTAAAACTTCCTGCCGTGCAGGCTGCTTATAAAAAGGGCCGGATTTTAATCGGCGGCGGCACCACAAATATTGATGTATTTGAACAGCTGACGGGCACGAAAATAGTAAAAAAAGAAGCCCATGTAGCTGGCGTGATCACTCAAAAGGCAGCCTGTATCACTGACCCCGAAGACCGTTACGGCAGTTGGTGCATTGAAAACGGCCAATTGATAAAAGCTGATTGGCTGGAGTTCTTAAACAATTTTCAGAAGGGGGATGTTTTTATTAAAGGAGCAAATGCCATCGACCCTGCAGGTGACGTGGGTATTCTGATGGCTAATCCCATGGGGGGTACGATCGGCCAGGCGATCGGTGTACTGCGCTCCCGTGGTATCACCCCTATAATACCGGTTGGTCTGGAAAAAATGATCCCCTCCTGTCGTGAAGCGGAAAAGGTGATGGGGATTTTTAAGGATGAATATAATTTAGGTATCAAAGTTGGATTTATGGCTTTATCCAATACTTATGCTGTCACTGAAATCGAAGCTCTGAAAATACTGTTTGACATAAAGGCTGTGCAGGTGGCCGCAGGAGGAGTAGGAGGTATGGAAGGTTCGGTCATGCTGGCAGCCGAATGTGAATCTGAAGAACAGGCTGAAAACCTGCTGAATATGGTGAAAAAGGCTAATAAGATCCCCCCCCTGAAAATAAACAAAAGAAAATGTGTTGATTGTGATCTGCCTTGTTATTTCCGGGAAAAATAGCTAGCGGTTATTTGCCCCGCAGCCAGGAGAGCAAGGAAGGCTTTCCTTTTTCCTCCTGTTCGTTTTTCCACAACTGCAAAAACTGATCGATTTTTTCTTCTCTTTCCTGATTTCGTTTATCGATTTTTTCTTCTAATTTGGCAATGCGCTGCTCCAGCTTTTTATTCTGCTCGAGCAACTCTTCATTTTGTTCAATGATCTTGGCTCCGATATTTGCCAATTCACTGACCGGCATTCCTTCATTACGCACTGCGACTTCAGTCACATTACTTTGCTCGGTGTTTTCGAGCGCCATTTTGATCGCAGTGGTATTCAAACCCTTTTCTTTTAACTTAATAATCAACCTAAGCGTTTCCAGATCTGTTTCACTATATAGCCGATCACCGCGCTCATTTCTTTTGATGCGAAGCCCCAGACTATTTTCCAGATAGCGTAAAGTATGCTGCTCAATTGCAAGGATCTCTGCTACTTCACTAATTTTGTAATAAATTTCTTTCATACACTTGTCACCTTTCTTAAGGTTACTTCATAAATTGTTATCAGGTAATCAATAAAGGAATAATCCCTTACTGATTCAAGGATTTAGCTTTAACAACTTTTTATCAGGCAGCCAAACAAGGATAATTTCCATAAACTTAATACTCAACCTGCTTGCGAACTTTATTGTGAACCTTACTTTCCCTTTCCTTATTGCTCTATATTATATATATGAGCAAAACCGTCCTTAATAGGACGGTTCTTTTTTATTTTCTAATTAAACTATTACATTCCCTGTTAATTTCATTGTAAAGCGAAGATCTATTCACAGGGCAAAAAAGGCTCAACATAAAAAATAAAGATCAAGACACGAGCAAGCCCCGCTGGTTGAGCGCACTCAAGTACGTTGACCGGCGGGGCTTGTGATGTTGCTATAAAGAGTAGTTTTTGGACGGCCTCAGTCTTATTCAGACTTTAATAATCAAAAGCTTCCAGCGGAATATCCAAAGCAGACCGGTCTCCGTCTTTAACTATTTCGGCAACGGCCCATACATTGGGGACCACGTTTCTTAAATAGTATTTGGCAGACATTACTTTACCGACATAGAAATTATAATCATAATGATCCGGCCCCAGCTCTTCCGCTTTCTTCGCCGCCAGCAGGGCCTGATCCAGGATGCAGCGTCCGGCAAAGAGTTGTGAAGTAGCGGTAAGGATGCGCCGTGAGTATAAGGGCATCATGCCGAATTTCTTTTGGCCAAAATAACCGCCTATGGCCATCTGAATTTCGGAGTAGGCATCCAGTGCTCTGCCAAGATTTTCAAACTCTTTACCAAGGGTCAGATCAATGCCGCCTTCCGGTGCCTGGGCTGCCTGAGCAGCATCCTTGTTGGCTGCATAGAAATCTCTCATTTCCTGAATAAAGGCAGCAAATGCAGCACCCTTCTTCAACAGCCATTTACGACCGATCAGGTCTAAAGACTGAATGAAGTTGGTTCCTTCCCATATGGAATAAATCTTGACATCACGCGCGATTTGCGCAACCGGATATTCTTCGCAGTAGCCATATCCGCCATATGCCTGTATCGCTTCGCCGATCAGCCACCAGGCTTCATCAGTTGGATAAGCTTTGCAAAGCGGCGTGGCTACCTCGATTAAGTCACTGGCTGCTTCACGCACCGCAGGATCCGGATCATGATGTCTGACATCCATTGCCATATATACTTTGTACATCATCGCTCTTATTGCTTCTACATGAGCTTTCCCGAGCAATAATGTTCTTCTGATATCTTCGTGATTAATGATGGTAACCCGGTCACCTTTGGGATTGGTCAGTGGACGCCCCTGGATACGCTCCTTACAATATTCACGAGCATTATAAAATGCATTGGCCATACAGGAAAGTCCAGCATGTCCGGTTTCCATCCGGGCTTCATTCATCATCTGGAACATCTGTGCCATACCTTCGCCCTTGCCTTCGTTGTTACGGGGATCGACCCCTAACAGCCAGCCCCGGCAGTTATTATTTTCACCCATTGATAAAGCCGCTGTACAGGAGCCGAACTGTCCTAATTTATGCTCCACACCGGTGGTTTGCACATCATTATCTTCAAAGCTCCCATCTTCATTTACCCAGTACTTGGGAACGACGAACAAGGAAATACCTTTGGTTCCTTCGACAGCCCCTTCCACTCTGGCCAGATACAAATGGATGATATTTTCCGTAAAATCATTATCCCCGCCGGTTATAAAAATTTTATTCCCTTTGATCTTAAATATACGGGGATCATCAGTAGGATAAGCTTTTGACAGGATATCTCCTACATCAGAACCGGCAGTAGGTTCGGTCAGGCACATGGTGCCGGCCCAGGTTCCGTCCATCATTTTAGGCAGAAACATTTGTTTTAAATGCTCGTCCCCAAAGCTTTGGATCAGTCCTGCTGAACCGCTGGTCAAAATGATATAGGGTCCAAAAGTCGGATTGGCAGCACAGAACATTTCCCAAACCGCTGAGTGGAGGATATGAGGTAGTACCATTGCATCCTCTGAATCATCGATATTGCTGGTTCCCCATCCCTCGCTCTGAAGTTGATGGAAAAGAGGACCGAATGATTTCGGCAGTGTAACTTTGCCATTTTCAAATTTAACCGGATTCTTATCGCCATCTTCGTTGGTGGGTTCAATCAGTTCCTTGGCCATTTTCAAGCAAGGATCCAAAACAGAGTCAACATCTTCTTTGGAATAATAATCGGAAAACTTTGGATAGTTAAAAACTTGTTCGGTAGGTAACCATTCTTTAACAATGAACTTGAGATCGCGCGCGTTTAGATACGCAAAATTAGCTGACATTTTTACGTTTCCCCCTTCTTCTGGAGTCCCCCCCCAAGGCTCAATCCTTGAGAACTCCTACAAATATTTTTTCGCCCCTGACAAATAAACATAATCCACCACTGTTTTGTGAACCATCACCCCCCATAAAATAACAGAAAACTATTCTGCCAACAGATGTCTTTCATTTTTGTAAAAGCAAAAGAAAGAATCATATGCCTGCAACAGAATACTTTTAATGTTTACACAGACAAAATATGATCAATAACATTCCACTTAATTTTCATTATTCTTAATTCCAAACAAAATCCCTTTTTTTTCATGGCCCGCAAAATATATTCAGACTATTATGAACTTTCAAGAGGCAAACTGGCCGACCGAACAAAAAGTTAAGATCGAGGCACAAGCAAGCCCCGCTGGTCGAGACGTAATAAGATACGGCGATCCGGCGGGGCTTGTGATGTAACAATGAGATTTAGTTTTTTTAACGGTCTGAGCTCCCCGAAAAGGGGCAGTTCATTAACTATAGACTGGAACCAGATACGATATAGTATTTTAATAGATCAGGAATGCTTCCTCAACAATATCCAATACTGATGTATCCGCCTCTTTAATGACTTCTAAAGTTCTGAATATATTGGGAACTATATTACGGACAAAATATTTTGCAGCATTTACTTTGCCATTGTAGAATGCATAATCGTAATGTTCCGCACCCAATTCCTCAATTTTCTTCTGCGCTACCAGGGCCTGTTCCAGTAAAAGCTGTCCGCAGACCAATTCTCCCGTAGCATGTAATATGCGTGTAGCATAGAGCGGCATCATGTTGATCTGACCATTACCAACAAATCCTCCGATTGCCATTTGAATTTGCCGGTATGCATCAACCGCTCTCTTTATCATGGCCATTTCTTTTTCAAAGCCTTGGACCTCGGCGTTATCTGCTGCAAAACTTTCGATCTCTGCCAACCAGTCGGCAAATACTGTGCCTTTGCCCATCATCCATTTACGGCCGATCAGGTCCATTGATTGAATGTAATTGGTTCCTTCCCAGATGGAATAAATTTTAACGTCTCTGCAAAGTTCCGCGATGGGATATTCTTCTGAATAGCCATTACCGCCGAATACCTGCATTGCTTCTGCACAGAGTTCCCAGGCTTTGTCTGAGCAATAGGCTTTTACGATCGGTGTATTTACTTCCAAACGTGCTTTGGCCTTCCTCTTCTCCTCAGGATCCTGAGAATATTCTACGATGTCAAAATAATAATAGGTTTTGAAAATAAGGGCCCGCATAGCTTCAATATAAGCTTTCAGATCCAGCAGCATTCTTTTCACATCTTCATGCTTGATGATATTAAGTCTTTCCGATTTAGGATTGGTGATCGGCCGGCCCTGGATCCTTTCTGCTGCATAACTGGCTGCATTGTGATAGGCAATGGCCGTTTCCGCTACAGCTGCATGACCGGTTTCCATTCTGGCACCGTTCATCATCTGGAACATTTGTGCCATTCCTTCGCCTTTGCCTTCTTCATCAGGCGGATTCCCCAGAATAAATCCTTCGCAATTATTATCTTCGCCGAAAGCCATAACACAAGTAGCGGAGCCTTTTATGCCCATTTTGTGTTCGATGCCCACACAGTTGACATCATTGGGCCCAATAATATTTCCCTCATCATCCACTTTCATCTTGGGGACCACAAAAAGTGAAATGCCTTTGGTTCCGGGCCTGGCTCCTTCTACGCGGGCCAGAACCAGATGAATGATGTTTTCGGTTATATCCTGATCGCCGCCGGTAATAAAACATTTGGTTCCTTTTATCTTATATACGCCTTCTTTATCTGTTGGATATGCTTTGCTTAACAGGTCCCCTACATCGGAACCAGCGTTAGGTTCAGTCAGGCACATGGTTCCTGCCCACTGCCCGCTGTACATCTTTTCTTTAAAAAGGCTTTTCACATGATCATTGCCGAATTTCGCTACCAATCCTGCCGCCCCGGCGGTAGCTAAGATATAAGGCATAATTGCTGCATTGGCGCCAGCCAGAAATTCACCGCAAGCCCGAAATAGCGTGTTGGGAAGTCTCCCTTCGCAATCATGATCTTCATTGCTGCCACCCCAGCCATTCTCATTTACAAACCAATAAGCATCTTTAAAGGAAGGGGGTACCACGACCTTGCCATCTATAAATCTGGCCTGAACAGCTTCATTGTCATCTCTGGTGGGTGCAATCACTTCCCGGGCTACTTTCAGTGCAGCTTCCAGGATACTATCGATGTCATCCACACTGTAATAATCCTTGTACGCATCGTAGGCTAATACTTTCTCCATATCCAGCCATTCTTTCAGGATAAACTTGTGCTCTCTGGTTGAGAATAAAAAATTTGATGCCATTCACGTTTCCTCCTTATACATTCCACTTACAATGTCCGTTACAGTACAACCAAAACAGTCATGTTTGATCCCCATTAAACTGACCCCAAAATAAAACGAATAATATCACCCCCGAATTCTTATTTGCCTGATCAAGTATTATTTTCAATTATAGATGGACTAAGATTCTTTTTAAACCCTGGCCCAAATGTTGAAAAATTACCACTAATTGAACAACGAAGGAACCTCGGGCCTGTTGTCTGAAGTTGTAAATTCTTCCTGTCAAAATTAAATTACTGCCTTTTTTAACCCGGATAAAAATTCTTTTTTAAACTGGCCCGAAGTTCACCGCGCAAATCAGGATGAGCAATTTCAATTAATGCCAATGCCCTTTCCCTAATGCTTTTATATCTTAAATTGGCCACCCCGTATTCAGTAATCACATATTGTGCATAGGTTCGCGGTACAGTAACCGGTGTGCCAGCCGGCAATTCAGGAACAATGGAAGACATCAGACTCCCATCTGCTCTGCGCCGGGCTGATGTCAAAAGAGTAATACCCTTGCCTCCCTCCGACCAGTAGGAACCCATCATAAAATCAAGCTGGCCTCCGGAACCGCTGATCATCCTATGTCCTATGCCTTCTGAAGCGATTTGTCCGCTCATGTCAATCATTAACGCCATATTCATACATATCATGTTGGGGTGCTGGGCAATAAATACTGGATTATTGGTGTAATAGGCAGGGTGAATCTCGCAGGCCGGGTTCTCGCGGGCAAATTCATACATTTCCTGATCTCCTAAACAGAAAGTACCCATGGTGACTCCCTGATGAAAAGGTTTGCGGGCATTGGTCACAATGCCTTTTTCCACCAGTTGAGGCAGACCCGTTGGATACATCTCGGTTACAACACCCAAATCATATTTGCCGTCCAGTCCTGCCACAACGGATTCAGTAATCCCGCCGATCCCCATCTGAATGTTGTCTCCATTATTGATCAATTCCAGAACATATTGTGCAATGGTCTTTTCATCTTCAGAAGATGCCCCCCGTTTAAACTCCGGTATCGGGCTGGAGTGTTCGATAAAAAGGTCAAACTCCGATATATGCAGCCAATTGTTGCCAAATACCACCGGCATATGCTCATTGACTTCACCGATCGCCACCCGCAGGCGCCCTTTGGTTCTTCCTTCTTTTAAAACAGCCATGCTGTAATCACTGGTTAGACTTAAATTGACGTAACCATTTTTATCAGGCGGCGTAACCATGGTTATATAAATATCTGAACGCTCTGTACATTTTTGTCCCCCGTCATATACAGTGCTGACTAAAAAATCAGCGGTATGGGCAGCATAACTATCTCGAATGGAGGCAACACCAAATGCCGGTACATAGTTGATATGACCGTCTATTTGTTTCATGAACCCGGGATCATAGAGCCGGTTGGGACGCAGCTGAATACAATCCATTATTTTTACATCCCGCAATTCCTCGTGCCGGTCTAAAATAGCCTCGTATAATTCTGCCGAACAACCTCCAACCCCGATAGCGATCGAAATGAAGTCCCCGGATTTTACTGCCTGGGCAGCTTCCTGAAAAGATACACATTTGCGGCGATATTCTTCCTGCCATGCTTGATACGACATGATTCCCCTCCTGAATCGTTTTTCCGGCAACAAATACAATATATTTTAATAACGTATAATTGTCAACCGTAGTAATTCCACTGCTGGAATACTGTAATATAATATCAAATGTTCCGAAGATGCATGAGCTTTTTATATAGCACTGTAAACGGTGCGTCTTTTTTTCTATTTGTGATTTTTTTAACAGGAATTTATTGTTTTGCGTTGAATATTATTAAGCAATATTTTGGAGGGAGGGTTTGGATAAATAATTCGCAAAGATATTCTAAACAATTATTTTAGGGGGGAATTTAATTAATGTCTGCTGCTAATGAAACAAAAATAACCGGTCATGTTCAGGAACTGGTTGCAAATCCTACACCACTGGGTCTTTTCGGACTGGCTATCGTTACCCTGGTGGCGTCTTCCAACAAGCTGGGAATAACAGACGGTACTGCTTATATCATTCCCTGGGCAATATTTCTGGGAGCCACCGCTCAGTTCATCGCGGGAATAATGGACTACAAACACAATAATACTTTTGGGGCAACTGCTTTTTGTGGTTATGGTTTCTTTTGGTTCAGTATGGCGATGAGCTGGATGATCTCCACCGGTATGATCGGCAAGGGAATAGAATTTGACCCGCACCAGATGGGCTTTGCTTTCCTGGGCTATTTTATCTTCACAGTGTATATGACCGTTGGCGCAATGGGTACAAATAAAATACTATTTATCATTTTCTTTTTGATTGATTTGCTCTTCCTGGGGCTCTTTGTGAACACTCTGGGGTTAGGGGGAGAATTCTGGCATATGCTGGCTGCTTATTCCGAACTAGGTATCGCAATCTTCTCTTTTTATGGTTCAGCAGCAGCCGTATTAAATACCCATTATGGCATAACCGTATTACCCATTGGAGGCGCTTTCGGACCTTTTGCCAAAGCTTCCGCTGCGGCTAAAGAATCTGTTTCCGCATAATAATTGTCTTAAAAAAAGCACGGCCAAGGCCGTGCTTTTTTATGCAAAATTTGTTTATACAGATCAGCCTTTCAATTCAGCGATCTGTTGTCTTAATGCTTCATTCTCCCTTTCCAGATCCCTGATTCGCTGCTCCGGAGTTATCACAATCGTCTGGCTGCTCAATCGACTGGTTGGCTGCCACACCTTTTTATAGTAATCATTTATTATGCTGTGTCCATAGGTATCACAATTGGCAAAAGCAGTTTCAAAATCAGGATATTTATTGCGGTCATATCCGGGAACCGCCCATTTTCCGCCTAAATCTTCCCAGTTTACAGCATTTCCCCGTTTGATCAAGGCAAACCGCGGACTCAGCAGATCTTTTCCTGCAGGCAGCGGCGCAGTGGTTGCGTAAGCATATAAATGCTGTATGTGGGCTTCTACACCAGTAGCCGGTGTATCAAAGAATGCCCCATGCCGGCCTTCTTCAAACCATACCCGATCCGGGTCGGCTCCGCGTAAATCCTCATCAGCCGTTGCGGCTTTTCCGGTAGCACTGAGTCCGCAGTAATTATTTTGTTCCGGCTGAACCAGCCCGCCGTATTTCCACCAACCGGTTTCTTTGGCCGCCTGGCAGAAAGCAATGTCCCCCCTGATTCCATACTCTTTTCCTATTTTTATGTACAGATCAGCCAGGTCGGGTGCATTGGGATTATTCTTCAGTGCCAGTCTTTTAAGTTCTGCACTGCTAACCATTGACTCACCCATAATTGAAATACTTTGCCACTGATCATTATCAGGAACTGTGACCGTTTTTTCAGCAGGCGCAGCAGGCGTGGTTATATAAACGCTTCTGCTTGTCCCATCCCAGTTCACATCCATTCCCAGGCTTTCACTGATCACCCGGATCGGTACCATGGTCCTGTCATTAATGATCACCGGATCAGTATCTGTAGCTATGATTCTGCCATTTATGTATATTTTGATCTTTTCCCCGGCATCCGCTGCCTGCGGCAAATAAAAAAGAGTACTGACAGCCAATACTGTCATTAAAATCAGGGCAACGCTTTTTCTTGTTCTGCATAACTTCACAAAAAACACCTCCATTAAATTGTAACGTCGCTTTTTTGATCCGCAACAATGGTACCGATTATACTTCCTCTGCTTTCATCATTTTTTCCCAGCCTTTTTAAATTCTTCTCAAAAGAAATTGCCAATTTTATATATGATTCATCAGCTTAATTTCTTTCAATTCTTCACAAAAAACCGAAAGTTCTCGTGTATGAGCCATGCTCAACTGCAGGGTTAGCATAAAACAGCCATGATTCGGCAATAAAAGTGTTAAATTTTAGGATACTTCAACCATAAGAAGACATATTATGCTATCACAAATACTGTATCTTATTATATATCGGATTGTACAAGTCAGACAAAAATTGCGGGGAGGTACTGCCATATGTTTTCTAAAAATCTTAAGAAATCGGCAATATTGTACGCAATGCTCATCATCTTACTAAAATGCCTGGCGGATATTTATTACTTTCAGGCATCATCTTCTATTGTTTACATACTGATAAGTACGCTGCTGTTAATTGTTATTACTTTGGTAATCATGTTTCCCGTAACCGGAACAGACACAATCAATTATTGGAAAGGAAACAAGATCCTGACGAATCTGAGTCATGAATTCAGAACCCCTATGATTGGCATAATTGGCACCGCTGATTTATTAGAGCGTGAAGATCTCACTTCCGCACAATTCCATCACTTGGAAAATATCAAACAGGCCGGGTTTTCTCTTTTAAATATCATTGATAATGTTCTGGACTTGAGTAAATTGGAACTGGGACAGGTAGATATCAATCTTACTCCCTCTTCCTGCAGAACGATCATTAAATCATGCGCATTTGAAGTTTCGTGGTCACTAAAAGCAAAAGGGTTGAATTTAAATATTGATCTTGCAGAAGATGTCAATGCCATCGTCATGATAGATGAAATGAAATATAAACAGATCATTTTGATTTTGCTGAATAAAGCCATCGAAAATGCAGATAGCGGAACCATTCACATTCAAGCTCTTTTGAAACAAAGCGCCTGGCCCGCTAACCGTTTACTTCTTTCCATTGCTTATAAAGGTACATATGTACAAGTCCCGGCGAAGAATCCTTTGTCAGGTTTGGACAACCATTCACCTGCCAGCGAATTGAATGGTGGTTTAGGTTTGTACTTATGTCAACAGTTAGTTGAATATTTGGGCGGGAAATTATCCATCGTCCATCAACCGGAACAAAATATTATTTTGCGTCTGGATTTGCCGGTGGAAATCATTGCTGCAGAGGAAAACCATTTACAGGAAGAAAGTTTAAATAATCTTGTGACTTCTTTTAAACGCTTGAAAGTTCTGCTGGTGGAAGACAACGCCTTTAATATTAAAATTGTATCGCAAATGTTGGATAATTATGGGTTCGAAGTTACTACTGCTGAAAACGGCCTGCAATGTTTACAAATTCTGCAGGAGGATTCTTTCGATGTCATCTTAATGGACATGCTGATGCCAATTATGGATGGTTATGAGGCCTCCCGTATAATCAGAAATGATCCGGACCTGCGTTTTATACCGATCATCGCAATTACTGCCAATGCTATGATCGGCGATCGGGAGAAATGTCTGGCCAGTGGTTGTACGTCCTATTTGGCCAAACCATTTCTGGCCCGGGAATTAATTCAGGAAATAGAAAAAGTAATGCAGGACAGAAAAATAGTCAAAATAGCCCCGGACTCCAATCAGGATCATACCGTTTTTTATAAAAAGGAATTCGTCTCTGAGCTTGAAAGATGTATCCCTTTCCTTGAAGATGCATGTGCTAAAAATGATTGGGAATCGATCAAATCTCTGTGTCAGGAAATAAAATCACTGGGCGGACTATACTCTTGTAAAGAAGTTTATCATCAGGCTTCCTTGATCGAATCAGCTGCTGCCAAAAAAATGGCCATGATCGTTCATATGACATTAATAGAATTAAAAAAACACATTCACTCCTTGAATTGTTCTGACTCCAGTATTTCTGCCGCTTTAAAACAATAATAGCTCACTTGACAAAAAGGATTGGCCGGGTTATCATTTGTCGGAATATTTAGATTTTTAAGGAGGACTATCATGGCAAGATATGTAGTAACAGACAGTACCAGCGACCTGCCCTTTCCCTTCAGAAAAGATGATGGTATCAAAATCGTTCCTTTGAATGTGCATATTCATGATAAAACATTCAAAGACGGCGTCGACCTGACCAATCAGGAGTATTATAAGCGCTTACGCAATGAATCAATTTCCCCTTTGACTTCACAACCGTCAGCGGGCGATTTCGCAGAAATATTTGACAGTTGTGCTGATGGCGATGAAATCGTAGCAGTGCTGATCTCATCACATCTGTCAGGAACCGTTCAATCAGCTTTATTGGCCAGGGAAACGGTTTTGCAGAAGCGAGATCTGAAAATCGAAATCATAGATTCCTTATCTGCAGCAATTGGTTTGGGTTTGCAGGTAATAAAATGTGCCGAAATGATCCAGGCGGATAAAACCATAACCGAAATTAAAGCAGAATTACTCCGCATTCAAGACAAAAGCCGGATCTTTTTTGTGGTTGATGATCTGGAATATTTGTACCGTGGCGGGAGAATAAGCAATATAAGCAAACAAATCGGTAATCTATTACAGCTTAAACCAATTCTGACACTGGTTGAAGGCAGAATAGAAGTCTTTGACAAGGTGCGAACCAAACAAAAAGCGTTAATACAAATTCTGAAACAGGCAAAAGAAGACGTGATGCAGATTGAAAGATTAGCGATCATTCATATCGACAATGAAGAGGAAGCATCAATAATGGCCCGGGAAGTAAAGGAATTTTATTCCGGTCCCCTTCTGATCACAGAACCTGGACCGGTCATCGGGACACATGCAGGCCCTGGCACCATTGGCTTGGCTTATTACTAAAAAATAAAATGCTTGGCAGCTGGTCAAGTGTTGATACTACTTATTTTAGCAAAGATATGCAAACAACTGTTTAAAATAATAAACAGTTGTTTGCAATTTCTTCCCTATTCCCTTATTAATCAGCGTTTTCCATGTTTTTTATCAAAGCATCCGCAAATTCTGAAGTCTTTACTTCCTTCGCTCCGTCCATCAGGCGGGCAAAATCATAGGTAACAACCTTTTGCGATATTGTCTTCTGCATTGCTGAAATAATCATATCTGCTGCTTCATCCCAGCCTAAATGTCTTAACATCATTTCTCCAGAAAGAATAACCGAAGAAGGATTGACTTTATCCAGCCCCGCATATTTTGGTGCAGTACCATGAGTTGCTTCGAAAACTGCATGTCCGGTATCATAATTAATATTGGCTCCGGGTGCGATCCCAATTCCCCCTACCTGTGCGGCCAGAGCGTCAGAAATGTAATCACCGTTCAGGTTCAAAGTTGCAACCACATCAAATTCTGCCGGCCGGGTCAGGATCTGCTGAAGAAATATGTCGGCAATGGCATCTTTAACTATAATTTTCCCCTGCGCTTCTGCTTCCTTTTGCGCCAGATCTGCAGACTTGGTGCCTTCAGCTTCTTTGATCCTGTCGTATTGCTCCCAGGTAAAAACATTTTGGCTGAATTCTTCCTCGGCAAGATCATAGCCCCATTGTTTAAAAGCCCCTTCGGTATATTTCATGATATTACCCTTATGTACAAAGGTAACGCTTTTTCTATTATTCTTGATTGCATAATTGATAGCGGCTCTGACTAAACGTCGGGTTCCATCTTTGGATACTGGTTTGATACCAATCCCTGACGTCTCCGGAAACCTTATTTTGGTCACTCCAAATTCGTTCTGGAGGATCTTGATTAATTTTTTTGCCTCAGCAGAGTCAAAGGGATATTCGATGCCGGCATAGATATCTTCGGTATTTTCCCGGAAAATTACCATATCAGTATCTTCAGGGCGTTTGACAGGAGATGGTACACCCTGAAAGTAGCGGACCGGCCGCAGACAGGTATACAGATCCAGCTTCTGCCTCAATGCAACATTTAATGACGTGAATCCTCCTCCAATTGGAGTTGTAAGGGGTCCCTTAATGGCAATGATATATTCGCGGATCAACTCGACGGTTTCATCAGGCAGCCAGCTGCCGGTCTGTTCAAAGGCCTTTTCCCCTGCTAATACTTCTTTCCAAATGATTTTTTTCTTGCCTTGATAAGCCTTTTCTATTGCAGCTTCAAACACACGTGAAGCAGCTGCCCAGATATCTGGCCCAGTCCCATCACCAATGATAAAGGGGATCACCGGTTCATCGGGAACATTTAAAACACCATTATTAACCGTAATCTTACCGTCTGCCATAACTTACCTCCTGTAATTTGTTATTCAAAAAAGACGCGGGACACATATCCCGCGCAGCCATATGTCGGGCAGATTTCCAAAAGGGTTTTAACCATTAATCAAAATGAAACGTACCATATTTTTTAAAGTGTTCTACCAGTCCGCCTTCTGAAAGGATCTTCAGCATAACCGGCGGCAACGGTGTAATCGCGATAACTGCACCAGTGGTTTTATTTAACAGGGTACCCTGATCCAGATCGATTTCCAGTTCATCCCCGGGATTAATTTGGTCAGTGTCACATTCGATCAAAGGCAATCCTGTATTTATACAGTTTCTGTAAAAAATGCGGGCAAAGGATTTTGCTATAACCGCACCGATATCAGCATTAATGATGGCGAGTGGTGCCTGCTCTCTGGAAGAACCGCAGCCAAAATTCGTACCTGCTACGATGAAATCACCTGTACTGACTTTGTTATAGAATTCAGGATCCAAATCTTCCATCACATGTTTGGCTAATTCCTTCATATCCAAGGTTTTAAATTTATGTCGTCCTGAGATGATGTAATCAGTATTTACATCATTGCCAAATTTATGGCACTTGCCTGCTAATTTCATTCCGGTCTCCTCTCCTTATGTCAATAATTGACTGGCTGTCTAGCTTAAAAGCTGCCGGGGGTCAGTGATTCTGCCATTTATAACTGAAGCTGCCACCGTTGCGGGAGAGCCCAGATATATGAACGCCTTGTTGTTGCCCATTCTGCCTTTAAAATTGCGGTTAGCAGTGGAAATCACATTTTCCCCGTCGGAGGGAACACCATTATGAGTACCAACACAGGGCCCGCATCCCGGAGTAACCACTGCTGCTCCTGCCTGGATGAAAGTTTCAATCAGACCTTCCCGCATCGCCTCTATCATGATTTGACGGGAAGCCGGAGCTACAATAAGTCTGGCTTCTTTATTAATTTTTCGTCCTTTAAGTATTCGGGCTGCTATGCGCAGATCTTCCATTCGCCCATTGGTACAAGTCCCAATAACGCCCTGCTGGATCGGTACTTCTCCTAATTGACTGATTCCAACCACATTATCTACAGTATGGGGACGTGCAATTTGCGGTTCCAGCGAAGAAACATCATATTCCTTAACTTTGGCATAGACTGCATCAGCATCAGCCGAAACCGGCACAAACTCTTTCCGGCTATGTTTCTTCACCCATTCAATGGTTTTATCATCTGCTTCCATGAGGCCGCATTTGGCTCCCATTTCAATGGCCATATTGCTGATGGTAAAACGCGCATCCACTGACAGGTCACTGATTGCTTCCCCGCAATATTCCGCGGCCATATAGGTAGCTCCATCAGCGGTTACTTCACCGATCAAAAACAGTATCAGATCTTTGGAATAAACGCCTTCCCCCAGCTTCCCGTTAAGAATGAATTTAAAGGTTTCCGGTACTTTAAACCATAGCTTACCGGATATGATCCCTGCTGCCAGATCGGTGGAACCAACGCCAGTTGACAGCGCATTGATAGCCCCGTAGGTACAAGTATGGGAATCAGCACCAATGACCAGATCTCCTGGTACCACATGCCCCTGTTCCGGGACCAGCTGATGACAAACCCCATCACCGATATCATAAAAGTTAATTTGCTGTTCCCGGGCAAAGACCCTCATCTGCCGGTGCAGCTCCGATACACCTTCCAACGGGCTGGGTGCACTATGGTCAATGACCATGGCGATGCGGGCAGGGTCAAACACTTTGCTGGCTTGCATCTCTTGAAAAGCTTTGATTGCCAGCGGAGATGTACCATCCTGCCCCATAACAAAATCCAGATCAGCAATTACGATATCATTTGCTTTGGCATCCCGCCCGCTCTTTTGAGAAAGTATTTTTTCAGCAATCGTCTTACCCAATTCTTTATCCTCTCTCCTTCAAGTAGTCTTCGTATATATACATCAACTCTTTATCAAACAGGGAACGTTTTAAATTGATTGAAAGCTCCCTGACTTTTTCCAGGATCCATTTGGCTTCATCATTGGTCAGCTCAATACCGTATTCGTTGACAAACTTCGACCGGATGGCTGCTGTTCCTGAATGCTTGCCAACTACGATCTGTCTTTCCAGTCCAACTTCTTCAGGTGTGAAAACTTCATAAGTGAGAGGATTTTTCAGAACCCCATCACCATGTATGCCTGATTCATGAGCAAAGATGTTATCGCCAACGATTGGTTTACTTACCGATAAAGGACGGCCGGAAGCATTGGCTACATATAAAGCGATTTCCCGGAAAAGAGTCGTATCATAACTGACATCTACCTGCATCAGATGCTTGATTCCCATTATCACTTCCTGCAAACATGCATTGCCAGCTCTTTCCCCTAATCCATTAACGGTAACCCCTACATAATTAGCGCCGGCATAAAGACCTGCCAAAGCATTGGCGGTAGCCATGCCAAAGTCATTATGCGTATGCATTTCTATATTGATCCCCACCGCATCAGTAATTGTTTTAATATAGCGGTAAGCAGAAAGGGGATTTAAGGTACCTACGGTATCGCAGAATCTAAGCCTGTCTGCACCTGCATGCTTGCCAACCAGTGCAAATTCGGTCAAAAAACCAATTTCAGTACGGGAAGCATCCTCGGCATTGACTGAAACATACAGCCCATTATCCTTGGCAAATTTAACGGCATCTGACATTCTTTTTAACACATCTTCCCGAGTGGTCTGCAATTTATGTTCAATATGGATATCAGAGGTAGATATGGAAATGGCCACTGCATCAACACCGCATTCAATGGACTCCTTGATGTCCGATATTACAGCGCGGTTCCATGCCATAATGCTAGGCTTCAGATCCATTTTTACAATTTGTTTAATGCTTTCTTTTTCTGAACCGCCCATGACGGGTATGCCTACTTCGATCTGATCCACGCCTATATCGCTTAAAAGTTTTGCAATTCTGATTTTTTCTGCGTTGGCAAAAACAACTCCCGCAGTTTGCTCCCCGTCACGCAAAGTGGTATCAACTACATGAATCTTAGCTCCATCGCGTTTGAACCACTCAAAATCATTCATAATCCCCATTGACATTTTTTAATCCCCCTCCTTGGTTAATAACTCGGTTAAAATTTTATTTACGGAATTTGGATTAGCCTGCCCTTTGGTAGCTTTCATTACCTGCCCGACCAAAAAACCACGTGCCTTTTCCTTACCGCTTCTGTAATCAGCAACAACAACTGGATTATTATCAATTATTTCAGCGATAATTTTACGCAAAGTATCTTCATCGGAAATCTGCACCATTCCCTGCTCTTCAATTATTTGTGCTGCCGAATTGCCGCTGTCAAACATTTTTTCAAAGACACTCTTTGCCATTTTCCCGCTGATAGTGCCATCAGCAATCAATTTGAGCAGATCTGCCAGCATAGCAGGTGTTATCTTACACTGCTGGATTTCCAGATTGTTTTGATTCAGCATCCGGCTCAATTCCCCCATCATCCAGTTGGATACTGTTTTCGCTTCAGGGAAAACAGCAACACATTGATCAAAAAAGCTCAAGGAATGCGGGGAAGTCGTAATGATCGCGGCGTCATATTCCGGCAGACCAAATTGGTCCTGCAATCTTTGTTTGGCTGCATCCGGCATTTCCGGCAAAGTCGCTTTTATTTCCTCGATCCATGCCGCATCAATTTGTATTGGCGGCAGGTCAGGGTCAGGATAATACCTGTAATCATGAGCTTCTTCTTTGTTACGCATGGAGCGGGTGACACCCTTTTCATCATCCCAGGTGCGGGTTTCCTGGATCAGGGTCTCCCCATCCTCAATGGCCTCCATTTGCCGTTTGGCTTCATATTCGATGGCTTTTTCCATAGCTTTGAAGGAATTAAGGTTCTTTATTTCTGCCCGTACACCAAGTTTTTCCTCTCCCTTGCGGCGAACGGAAACATTAGCATCGCAACGGATAGAACCTTCTTCCATCCTGGCATCAGAAACCTGTGCAAAAAGCAGCATGGACCGTAGTTTTTCCAAATAAGCTCTGGCTTCCTGCGCACTTCTCATGTCCGGTTCGGAAACGATTTCAAGCAGAGGCACGCCGGTACGGTTTAAATCGACCAAAGAAAATGCAGTGGTTGTTATCGTACCGTCATGCACCAGTTTACCAGCATCTTCTTCCATATGAGCACGGTTTATCCTTATACGCTTCTGGCTTCCGTTTACATCAATATCCAGATAACCATTGGTACAAATAGGCAGAGCGAATTGCGAAATCTGGTAAGCATTGGGCAGGTCAGGATAAAAGTAATTCTTACGGTCAAATTTGCAGTAAGAAGCTATTTCCGCATTGATTGCCAATCCTGTTTTTATAGCCAATTCTACTACTTTTTTATTCAGTACCGGCAGCATCCCTGGAAATCCTGAGCAGATGGGGCAAACCTGCGTATTCGGTTCAGCGCCGAAAGCAGTTTTGCAAGCACAGAATATTTTCGTATTCGTTTTAAGCTCTACATGTACTTCCAAACCAACAACAGTTTCAAATTCATTACTCATTTATCTCACCCCCAAACTCGGTTTGAGCTGATGATAATCGGTTGCCTGTTCAAAGGCATAGGCTGCTTTTAATAAAGTTGTTTCAGCAAAAGGTTTGCCAATGATCTGCATTCCAACCGGTAAACCGTCCGCTAACCCGCAGGGAATTGAGATTCCTGGCAATCCTGCCATATTTATCGGCACTGTAAGAATATCGTTCATATAGGCTGTAAGTATATCGTCAGTATTTTCTCCTATTTTAAAAGCAGTAGTCGGGGTAGTCGGAGCAACGATCACATCAAAGCTGCTAAATACTTTGGCAAAATCATCATTAATTAATCGTCTTACTTTTAATGCTTTGAGATAATAGGCATCGTAATACCCGGAACTCAAGGCATAGGTTCCCAACATGATCCGCCGCTTTACTTCCGGGCCAAAACCTGCCTGGCGTGAAAGGGAGAATAAATCGGCTACGTTATCAGCAGAAAAATCCCGCAGCCCATAACGAACGCCGTCAAATTTGCCCATATTGGAACTGGCCTCTGCCGGTCCGATGATATAATAAGCCGGCAAGGCATATTCACTGTGCGGCAGTGATACCTCTTCAATATGGGCCCCCATCTCCTCATATTTCAGCAACGCTTTCTTCAGGGTCTCTGTAATTTTTCCATCGACGCCCTGCTGGAAGTATTCTTTGGGATAGCCAATTTTCAAACCTTTTATATCAGTATTTAAGAAAGCGGTATAATCCGGTACCTCCATTTGGACACTGGTGGATTCCAAAGGATCGTATCCGGCAATTATACTCAGGACCAACGCTGCATCAGACACATCCTTGGTGATCACTCCAGCCTGATCAAGGGAAGAGGCGTAAGCCACAATGCCCCACCGGGATACCCGTCCATAAGTTGGTTTCAGTCCGACCACACCGCAGTATGCCGCAGGCTGTCTGATAGAACCGCCGGTGTCAGATGCCAGGGAAAATGGAATTTCATCAGCTGCCACAGCGGCTGCCGAACCTCCTGACGAACCACCCGGCACCCGTTCCAGATCCCAGGGATTATGACTGGGAAAAAAAGCTGATAATTCTGTTGAAGAGCCCATGGCAAACTCGTCCAAATTTAATTTACCGGTCAGGATTCCCCCTTCAGCATAAAGCTTTTTAACAAGCGTTGCGTCATATGGAGGTATAAAGTTTTCCAGCATTTTGGATGCGCAGGTGGTTCTGACTCCTTTGGTACAATAATTATCTTTCAAAGCAAAAGGAATGCCTGCAATCTTTCCTTGCCAGGGCTGCCGGTCAAACTCGCGGGCTTTTTCGGTGGCTGCTTCCTGATTCAATGTCAAAAATGCTTTTACTTTTTGGTCAACGGCATTTATCCGGTTAAGAATTGCAGTCATTATTTCCTGGGCATTGGTTTTCTTTTCTTCCAGCTCTTTTATCAACTGTTGAAGAGTTAATTCATGAAGTTCCACGGCAGCCATCCTCTCTATAGAATCCTGGGAACTTTGTAATATCCGTCCTCATGTTGGGGTGCATTGGCAAACAACTCATCCCGGTCCGGACTTTCAACCACATTGTCCTCACGAAAAACATTATATATGGGCAATATATGGTATAAAGGTTCTACCTCATTGGTGTTCAATTCATTTAATTTCTCCACATATTGCAGGATTTGAGTCATTTGTTCCGCAAACTCAACCTTTTCTTTTTCAGATATGTTGATCCTGGCCAGTAAAGCAATATGTTCAACTTCTTTTATATCTATCGCCACACCGATACCTCCTGCTATTGCAAACATTTATGATGAATATTATAGCAAATACCTACTTGATAAACTAACAATTTTCATGTATACATTAGGTCCTGAATTTTGGTTTTTATGTAAAAAGCGACAGCACTGCCATAATCACAGGCACCAGCAGAATTCCTGGTAAGAGATTCGCTACGCGGATCTTGGTTACACCAATAATATTAAAACCCAAAGCCGCGATCAGCATCCCGCCCAGGGAAGTAATGTTGTTCAACATAGGATCGGTCAGGGCCGGTTCGATCAATCCAGCTGCGAGGCTGATGGTTCCCTGGTAAATCAACACCGGGATGGCCGAGAATATCACTCCGATCCCCATACTGGCTGCAAAAAGAGCTGAAAATATAGCATCCAGCATCGACTTGACCATCAGGATTTGATAATTGCCATAAAGCCCATCTTCCAGAGAACCGACTACTGCCATAGCTCCAACACAAAATAGCAGGGTAGCAGAGACAAACCCTTTGGCGAAACTGCTCTCACCATTACCAAAACGGCTTTGCAGGCGCTGCCCCCATGCTTCCAGGCGGCCGTCCCAATTTCGCCACTCGCCTATAACGGCCCCTAAGGCCAAACAAACCCCGATGATTGCGTAGTTTTCTGCTTTAAATCCGTATTGTACTCCAATGACGATGATCAATAACCCCAAAGCGTCACGCATACTGCGGCTCATCTTCTCCGGGATTCCCCGGCGCAGCAGCAATCCGAAAAGCCCTGCCGCTACAATGGCAACCGCATTAATAAATGTACCTGTCAAAAAAATCACCTTTTCTGCCGAAAGAATAATACTTGCATCATAACCTTATTAATATAGCAAAATAATTGTTTTCTGCCAAAAGAAAACACTCCTGGCTGGGAGTGTTTTGTTAGTTATTTTCAAGGATCCTGGCTCTAACTTTTTACCATCTCCAAAAATTCACTTTCATCTAAAATCCGAATTCCCAACTCCTGCGCCTTTTGATACTTGCTGCCGGGATCAGAACCACTCACAACAAAATCGGTTTTTTTGCTGACTGAATTGATGACTTTACCCCCCAATGACTCAATCTTTTCTCCGGCTTCCTGCCGGGTCATGCTTCCTAACGTACCGGTTAAAACAAAAGTCTTTCCTGCCAGCGCCCCTTCTTTGGGTCTGCCTTGCTTTTCAACAGTGTTCACCCCGGAACGCTGTAAATTTTTAATCATTTCCCGATTATGCGGTTCGGCAAAAAAAGCCGCCAGGCTTTCAGCAATTTTTTCACCAACTTCAGCCACTTCCAGAAAATCTTCCGGGGATGCATTGATGAAATCCTCAATGCTGACAAACCGTTCGGTCAACTGGCGGGCAGTTTTAGCTCCCACATGTCTGATCCCCATAGCAGTGATCAGCCGGTGCAGCGGCATGTCTTTACTGGCAGTAATGGCTTTGATCAGATTATCAGCCGATTTAGCCCCCATTCGCTCCAGCTGCATCAAATCCTCTGCCTTCAGTTGATACAGGTCATCAATGGCAAATACCAGCTTATGTTCCAGTAATTGCTCGATTACAGCAGGGCCCATACCGTCAATGTCCATCGCCGGACGTGAGGCAAAAAATATCAGACTTTCCTTCAAACGGGCGGGGCAATTGATGTTTTCACAGCGATGGGCAACTTCCCCTTCAATTTGAATGACAGCGCTGTTGCAAGCCGGGCAAAACAGCGGTGGGGTGACTTCCTTTTCCTCGCCATTGCGCTGCTCAGGCAGCGTCCTCACGATCTCAGGAATGATATCCCCTGCTTTGCGTACGATCACCATATCACCGATCCTGATATCTTTGCTCCGAACCAGAGCGAAATTATGCAGGCTGGCACGGCTGACCGTAGTGCCCGCGAGAGCTACTGGTTCCAGTATTGCCGTAGGCACCACCACTCCAGTCCTGCCCACGCTTATCTCTATGTCTAACAAACGGGTGGCCTTTTCCTCGGCAGGAAATTTATAGGCCACCGCCCAGCGGGGGCTTTTGGAGGTTGCGCCTAACTCTGCCCTCTCCCTGAAAGAATTGAGTTTTATAACTACACCATCGATTTCGTAAGGAAGTGAATACCTTTCGTTTTGATACTTCTGTGTATATTGATAGATTTCACTGATATTACGGCAAAATAGATATTCCGGATTTACCGGCAATCCCTCTGATTCAAGAAATTGCAAAGCCTGTTGTTGGTTTTCGATTAATGGGCCTTGGCAATAAATAATATCATAGATAAAGGCTGCCAGAGCCCGGTTAGCAGTAATGTCCGGATCTAACTGACGCAAAGATCCTGCCGCTGCATTGCGGGGATTGGCAAAGGGTTTTTCCCCTTTTTCTTCTTTCTCTTCATTCAGCCGCTGGAATTCTTTTTTCGGCATATATACTTCGCCTCGAACTTCCAGGCGAGGCACTGCTGTCTTCAGCTGCAAAGGAATGCTCTTAATGGTTTTCACATTCCGTGTCACATCTTCCCCGGTTATTCCGTTGCCGCGGGTAGCAGCATTAATCAGCTTCCCGTGCTCATATATTAAAATAACGGAAAGCCCGTCTATTTTGAGTTCTGCCATATAGTCAATGTTAAAGACCGCTCTGGCTATGCGGCGGTCGAATTCTTCCAAATCTGCAAGTGAAAAGACATTATCCAGGCTCAATTGCGGATAGCGGTGGGTGACTGGTGCAAATTTTTCCAGCGCCTCTCCTCCTACTCTCTGGGTAGGCGAGTCGCTTCTAATGAATTGAGGGTATTCCTTTTCCAGGTGGAGCAATTCCTGCATTAACCGGTCATATTCGCTGTCACTAATAAGAGGGTCATCTAATACATAATACTGATAATTGTGTTGCTTTAATTCTTTAAGCAGTTCATTTATCCTTTGTTCCGGACTGGCCATAGGTTCCTCCTGCATTCAGATTCTTTAATCTATTTTCTCCAAAGGAGCTATATCCAAACGCAGCATTCTGGTTCCAGCCCGTTCAAAATCGATCACTGCCACCATGTCATCTTCAATAAGGTTCAACACTCTCCCCATACCGAACTTTTTATGAATAACCCTGTCTCCTTCTCCCAGAATGCTGTTGACGATCTTCTTTGGCTGCGGTGACGCCAGCAATTCCTGTGGTATTTCACCCAGGAACCGGGATGGAGGATTGCTGCGCTCATATCCATAAAGCAAGCGAGATACAGCATTGGTCAGGTAAAGTTTTTCTTTGGCTCTGGTGATCCCCACATAGCATAATCGTCTTTCCTCTTCCAACTCCTCTAATGATTCACTGCGATAGGAAGGGAAGACCCCTTCTTCCATTCCCGTCATGAATACCACCGGAAATTCAAGCCCTTTGGCACCGTGATAGGTCATGAGCAGCACTGAATTGGAATGGTCTGTTTCATCATTATCCTGCGCTAAAGCGATCTGCGCCAGAAAGTCTTCCAGACTGTCAGCACCGTTCTGTTCAAATTCAAAAGCCAGCGATTTCAGCTCATATATATTCTCCAGGCGGGTTTCTACATCAGGCAGATTGTTTTTATGCAATTCATCAACATAACCACTCATTTCAATAACTATGTCAATAATATCCCTTAATGGAGTATCTGATTGCGTCAAGTCCGAAAAATATCTGATCATGCCATAAAATTCTTCCAGGGTATTGCTCATTTTCTTGCTGATGCCGCTGATCTTGTCCGGTTCTTGTAATGCTTCCATTATTGTTAAATGATTCTCGCTGGCATAGCTGACGATTTTCTCCACTGTCTTATCGCCTATCCCGCGACGGGGTGTATTGATGATACGCTGCAGACTTAGCCGGTCATTATTATTGCAGGCCAGTTTTAAATACGCAACAATGTCCTTTATTTCTTTGCGTTCATAGAATCGCTTGGCACCTATCAAATGATACGGAATATATTTACGGACCAGGGCTTCTTCCAGGATCCTCGACTGGGCATGGGTACGGTAAAAAATAACACAATCACTGTATTGTCTATTTTCACGATCCACCAAATCCCCAATTGTATCCGCAATGAATCGTGCTTCCTGAAAACTGTCGCCGGCACAAAAATGAATTAATTGCTCTCCCGCCTTGATGTCGGTATAAAGTTCCTTTTCCTCGCGATCCAGATTATTTTTGATGACAGCATTGGCAGCCGCCAGAATTTGCGGGGTGGAACGGTAATTCTTTTCCAGCTTTATCACTTTGGTATCATGATAATCCTGAATAAACCGCTTAATATTATACGGTTCTGCTCCCCTCCAGCTGTAGATGGACTGATCTGGGTCACCTACCACAAAAATATTGCGGTTTTTGGCCGCCAGCAATTTTGCCCACCGGTACTGGGCAAAATTGGTGTCCTGATATTCATCGATCATAATATAGCGGAATCGGTTCTGATATTTTTCCAGAATCTCCGGAAACTCTTTAAAAAGTTTGATACATAAAACGATAAGATCCTCAAAGTCCAGGGCATTGAGTTCTTTTAAACGGCGATTATACTTATTGTAAATGCGCAGATTTTTTTCCTTGGCCTCGAATGACAGCCTGTAGCGGGAATAATATTTTTCCGGATCTTCCAGACTGTTTTTCACTTGTTTGAATACATGCAGGAGTTGCTCAGGTTTGGTTTCGTAGTCATTTTCTTCTTTTAAAATTTCTTTAATAACTGCACTGGCGTCAGCATCATCAACAATCGTAAAATTGCGGTCAAATCCCAGGTTATGTATATCCATACGCAAGATCCGGTAGCAGGCCGCATGAAAAGTTTGCGTCCAATGCCCGGAATAATCAGGCAGGATAGCTGTAACTCTGCTTCTCATTTCCTGCGCAGCTTTATTCGTGAAAGTGATAGCCAGGATTTCATCATAACTGGCACCCTTTTCAATAAGGTTTACGATCCGGCGGGTGATCACTCTGGTTTTACCGCTTCCTGCTCCTGCAAGGACAATACAGGGACCTTCAATATGAGAAACTGCTTCCAACTGGCTTGGATTTAAGTCATGAAGCAAATGTGACATTAAAAAAACCACCTTTTATGATGTAACTCTATCATACCATATCCAAAAATTTGAATCCCGCAAAATCATAGCAGTTTTACTTGTAAATGCCAGTGTTTCTTTATTTAATCCAAGGTATCACTGGCTTTTTCTGGAGGTACAGGCATAAATCGGGCCACGGCCCAACATATTATGATCGCCAAAAAAAATCTTGCTATTAAAATCGGCAGCCACGTGGCACCAATCGCTGCAAATAAAAAAGTATCTTCAAAAAGCGAATGGCAAATCACCAGGAACAAGTTTATCAGGTAGATGTCCCGATAGGTAAGCTTACCTTGCCGGGCACTGTCAATTATGATCCCCCCGCCATAGCTGATTCCAAAAACCAATCCCGCCATGATTGGCAATTTGGCTTCTGATGAAATACCTATAAATCGCGTGATGGGTGATAATACTGCCGTCATTTTGTCCAGCCAGTTCAAATCCTGAATGATTTCAATGAAAATCATTAGCGGTATAACGATCACAGCCAACGTTAAAACACCATCAACACTGCCGGTGACCGCTTCCATTAAAATATCTGTATAAGGCATAGATCTCTCTCCTTAAAGAATCAAATTAAAACCTGCCCCCACCAGAAAAGCCATAATGATACGCACCAACAGCAGAGAAGCAACTTTGGCACCGGCTTTCTTGCTTACCGCCGCTTCCATTGGCAAGGAATGTGCCAAAAGCAGCATAGCAGCAATTATGGTTATTTCTCTGGTTCCCATATCTAAAGGCAGTATTGCACCGATGGCAGCGTATATATTAAGAAATATCCCCAGCACCAGTGGCAATGAAGCTTCTCCCGGTAATCCTACCATATACATTACGGGTTGCATAATTTCTGCGATCCGATCCATGATCGGCGTGTATTCAAAAAAGGTAATGATAAAATATACCGGCACGATAACTTTTCCTAATTCCCAGGTTACGGAAAGTCCCTTTTTTAACCCCCGGGTCAGTGTTGCAAACGAAAGCATGATTGAAACTCCCTACGTTATGAATTATCTTGAATATAGCTTAATAAAAATTCATCAATTGATTTTATCAGTTCAGAACTATTTATTCTATTGAAAGTTGGCCGCACTATGAGAATAAATGTTATTAAAAAACTTGTACCGGCATTTTTTATTATAGCTCTTCTGACCTTTGGTGTTTATACAGTTTTATCGGATATGAGTTTAATAAATTATGGAAACAGCCCGTTACCCGAGAAACTGTCGCCGGTTGAAAAAATTGCCCCCCAGGATCTTGTTGCTGCTGATCTGATCTTGTTAGGCGCACGGCAGGAAGTTAAAAACAAAACCTGGTATAATGCTTCTTATCAGGTCATTGATTATCCGGGAGGAGACGTGGATTCCGTCTGCGGTGCTTGTACAGATGTGATAATCCGGGCTTTCAGGAATGCTGGGATTGACCTCCAGCAGTTGATCCATGAAGATATGACGGCAAATTTCGCTCAGTATCCTTCCCGATGGGGTTTAACCGCGCCTGATTCTAACATTGACCATCGCCGGGTCCCAAATCAAATACAGTTTTTTGAACGTTTTGGGCAAAAACTGACCGTGGAAACAGAAGAAGAACTCAGTCAATGGCAATGGGGAGATGTTGTTTACTGGCGTTTTGCCAATGGCGATGAGCATTGCGGAATCATTAGTGACCGGATCTCAACAGCAGGCCGGCCATTGGTAATTCACAATGCTGGTATCACAAAAGAGGAAGATTGTCTTAAGCGCTGGGAAATAATTGGTCATTATCGCTATCCGATTGATTTCCAATATTTAAAGCAATAAAAACATCAACAATATCCGGATCAAACTGAATACCGGCGAATTTTATCAATTCCTCCACCGCTTCCTGGTGGGTCATGGCCCGACGATATGGCCGGTAACTGGTCATGGCATCATAAGCATCTGCTACCGCTAGAATGCGGCATTCCAACGGAATATCCTCCCCTCGTAATTTCAAGGGATAACCTTCACCATTCCACCATTCATGATGCTTAAGGATCCAATCGCTGATATCTACCATTTCCGGCGCCGAAAGGGCAATGCGGTGTCCTATTTCACTATGTCTCTGCATGATCAGTCGTTCATCTTCAGTGAGGGAACTGGTCTTAAACAGGATGGCATCCGGTACGCCAACTTTTCCAATATCATGAAACTGGGCAAAGAGACGCAGATCATTTATGACTCGCTCATCCATTCCCAGCTTTTGGGCGATCTTTTCAACTAATTCCTGCAGCCGTTCGGCATGGCCTTCGGTTATATAGTCGCGTTCTTTTAATGCATTAGTCAGCGTTTGTACAATGGCACTGCGGGCACTGTTGCTGCTGTGCAGTTTTTCCCGGTACATATTATTATCTGCTTCTTTGTAGACATCATCCATGGTAACTGCAAGTGATGTCCGGCTCGCTGCACCGATAGACATACTAACCGGAATATCAGCGCTCAGGTTGTAAGTTCTTACTGTTCTTCTGATCCGGTCGATGGCATGGGCTATTGTGTCACTGTCGGCACAAGGCAAGAGAATTGCAAACTCATCGCCCCCCACCCGGGCAATAATATCCTGCCGGCGGAAACAGCTTCTTATGATATCCGCAACCTTGCACAGTGTATTATCCCCTTCAGCATGTCCCAATGTATCATTGATCAGCTTTAGCCCATCAACATCACAAATGATCAGCCACACATCCAACAAATTGTTACTCTGCATGCTTTGCATTTGCCGTTCGAAATACAACCTGTTATAAAGACCGGTTAATCCATCGTGGGTACTCATATAAATCAGTTGATTTTCAGCTTGCTTGCTTATGGTAATATCCCGTCCGACTGCTTGAAATTCAATGATGGTTTCCTGTTCATTGAAAATACCCCGTATTGTCCAGGACAGCCAATTTTTATCTTCATTTCCAAGGTGGATCGCAAATTCGAATTGTTTGACCGGTTCCTGTGGAGTAACATTAAGAAGCTCTTGACGGTAATAATCTTTCTCAGATGCAGCAAGTTTATAATATGGTATTTTCCTTCCTATAATCTCAGCTTCAGGCTTATTAAAATACCTGCAAAAGGCCTTGTTCACAAATGTAAGGGTCAAGTCCGGCATAAAGCGGCAAATCAGCTCGGTCTGATCCTGAACGATCGCCCGGTAACGCTTTTCACTGGTAGCCAGTTCCTGCTGTGCTTTCTTGGTAGCAGTAATATCTTCAGCTAAAATCATTCCGCCTTCTATTTCGCCATTCTCGTTTATTATTGGGGTACTGTTTATTTTGGTCATTACATAGGAACCACTGTTATGCCGCATCGGCAGTTCATAGGCAGCACTTTCTCCTTTTCCGATTCTGATTGCGATTTCTTGCATTACCAGATCATGGTATTCCTCTGGTACAAATATATTCACATGTTTGCCGATTATTTCTTCAGGTAAATATCCGCCTATTTCGGTAACTTTATTATTGATAAAGGTAATTTTGCCGTTTAAATCATAGGTTATAAATAATTCGTTCAGGTTCTGGATCAAAGCATTTAAATAGGAAACTCTTTCCTGGAGCTTTTGTTCACTGGCCATTAATGCCTGCTCATTCTTTTTCCGCTCTGTAATATCCCTTACTATGCCTCTGAAACCGATCACTTCATCTTTATCATCCATGATAGGTAATATGGTGGTTTCCGTAAACATTTTGCTTCCATCACGTCTGCGCACTTCCCAGTCAAAGGACTTTCTCAATTCTTTCGTCTGGTAAACATTGATAAAAGCTTTCCTGATCATTTTGGCGTTATCCTCATCCATTATCTTTCGAAAGCTTTGCCCGATCAACTCCTCGCGTGTATACCCCAATGCTGTATGTAAATACCTGTTGATGAGAAGAAATTCTCCTGGAATCGTAACTTCAAAATATCCGTCTTCCATACTCTCAATGATGTTACGGTATTTTTCTTCACTGTCTTTAAGTTCCCGCAGGGTTTTCAGTCTTTCGCTTAAGTCCGTTACGGTCTCAATGGCCCCCACTAAATTACCGTAATCATCATATAGTGGAGTCGCACGGCCTGCCACAATCGTACCGCCGATCCCCAACTGTGGTACATATTGATCTGCAAATAAGTCATTTTCATTTTGTTGAAAATCATCGTAATTTTCCGCAGCGTTGTTCATATCAGCCAGACCCGCCGCATAATCGATCAGCATAGGGCGTCTTCTGCCATAGAAGATGACTGAATACTCCCGGTTATCTTTACCGATCATATCACGTGCCTTGACTCCGGTCAGACCTTCCATGGCTTTATTCCATAAGGTCACTTTACCCCGCGCATCAATAACAATGGTGGGATCAGGCAGAAAATCCATTATATTTTCCAATTTATGATGGGCAGTTGTGACTGCTTCTTTATGCTGTTCAGCTTCTTCCAACTGCCGGCGCAGTTCCTCCTTGGCCCTTTGCAAGCTGTCATTTGCTTCCATTAGTTCATTCTTGGTTTCCTGCAGCAGTTGATTGGAATTCCTGAGGGCTTTTTCATTCTGTCTTGCCTCGGTTACATCTTCTACAAGTGCCGCTTCCCCTATTATCTTCCCATTTTCTTCGATCGGAGCTACGTTAATACGTATTATCCTGGCTTCGCCGTCTTTACGCACGACTTTGGCCAGATGGATTTCTCTTTTACCTTTCCCTTTTTGCAGGCGTTTTTTGGTTTCTTTCATCAGCAATTCTTTATAGTCGGGATGAACGATCTCCCATACATATTTCCCCACTAACTCTTTTTGTTCATAACCAAGGATATCTTTTATCTTTTTGTTAATAAAAGTCATAATGCCATCAGTGTTATATGTATAAAAAATTTCATTCATATTATCCAGAAGATCGTTCAGGTATTGGATCTGCAAGGTCAGCAAGTATTCCTGATCATCATGCCAGAGATTATTGGATTCCATTTATTAAATTCCCCCCATGCTACGGTTCATTTGTCAAAATTAACAATAATTTGTAGCCTTTTTTTATTATAAAATAAAATGATGTTATTTTTATATAAAATTTACGAAAATTTAATTTATTTTAACAATCCTTAATATAAAGTTATAATGGGTGAAAATCATTGCAAAAAGAGTTGGTTTTTGTATGAAGCTTGAAAAAATCGATTTGCATAATCTCAGCCGTGAAGAAGCCTGGCGTAAAGTAGAAATAAATATAAACTGGTGTATCGATCATGGTGTTGATGTGATCGATATCATTCACGGGAAAGGGCATCACAGCCAATATAACTTCTCTGTAATTAAGCAGGATGTCAGGCAGAAGCTAAAAGGCGACCCTTCTCTTCGGGAGTCAGGTTATAGGGTCATTCATGGAGAATCAGATTTCCCGGTCGCCTTGACCTTTGATGAGGGTCATACCTTACTGGTACGGAAAGGGGCTGAAAATAATTATATAGGCGGGACCAAGACCCGGCAAAAAAATAAGATCATATTTTCTGAAGAAGGAAAAAAGATCAGAAAAGAACAAAAAGCCCGCAACGCTCTAAAGAATAAAAAGAAATGACCATTTCATGACCTCATTTTGACTTATTTGAAGGCCCAGATAAAAAAGACCAGCAAAATACTTCCCAAAATAAATCCGGCCAGTACGTCTGTGGCATAATGAACATTGAGATATATCCTGCTTATTCCAATCAGTAAGATTAAGAAAGCCAGTAACCCGGCTATTACTCTTGCGCAGCACTTCTGACCGGCTGTTAGTAACAGGTAAATGATAAAGCCATAAAAAACCATCGCCAGTGTAGCATGGCCGCTGGGAAAACTATATCCGGCAGCAAAAGTGAGATGCTCACCTACAGGTCGATCCCGCATAAAAAACGATTTTAAAAGATTCATGCTCCCCCAGGAAACAAACAAACTAAAAACCAGAAAAAACCCCTGAATCAACTTTTTCCTGTAAGCAAGAAATAAAAAACCGGCGGCTGCCAAAATATAGAAAGCCATTGGAGAGCCAAGATTGGTAATATGAATCATGACCAAATCCAATGCGGGACTGGCAATACTGTCAAGTGCCTTTTTAACCATTATGTCAAAATAAAACTGTTGCTGCCAAATTTCCAAAATCGTTATTTCTCCAGGTTTCGTTCTAATAAGTATTATGCAATCAAATCATAAACTTTACCCTGTAAGGTAAATTTTGTTTGATCTCTCTTTTTAAAGGATCAGTATTGGTATGATAATGATCAAAAGCAGCATGATGGCACATTACCATGCTGAACGCCCAGCTCAGTCCTAACCAGGGCATAATTTTCGTCATCATCGGCTCCCCGGCCGGATAGCGCATATGTATTAGCGGTTTCAGCCCGGCGCGTTTTATATCATTGCTTAATCCCACATCATTGATCCCGGTACGTGTCTGATATTCAGCCACATCAAAATCCTCTTCCCCGGCGCCATTTTTGTTACCGGCATTAAACAAATTATTAAAGCTTTTCTTAATAGCAATTTTCTTCAACTGGCGGTTGCTGGCCATAAACTGTAAAAAGCGAAAGCGTTTGCTTTTTATTTTGGTATTGGGATCAGCAATACTGATAATCAGACCCTGTGGAGAAAGTCTTTTTGCCGCAGCTTCCAGCAGTGTGACCGGATCCTTAAAATGGTGTAAGGCAGAAGAGAATACGATTAAATCAAATTCCTCCGCTTCATTTGCCAAAAAAGAAAAGGCATCCTGCAAGATGATCCGGCAGGAAATGTTTTCTTTTTCAGCTTTAAGCCGCGCAATATCCAGCATTTTATCTGCCAGGTCCACCAAGGTAACTTCACACTCAGCATCACAACTTTTCAATGCAAAAGCAGCTTTGCCTGCACCGCCGCACATATCGACTGCCCTCACGGGATGTTTTAGATGCTTATGCAAAAACTGAAGCAGCGTGTTAAAGATCACAGTATATTCGATATAAGAATACTTTGGTTCATCAAAGTCCTGGTAAAACTTCACAATTTCTTCTTTATTATATTTTTCAATATTGGCTTCAAGTATATCCTCTTCTGAATATTCTTCCCATGTTTTAACTTTATTCATTGTTATCCCCCCCTTTTCTGATTATCTTATTCTTATTCGCCATCTCCGCAGACTACCCTTTTTTGAAAAACAATAAGGCCTGGGTTCCATTCAGCAAATAACTGTTAATCTGGAACCTGGCCTTATCATGCTTATTATTTAGTTCATTAAAGCTCGTATTTATTCTTATTATAAAAATTAACCATTACTTATTCTCAAATTTATTAAAATTAATCGGCCTCCCTTTTCGCAGAGCCTTTCTTGGCGGCTCGATCTTTATTATCAAACGAATTCTGTTTGTCTTTGCTGCCTTTCCCAGCTTGATAAGCAGGCCGGTTGTTTTCATTATCCGGCTTTATCTTGTCACGGGGTCGATCCTGCTTCTCTTTTTGATCGTTTTTTAATTTGATGCGAATGCTATTTTTATCTTGGGCATCAGCTTTTCCTTTCCCTTGGTCCTGGATATTGAACTCTTCTTCAACAGATGATTCAATTTTTTCGATAAGCTTGGCTTCCAGCTTGGCGCCGTTTTGTTTGCCACTGTTAACTTGAATGGTTACTTCTGCCTGATCATCGTCAGCCGGTAAAGCATCTTTGACCAAGGCCGGTACTGCTTCTTCCAGTTTCTTTCCTTTTAAAGCAGAATATTCTGCCGAAGTTTTTACATCCGTTTTTAATGTTTCGACTTTGATGATCCGGTTCCACCGGTTAACCCCTATTTCAATTCCATTGGATACATTGGCATATGCAACTACATGGAAAAAATCCACCGCAGCCAGGAGCGTAAATACCAAAACAGCCGCTGCTGCCAACAGGAATTTCTTGTATTGGTACTCCTGCTGGTAAATCTGCCCGATTTGCATAGTGCGGTTTATTTTGATATACTGCCCGCCTTCCATCAGGATCGTTGAGTAACCGTTATTTGATTCAAGTACAACCCCTCTGGCCTTAGCCACGGTCAGTCCCTCCTTTGTTTGTCCAAATGTATTCCTTGAGCTGACGCAAATCATATATGCGTATCAAGGCTGCAGCCAGTATATATTTCCGGTAGCGGTCAATCAACTTACGGTCTTGCCGGTACTTTTCTTCCAATGGTTTTGCCGGCAGTTTCCTTTTCTCCAGTAAATACGTCTTTAGTTCCTGATTTTCGGCAATCAGCACGGCAATTTTTTTTGCCGTATCGCGAGTCTTCTTCTGCCGGGGAGAGGATGAAACCAATTCAGCAAATTCAATGGAAAAAGAATTTAGAATTGCTTTAAATCGTTTTATTTCCTCACTCCTGGCCATTTCCTCAACCAGGGCTTCAATTTGCTCATCATCCAAATGTCTTTGATTTAGATCATCAAGCCGGAGCATTTGAGTTCGTTTTTGGCTGCGTTTATAGTCAATGATCCGGTTATGGATTACCCTGCCCAAATAACCAAGTATATGCCCTTTATCAGGCTCATAATGTTCAAAAGCTTCAATGATCGACATACGGGCAATACTTGCTTCTTCGTCGCCATCATCGATATATCTTCCACAGGTTCTCGAACAAATTCTTAAACAAAAAGGCATGAGTTCAGGATATATATCATCAATCGCATTCATATTGCCATCATGAAATTTTTGCCAGCTTGTATATACAATTGTTTCAAACTCTTTAGATCCGGACATCTATACCTCCCCGATGCCGCATAATGGTTTCAGGCAACGTAAAAGTTCTGGTTAGATTATACCCGACAGCCGCTGCTTTAACTATATAATGCAGACAAGGTCATAGGAAGCAAAATGTCCTTTTCTCCGCTACAAACTACCATCCAAACAGTACTTGTTCTTTAATCTTCTTCCGGCGGATATATTTTAATCCACACCAGTTCACCCTGATTGTTTAGGTAAATTTTGATCTTTCCGCCAGTTTCGATATCTTCAAGAACAGCTTCGTCTTCATCAATATCATCATCATCAAATATCACTAATTCACCATCGTAAAACAACTTGTCTTCATCCGTGAATTCGATCTCATCGACTGTATTGCCGTCCTCATCAATAATAGACATGATAAAAATCTTATGATCTTCATCATAATCGAGGTCGTCTAATATACCTTTGATCAATTCTCCATCCTGCTGACAAAAATAATTATCATCCAGACGATTCAGCATCGCCGCTAATTCATTCCTCTTCACGACCCTCATAGGGCTGAATCGACCATCAGCATCTCCCATCATGATCCGAAGTTTTTGCACCCATTTAACTGCTTTTATGCCATCGCAAGGTATCTGATTCTCATCAAAATACTGAAAAAGATTTTTATTCTGAACTTTATTTTCGCTTAATTCAGATTTAATCTCGTTTAAACGTTTCATGACTTCATCAAGCTCTTCGGACATTTCTTCATCTTTCATGATATTCTTTAGTTCAGTCATCAACGAGCCCAATTCATTATTGATCAGTCCAATTTCTTTCCTGCCAAGGGCTTCTTCTTCCAGTTCTTCCAGTTGATCTTTAAATTCTTTAAGTGTCGTTCCAAAGTCATTCAACTGTTCATAAACATCTTCAGTTAATTCTCCTTTATCTTTTTTATTTTGTTTGTCTTTGCCTTTGTGTTTATATTTGTAGATATCTTTGTTTTCGTCTTCATCTTCATCCAGATATTTATCTTCATATTCATCGATCACTTCATCCAACTCATCAATGGCTGCTTCGATTTCTTCCAGAATTTCATCCAAATCAATATCATCCACATCTGAAACATCTTCAACTATACCTTCAAAATACTCACCATATCCGTTTTCCGTTAATCGGGCAAAATATATGGCAGCCTGGTATCTCTTGATTCCCTGATTGGGATTGAAACCATCCATCTCGATTTCAAGCAGAATACCTTCATCAATAGCAGCGGCCACATACACTTTTCCCCAACCGGGTATTTTCCCCAGCAAATTGTCATAACTATCTACATCAACATCATCAAGGTCAATGGCACCTTCCTGCTCCAATGTGCCGATTAAAGCCACGATGGTTTCCAGACATGTAATAGGCTTATTGGGTTGAAATTTGCCATCCCCATAGCCTTTCATAAAACCTTTTTGCGCAGCTTTATTGATTTCATCCTCTGCCCAGTCACCATCAATATCCATAAACTTGGGCTGAGGTTTCGCCTTTTCGCCGGAAAAGTTCTTCATCCCGTTATCTTCCCTGGGGAAGTTGTTATTTTTTGCTGCTGCCCCTCCGGTAAAGATGGTCAGAATGAAAAAACATAAGACAATAATAGAGATTTTCTTTTTCACAATTATGTACCTCCTCATTCGTTTTACTTATCAATATATGCGAAAGGACTGTCTATAAAAACGGGGTCGATCATAAAAAAATGCTCATTATTCACTATAGGTTTCCTGGGACAAAGAATATTTGCCTACCATAAACGCTTATGTCGAAAAATAATTAGCTTTTTCGGGCCTTTTTATTATTTTACTTGAAAAGAAAAGCAGGAAATCCTAGTTTGATGGTGAATTATAGTACTAGGTAAATAGTCCCAATGCAAAATATGACAAAGCTTTTGATTTTCTTTAAACAATTGCTTTGCAGTCAAAGCAGAAGAATTTGACGATATTGGTTGAAATTTTGCTGGGAATTTAATAAACTATAGTTTACAGAATATAGTAGCAGTGGTGTTGCATGGTGATTTTTATATCTACTGGTTGCTTAGCCTTTTTTCTCATGTTGATTTTTGATATGAATAAGATCAAGCTCCGCAATAGATATTTAAATTTTGCTTTCTTTCTGGGATTTTTGATACTCTTGTTTTCATCACTGGCAATCATTCTGATTGATTTTAATAGCCAGACCTGGAATGCCTGGAAATTGATAACTGGGGCATTGGCTTTAATATTTTTTATATTTTTGATATATGGCCTTTTTGGGGCTATACCCTTTAAGAAAACCTACATTGACTATAAAAGGAATACCGTTGTTTATGAAGGAATGTACGCTCTTTGCAGACACCCGGGAGTAATGTGGTTTTTCTTTTTTTATCTCTTTTTGGCACTAACGCTGGGCAGTGATTTGTTGCTCATGGCGGCTTTGGTTTGGACATGCATGAATTTGATCTATGTTTATATTCAGGATCGTTGGATCTTTCCAATAACCCTGGAAAATTATCAAGCTTATAAAAAGGAGGTTCCTTTTTTAATACCTAATTCTGCCAGTTTTCGAAGTTGTATTCATAATTACTGGAAATAGGTGATCAAATGAGCTTAACTAAACAAACTTATAAGACTAAAAGCCAAAAATATTTTGATAAACAAGCAGCGAAATATGATAAAAGCTGGGATGGCAAGTATTGTCGTCAAATGTATGCAACTTTAATGGATAAAATTAATTGCTTTTCATTTCGTTCGGTGCTGGATGTTGGCTGTGGGTCAGGCACCTTGCTGGCTATGATCAAGCAGGAATATCCTGATACCCAGGCAGTAGGCATCGATCTATCGGAGAAAATGATTGTTCAGGCCAAAATGCTTCTAGGTTCAGATAACCTTGTTCAAACGGGAGATGTAGATAATTTGCCCTGGTCTGATAATACCTTTGACTTGTTGGTTTGCAATGCATCTTTTCATCATTATCCGGATCCTCAAAGATCCTTGCAGGAGATGAATCGGGTTCTAAAACCCCAAGGAAGGTTATTGATGGGCGAACCCTGGTGGTCTAAAAATGTTCGCAGGATGATCAATTACTATTTGCAGTCACCTTTTAACGCCAGTGGTGATGTATATATCTATTCCCGGGATGAAATTGAGCAGCTCCTTTCCAGATCAAAGTTTCGTTTAATGGAATGGGATTTGATCGACAGAACTTTTTATATCTTGACCGCTGTTGCAGATAAATGATTATCAAATCCAAACGGGAGATATTTATGAATTTAGACCAGAAGTTGAAAAACAAGCAATTTGATCGCATTTGGCAGGAATACTGTGGTTTTTTGGATTTTTCCCTGGATCAATACATGGAAATCCAAAATCGTCTCATGCTGGAACAGATTGAGCTGTATGCGGGGTGTGAACTGGGCAGAAGGATCATGAAAGGCATAAAGCCTTCCAGTATTGATGAGTTCAGGCAAATGGTTCCGCTTACACGTTATGAGAATTATGCTGATCTGCTCTTGCCGCGTATTGAATCAGTGCTGCCTTCCAAGCCATTGCTGTGGATCGAGACCACCTGGGAAGGAGCCAAAAATCCAATTAAAGTAGCACCATACACAGAAAGTATGATCAGATGTCATAAGAGCAGTTTCATTGCTTGTTTGATATTGGCTACCAGTAATG